>BNJU01002825.1_pt1 | contig 64904 bp, 74 predicted proteins | sample 8539281 | NCBI WGS metagenome assembly BNJU01 (sample SAMD00202456, study PRJDB9452) | human saliva metagenome | isolation source: human saliva | place: Japan
CGGTCCTAGTGCGCCAGACTGACCTGCCTACCAGGGGCCACTGACCGATGTCGTAGAGCCGTCCCTGATCGGGGACTTACTTCTCCCACGAGGGACCGCGTCTCCTCCAGACGACTGTGCGCCTCAGTCGTCTGGAGGAGAAGTACGTTCTGGGCGTGGTAGTCCCTGAAGGACCACGCCCCGGCCAAGGCCGACATCCCACGGGGCGTGCTGCCTGGGCTGTCCGCAAGGGCGCAGCCCTGGCTGGGGGCGCCCGCCTTCGACTGGGCACCGGCCTCGCTCGGCGGGTCATGCGGTGGCGGCCTCAAGGGACCGCGCAGCGCCCGCTTCCTGGCGGGGCGTTCAGGCCTCCGCGGATTCCGCCCAGGGAGACGAGGGAATCCGTCGTCCACGGCCACCCCGGGAGACGGCGGTCACCAGGACGGTGGCGAGCCTCGACCAGGTCCCGGCGGTCTGACGCTCGCGGCGCCGGGAGCGGGAGACCACTCGGCGTAGGCGTCGGCCTGGTCCTGGGGGATCCAGCGCAGGTCGTAGGACAGGACCGCCCCGCGCGCCCACGGCTGCCGCGCACGGCCAGCGGCAGCCCGTCGGTGGCGCCGGCACGCACCGATGCGCCCCCAGCCCTCGTGCTCGGGGTCGACCGGGTGACGACCGCGTAGCCGTCACGCACCTCCTCAATGACGTTGCCGGTGGCGGCGGCGACGATCTCCTGACGCATCGTGTCCTGGCGGACCTTCTCCGAGCCGCGCCAGGCCTTCTCGAAGACGTCCGGGCCGATGCGCTCGACGAGGCTCTCCAGCCTGCTCGGGGTCGATGGCGTCCAGCCCGACGGCGCCGCGGGGCTGAACGGCCTCCAGCGCGGCGCTCACCTCCAGGGGCCACGGGCTGCAGGACGGCCACCAGGTCCTCCGGGCCGAGCCACACCGGGGCGTAGATGGTCAGGGAGGCCGAGACCTCGGGCTGGGCTCGACCAGCACCGGGTCCTCGTTGTCCCTCCGGGAATGAGCCGCAGGGCCCCGGCCAGGCGTCGGGCGATGGCGCGCAGGCGGGTGAGGGCCACCAGCCCGGCCCCTGTGGGCTGGGCGTGGGGAAGGCGTCGGAGAGCGGGTCCAGGCCGGCGAGCCTCGGCCGGCAGGGGCGCCGGCACGGATGCGGGGGCAGTCCAGGATCATCAGCCTGGTGGTCCACTCCGGCGCACCCAGGAGGCCGCGCATCTCGGCGTCGACCTTCCAGGGCCCCCAGCAGGGAGACCCCTGGGAAGAGCTGGAGGCTGGAGACTCCCCACCCAGCCGGACTGGATGTCCTGGGACAGGGCCAGGGCCTCGACCTCGTCGGGGCGACGTCGTCGGCCAGGAGCAGGACGTGGTTGGTGTCCAGCAGCCCGACCGGCAGCATGGAGGCGGCGGTGAAGGTGCCGGTGTCGGTGGGCAGGGAGACGGCGAAGTCGGTCGAGTCGCTCATAGGTGCTTCTCCTGGGAGATGGAGCGGCGCTGTCGGCGGGGCCGCCAGGGGTGTCGGGGATGCGGGGTGCGGTGGAAGGACTGGTGGGAGCGGGAGGCCGTCGGTCCGCGCTGGCCCCTGGTAGCGCGAGCCGGTGGCGCCCGGAGCCGTAGGGGGCCCTGGGCGGGCTGGACAGGCGGAAGAAGCACAGCCTGCCCCACCTTCATCCCCCGGCCAGAGCTTTGATGGGCATGGTGGCCGTGTTGGACAGCTCCAGGGTGACGTGCCCCGGTGAAGCCCGGGGTCGATGAATCCGGCGGTGAGTGGGTCAGCAGCCCCAGGCGCCCCAGGGTTCGACTTGCCCTCCAGGCGGGCGGCGACGTCGTCGGGCAGGGTGATGCGCTCGTAGGTGGCGCCCCAGGACGAACTCCCTGGGGTGCAGGACGAAGGGCTCGTCGGCCCCTGACGTCGACGAGGTGGGTCAGCCCTCCTGGTCGGCGGCCGGGTCGATGACCGGGTAGCGGTGGTTGTCGAAGAGCGGAACCAGCGGTCCAGGCGCACATCGATGGAGGCCGGCTGAATCATCTCGGGGTCGTAGGGGTCGAGGACGACCCGTCCGGCGTCGAGCTCGGTGCGGATATCGCGGTCTGAGAGCAGCACGGGCCCTGATTGTGCCAGGTCCTCCCGGAGGCGTCAGCACGGATTCCGGCCCTGGGGATCCGGGAGGCCCGGACTGCGCGCCTCAGCCGCTCAGCGGCATGCCGGAGGCGTCAACGCCCCACGGCAGCTCGCCGGGGCGGGCCACCAGGATGAGGATGCCTCGATGAAGGCCCAGATGGCGATCGGAAGTGCCAGGAACCCGCAGACCAAGAGCGTGCCCAGGAGCCTGGAAGAGCGCCTTGCCCGTGTAGCCCAGGTAGAAGTTGTGGATCCCGAAGGTGCCGAGGAACAGCGCCAGGATGCCGGCGGCCACCCTTTGGACTTGCTCGGCCGCGGAGGACCGTGAGGCAACGGGGCCGTAGCCAGGAGACGCATGCCAGGTATGGTACCGGGCTGGGGGCGCGTAGGCGCCCTGCGGGTCATACCCCGGCTGGGCACCGGAGCGTAGGGACCGCCGTAGGGCGGGTACCCGCCTGACGGGTAGTCCGTGGGGCGGGCCCCGCGGCAGCGCCGGCACGTCCGGGCAGACTCAGTGAGCCCGCAGTCGGATCAGTGGGCTCGTGAGGGTTGAAGGATCAGTCATGCGCTCATCACACCCTATGAAGACGTCAGGGAATCCGTGAGCGAGTGTAGTGGCGAGGGCGCCGACGCGGCTCGCGAGACCCCTCCGCAGGCCGATTTGCGTAGACGGCCGGAGTCTGGTTAGACTTCCGCACGCACCTGGGACGCACGTCCACTGGTGCCACGCGGGTGTAGTTCAATGGTAGAACTTCAGCCTCCCCAAGCCTGACAGCGCGGGTTCGATTCCCGTCACCCTGCTCCAGCCCGAGGGCCCGGACCATCACGGTTCGGGCCCTCGTTGTTGTGCGGCCGACTCGGGCGTCCCGACGGTGGCCTCTGGGGTCAGGGTCTGCGCGGCTGGGGACAGTCGACGCGGGACGGGCTGCGTGTCCTTCCGAACGGGGACAGTCGACGCCGTCGGGGACCGGATTCCTGTCCCTGCACGCGTGGAACATGCCCCCGACCCGGAAGAGAAAGTCCCCGGCCGCGCGGAGTGGCCCCACCGGAGGACACCAACCTCTTTGACACCGCCCCTCCCCACCGAGCCTCGCCGCCCCGTAGACGCCAAACCGGCTCATCCCCTAGACTTTTCTGCATGCCAGATCGCGAGTATTCGGTGCGCGTGGAGTGGACGGGCAACCTGGGTACAGGCACATCCGGATACCGCGACTACTCGCGCGATCACGATGTCCGGGGAGCCACCGCCGACCTGCCGGTGATCCACGGATCGGCGGATCCAGCATTCCGAGGGGACGCTCGCAGATGGAACCCGGAACAGCTCCTGCTCGCCTCTGCTCACAGTGCCACATGCTGTGGTACCTCCACGTCGCGGCAGACGCGGGCCTCACCGTCACCGCCTACTCGGATACCCCTACCGGCATCATGGCCGAGCACCCGGGCGGTACCGGGGAGTTCACCTCAGTCACCCTTCGCCCCGAAGTAGCCATTGCTCCCGGCAACGATCCTGAGAGCGCAGCCATGCTGCACGACCGCCCCGCCGAGTACTGCTTCATTGCTCGATCGGTGAGACTTCCCGGTTCACCACGACGTCATCATCACGACCGAGCACTAGGAGACGAGGCCCTTTCGCCTCCCTGTTCTTCACCCTGCGCCTCGAGGCGGCGTCGGCCGACGCCGTCGGGAACGGGCGCACGGCCGAGGGACATTTCTGCGCGGTCGGGGCGTGTCCTTCCGAACGGGGACAGTCGACGCCGTCGGGGACCGGATTCCTGTCCCCGCACGCGCGAACTGTCCCCCGACCGGAAGAGAAAGTCCCCCGGCCGCGCGGGAGTGGCCCTGCCGCCAGGGTCAGGACAGGACGGCCTGCAGGTTGACCTGGGCGCTGCCCAGGATGGCGGCCGGGTCGCCTCCGGCCAGCCCGGGCAGCTCGTTGTCGAAGGTGGCGATGACGTCCGAGGTGCCGGAGGCGGAGGGCACGGGCTGGGAGTACTCGACGCCGGCCAGGAAGGCCGCCTGGTCGGCGTGCTTGCCCTTCCAGGTCTCGCCGGCGGACTTGCCGGCGGGGACCGTGCCCGCCGCGCCGGCCAGGGCCACCTGCCGCTCGGCAGCGGTGAGGTACTCCACGAGCTTGATGGCGTCGGCCTTGTGCTTGGAGGCCTCGACGACGCCGTAGAAGGTGGGGAACTGCAGGGTCCCCTTGCCGCCGCTGCCGGCCGGCAGCTCGACCACCTTGTAGGAGATGCCCGAGTAGGCGTCCGCCAGGGTCTTGGTCAGGGCCTCGGTCTCGATCACCATGGCGGCCTGCCCCTGGCCGAAGGCGTCGGCGGCGGACCCGGCGGGCAGGTCGGCGCCCCAGCCGGCCGAGCCGGAGGACAGGAGCGTCTTGACCTGGGTCAGGCCCGCCACCGAGCCCTCGGAGGAGGCCGTGGCCTTCGTGCCGTCGGCGCTGGTCAGTCCCCCACCGCCCTGGACGAGGAAGGCACCCACGCGCGCGTAGGAGGCATCGAGGGTCAGGCCGACGACCCCGCCGGAGGTGAGCTTGGCGGCCACCTGGTCGAGCTGCTCCCAGGTGGTCGGGTAGTCCGAGTCGCTCAGGCCCGCGGCCGACCACAGTGAGGTGTTGATGTACAGGGCGAGGGTGGAGACGTCCCGGGGCGCCGCGGCGATCTTCCCCTGCCGGGTGGCGCTGGTCAGCAGCGCGGGGTGCGCGTCCTTGACGGCGGCCGCCCCCTTGTCCCAGGAGTGCAGGGAGCCGGCGTAGCTGGACAGCTGGGCCGGGTTGAGGACGACGACGTCGATGCTCGGCTCGCCCGTGATCCCGCGGGCCAGCTCCTGGGAGACGTCGGAGACGGGCTTGACGTCCACCTCCACCTTGGTCTCCTTGGTGAATGCCTCCACCGCCTTGGACAGGGCCTCCGCGGCGGCGTCGCCCGCGTCGGGAGACGATGAGCGCCATCTTGCCCTCCTCGGTGGCCTCGTCCTTCGACTTCGACGAGCAGGCGGCGAGGGTGGCCGCGGCGGCCAGCCCCAGAGAGGTCAGGGCGAACGTCCTGCGGGACAGCATCATGTGTTCTCCTTGAGGGAATCCCGGAGTGCCCGGGAGCGGGGTGAGCCCGGGGCCGCAACGGCGCCTGTGGGCTCGCGGTGAGCGACGTCGGGCGGGGACGGCGGCAGGGCACTGCGGGCCCCGCGTCGCCAGGAGGAAGCGTAGGCCATGCTGGCCGCGGACTCGGACGCGAGCCCCCGCCCTCACCTCACAGGAGATCGCGCAGGGCCAGCACGACGACGCCGGTGGCCAGAACGTCCACGAGGAACCAGGTGGCCAGCCACACGCCGGCGGGCACCCGGGTCAGGTGGGCCAGGGTGCGGTGGTCCTGGCGCGGGTCGCGTGAGACGGCGACGTCACGCAGGGGAGTCCCAGGCCCCCACCAGCAGGGCCAGGCCCGATCCCGGCGACGACGCCGTCGCGCCACCGTCCGCCCCACCACCACAGGGCCCCGGTCAGGAGGGCCACGAGCAGGACCAGCAGGACCGTGCGCACGGAACGGGACATGACCAGCAGGACCGCCAGGAGGACCAGTCCGAGCAGCAGGACCGCGCTCGCCCAGCCCTTGAGGGCCAGGAGCACGACGACGGCGCCCAGGACGGCGGGGCGGGGTAGCCGGCCCAGGAGGTGGCCACCCGGCCGGGGCCGGTGGGCTTGCCGGCGGTGACGGCGTGCCCGGACAGGTCCCGGCTCACCACGAATCCGAGGAAGCGCCGCCCCACCATGAGGCCGACGGCGGCGTGCCCGGCCTCGTGGACGATCGTCACCAGGGTGCGTCCCCAGCGACGGGCCGGGGCCCAGGCCAGGACGATGAGGAGGATCGCCAGCGCCGGCCACAGCACGCCGGGATCCAGGCCGACGACGCTCGAGGCGCGGGCCAGCAGGTCGTTCCAGGTGTCAGTCCAGCTCAGGTTCACGAGCGGAAGTCTGCCAGGCCCGCCCGCGTGCACGGCAGGCCGTGGCTCACGCTGTCAGCCGACCGCGCTGTGACGAAGCGAACCGGGGCCTGGGCACCCTCCAGCGGCTCGGTGGCACGGGGCTGGGCAATGGTCGGTACCGCGTGGGCGGGCTGACGGGCCCCCACCGCCCGCAGCACGAAGGCGTCCAGGCTCTCCAGGTAGGCCCGGCGCTGCTCCGGATCCGTGGGGGTCGGGCGCCCGCCCATGACGGTGGCGTGGATGAGGGGGATGACCTGCTCGGGCTCCTGGGCGGGGATGAGCCCCTGGTCCATGGCGTCGGTGAGGATTGAGGCGAGCATCTGGGCCACGAGCGCCCCGTGGGCCTTGAGACGACCGGCGGTCCCACGCGAGACCACCTCGGACAGCGGCCCCGAGGCGGGGAAGTGGAAGTGCCGGGCGATGAGGGCCTGCTGGCGCACGTAGATGCGCAGGCGGTCGATCGGGTCCTGGGTGCCGGCCAGCGCCCGGGAGAGCTCCTCGGCGTAGCGGCCGGCCTCATGCTCCATGAAGGCCAGGAGGAGGTCCTCCTTGTCCGCGAAGTGGTTGTAGACGGCCGTGCGCCCCACACCCGCGTGGTTGGCGACGTCGGACAGGGTGATCTTGTCGAAGCTGCGCTGGCTCATGAGCTCGGACAGCGCCCTCGAACAGGGCGGTGCGCGTGCGCTCTCGATGCTCGGCCAGTGAGGAACCCAGAATCTTCGGCATGAGGTAACCCTAACTTATGAGATGACGCGAGCGATAGAAGTGTCAGAAACTGGGACGGGCCGCCGCCGTGGGACTGCTGACGTCCTCGGGCCCGCGGCCCCGGGGAGGGCCGCCCGCCTGCGCCCCACCACCGTCTCCCCCGGGGAACATCAGCGTCCCAGGGCGCCCACGAGCGCGTCGATGATCGGCAGGTCCGCCTCCAGCCACGGCAGCCGGCGCAGCTGGTCGGGCGGATCCAGGCGCACCCACTCCAGGCGTTGGTGGTCGCCTCCGACCCTGCCCCGCTCCCCGGGGTGGGCGGGCTCGGCGAGCCAGACTCGCATCCTGAAGCCGTGCATGGCCGGCCAGGCCGGGGCGTCGTCACCGGGAGCGCTGTCCGGCGGCGGCGGAACCGCCAGCTGTCGGGGAACGACGAGCTCGGGCCCCAGGCGGACGCCCAGGCCGATCTCCTCGTCCAGCTCGCGGGCCAGGGCCTGCTCGGGCCGCTCTGCGGGCTCGACCTTGCCACCGGGGAGCTCGAACTGACCGGCGTGCTCAGGCGGGTAGGAGCGGGCCGCGCACAGCAGGGTGGTCGGATGCGCCAGGTCGTCCAGGACCGCGGCCGCCACGACGAGTCGGGAGGCCCGCCCCGTATCGGAGTCGCTCACCAGGGCTTTCCCTCCTTCGCCGCCGCCGGACTCTCGGAGGTTCCCTGGGCTGCCGTTGTTGCGGTCCCGCAGTCGCTTGGCCCGGTCATCGACCGGGGTCGGGGTCGGCTTGGCGCTCGGGGTGCTGGAGGAGGTCTCGCCCGGCGAGCTCGACGACGACGGGCTCGAGCTCGGGTCGCTGCTGGGCTGGGAGGAGGCGCTCGAGCTCGGGTCACTGCTGGGCGTGGCCGAGGGGGTCGAGCTCGGGTCGCTGCTCGGCTGCGAGGAGGGGCTCGGCTCGGGATCACTGCTGGGCGTGGCCGAGGGGTTCGGGCTCGGGGAGGATTCTGCTCGGGCGGGGGCGGCACCTCGCAGGTATCGGCCGCCTTCTGGCCGCCTCGATGTGCTCAGTGACCGCCGTGGAGCTCCCGCTCTCCTGGGCCTGGGCCGCCAGGGTGAGGTGGGCGACGTACAGGTTGGTGCGCACCATGCACTCCGGGGAGCCGGCCTCCTTCACCTTGCTCTCCGGGTCGACCTTGGCCTTGGGCGCCTCGCTGAGAGCCTGGTTGAGGGTCGTCACCGCGGAGGTCGGGTCCTTCGCGGCGAGCTGACCGGTGCCCAGGTTGAAGTGGACGCGCCACTGCTCCAGCCAGGGATTGATCGCGGCGACCATGCGGTAGCGCGACAGGGCCGTGTCGTAGTGGCCGGCTGCCGCGGCGCGGTTTCCGGCCAGGGAGATGAGGAAGATCGAGCCGAGCCACAGGGAGATGATGGTGACCAGAGCCGCGGGCACCCCGCCGATCGCCAGGAGCCGACGACGCCGCTTGAGGCGGGCCTCGCGCCGCCTGGGGTCCTCGGGGGCCGGGGAGGAGGCGTCGTCCTTCGGGTCCGCGTTCTGCAGGTAGTCGACCTCCTGCTCCGAGGGGGCACCGGCTGCCCCTGGCGCGCCCGGGGCATTCTGTGCGCCGTCGGCAGCGCCGGGCTGCGTCCCGCCGCTCCCCTGCCCGGGGACCTCGCCGGGGGTGTGTCCTATCGTCATCATCGTCCCCTTCCCATGAGAAGACGCAGGCGACGGTCGGCTCGCATGAGGTCGAGGATCTCCCACAGCAGCAGACCGAAGGCGATGAGTCCCAGTGGCCAGGTCAGGTACACCCGGGCGTTGGTCTTGGCCCGCCCGTCGGAGGTGACGGCCTCGATGTCGAGGTTGGTGAACTTGCTCGTCGGGTCATCACCCCGAGCCGCCGGTGCGGTGGTAGTAGGGCAGCCCCAGGTCCTTGGCCACCTTCTGGAGCTCGTCGGCGTCGATCTTCGACACCCCGGGCTGCCCGCCCTGGCCGTCGGTGATGTAGTCGGACTGGGTGTGCTCGCCGGTGGACGGCGAGCCGTCGTAGCTGCGCATCTTGCCGCCCTCGGTCGAGCCGTAGCCCAGCACCGCGCCGCCGTCGACGAGCCCGGCCAGGGACTGCCAGGAGATGCCGGCGTTGTCGGCCGCCTGAGCGCCGCGGCCCTTGTCGGTGGCCTCCCCGTCGGAGAAGATGTAGACGAGGCGGATGTCCTGGGGTCGGACTGGCGGGCCTGCGCCAGCGTCAGCCCCAGCATCGGAAGCGCCACCTCCAGCGAGGAGCCGGTGGCGTGGCCTGAGACCTCCTGCTTGAAGGAGCCGATCCAGGCGTCGACGGCGTTGGTGTCGTGAGTCAGCGGCAGCTCCCGGGCCGCGGTGTTGTCCAGGGCGATGATGGAGAAGCGCGAGTCCGGGAAGGCCTCGCGGATGGCCCGCATGTCCGCGCGCACGCCGTCGAGCCTGGTGGAGGCCGACTGGTCGACGCCGTCGGGCCCCTTGCCCTGGTAGTCCTCCGCGGCCATGGAGCCGGTGCGGTCCACCACCATGTAGATCTCCACGTTGGAGACGCTGATGGCCTCGCTGCCGCGGATCGCCGGCCCCGCCAGCGCCAGCACGATGACGACGACGATGGCCAGGCGCCTCCACCAGGCCCGGCGGGCGGCCGGCTCGGCATCGTCACGGACCAGGCGGCGTCGGGCCACGACGAGCAGCCCCGTCAGGGCGGCCGCCACGAGCAGGACGAGGATCCACCAGGTGACCGGGATGAACGCGAAGTCCCCGATGATCGGAACCGGCTTCATGCTCGCCTCCAGGTAGTCAGTCCCAGGTAGCCCAGAAGCACCAGTGAGAGCGTGATGACGAGCCGCTGGGGGACGTCGGTGCGACGGGTCTGCTTGCGGCCCCCGAGCGCGGAGACCTCGGTCTTCTCCAGCTCCTTGACGATCTGCCCGCCGGTGCCGGAGTCCTCGACGTCGTAGAAGCGCCCCTTGCCCTGCTCCTCGGTGACGGTCTTGAGCTCCTCACGGGACTCCTCGGGAGTCTTGTCGAGCAGGTTCTGGTAGGGCTGGTCCTCGTCGGCGCCGTAGATGGAGAACAGGCGGATCTTGCGCTCGGCCAGGAGCTTGGCGGCGTCGGGCAGGGGGTAGATCTGCTCGTTGTCGGGGTCGATGACCTGGTTGTCGGTGGCCAGGATGATGGAGCGAGAGCGCTCCAGGCCCTGGTTGTCGAAGGCCTGGGCGCAGGAGGCGAGCCCGTCACCGGCCAGGGAGGAGCCGTTGATGCTGGTGTTCACCGTGCCACCGAAGGCCTCCTGGTAGGCGAGCTGCTGCTTGTAGGTGACGTTCTCCGGGTCGATGTCCAGCACGTCGCCCAGCTCGGTGAGCTGGTCACGCAGCAGCTCGTAGTCGTCCGTGAGCGGCACGATGGTCTGCGCGGCCGAGTTCCAGGCCACGATCCCCACCCGCTCGCCGTCGAAGTCCTCCAGGATCTCGGAGAAGGTCGTCAGGACCGAGGAGTCGATCCTGACCATCGACGTCGACACGTCCAGGCACAGGACGATGTCACGGTTGGCCAGGGCGTCGGAGCGCTCGGTGACGCGCACGGGCCGACCGGCGATGGCGGCGGCGCTCACCAGGCCCGAGACCAGCAGGACCGCCAGGAGCGCGTGCAGCCAGCGCTGAGCCCGGATGCGCTTGCGCACCGCCGGCAGCTGGAACAGGCTCGCCGAGTTGGCCAGACGGCGGGGCAGCTCGACGACCTGATCCTCGCCCGCCGGCTCCCAGGGCAGCCCTGGAGCGCTTGGGCGCCCCGGTGGAGGAGCCCAGGCCGGAGCGGCGGTCAATGATGAAGACCGCGATGATCGCCGCGACGGCGATGACGAGGAGAACGATGAACAACCAGAGCATCACCATCGGGTGACCACCTCCCTGGCGTGGGTGAGGGCCTCCTGCGCGGCGGCCTGCGGCTCACGGTCGAAGGAGGGCTGCTCCCACACGGCGAGCAGCTCTCCGACGTGCCCCAGCGGGTTGATGTCCAGGGGACGGCCCGCCGCGCGCACGCTGCGTCGGCGCTCCTCCACCGAGCTCGGCCCGGCGGTCGCGGCCATGTCGAGGATCTCCGAGACCGTGGCGGTGGTGATCTCCTCCCCGCTGCGGGCCTCGGCGAAGCCGCGCAGCAGCGCGGCCAGCTCCAGGTGCAGCTCGCGCAGGTCCAGATCGCCGGCGTCCCAGCGCTGGGAGATCTCAGCGAGACGCTCACCCCACTGGCGGCGCTCACGGGGCGCCATGGGGATGTCTCCGACCTCCTGGGAGATGTCGCGGCGGGTCACCAGGAAGGTCCGCAGCAGCCAGGCGGTCACCAGCAGGAGACCGACGACCATGACGATGACCATCCAAATCGGCATGAGGACCGGGGGCATGATCTGCATGGGGTCACCGCCTCCCTCTGGCCACGGCGGCGCGCTCACGCTGGAGGAGCTCGGCGATGGAGTCGATGAGCGTCTCCTCGGAGGAGACGACGCCGTACTCCAGGTGCCGGGCGTCGAGCACCTGCTCGACGCTGGTGCGCCACTGCTCGCGCACCACGGCCGCCTGAGCGGCCAGGTAGGAGTCCGCGCGCAGGAAGGCGGGGATCTCGAAGGGCAGGTCGATGTCCCGCCCGCGGCCGCCGTCCGGGCGCAGTGGGTCATCGTCCTCGATCTGGACGACGATCATCTCGTGCTGGATCGACAGGCGCCGCAGCCAGGTCGCGGCGTCGGGGCCGGGGTGGGCGGTGTCGGTGATGAGGATGACCAGGCTGCGGCGGCGGTGCCAGGTGCTCACCCGCTCCATGAGGCGCGGCAGGCTGGAGGGAGGGGCCCCGGGGGCCAGCTCGAAGACGCCGGGCGCCCCCTCGACGGGAGCGTCGAGGTCCTCGTAGGTGCGGGCCAGCAGCGCCAGCAGGGTCTCCACGTGCTTGGCCCCGGAACGGGCCGGGCGCGAGATCATCCGACCGGCGTCACCGGCCACGAGCGCCACCGAGTCCCCCGCATCCGGGCCAGGTAGGCGAAGACCTCCGCCACTCCCAGGGCCAGGTCGCGCTTGTCCTCACCCGAGGGGGTCATCGCCGCCATGGTCCGGCCCGTGTCCACGGCCAGCACCATGGGCATCATGGACTCGCGCTGGTAGCGCTTGATGACCGGCTGCCCCAGGCGGGCCGAGGACTTCCAGTCGATGTCGGAGATGTCGTCGCCGGGCCGGTAGAAGGACATGTCGTCGAAGTCCTGCCCGCGTCCGACGAACACCGACTTGTGGCGCCCGTCGAGCAGCCCCGTGGCGCGGCGCAGGGTCGGCAGGCTCAGAGCCGCGCGCAGACGCTCGATCCGCGAACCGCGCCGGCCCTCGCCGGAATCGGACTCGGGCGCCCCGGGAGCGCCGTGTACCTCCGTGCTCATCGCTGTGCTGGTCCCCACCGGGCTCAGGGCGTGGGGACGGCCGCGAAGATGGCGTCGATGATCGCCTCGGGCGCGACTCCGTCGGCCAGGGCGTCATAGGTGAGCACCAGCCGGTGGCGCAGCACCCCGTGGCGCAGCAGGCGGACGTCGTCGGGGATGACGTAGGTGCGCCCCTCCTGGAGGGCGACGGCCTGGGCCACCTTCATGAGCGCGATGCCTCCACGGGGGGAGGCCCCCACGCGCACCTGCCGGTCCAGGCCGGGCACGGGCCGCGGGCCCTCCGCCGCGGAGGTGTTGATGAGGGCGACGATGTACTGCTTGATGACGGGATCGACGTAGACCCGCTCGGCGGCCCGCTGCAGCCACTCGACGTCGTCGGTGGAGATGGGCCGACCGGTCACGGGCTGGTCGAAGGTCCCGTTGGAGATGCGGTCCAGGACGTCGGCCTCCTCCGAGGGCCGCGGGTAGGTGAGCACCTCCTTCATGAGGAAGCGGTCCATCTGCGCCTCGGGCAGGACGTAGGTGCCCTCCTCCTCGATGGGGGTTCTGGGTGGCCAGGACCATGAAGGGGTGGGGCAGGGGGTGACGACGCCGCCGATGGAGGTCTGGCGCTCCTGCATGGCCTCGAGCATGGCCGACTGGGTCTTGGCGCTGGAGCGGTTGATCTCGTCGAGCAGGACGATGTTGGCGTGGACCGGCCCCAGCTGGGTGGTCATCTCGCCGGTGGAGGAGTTGAGGATCTGGGTGCCCACGATGTCGTTGGGCATGAGGTCGGGCGTGCACTGGATGCGCCGGAAGGAGCCGGAGACCGCCGAGGCCAGCGTCTGGGCGGCGGTGGTCTTGGCCAGGCCCGGCACCGACTCCAGCAGGATGTGACCCACTGGACATGAGGGCGGTCACCAGGGCCCTGCGCAGCTGCTCCTGACCGACGACGCGCTGGGAGAAGATGTTGGCCACGGACTTGAGCAGCTCGCCCGGCGCGCTCCACGTCGGCGTCCCCGGCGCCTCGACGGCTGGAGGCGGCCCTGGGCCTCGCGGCGCAGCGTCTCACGGGAGGGCAGGGGGCCGGTGTCGACCTTCTCCTCGGCCGGCGCCGCCGGTCCGGAGGGGTAGCCGGGAACCGTCATCCTGGATGACGCGGTCGGCACGGAGCCGGCCCCGGCGGTCTGCGGGTCGATCTGAGGAGGGACCGAGGGCGGCTGCTGCGCCGAGGCCGCAGTCCCCTGCCCGGCGGAGGAACCGACGGGCTGACCGGCCGCTCGGGCCGCCGGCTGCCCGGCCGGCTGGCCGCTCGACTGACCGTACTGCTGGCCACTGCCCCAGCCACCCGGCTGACTGCCGGGTTGGGCGCGGTGCTCGGGCTGCATGCTCATGGTTCTCCTCGCTCAGTTCTGGCTTGATTCCTCGCGCCACGTGCTCGCGCCTGGATAGGCGACGCATTGGCAGGCTATACGAGCCGGGGCCACCTGTGGGCGCGAGCGACGGGGAAGTCCTCCCCACAGCGCCGGCAAGCCTCCACTTTTCACCGGATTCGCGCCACTTTGAAGGAAATGTGAGACGAGTCGTCATGGGGTGGCCGCCCCGGGATCAGAGCTGGCCGAGGTTCACCCGGCTCCCGGCCAGGCTCAGCCGGAGCCCGTCGCTGGTGACGATGGCGCTGGTCGGACGCAGCCCCGACGGCAGGGACTTCGCGGGGATCGTGATCTGCGGGGAGTCCAGCCCGATATAGCTGAGCATGCTGTCCTGCCCCGTGCCGACGTCGACGCCGAGGGTGTTCCCGCTCATCCGGGTGGAGGTGATGGTCAGGATCAGGCTGCCGTCGGCACCCAGCGACGGGGCGATCTCGGCCTCACCACTCAGACCGAGCACGGACATCGAGGCCTGGATGACCCCCGGATCCTGGGCGCTCGTCCCGGTGCGCTTGGCCTGAAGGGTGATGCCCTTGAGCTTGGGGTGCGATGCGGCGGCGAGCGTGGCCACCTGCTGCCAGCTGACGGTGCCCGACGCCGCCACCGTGTCGGTCTGATAGGGCTTGTGCAGGCTGATGTGGCTCAGATCGACGTCGACGTCGCTGAGCGTGACCGAGGCGTTGCTCTGCCCCTTGGAGGTGATCGTCAGGCTCGGGGAGTCCACGCTCAGACTGTCCAGTGAGCCGCCGACGACCTGACTCAGGACGATTCCCCTTGGTGGCGATCCGGGCGTCCGGGCTGAGCCCCGGCAGGGCGGAGCGCACGGCGGCGTCGACCTGCCCGCGCACGAGGTACTCCGCCCCGACGGCCCCGGCGCTCAGGATGACGACGAGCACCACCAGGACCGCCACCCACCGTCGAGCGCGACGTCGGCCAGCAGGGCGGGGGAGGTCATCCTCGAAGAACTCCTCCTGCGCGAGGTCGTCCTCCCTCAGGGATCGTCCGCCAGGACCTCATCGAGGAGCGCCCGATCGGAGAACTCCTCCTCGGTCACGTCCGCCTGCACCCGAGGCGAGTCCGCGTCACCGTGGTGACTCATCGCTCCTCGCGTCACGTCATCGCCTCGGCGCCGACGGCGAGCTCTGGGCCACCGGGGCGGTGCTCACTGAGCGCTCGGCCGTCTGGTCGGCGGGGGCCTGGTTGGCGGCCCGCTCCTCGTCAAGCATGTAGAGGTCCTCGGCGGTGACCATGAGGGTGGACACGGCGTGCTCCACCAGGGCGGTACGCCGGTTGGAGGCGGCTCCGGCCACGCGGCCGCCGCGCAGCCCGCGCACCCCCACCCGGTCGAGCTTCTCGCAGACGTTGTCGAGCTTGCGGTTGAACTTGGTCAGCGGCCAGCCCAGGCGCGCGCGGCCGCCGCGGAGGAGGGATCTCGGCGGCCCCGGTCCCGGCCCGTTTGAGCACCGGCTCGGACAGCGCCAGGACGAGCAGCAGCTGGGAGCGGGTCATCGGAGTCACCCCGATGGTGGTCTGGCCGGAGGACTGACGCACGCCGTCGATCCCGGAGAAACGGTCCTCCCCGGAGGTGATGAGGTTGATCTCGTAGGTGGTGGGGCCTGCGGAGAAGGTGAGGATGACCCGCGGGAAGACCAGCGGCATGCGGGCCCCCGGGGCCAGCCGGGACTGGACCAGCCCCTCGCCGTCGGTCAGGGTGGCCGACAACCGCGAGCCCTCGTTGGCGATCCACCAGAGGTTCTCGGAGTGGGCGAAGACCAGGAAGCGGCGGTGGAGGTAGGGGTTGTCGTCGATATCGAGGTCTCCGCCTCGGCCGATGACGAAGGTGTCGGCCGGAGCGACCCGGTGAATCTCTCCGGAGAAGTCCAGGACGAGCTCGTCGGGCTGCTCAGGATCGACCTCCGGCATCTCCGTCCACGTCAGGTCGCTCATGAATTCTCCTTCCACGGTCCCGGCTCATGATCGGCCGGGTCCAGTCTCGCTGAGATGCCGGAACCGCACCGGCCAAGCACGACCACTCGGACAGTGACCTCAGCCACTACGGGGCCTCAGCCACGACGGCGGATCGATACGGAGCGTCACCCCGTCACCGACATCCATGAGGTCCCCCATGAAGACCGGCGTCGGCATTCCCGATCCCAGCAGGACCGGCGTCGCACCGGGGCGAGCCAGGACCGTGCCGTTGGACGAGCCCAGGTCCTGAGCCAGGACGCTCCACCCCGAGGTCGTGAGCATGAGGTGGGAGCGCGAGACCATGTGCTGCGGGCTGGCCACCGGGACCAGGGCCACGATGTGCGGATCGCCCCCGGCCTGCACCTGGGGGCGCGTCCGATGACGACGTCGCCGGCGACCCTCGACGGCGGCGCCGGTCGACAGGGTCAGCGTGGCCAGAGTCGGCCGGCGCACGTAGGAGAACACTCCCGTCAGGGGCTGGGCGCAGATCAGGCACTCCCGGAGCTCGGGAGGATTGGGGTGCCCCTGGGGGCAGATCGAGGCCCGCACGGGGGGCGCCGCGATCAGCGCCGCCTCGGAGGCGGAGACGACCTCCGTGTTGGGCAGGGCCTCCAGGGCTGGGGGCTCCCGGACGGGCTGGGGCTGCTTGCTCTTGGAGTTGTCCGGCGCCGTGGGGGTGTTGGCCGTCGGGCTGCCGCCCGAGCTCGCCGAGGGGGCGGTGGGGGCCCGGTGGGCGCCGCGGCGCCGACGCCCCTGAGCCGGGCTCCGGCTCGGGGTAGTCCGGGAACGGGCTCACGTCGCCGGTCTCCAGGCCCTCTGCAGCGGCCCTCAGTGGTCTGCGAGGCTGCTGCGGCGGCTCGAGGGGTCGTCGGGGTCCTCCCAGACGCCCGTCTCCAGCAGCTCAGGGAGCCGAGTCCGTGGAGCCTGTCGGATCTCGGCAGGGAGTCACAGCCTCGGCGGAGGGCAGGGGCCTCGGGCAGGGAGGCCGCGGGAAAGCGACCTCGGCAGGAGAATCGGCCGCGGCGGGAGAAGGCACCTCAGGGGCACCGGCTCCAGCTCCGGCTCCGGCCCCGGCTCCCGGGCAGCCTCCTGGGGCGAGCCGGAGATCGGGGAGATCAGGGGTGATCGGTCTGAGCAGCGTGGTCTCGTCACTGGGCTCGGCCGGGACGATGCCCGCTGGGACTCGGCGCCATGGACCGCAGGTCCGAGCGCCGCAGCGCTGCGGCCCGCGAGGGCCGCGGCGTCCTGGGGGAGGGCGCGCTCAGGGGCCGCCGGGGGCCGCCGGCCCCACCGTCGGCAGGTAGGTGCCGCCCAGGGCCTGCAGGACCCGCAGGCCCGTCTCCACGGAGACGCCACCGGCCTGCGAGCCGGCAGCCGGGTTGATGACGGCGGTCCCGTCAACGCCGTCGACCCGCAGAGCACCCGTCCGACAGGCGCGTCAGCCCCTCGGGCAGCGGAACCCGCTCGCGTGGCAGGGATGGGGAGGGAACCGGGAGATCGTCACTGCGCCCCCTGACTGCTCGCGCCACCGGGGCGGGACGTGTGCGCCGTCGGCGGAAGATCCGGCACCTGGAGGGCGTCGACGACGACGGCGGTGGTGTTGTCATGCCCCCGCCCTCCAGGGAGGCGGCCACGAGGAGCTCGGCCGTGCGCTGCGCCGTGCAGCCCGGCCGCCAGCACGGTGGCGATGGCCTCGTCGTCGAGCTCGTCACTGAGTCCCGTCGGAGCAGATGAGGAGCCGGTCCCCGGCGGCCACCGGGAACGCTGTAGAGGTCCGGGACGCCGGAGTCGGCGATACCTCCGCCCAGCGCCCGGGTAACGATGTTGCGGCGGGGGTCGCGGCGCGCCTGCTCGGGGGTGAGCTCACCGGTCTCGATGAGAATCTGGACCCGGGAGTGGTCGCGGGTGACCTGGGAGAGCATGTCACCGCGCAGCAGGTAGACCCAGGGCGTCCCCGATGTTGAAGATGACCCAGGTGGGACGCGTCACCCCCTGCTCGTCCGCCATCCAGGCCAGGATGACGCCGGCGATCGTCGCGCCGGGCAGGTAGGCGGCGTGGGACGGGATGGCGATGATCGCCTCCTGCGCGGCCACCACCGCGCGAACCACCGTGTCGACGTCGGTGACGATCGTCCCGGCCAGTGAGTAGAGGGAGTCGAGGGCCACCTGCGTGGCCATACGGCCGGCGGCGTGCCCGCCCATGCCGTCGACGACGACGAAGGCCGGAGCGATGGCGAGGTAGCCGTCCTCGTTGATCGTCCGCAGGCGCCCCACGTCAGTGGCCGCACCGACAACGACCTCCGAGGCCCTGATGCCGTCCTCACCGCGGATCACGATGGCATCGGCATCAGCACGAACGTGCTCGGTCATCGGCTCCCTTTCACTTGCGTCGCGTGCACTCCCTAGTAAACCCCAGCACCCCGTCCGGAACCACCGCGCCACCGCCCCTGATTCCACCATGTGGGAGCTCACACCGATCGGAGGCCGGCGGCGCCGGCCCCGCTGCACCCGCCGAACGGGCCTGCCTCACCGCCGCCATCGGCGACGATCCGCCGTCGTCGGACACTGACGAGCTGCGGCCGTGACCCGTCAGGCAGTCGGATTCACGGTGTCCTCAGGTAGTCTTCCAACGTGGCCGGCTGACCGACCCCAATGCCGCCGAGGTGGTACTGCGTTCCCTGACTCGGTATCACGGGCGGTCCCGACACCCGACCCACGACGGCCCCAGGTGCCGGTCACAACCTGGACCGACGTCGTTTTTCCCGACCCTCGAAGGACCCAGCATGTCTCAGGCCAAGGACGAGCTTGTCGCGCGAGCGCAGGATCCCAATGCAGAGTTGGAGACCCTCCACCAGCTGGCGCAGAACTACCCCGGCCTGCGCCCCTACATCGCCGCCAACCCACGCACCTATCCCGCCCTCCTGGAGTGGTTGGGAACCCTGGGCGACCCCTGCGGTCGACGCAGCCCTGGCCTCCGCAACAGCCAGCCCCAGTCGGCGCCGTCGGCCCGTCAGGGCAGTCATCGCCGCAGCTGGCGGTGGTCTCGCCCCCGGCGCCCAGCCCAGCGCGCCGTCGGCCAGGTCCTCCGAGGCCCCCGACGCAGGTGACCCTGCCCCGTTCGCTCCAGCCCGGCAGCGCGGGTCTCCGGCGCCTCTGCGATCTCCGCCACCAGCTCGAGGAGCGCCGCGAGCGCACCGAGCGCCTTCAACGCGGCCGGCGCGAACACGCAGGTTGACGGCTTCCAGGCCGCGGGCGACCCCGACCGTCTCGGTGCCCGACGTCCCACCCCGCCCAGGCGATGGCCCTCCCAGTCACCGGCCCGGCCGGTTCAGCCCGCCCTGCAGCAGACCTTCCAGCAGTCCGCGAACGTCTCTCAGGCGCAGAGCCCGGTCATTCCGGCTCCCGTGCAGCAGGCCTCCGCAGTGACCGGCGACGACGGCGTCTTCGGCGTCGGCACCGAGGACGACGACCTCGAGCCCCGTCCTCCTTCCTGACCTCCAACCGCATCCTGCTCATCCTGGCGCTCCTGGTGGCCACCGTCCTGGTCTTCCTGGCGACCTGGTACCTCTCCGGGGGCAGTGACAAGGGCTCGGCCGCCGACTCGGGCACCGAGGCCCCAGGCCGACTCCGGCCAGGGCCGCGGCTCAGGACGGCGCCTCCCCGGCCGCCCCAGTCCGCCTCCCCTCAAGGCCTCGGCCACCCCGAGCGCCTCGGCGACGCCCCACGCTCAAGGCGCCGGCGCCCGCCAACGCCTCAGGGAGCTGTCCGCCTTCGACGCCCCCAGCGGCAACATCACCTGCACCCTGAACGACAACAACCTCACCTGCGTCATCAACGAGCACGCCTCGACCGCTTCCTGCCCGTCCTCGAAGCCGCTGACGGTCACGATCGGCACGGACGGGAAGTCCAGCCAGAGCTGCGGGTCCACCTTCTCCACCCAAGGGCGTCAGCCTCAGCTACAGCTCCTCCGCCAAGAACTCCACCTTCGCCTGCGAGTCGACCGCAGACCCGGCATGCAGTGCTGGAGCCAGGTCAGCGGTCAGGGCTTCATCCTCAGCCGCGAGAGCGTCGAGTCCCACCACCCACGCGGCAACTGATCCGTTTCACCCGAGGTCCGAGCCCCTCGCCGGGCTCCGACCCGTCTATCCTCTGAACTCCCTGACCTCACCTCTCCAGCAGCGACGACGTCCGATATGGCCACCTCCTACCGAACGATCCTCATTCACCCCGGTGCCCGCTCCTTCACGAGCGCCGGGCCTCATCGCCCGTTTCCCCATGTCCATGGTGGGGATCTCCACGATCCTCGCCGTCGAGGGGCTCTACGGCTCCTACACGGCGGCGGGCCTGGTCAGCGCCGCGAACTTCGTGGCGCTGGCGGTCGGCGCGCCGGTCCTGGCCCGGTGCGTCGACCGGTACGGCCAGTCGCGGGTCATGCTGCCCGGCGGTGCTCGTCGTCGTCGCTGAGCCTGGTCGGGGCTGGCGGTCGCCGCCGCCGTGCACGCGCACCTGGGATCCTGGCTGCCCTGTCGGCGCTGGCCGGGAGGGCCTGGCCGGTTCCATGGGCTCACTGGTGCGGGCGCGCTGGACGGCGATGCTCACCCGCCCCGAGGACGTCCACGCGGCCTTCTCCCTGGAGGCGGCCCTGGACGAGGTGGCCTTCATTCTCGGCCCGGTGCTGGCCACCGCCCTGTGCACGACGCCGGTCCTGCCGGTGACCTCGGGATGGCTCGTCTGCCTGGCGATGCAGCTGGTCGGGGGCTGTGGTTCCTCGGCCCAGCGCGCCACCGAGCCCGCGCCGCACCCCGCACTCGGCCGCGGCGCACCGCTGAGGCCGCCGAGCAGTCGGATCAGCCGCGGCGCACCGCACCGGTGATGCGCTACGGCGCGTCGGTGTCCATCGCCATCGTCTTCCCTCATCCTGGGGGCCCATGTTCGAGCCAACGACGTCGCCGCGGTCGCCTTCGCCACCGAGGCCGGGCACAGTCGGCCTCGGGCCTGGTCCTGGCGGTCTGGGGCGTGGGGTCCTTCGCCGCGGCGCTCCTCACGGCTCGCGCACGTGGGGGTGGCCGCTGTGGAAGCAGCTCATGGCCGGGCTGGTGGCACTGGCCGTGGGGCACCTCGACCTTCGGTCTCGCGCCGAGCCTGGTGGTGCTGTCCGTCCTGGCGCTCCTGACGGGGCTGGCCATCGCCCCCGACCCTGACCAGCGGCAACAACATCGTGCAGGTGACGGTGGCCCCTCCCAGCTGACCGAGGGGCCTGGCCTGGGTGAGTACGGCGCTCAACATCGGGGTCTCGATCGGTTCCCTGCTGGCGGGGCAGGCCACGGACGCCGGCGGCTCGCGCGCCGGGCTACCTGGCGGTGGCCGCTTTCGCCTGGGGCGCCGTCGCGGCTGGTGTCCTGGGGCCTGCCCGCGCTCAGGCGAGCACGGACCAGCGCGCTCCCGCTGGGCGGTCACTGAGCCGTCCTCGGCGGCGCGACGCTCAGATTCCCAGCAGTCTCTGGTGACTCTTCTACACTCAGCACGATGCCGATCGCAGGAAATCCCACAACACGCCCCTTCCCTCCCAGTCGGGCACCGGCCCCACGGGCACGCCCGGCCGTCGGGAGCAGGGATGCCCGCCGCCTCGACCTCCGCGGCTGGCGGCGGCCGCGCGCCGTCGCCTCATCGCCCGTCGTCGCCGTCCTCGGATGGCTGGCCCTGCTGGTGCCCGCCTCACCGGTCCCCTGGTGGATGAGCAGCGGCCAGTGGCTGTTCAAGCTGGACTCCTTCGTCTCACTACGAGGCGGTCCGTCAGTGGCTCGACGGCGGGGACCTCTGCCACTGGTACGCCAACCCTGCCCAGCACCTGTGGCCCCTTCACCCACACGCCCCTGGCGGCCTGGGTCATCACGCCCCTCGACCTGGATGTCGTACCAGTCGGCCACCGTGCTGCTGATCGTGGCCACGCCCACTGTGCGCCGCCGTGACCGCCTACGCGGTCCTCAGGCGCCTGGGCGGTCGCGCCCCGGATGGCACGCACGCCTGGCACCGTGGCTCGCGCTCATCGGGGTCATCGCCCTGGAGCCCCTTCCCCAAGACCATGGAGTACGCGCAGGTCAACGCCATTCTCATGGCGCTGGTGGCCGTCGACCTGCTCGCGGTCCCGAGCGCTCGCGGTGGCGCGGGGCCCTCAGCGGCCTGGCCGCCGCGATCGGCTGACGCCGGCGGTCGCGATCCTGGTGCTCCTGGCGCGCCGCGAGTGGCGGGCGGCAGCCACCATGGCGGGCAGCGCCGTCGGACTGACGCTCCCTGGCCGCCCTGGCGGCCCCCGCCGAGTCCTGGCAGTTCTTCACCTCGGCCATGTGGGATCCGGGGGCGCTGGTTTCGCCGACTACTCGGGCAACCAGAACCTCAAGGGCGCGATCGCCCGGGCGCTGCCGGAGTCGGCCTGGAACCTCGACCTGGGCGGCCTGCTCCCTGCTCGCCGGTGCTGGCGGCCTGGTTCCCTGTGCCGCCGGCTGGACCGGCTGCGGGAGCCGGCGACGCGGCCGAGGGTCCCGGCGGACGACGGCCTGATCCCTGTCCCTCCAGGTCAGCGTGGTCATGGTGCTCGGGCCTGCTCATCTCCCCCATCTCCTGGTCGCACCACTGCGTGGTGCCCTGCCCGCGCTCATGTCGGTGGGGGCGGCGGCCTGGCGCTGGCGCTCGACCGCGCTCGGCGTGGCCGGGCGCCGCCGGGTCCTCGTCTTCGTCCTGGCGATGCGTGGTGGTTCCTCGAGCAGAACCACGTCGAGCAGAGCTGGCCGGCCTGGGCCAAGGTCGTCGGCCTCGAGCTATACCTGGTGGGCCCTGGGCTGCGGGGCGGCCCTGCGTGGGCAGCTGGCGCAGCCAGGTGGTCCTCGCGCCGCTGATCTCTCACCACCAGCGTTGCCCGGAACCTGCCGTCGCAGGGTCCCCTCCATGAGGAGGCGATGTGGTCGTCCCGTGGTGGCTGCTGAGTGCTGCACCGCCGGCGCGACTGTGCACCCTTCGGCAACGCGATCGCTGCGACCCCATCGGGCAAGATGACCGGCTGACTCCCTGCCCCCAGGCGGCCCGCCCCGCCCGTGTCCCAGATGTCCTGCAGGCGCTACAGAGGGTCCGGTCTCGTGCAGGTACCCGGATGCAGGACAGGCAGTCTCCTACGACGGCTGCCGCGCCTGCGCACGCCGTCGGCCACCACCTGGGGAGCCGATGAGGGCTGCCCACTCCCGGCCATTCCCCTGTGCCCCTGCTGATCGGGCCGGTCTCGGACGGCGTGCAGGGCGTTACGCACGCATCGGGGACTGCGATTTCCATCCAGGACGTACTTTCTCCCCGCAAACGACGACGGTCGGGCCCTCAGTCGTTTGCGGAGAACGCAGTCCCCGATCAAAAAGCGTCCTCGAACGGGACCGATCTCGTCCGCATCAGCCCTCCGTCGTCCCAAGCTCCGCCCAGAACCTGCCTCGCATCAGCCCCCTCCTCGATGAGGCCCGTCATCTAGGATCGGGTGGTGCCCTCTCGACATCGCCCGCGCCGTCGAGGACCAGTTCCACCGCGACCCGTCCCCGTCCTCAAGCGCCAGGGGCTGGCGCCCCCGCGTCATCCCCCTACGACGGCTGCGGCACCAGCGCACCGGCTCAGCCGGAACCCGTCAGACCTGCCTGGGGCCGACGTCGGGGCAGCGCACCGCAGGCCCGTCCACAGCGCACCGAGGCCGCCGGCCGCCCGACCGCCTGCGATCCCGAACCGTCCTCCAGCACTCCCTCTGAGGCCTTCCTGCCCCGCCTCCATGGCCCGGGTCCTGGCCTGCATGGTGATGCGCCCCCAGGACGCCCTGGCCGAGGGGCCGCTGTTCCGATCCCCTGCCGGCCTCCCTGCGGTCAGCCCCGCCCAGGCCCGCGACTTCGCCCCTGACCAGCCTGCTCGACGCCCAGCGCGGCTGGCGTCTGTTCATCGAGGTGCCGGTGGCCTTCCTGCCGGTGACCGTCCACGTGGGCCGGGCCAGTGTGCGCACGCGGGCCGATCGCGGCGGCTACATCGACGTCGTCGTGCGCGACCACGGTCTGGAGCCGGGCTGGCACGAGGCCCGGATCGAGGCGATGGGGGCCGAGGCCGTCGCCGCCAAGGTCCTCATCATCCCCGAGGGCCCGCGCCTGGGCATCATCTCCGACATCGATGACACCGCCATGATCACGCACGTCCCCCGTGTGCTCGTGGCCGCCTGGAACCAGCTCGTCAAGTACTCCTCGGCGAGAGAGCCCGTCCCCGGGATGGCCGAGCTCTACTCGCGCATCCGGGCCGCCCACCCGGGTACCCCGATGATGTACCTGTCCACCGGAGCGTGGAACGTCGTGCCCACCCTGCGCTCCTTCTTCTCCCGCCACGGATTCCCTCCGGCCCCGCGCTCATGACCGACTGGGGGCCGACCAACACCGGCTGGTTCCGCTCGCATCGAGCACAGCGCACCGAGCTGCGCCGGCTCATGATCGACCTGCCCCAGATCACCTGGATCCTCTTCGGCGACGACGGCCAGCACGACCCACTCATCTACGGCGAGGCAGCCCTCCACCACGCCGACCGGATCGCCGTCGTCGCCATCCGGCGCCTGACCGCCACCCAGCAGGTACTCGCCGGAGGGCTGACCGCCCGCCCCATGGGGATCGGGCCCGAGGCACGCACCCTGGCCGAGGCCGACGTGCCCGTCGTCGTGGGCGCCGACGGCTACGAGCTGGCCCGGCTCCTGCCCCGAGAGCTGCTGGAGGCCGCACCACGCCGCTGACGGCCCTCGGGCGCAACCGTCGGTGCGGCATGTCTCACGTCGCCGCCTCCGTCATGGCCGATCCCCGGCAGCGAGCGATTTCACACCCCGTCTCATCTCTTCACAGAGACATCACAGGCCCACCGTACGAGGCCGACAGGTCCCGGCAGTTACCTGGTTCCGCCACTGGGGCAGACGTCCCCGCTCCCATCCCCAATGAACAGGAGGAAGCACATGTCCCCTCCCTCGCGACCCTCGATCGTTCCGACCGCCGCGCCTCGCGAGCGACTCGACAACCCCGACGACCCGCTCGGCAGCCCCTGCACGATTCCGCGCCTCGACCGCAGCCTCAGCTGCGACGCCACGCGATCCTGGCCGACCTCAACGTGCTGCAGGTGGCCACCCTCATGGGCACCGGCCTGCTGGTGGCGCTCGGCGTGATCCTGGGCGGACGCTCCTACATCACCACCGTCTCACCCGACGACCTGAACAGCTCCCGCTCGGGCACCCACGGAAACCAGTGCGAGAACTCGCTGGGAACCCTCACCGCAGCCGATGACGATGCTGCCTGGCCACCATGTGATGCGAGCGCAGCACGCGCATGCCACCGCACACGCGCCGGACGCCGCTCCGCCCATGACGCTGTGGGCGATCAGGACGCCGATGGTCGGCTCTCATGGCGGCCGTCCCGGTTCGTGGCCGGTATGGTGATGACGCATCAACCAGCGCTTCCCTCAAGCTCAGGAGACAGATATGGCCGGCAAGATCCCCTTCATCCTCGGACTCGGCGCGGGATACGTGCTCGGGACCCGCGCGGGGCGCGCCCAGTACGAGCGCATCAAGTCGGCCGCCTCGAGGGTCGCCGAGCAGCCCTTCGTGCGCACCCGGGTCGACGCCGCCTCCAGCCACGTCAAGCAGGCCGTGCGCACCCAGGGCGAGGCCGTCACCGAGAAGGTCGCCGACGCCGTCAAGGAGCGGCTGTTCGGGACGCCATCAGCCAAGAGCAGTGGTCAGTCCCAGCCCGTCGACGCCGGCGAGGCCAGCCTGCGCCCGGTCAGTGAGGCCGGCTGAGGCCGGCTGAACCGGGAGTGGCCCCAGGAGTGGACCGCTGACTAGCACTGACTAGTACGACCGGGGTGCTTCGACGACGTCGAGGCGCCCCGTTCCATCGTCTCGCAGTCCTCGCGGTCCTCGCAGTCCTCACGGACCTCGCACCCCTCAGCGGCCTCGGCCTCCGCACGGCTCCCCAGCCGTCGCCGGGCCCAGCGACGTGCCGGCGTCTGCGCCCTCGTCCGGCCCCGGCCGCGCCAGGCCGGCGCCTTGAGCGGCCCCATCATGAGTGCTCGGCGCCAGCCGACCAGCGCCTCGCCCACTGCGGCGCCCGGCCCGGCGCCGCTCCCGGTCGGAGATGACCGGCAGCTGCCAGGAGCGCCAGTAGGCGAGCACGCACAGGCACGCCCCGACGGCGGTGGACACCAGCATGGCGTGCGCGTCGGCCATCCCCGTCCTCACGGCCAGGACCTGGGTACCGGCGGCGATGAGCGCCGGGATCGCGTAGAGCTTGTTGCCGCCGAAGACCGCCGGGGTCTCCCCACCGCGACGTCGCGGATCATGGAGCCGCCGATCGCCGTGAGGCAGCCCAGCAGGAGGGCCGGCATGACGCCGAGCCCGTGGGTGAGGGCCTTGGAGGCGCCGGTGGCGGCCCAGCACCCCAGGATGACGGCGTCGGCCACCACGAGCAGGCGTCGGGTGGGCCGCGAGGTCAGGGGCACGAACCAGGCGACCGTCGCCCCCAGGCAGGCGGTGTAGAGGTAGTAGGGGTCGGTCAGGGCGAAGGGCGGCCCGGCCTGGATCATGACGTCACGCAGGATGCCGCCGGCGGTGGCCGTGAGCATGGCCAGGACGACGAAGCCCACCAGGTCGAAGTTCTTGCGCCGGGCGATGAGCCCGCCCAGGATCCCGTTGAGCAGGACGCCGCACAGGTCGAGCACCCGGAAGGTGTCGGTGAGGGAGGCCGGCATGTGCAGCGCGAGGGACGAGCCGTCCAGCACTCCGATCCCCCGCCTTTCGCTGATACCGTGGCTACTGAGCGCCGTCGTCGACCCCTGGTGTCGGCCCGGGCTCCGGCGCCCGGCGCCCGGCGACACCTTAGCCCACGGCGGCCCAGGGCCCGGCACCCGGCCGCGACGGCCCAGAGTATTGCGGCGATGCGAAACCTCAGGTGGTCAGGGCGCACCGGCCCACGCGATGATCGGGGAGTGTCTTCACGATACGCACCCCCCAAGGACCTGAGCAGCTATGCGTGGCTCTCCATCGCGGCGGCCCTGGGCACGATCGCGCTCAAGGGGGCCGCGGCCTGGATGACCGGCTCGGTGGGACTGCTCTCCGACGCCGCCGAGTCGGTGATCAACCTGATCGCCGCCGTCATGGCGCTCGTCGTCCTGAGGATCGCGGCCAGGGCCCGCCGACGCCGACCACCAGTTCGGCCACTCCAAGGCCGAGTACTTCTCGGCCGTCGTCGAGGGCGTCATGATCTTCGTGGCGGCCGCCTTCATCATCATCTCCGCCATCGGGCGCCTCATCACCCCGCAGATGCCCGAGCAGCTGGGGGTGGGCCTGGCGGTCTCGGTGGTCGCCTCGCTCCTCAACGGGCGGCGGCGTGGGTGCTCTACCGGGCGGGGCGCCGCGAGCGCTCCATGACCCTGGTGGCCGACGCCAAGCACCTGGCCACCGACGTCATCACCTCCGCCGCGGTCCTGGTCGGGGTGGCGCTGGTGGCGGTCTTCGACTCGGCCGTGCTCGACGCCGTCGTCGCCCTGGGGGCCGGACTCAACATCATGTGGACCGGCTTCACGCTCATCCGCGACTCGGTGGGCGGGCTCATGGACATCGCCCCCTCCACCGAGGTGCTTCACAGTGTCACGACGGTCCTGGAGCGCCACCGCAAGGAGGGCATGATCGACTTTCACGCGGTGCGGGTGCGCGAGGCCGGCAACCGGCGCTTCATGGAGCTGCACGTGCTGGTCCCCGCGGCCTGGAGCGTCAAGAAGGGCACGACTTCACCGAGCAGGTCATCGACGAGCTGGTCGACGCCGATGCGAGCCTGCGCATCTCGGCGCACCTGGAGCCGATCGAGGACCCCAAGTCCTACGAGGACCTCGAGGACATCTGACATCTACCCGGTTTTCATCAACGTCGGGACATGCCAGACTCGGCCCCATGAACGCAATGAGGCTCACCGGCTCAGCACCGTCGCTGCGCCAGCACCGATCACCGCCCCTGCCCCCACCTGGCGCCGTCCCGACCACGTCGTTCTGGAGACCTGCGTCGAGGACGTTGAGGGCGTGAGGATCTCCGCCCGCGCCGGGGCCGACCGCGCCGAGCTGGGCGACAACCTCACCGCCGCCGGCACCACCCCCTCGATCGGCACCGTGGAGGCGGCCATCTTCGCGGCCGCCGAGCAGGTGGAGCAGCGCCGCGCCCAGGCCGGCGCCCACTGGGCGGACAAGCCCGAGGCCGCCGCACCCTTCGGCCTGCGAGTCCTCATCCGCCCCCGTGGCGGCTCCTTCGTCTACGACGCCGATGAGGGCGGGCCATGATCGCCGACGTGCGACGCATCGCCTCCCTGGCCCTGGAGATGGCCGAGTTCACCCGCCCCCAGGCCACCGGAGGAGGGCGAGGGAGCTGCCGCCGGCCGTGGACCTGGGCTTCGTCGTCGGCGCCCCTGACCGAGGACGGAGTGATCGACCGCGGCCTAGTGCGCCTGCTGGTCGACATGGGCCAACGGCGCCCGGTCACCTTCCACCGGGCCTTCGACCGCTGCCGTGACACGGTCGAGGCCTACGGGGACCTGGAGGGGACTCGGCGTGCGCTATGTCCTGACCAGCGGCGCGGCGCAGACGGCGGCCGACGGCGCCTCGGTGATCGCCGGGCTGGTGGCCAGCGGCGGGCCGATCGTCGTCGCGGCCGGGGCCGTGCGCCCCCACGGCCTGGTCGACCTGGTGGAGTCCACCGGGCGTGCGCGAGGTCCACATGCGCTGTCCGCGCGAGGGCCTGAGTCCCGACGAGCCCCAGCGCACCGATGAGGACCTGGTGCGACGCGCCGTCGAGGCGGTCCGCGCGGTGCCGCTGCCCGAGTAGCCAGGTAGCCCGGCCCGACCCTCGAAGCTTTTGCCCCATCCGCCCAGACCTCGACGGTGGGCGCCGCCCCTGTGCTGTCCGGGCGACGCCCGACGTCGAGCCCCTCGTCCCAGGCCCGCACTGCCCTTCGCTCCGCCACCCGCCCATCTGCCGAGCGCCGTCAACGTCGTCAAAACCCGCATTGTCGAGAAACCTCACGGTTCGTAGATATCCACAGCCTCCACTCGGCCGGGAGCTCGGCGCTCCCATCACGCTGGAAGCGCAATCGGGACAACTATCCTCATGACCCCCATGACCACCCCTATTTTCTGTCTTAGGTTGACCCCATGAGCGACGTCCGTATCGATACCCCCGCGGGATCACCCTGGCCGGCACCCTCAGCCTGCCCGCAGGGGCCGCCCCGATCGATCTGGAGGTTTCCACGACGCCCGACGACGACCAGCCCCGACCGGCTCGGGACGAGGGCGTCGTCCTGCTGGCGCACGACTTCCTCACCGACCGGCATGGCCAGGGCGGCCGCCTGGACCGGATCGGCGCCCGTTACCGCGAGGCGGGCCTGGCCACATTCAGTCTGGACTTCTCGGGCCTGGGAGAGTCCGACGACGACGTCATCACCCTGGCGGGAGAGGCTGAGGACCTGCGCGCCGCCTCGAGCTGGCTGGCGGACCTGGGCTTCACGCGGCAGATGATTCACGCCAACGGTTTCGGGGCGACGGCCGCGCTCCTGGCGCGCCCCGAGCAGGTGCGTACGGCCGTGCTCGTGGGGGCGATCGTGGGCCCGCAGTCGATTCTGTGGGAGGAGGTCTTCTCCCCCGAGCAGCTCGACGAGCTCGCCCAGCACGGGCTGACGCGCCTGGTGGATGACAACCCCAACTCGCGCGAGTGGAACGTCCTGTCCAAGGAGACGCTGGCGGACTTCTCCATGCAGGAGCCGCAGCGCACCCTGGCGGACCTGCCCTGGCCAGTGCTCATGGTGCACGGCGTGCTGTCCAACGAGCTGCCGGACACCGCTGAGGCCACGGCCGAGGGCTTCCCGCTGCTGCCCGACTCCAGCCAGATGGTCCACGTCCACGCCGAGTCCCTGGACCAGGCCCAGGAGGAGGTCGCCCGCCTGAGCCTGGAGTGGGCCCGCCGCCGACTGCGCTGAGGTCAATGACCGGCTGGCTGCTGCGATTGGTCGGAGAGCTGGACGACGACGGCCCTGTGGTCGGTACCGGGAATGGTGACGACCCTTCCCCCCTTTCCTTCCCAGACCGTGCCGTCGACAAAGACGTGGTCGATGGTGGCGCCGAGCAGGGTCGTGCCCGTGCTGCTGGGCCAGGTGGCCAAGCCGCCGATACCCGCTTGCTCCCCCGCACTGACGCAGCCGCCCAGGTTCCGCAGCGGGGCATGATCGCGGGTGGCGTTGAAGTCCCCGGCCACAATCAGCCCGGCGGGCGGCCGGCGGCACAGGGAGGCGACGTCGGTCACCGAGCTCCTCCACCACGTCATCGCCCCCGGAAGCGGCGGGTAGGTGTGAGCACCAACGATGACGGGGCCGTCACCACTCTCCGGCTCTAGCCTGACCGTACCGAAACCAGCCCCGACAGATTCCTCTACCTGCCTGTAGCCACCCAGTCGGGAGGCGACGAGGACGGTCGTGGAGTACGCCGGGTCGGAGTTCTGGTCGATCCCCTGCTCAGCCAGGTCGGAGGGCATGGCGGTGTCGGAGAAGACCGCGAAGCTCGGGGCTGCGCGCGCTCTCCTTCTTCTGCTCGGTCAGGGCCTCGGCCAGCCGCCGTCCGTAGCGCTGAGTGGTCTCCGGCAGCACGAGGACGTCGGCCCCCACCGCATCCGCTAGCCCGACAACCGCCTCGACGTCGGCGCCCTCCCGCTCAGTGTTGAGGCTCAAGACGCTCACGGCGCCGGCATCGACGGGTCGTTGTCGAAGCCCCCTGGACACCAGAACGCCGCCATGAGCCCCCGCCACCAGCAGAAAAACCAGTCCAACCACTGCGGTACGCACACCCGTCCGGCAGGTTCCCGGCCCAGTCCGAGACAGCTGCCCACGCCGCCGACGACGCCACAGGATCGCGACCGTGAGGAGCAGAAGGCCCAAAGACGCCGCGCCGACCGCCAGCAGCGAGCGCAACGCAATGAGCTGGGCGCAAGGGAAGACCGTCGTCGGGGGCAGAACGCTCACCAACGTCAGGGCGACGACGGCCACGACAGGACCCCACTGAAGAAGCTGTTGACGTCGAGTCATGTCCGCACTCAACCAGACCCCGGCGACCTTCTGCCAGCTTCCGTAACCGAGGAGCTCAGCACGATCGGCGTCCCGGACAAACGAACCCGCATCCATGGGGGACAATGGGCCACCTATGAAACAGGGCGAGGATCGGTACCAGGGTCACAGCGGCGATCAGGCCGGCGGGCACAGCAGTGGTCAGGGCGAGGACCAGCGTGAGGAGAAACCTGGTGAGCAGGGCGAACGCGGTACCGGTGGCGCACCGGCCAAGCAGGGCCGGCGCAACCCACGCAGCGATGGCCGCAGCCGCCAGGGTCGGCGCTCAGGCAGGGCCCGGGCCGACGTCGCAGCACCTGGAGGGCTACTCCCCCGAGCAGCTCGCCGCCCGCGCTGCAGCCGTCCCGGCGATCGTCTACCCCGAGGAGTTGCCGGTCTCCGCCCGCCGCGAGGAGATCGCCGCGGCCATCGCCGACCACCAGGTCGTCATCGTCGCCGGCGAGACCGGCAGTCGTAAGACCACCCAGCTGCCCAAGATCTGCCTGGAGCTGGGCCGGGCGTGACCGGGATGATCGGCCACACCCAGCCGCGGCGCATCGCCGCCCGCAGCGTGGCCGAGCGCATCGCCTCCGAGCTGGGCACCCCGATCGGGCCGGGCGGCGTCGTCGGCTACCAGGTGCGCTTCACCGAGGAGGTCGGCGAGAACACCCTGGTCAAGCTCATGACCGACGGCATCCTGCTGGCGGAGATCCAGTCCGACCCCCAGCTGCGCCGCTACGACACGATCATCGTGGACGAGGCCCACGAGCGCAGCCTCAACATCGACTTCATCCTGGGCTACCTGGCGCGCCTGCTGCCCCAGCGCCCCGACCTCAAGGTCATCATCACCTCGGCCACCATCGACTCCGAGCGCTTCGCCGAGCACTTCGGCCGCGAGCAGATCGGCGACCGGGGGCGGGACCCCTTCACCGTTCCCGCCCCGGTCATCGAGGTCTCCGGGCGCACCTACCCCGTCGAGGTCCGCTATCGTCCACTGGCTCCCGACGACGTCGAGCCCGACTCCGACGACACCGGCGAGCCGGCCGGCGCCGCCACCGGGTCCCGGCCCGGCCCGGCGGCTCCCGGCGAGCTGAGTGAGGCCGAGCTGGAGGCCCTGACCTCCCCCGACCCGGCGGTGCGCGCCGCCGCACGGGCCCGCCGCGAGGCCATCCGCTCCACTGCCGGCTCCACGTCGCTCGCTCCCCGGAACCAGGGCGCTCGCGGCAAGGGCCGGGGCCGTACCGCTCCCGGCGGAGCGAGCACCGAGGCCGGCGAGCCCAAGGACCAGGTGACCGGATCCTCGACGCCGTCGACGAGCTCCTGGGCGAGCCCAGCGGCGACATCCTCATCTTCCTGGCCGGTGAGCGCGACATCCGCGACACCGAGGCGGCCCTCATCGACCACCTGGGGCGCGCTACACGCCCGACGGCCGCTCGCGCACGCCGGGCGCCATCTGAGGTCGTACCCCTGTACTCGCGCCCTGAGCGCCGCCGAGCAGCACCGGGTCTTCGAGGCCCATCGGGTGCGCCGCATCGTCCTGGCCACGAACGTGGCCGAGACCTCCCTGACGGTTCCCTGGCATCCGTTACGTCGTCGACCCGGGCCTGGCGCGCATCTCCCGCTACTCCAACCGCACCAAGGTCCAGCGCCCTGCCGATCGAGCCGGTCAGCCGGGCCAGCGCCAACCAGCGGGCGGGCTGCTGCGGGCGCGTGGCCGACGGCATCGCGATCCGCTCTCTACTCGCAGGCCGACTTCGAGGCGCGCCCGGAGTACACCGAGCCGGGAGATCCTGCGCACCTCGCTGGCCAGCGTCATCCTGCAGATGGCGGCCCTGGGGCTGGGGGCGGTGGAGGACTTCCTTCCTGGACGCCCCCGACTCCCGTCAGGTCCGCTCCGGCCTGCAGCTGCTCACGGAGATCGGCGCGATCGAGCCGGCCGGGGTCCGCCTCCGCCCGGTCCGACGACGTCTCGGGCAGGGCCGGAGGCCGCGTCTGACGGAGATCGGGCGGCGCCTGGCCCGCCTGCCGATCGACCCGCGCCTGGGGCGCATGCTCCTGGAGGCGGGAGAGCTGGGCCGCGTCGGGGAGGTCATGGTCATCGTGGCGGCCCTGTCCATCCAGGACGTGCGCGAGCGCCCGGCGGACAAGCAGGAGGCCCTGACGCTCCCTGCACCGGCGCTTCGCCGACCCGACGAGCGACTTCCCTGACCTACTTTGAACCTGTGGCGCTACCTGCGCACGCAGAGCCGCGAACTGTCAGGCTCGGCGTTCCGGCGCATATGCCGCGCCGAGTTCCTGCACCACCTGCGGGTGCGCGAGTGGCAGGACGTCCACGCCCAGCTGCGTCAGCTCGCCCGTCCCCTCGGCCTGGACGCCGCCCTGGTGGAGCTGCCCACGGCCCGCTCGATCCGGGCCGCCACCGAGGCCCTGGAGCCGGGCAGCCACGCCGCCCAGATCGCCAACGGGGCGTGGCGGCCGCCGTCGTGGCCCTGGGGCGCAGTGCAGACACGCCCGACGCCGACGCGATCCACCGCTCGCTGCTGGTGGGGCTGCTGTCCAACGTGGGCACTGGGACGAGCGGCGTCGGAGTACGCCGGTGCGCGCGGGACGCGTTTCACGATCTGGCCGGGCTCAGGCCTACGCCGCAAGACCTACGACTGGGTGATGACCGCCGAGCTGGTGGAGACCTCCCGGCTCTTCGCACGCACGGTGGCCAAGGTGGACCCTCGGTGGATCGAGCAGGTGGCGGACCGGGCGGGCCTGACCCGCCGCGTCTCTCGGCGAGCCCTACTGGTCGACCCGCCAGGGGCGGCCATGGTCCACGAGAAGGTGCTGCTCACGGGATGACCCTGGTGGCGGACCGGCCGGCGACGCTGGCGAGCGTGGGGAACGGACTCGGCCCGCCAGGTCGCCTCGGGAGATGTTCATCCGCTCGGGCCTGGTGGAGGGCGGCTGGCACGCCCGGCACGGCTTCGTGGAGCGCAACCGGCCCTCATCGAGGAGCTCCAGGACGTGGAGCGGCGTCGACGCGAGCACGGCCTGCTGGCCGACGACACCGCCCTGTTCGACTTTCACGACGACCGCGTCCCCGAGGAGGTGACCTCGGCGGCGGCCTTCGATGCCTGGTGGAAGGATCAGCGGCGCACCACCCCGGACCTGCTGGACTTCACGCGCGAGCTGCTGCTGCCCGGTGGGGACGACGCCAGCGGCTTCCCGGACACGTGGGTGCAGGGGCGACCTCACCCTGGGCCTGGACTACGTCTTCGAGCCGGGCCAGGCCGAGGACGGGGTCAGCGTCCAGGTGCCGGTGGAGGTGCTGGGGCGCCTGAGCCCGGAGGGGCTTCGACTGGCTGGTGCCGGGGCATGCGTCCCGAGCTGTGCGTGGCCACGATCCGGGCGCTGCCCAAGCGGGTGCGCCGCCAGCTGGTACCGGCCCCGGACGTGGGCGCCCAGGTGCGGGCGCAGATCGAGCGGGACTTCCCGACGCCGCCGGGCGCGAGCTGCCCGGAGCCCCTTCGAGGAGGCCTTCGGCCGAGTGGTCTCCCGGCTCAGGGGTGTGGAGATCACGGAGGACGACTGGGCTGAGGCCGCCGAGCGGCTGCCGGATCACCTGGCGATGGCCTTCGCGGCCCTGGACGCGCAGGGCCGGGTCATCGGCCGCGGCCGGGACCTGGTCTCGCTCCAGCAGCGGCTGTCGGGAAAGACGGAGGCCGCCGTGCGCTCGGCGGTGCGCGGTGCTCTGGCTCAGGCGATGGCCGAGGCCCAGGAGCGCCAGGAGTCTCGGGGCAGCGGCGGGAGGTCCGGCCGCAAGGGGCGCAGGAGGAAAGGTGGGCAGGTTGATGTCGCCCGGCGTCCTGACGGCGCTGCCGAAGCCACCGGGGCCGGCACCGGTCTGGAGGAGCGCAACGGGCCTGACCGACTGGCCCAGCGGTGTGCCGGGCCTCGGCGACCCGGACGGATCGACGATCCCGGCCTCGGTGGAGTCGGCGGGCCGGGCCGGCCTGGTGGTGCGCGGCTACCCGGCCCTGGTAGCCGCCTCGACCAGGAGCGCGGACCTGAGGATCCTGCCCGACGCCGTCGCCCAGCGTGGCGCTCACGGCGCCGGGGTCACGGCGCTGGCCCTGGCGCGGACCGTCTTACCGACGGCTCGGGTGACGAGCCGATGGAGCGCAGGAGTCGCTCATCCTGGCGGCCAGCCCCTACCGGAGCACCGAGGCGCTGGTGGAGGACATGGAGGCAGCCGCTGCGCGGGTCGTGGCCGGGCGCTGGGCGGCCTCGGAGTCCGGCACGCCGCTGGCCGAGGTGCGCAGGCGGGAGGTCTTCGCCTCCCTGGTCGGGGTCATGCGCGATGAGCTCGAGGACGAGGTCCACCGGGTGGCGCAGCATGCCGCAGCGGCGCTCAAGGCTTCCCGGGAGGTGGATCGCGCGGTGGGCGAGCGCACCTCGCTGACTCTGCTGGGCACGCTCCAGGAGGTGCGCGAGCACGCGGCGGCCCTGGTCCCGACGGCTTCATCGCCGCCACTCCGCCGGAGCACCTGGCGTATCTGGAGCGCTACCTGAGGGCGCTGGTGATGCGGGTGGAGAAGGCGGCCTCCTCGCCGTCGGGAGCCTCCCAGGATGCGGCTCTGGCCTTCCAGGTCTCCCAGGCCCAGGAGGTGGTGGACAATGCCCGCGTCAAGGCCGCCTCGCTGCCGGCCGATCCCCAGCGCGAGGCGCTGCTGGAGGAGGCGCGCTGGATGGTCGAGGAGCTGCGGGTCAGCCTGTTCGCCCAGACCCTGGGCACGAGCCGCAAGGTGAGCCTCCAGCGCATCACTAGCTCTGCGCCCAGGTCAGCTGACCGCCCGCGTCCTTCCCGGAGGCACCCGGCGTCCCCGAGGCCGAGGGATGACTCATCATCCCGCACGGGACGACCCCTCCTCCCTCAGGGAGGAGACCGATCCGCTGCATTCCAGCCAGCGGACGATCACACGGGGCCCAGCACTCCTAGCCTGGAATCATTCAGGAAGAACGCAGGCCACGAGCATCCCGAGGACTGACGCACCATGACCACCTGCATCGACGCCGCGGACGGCCCAGCCGTGGCGTCAACCGTTTCGAGGCCTCCAGAAGACCAGCCCCCGACTCTCCCAGCCGTCCCGGTACCGGGCAGCAGCGGGCCCTGGAGGCGATCTGGCCCAGTCGGCCCGCGTGGCCGGTCGGCAGATCCTTCGCCGGCGCGGTGCGCGCCGAGTGGATCAAGCTGCACCTGACCTCCACCTGGGTCACGTCGGCCATCACGATCGTCATCACGGTCCTGTTCGGCGCGGGCCTGGCCGTGGGCTACGCCGGCTCCCCCGAGCGGGCGGACGAGGCCAGACCATGATCGCTCGGGCTCGGTGCTGGGCATGATCGTCGTCGCCGTCCTGGGGGCCCTGGTGGTCACCGGTGAGTACGCCTCGGGCAGATCCGCTCCTCAGTGATGGCCGTTCCTCGCCGCGGACGTCTCTTCGTGGCGAAGGCGCTCGTCGTATCAGGCTTCTCCTTCGTCCTCAGGGTCGCTGCGTGGCGCTGTCCTACGCGATCTCCTACCCGTTCACGAAGGGCCACGCCGCTTCTCTCACCGATGTCCACTACCTGGGAGCTCTTCTGGGGCACCGCTTGTCCTTCGCCGATCGTCGCGCTCATGGCCCCGGCTGGGCTACCTCACCCGCTCGACGGCGGGGCCATCACCGTGGTGGTCTCGCTGCTGTTCGTCGTCCCCATTCCCTCGGACTCACTGGCCGGACGCTGGCAGTGGGCGGTCAGGGTCCTGGGCACTCCTGCCGGACACCGTGTCGACCGCCGTCTCCCGGACCCCTTCAGCCTGGCCCACCACTGAGGACGGGCGGAACCGAGACCTTCCTCCAGGCACTGGCAGGCCATCGCCGTCTTCGCGGCCTGGGCCTCGATCCGCTGGTGATCGCCGAGTCATCTTCACCCGCCGCGACGCCTGAGCCACCGGCTCACGCGCCCCATCAGACCCTTTCTCCGGTTCCACAGTCAGTCCCGCACCCCCAGTGGTGCGGGACACGTGACACGTTGATCTGCTCGGCGTCAGCGCCGAGACTGGTCGTCCCGGTACATGCGCATCCAGCGTGGTCCGGCAGAGACGGTCGCCTCGCCCTCTTCCCGCTGCAGCACGGCGGACATGAGGCGGCAGACGTTGTCCACGTAGCGGTTGTACCAGGGCTCGGTGGCCCACAGCTCGGGGGTCAGCTCGGTGCAGGTGGCCCGGTAGTCGGCGTCGTTGATGCGCAGCAGGTCGTCGAGGTCCCCGCCGAGGCCAGCAGCATGACCTCGTAGTTGAGGGCGAAGGAGCGGAAGTCCATGTTGGAGGACCCGATGATCCCGACCTCGTCGTCGACCGTCATGTACTTCGAGTGCAGGACGGTCGGCGAGGGGTAGAGGTAGATCCGCACCCCCGCCGCCAGGAGCGCCGAGTAGTAGGAGCGCTGGGCGTGGCTGACGATGAACTGGTCGGACTCCTTGCCCACGAACAGCTCGACCTCCACCCCCGGTAGGCGGCCGACGTCATCGCCGCCAGCGCCTCATCGGGGATGAAGTAGGGGCTGGTGATGGACACGTGCCGCTTGGCCCCGTGGATGAGGGCCAGGAACATCCGCAGGTTCGGCTCGGTGGGGTATCCGGGCCCGGAGGGAATGAGCTGCATGGCATTGACGACGGCGCCCGGACGCCCGGGCCTCGGGGCCGGCGTGCCCACCGGGATGCCCGGCAGCCCCGCCATCTCCGGCAGGGTCTCGGTCGGCGTCCCCAGCGCCAGGTCGAAGGCCTCGAGCTGCTCTCCGGCCTCGAAGAACCAGTCCATGGCGAAGACGGCCTGGGCCTCCAGGACGATCTCGCCGGTGACCTCCACGGACAGGTCCTCCCAGCGGCGCCCGGCCCGCACGTTGCGCCGGGTCCGGTAGGTGGGGTCGATGATGTTGTGGCTGCCGATGAAGCCCTTCTCGCCGTCGATGACCAGGATCTTGCGGTGGTTGCGCAGGTCCGGGCGGCGCCAGCGGCGTTTGAGCGGCAGCAGCGGCATCATGAGGCGCCAGCGGATGCCGGCGTCGGTCATGCGTTGGCAGAACTGCTTCCAGCCGGGGTACTTGCGGCTGCCCAGGTGGTCCAGGAGGAGACGCACTGTGACCCCGCGGGCCACCGCGCGCTCCAGGGAGGTGAAGAAGACGTCGGTGACCTCGTCCCAGCTCATGATGTAGAACTCGACGTGGACGTGGTCGGTGGCGGCGTCGACGGCGCGGGCCATGGCCTCATAGGTGCTGCGGGGGTCGGCGTGGACGGCCACCACCTCGCCGCTGACGCAGGGCAGGCCGGTGAGTCGGCGGTTCATGCGCAGCGCCCCGGCCAGGTAGGTCGAGGGCCGGGCGCCCTTGGGCAGGTCGGGCATGGAGCGGGTGTAGTCGAGGGTGATCTCGTTGACGGTGTGCTGCTGGCGACGACGAGTGCCGTGCACCCACGGGCTGCCGATGAGCAGGTAGAGCGGGAGGCCCACCAGGGGCAGCAGGAAGATGAGCAGCAGCCAGGCGGTCGACGACGAGGGGCGGCGGTTCTCCGGAACCGTGCCCAGCGCGGCGATCTTGATGAGGTACTCGATGACGACCCAGGTGGTGGCCAGTACCGGCGGCAGCGTCATGCTCGCATCATGTCATGCCCGCCGGCCAGTCCCCACAAAAGTGCCTGGGCGCGGACCGGATGGTCCTGCGCCCAGGTACTGCGAGGGCCCGCCCCGGTTGAACCACCGGGTCGGGCCCTTCGCAACGAGGGCGCTTACCGGTTCCCATTCGGCAGCGGATCCTCCTTCACCGAAACGTCCGAGCACATTCCCTGGCTGTGGCCCAGACTCAGTGGTGGCCGGTCAGTGGTACTCCCCAGTACCTCACGGTCGCCACCGTTCGGCGGTAACTATGACTCTGCCGATGCTGTCTGAGAGAAGGCTGGAAATCGCGCATCTAAATGATGACGCTTGATGACGATATGGTCACGGCCTTCCGAGCGTGATGACACCTTCGCTCAGAACCCTTGGAATACAGCGGAATTCGCTCTGCGCTGGGCACCGTCAGTCCGACGTCGGACTTCCAAAGAGGGTCTTGAAGTAGCCGTAGAAGTTCCAGTTCCCCCACGAGGTGCACTGGTCCCCACCGTGCGCGGCGGCCTCATTGGGCTGGAAGGGCGTGTAGTTGTACAGGCCGGCAGTCGCCTGGTTCGCCACCGTGAGCTCGCCGCTGCCGCACTGCGCGTCGGGCGAGTAGGCGACTCGGGTCGGTCGCTGCGCCACCACGTCGTAGCTGCCCGGGTTGAGACGATAGCGATGGAACTGGGCGGCCGCCCCGTAGAGCTGGGAGGAAGCCGGACCACTGGGGGTCGCAGCTCCCGTGGTCGGGGCAGGCGTAACCGGCTGCGGCCTCGTAGTCGCGAGCGCTCAGGTTCGCGCCGGAGGCGGTGAGCAGCCCCTGCTCCTTGTGAATGAGGACGAGGAGCACCTGAGGATTGATGTCGCAGGCCTGGGAGACCTCCCAGACAACGTCGGCCGCGCTGACTCCGGAGGCGGCCTTGAGGCCTCCGGGACAGAAGGTGCTGGCCTGGCGGGCCTGCACGGAGAAGGTGGCGGCGGCCAGGCACTCGGTGCCATCACTGCCCGGCTGGCAGCCGGCGTTGACCCTGGTGAGGAAGGCGGAGATCTCCTCGCGCGTCATGGCCTGGGAGTCGTAGAAGACCTCATCATCGATGATGCGGGCGGCATTGAAGCCACTGGTGTCGGGCACCAGGGGCGCCGGAGCCGAACCTGTCCCGCCCTGAGAGGGCCTGCCCCACCCGAGAGCCATTCCGCTGAGCGAGGAGCCGGTCGCCCGCAGCACGATGAAGCCCACCAGGAGCGTGACCAGGAAGGCAGCGAGACGACACCGATCGGGCTCTCAGGAGGGACTGAACGGAACCGCCCTTGCGCCGTCGTTCCGCCTGATGCCGACGCGGAGGGGCCGAGGCGCTCACCGCCCCTCGACGCCCCTCCCCGCGCGGGACGGTGACTCGCATCATCCCGCCGAGCACGGTCGGCGCCACGCTGCACGGTCGGTCGGGCGCTGCGCGGAGCTCGTGCAGTCTGAGGCGAGCCGGATCCAGTGGTGCTTCGTTGGGGCCGCGGACGCCGGCCGGAGGGATGATGGGACATCGGCGCCATCGTGTCACATCACGGCAGTTTGTACGGCCCGAAGCAGCCGGAGTTCCCGAGACAATCGGTCAGTCGCGAGCCGGCAGGAGGCGATGCGCCCCACAGCAGCCGTCGTCAGCCAGTGTGAGGGCATCGACGCATACCGTGGGGCTGTGAATCTTCCCGATGTCCTGAGCCTGGCGCGCTCTCTCATGGAGCAGGCGGACGTCGGCGACTGGGAGCTGGCCTTCGACCGGGCGCGTCGTCGGGCCGGTCAGACGGATCATGCGCGACGTCGTCTCACACTCAGCCGCCACCTCATGAGCCTGTACGACGAGGCGCAGGTCCGCGAGACGATCCTGCATGAGATCGCCCACGCCCGCGTGGGGCCGCACCACGGGCACGATGCCGTCTGGGCGGCGGAGGCGACCCGGCTGGGGGCGACGGGCCGGCGACTCATTGACACCCAGGCTCCGAGGCTACGGGGACGCTGGGTGGGCAGGTGCCCGGCAGGTCATGAGGTGGACCGCATGCGCCGCCCGGCCTCGCCCGTCTCCTGCTCGCGCTGCGCCCTCGATTCAGCCTGGAGCACCTCCTGTCCTGGAGCCTAGACGGAGATCCCGTCCCCCACGATCAGATCAGCGAGCGCTACGGTCGCATCCTGAGACTGGCCCGAGGCCGGCAGCCGGAAACGACCACAGAGCATTCCAGGACACTACGGTCCTGACCACTACCCTCACCCACCGTCCCCAAGGACAAGGAGAAGTAGCCCATGATCGTCGCCACCGCCCCCATCGCTGAGGAATATCCCGTCGCGTCGACATCGACTGCAAGACGCTGGGCTCGGACAACGGCATGCTCATGGTGACGGCGTCAGGCAACGCTGTGCGCTTGTCCCCCATATCTTGAGCGATCATGAGCGCCTTGCTTCACACGGAAAACTCTTGACTCAATGGAGCAACCCGACAGCGAGTTTCCCAGTTTTTTCTCAGGATTCTGCCCCTCGTCTTCACAGGGTGAGGGCGTTACATAGTGGGCACCGCCGGACAGGGACGGTCTCGAGGGTTGGGGAGCCCAGCGACGGATCGATTCTCTGAGATGGGGTCGGGTCATAGGGAGCCTGGCATCATCGTTCTGGCGAAGGAGGAACCGCCTCCTCAGGTGCATGGGACCCCGGGTTGCAGGTGGGGACCTCGCGAGGCTTGGGCCCGCGGTTCGGATTTCCGAACCGCGGGCCGAGTCCTCTCAGCCCCCGGTGATTTGGAGCGCATCCCGGGACCGCGGATGACGAAACGCGTCAGGATAGGAACATGACCGACTCAGCCGACTCAGCACAGCCCGCCTTCTCCCGCCTCTCCACCGCTCGCGTGAGCACGGACCGCCCCTCCCGCTACGGCAAGCAGCTGGCCGCTCACATGGGCCGCAAGATCACCAGCTCGTGGGACGAGACCGCGCAGACCGGCTCCCTGACCTTCGACCGCGAGGGAGCAGCCACCGGGGTCGTCAGGCTCTCCTGTCACGACGGCGTCCTCCAGCTCGACCTGGCCGCAGAGGACGAGCACCTCGAGCGCCTCGAGCAGGTCACCGGGATCCACCTGGCGCGCTTCGGCGCCAAGGAGGGCATTGTCGTGAGCTGGATCCGTCAGGACGGGACCCCGGGTACCACCCAGGGTCCACTGACTGCGGAGGATCTTGAGCGCATGCGTGCCGAGCGCGAGGCCCGCCGGGCCTCGTCCTGATGAAGCACTCAGTGCTGTCTCCTCGACTCCTGGCAGGCGCGCAGACGTCAGTCGTCCTGAGGCGACGCCCCCCGAGCCCTGCCCGACGGGTCTCAAAAGGCACTACACGCCTGAGCGACCTGCGCGAACGCGTGCCCTCAGGTACGGCCGCGACGTCGGTCTACGCGGCCGGCTCCTCGTCGGAGACAGGGTCGCCCACGCGCAGCATGAGGAGCAGCCCGGTTGTCAGCACGGCGACGATCCCGAGGATCCCCCAGTAGTTCGCGCCCGGCCCGACGACGCGCGTCCCCAGGTAGATAGAGATGCCGTACATCGCGGGCGCCATGAAGGAGACCGCGCGCCCGGTCGTCGCATAGAGGCCGAAGATCTCTCCCTCCTGCCCCTCGGGGATGAGGCGGGCCAGGAAGGACCGGGCGGCGGACTGGGCCGGCCCCACGCAGGACGACAGGGCAGGCCCAGCACCCAGAAGGCCACAGTGCCGGCGGTGTGCAGGAAGAACACGAGCAGTCCGGCCACCACCAGGATGATGAGGCTGGCCATGATGACGTTGCGTGGCCCGAAGCGGTCGTCGAGCCGTCCGGCCCAGATGGTGGCGATGCCGGCGACGATGTTGGCCACGATGGCGAAGATGATGACGTCACCCGACGAGAAGCCGAAGGTGTTCTGGGCGATGATGCCGCCGTAGGTGAAGACCCCAGCCAGACCGTCCCTGAAGACGGCGGCTGCAGCAGGAACCACAGCAGTCGCGGGCTGGAGTGGATGGAGCTGGAGCAGGGTGCGCCACAGCAGCTTGTAGGAGGTCAGGATCGACTCCTTGCGCCCGCCGTGATGGGAGGCGGCCTCCTCGGCTCGAGCCTCCATGGCGGCCCGGTCCCGTCCCGGCTCAGCAGCCGCCATCCCTCGCCCGACCTCCGCGACGTTCTCAGGCGAGGGCGCCCGAGCCTGCGGGAGCGGTTGATGAGGACGGGAGGGCGGACAGGCCGAACCAGGCCGCCGCCACCAGCATGGCGACGCGTACCCCCATGCCACTGCCGGCGGGGAAGGAGATGAGGGGGCTCGGCCCCACGAGGGCGACGTAGAGGGATGAGCAGCAGGACGATGCCGCCAGGTGGCCCATCCCCCACCCCAGCCGCTGACGGCAGCCGATGCGGTCCTGGAGGCCAGGTGGTTGAGGATGGCGTTGTAGTTGACCGAGGCCAGCTCGAAGAAGATGTTGCCGATCCCCAGCAGGACGATGCCGAGCCACAGGTAGCCGGGGGCCGGCCGCACGAGGAACAGTGCCGCGGAGACCGCAACCACCACGGCGGTGTAGCCCCCGAGCCAGAAGACGGTTCGCCCGCCTCTGTCCGAACGCTGCCCGGTCACCGGCGCCAGCAGGGCGATGAACAGACCCGGCGATGGCCAGCCCGATGGACAGCGCCGACTCGTTGTCCGCCTTGGGCCCGAAGGAGTCGCTGACCAGGTAGACGGTGAAGACGAAGGTGGTGATGACGGCGTTGAAGGCGGCCGACCCCCAGTCCCACAGACCCCAGGCGATGACGGGCCGGGACAGGGAGCCGGGTGCGGGAGCCGGCCTGCGTCGGAGCAGTCGCTGTCGTGCTCATGGGAGAGACGATAGAACCATCCGGGCGGTGACGGTACCGAAAGAAACGGACCTGATCGTCAGTTCTCCCCACTCCCCTCGGCAGGGCACCTCCCCTGACGTGGGCTGCTGCTCCAGGAGCAGCTCGGCCAGGGCCAGGTCCGTCGGCGTGGTCACCTTCATGGCGCGCTCGTCACCGGCAACGACGACGACGCTGCCGCCGCAGGCCTCGACGAGGCCGGCGTCGTCGGAGGCGGCGAGCGCCTCGTCTCAGCCCGCTCGGCCCCGGCACGGTGGGCGGCAACGAGTGCAGAGTCGAGAAGCCCTGCGGGGTCTGGACCGCCCGGAGCCGGTCGCGCCGGGGGTGCCGACGACGGGCTCAGGCTCCCCCGCCCGGCGGGCCTCGACCTCCTTGACGGTGTCGGTCACGGGCAGGGCCGGGACCACGGCCTCGTGTCCCGGCTCGCACGGCCGCGATCACCCGCTGCGTCACCTCCGGTGGCGTCAGCGCCCGCGCGGCGTCGTGGACGACGACGACGTCGGCCTGCGGCACGGCGGCCAGGGCCGCTGCGAGCCCCAGGGCCACGGAGGCCTGCCTGGAGCGGGCGATCCGGCGACGACCTCGATCCCGCACCGCCCTGCCTCATCCTGGGCTGATCCGTCCGGCAGGCCCTCGAGCTCGGCGCGGAAGCGGTCGACCTCCTCAGCGGGGGCCGTGACGACGATGTGGCTGACAGCGCCCGAGGCGATGAGTCCGCCGCCGCCCGCCGCAGGAGGCTGATGCCCGCCCACCGGGACGAGGGCCTTGGGACCCCGGCCCCAGGCGGGAGCCGGAGCCCGCCGCAGTGAGACAGCGACCGCCCCACCCGGAGCGGACTCCGGGCGGGGCGGGATGGCTGAGATGAAGGGCTGGTGCTCACGGGCAGGACGCTACCGCGTGCCCCGACGGCCCTGAGCACGAGCGCTGCACAACCTAGGAGGCGAGGACCTCGTCCAGGCGGGACTCGGCCTCCTCCTCAGGAGTCTTCTGGGCCAGGGCCAGCTCGGAGACGAGAATCTGGCGGGCCTTGGCGAGCATGCGCTTCTCGCCGGCGGACAGGCCGCGGTCCGTGTCACGACGGGAGAGGTCCCGCACGACCTCGGCGACCTTGATGACATCCCCGGAGGCGATTTTCTCCTGATTGGCCTTGAAACGTCGCGACCAGTTCGTGGGCTCCTCGGTCAGCGGCGCTCGCAGCACCTCGAAGACCTTTTCCAAACCGGTCTCATCAACCACGTCACGGACACCGATGAGCTCAACGCTTTCGGCGGGAACCAAGATGGTCAGGTCACCCTGGGCCACCTCGAGCTGCAGATACGTCTTCTCCTCACCGCGTACCTTGCGCTGACGGATATCAATGATCCGGGCGGCCCCGTGGTGCGGGTAGACGACAGTCTCACCGACTTCATAGGTCATAAGGATGACTCTCCAGACTGGTTTGTGGACCTCTAGTTTATCAGGTCATTCCGCGCAAAGATCGGGGACGTATCTCACAGCGGTCACGGCGGGTGAGGCCCGGGACCGGGGTCAAAAGCTGCGGTGTCACCCGCAATGCCGATCAGTGCTCCGGGCCCCTGTCCAGGCGATAGCCGAGCCCCCTGACCGTGGTGATGAGAACCGGTTTGAGGCGTCCGCCTCAATCCTGCCCCGGAGTCGTTTGACGTGGACGTCCAGGGTTTTTCGTGTCGCCCCTCGTAATCAGGCCCCCACAGGCGTTCAATGATCTGGCTGCGAGTGAGCACGCGACGGGGTTGCGCAGAAACAGCTCCAGAAGCTCGAACTCCCGCAGCGGTATGGCGACCACCTCGCCGTCGACCCTGACCTCGTGGCGCTCGACGTCCATCCGCACCCGGACCGGCGACCAGCACCGGTTCGAGCTCCGGACCGGTGTCACGGCTACGGCGCAGAACCGCCGAGGCGCGCCAGGAGCTCCCGGTAGGAGTAGGGCTTGGTGACGTAGTCGTCGGCCCCGATCTCCAGGCCGACGATCTTGTCCAGCTCCGTGTCCTTGGCGGTGAGCATGATGACCGGCACGGAGGAGGAGCGCCTGATCCGGGTGCACACCTCGGTCCCGTCCAGCCTGGGGCAGCATGAGGTCCAGCAGGACCAGGTCGATGGGGACCGACGCCGCCGGGGCGCCGGGAGGCCTCGAAGATCTCGACGGCGCGCTGGCCGTCCTCGGCCTCGACCACCTCGAAGCCGTCTCGCCGCAGGCCGAGGCGAGGGGTCGCGGAAGTTCTCCTCGTCCTCGACCAGGAGGATCCGGGTCAGGGCCGATCGCCGACGTCATCGACGGCGCGAGCCGCGCACCGGAGGACGCGAGCGGCGGCGCCCACCCCTGCACCCGGGCTGCGGAGCGCTCCGCCGGGCTCATGATCCCGCTCCCGGGGGTGGGCGACGGCGTCGGCGGGCTCGCCCTCGGCACTCACCCTCGACCGGCTCACCCTCGGGCAGGGCGCGGCAGCACGAGGGTGAAGGTGGAGCCGCGCCCGGGGCGGACCACAGCTCGACGGTGCCGCCGTGGTCGGCGGCCACGTGCTGACGATGCTCAGTCCCAGGCCGGTGCCGCCGGTGGCCCGCGAGCGGGCCTTGTCGACGCGGTAGAAGCGCTCGAAGACGCGCTCCTGCTCCTCCTTGGGGATGCCGATGCCCTGGTCGACCACGGCGATGCGCACGATGTCGGAGTGCTCCGGATCCAGCGAGACGCCCACCGAGACTCTGGTGCGCGGCTCGGAGTAGCGGATGGCGTTGTCCAGCAGGTTGCGCACGGCGGTGGTGATGAGGGCGGCGTCGCCGCGCACCCGTAGCCCCTTGGTTCCCCCGGCCACGAGGGCTATCTGGCGGCCGTCGGCCTCGACACGCACCCGGTCCACGGCCTCGGCGACGACGTCGTCGATCTCAGACGACCTCGGGCTCGGCCAGGGCGTCGCCCTCCTGGAGTCGGGTGAGCTCGATGATCTCCTGGACCAGGACGCGGGCGGCGGGCCTCCTTGCGCATGCGCCCGGAGTAGTCGCGCACGAAGTCAGGGTCGTCGGCGCCGGCCTCGACGGTCTCGGCGAGCAGCTGGATCGCGCCGACCGGGGTCTTGAGCTCGTGGGAGACGTTGGCGACGAAGTCGCGGCGCATAGCCTCCACCCGGCGGGCGGCGGTGTGGTCCTCGATGAGGATGAGGACGCGCCCCTGGCCGATGCCTGCCACGCGCACCTGCAGGTGGAACTGGCCCGCACCCGGCACTCGTCCCCGGGCGACGGTGACGGCGGCGTCCTGCGCCCTGGCCCGAGGCCCGCACGCGGCTCACCATCGCCACCACGGTCGGCTCGACGACGGCGTCGTCGCGCACGATGTTGAAGGTGTAGGCCGATGCCGAGGCGCGCAGGACCTCGTCGTCGTCATCGAGGACGACGACTGTCGAGCGCAGTGCCGCCAGCACCGGGACGGCCGTATCGGTCCCGGCCAGGCCGGCCAGGTCGGCGGCGCTCGTGGCCGCCCTGCGCTCGCGCCGGGACAGCGCGATTCCGATCGCCGCCCCCAGGCACAGGAGGCCGGCGGCGGCGATGAGGAGAACGGTGACGGTCAGACCCACGCCTCCAGGGTAGTTGAGTCCTCAGAGCGTCCACCGGCCGGCCCCGCCTGTGGGCGTGCCGCTTGCGGCGGCGTCGCGGGGCTGCTGTGCTTAGGAACAATATCCTTGGCGGCGGCCTCGGCGGGATCGTCGAGCAGCGCCGTCGAGCCACATCACCGATAGACCCGAAGCATCGGTCCTCGCCCGGAACAGGAGCAGCCTCATGCGCGCCATCTTCAACCAGGAGCTCAAGCAGCTGGGCTCCGACCTCGAGTCCATGGCCAGCCAGGTCGCCACCGCGATCGGGCGGGCCGCGGAGTCCCCTGCGCCAGGGGACATCGTCATCGCCGAGCAGGTGATCGACGCCGACGAGCGCATCAACGACCTCCAGCGCGACATCGACGACCTGTGCGTCATGCTGCTGGCCCGTCAGCAGCCGGTGGCCGGGGACCTGCGCAACGTCCTGTCCGCGCTGCGCATGGCCCAGACCCTGGAGCGCCAGGGCGACCTGGCTCGCCATGTGGCGGCCATCGCCCGCGGCCGCTACCCCGAGCCGCCGCTGCCCGAGCCGGTCCTGGGCCTCATCCTGGAGATGGCGGACCTGGCGGTGCGCGCGGGCAAGGACGTCGCCCGCCTCATCTCGACGCGGGACCTGGAGCTGGCCTCCGTCATTCAGACCAACGACGCCGAGCTCGACGCCCTGCACCGCCGCTCCTTCCAGATGATCCTGGACCCGGCTCACGACCTGAGCCGCCAGCAGGTCATCGACGCCGTCCTCATGGGCCGGTTCCTGGAGCGCTTCGGCGACCACTCGACGTCGGTGGCCAGCCGCGTGGCCTACCTCGTCTCGGGCGCCTCCATGCCGGAGACGCACGACGCCGAGGACGCCGACGCGCTCCACTGAGCACCCGAGACTGACGAGACGGGCGGCGTCGGACCTTCCTTCAGGTTCGACGCCGCCCGCGTCATTCAGGGTGCGGCAGGCCGCCGGGGATCACTTACCCTGGTTGGCCACGGCAGCGATCTTGGCCTCGGCCTCGGGGTCGAGGTAGCGGCCGCCCTTCTTGAGCGGCTTGAGGGTCTCCTCATCGAGCTCGTAGACCAGCGGGATCCCGGTGGGGATGTTGACGCCGGCGATGTCGTCGTCGGAGATGTCGTCGAGGTGCTTGACGATGGCGCGCAGCGAGTTGCCGTGGGCGGCGATCATGACGGTCTTGCCGGTCTTGATCTCGGGAACGATAGTGCCCTCCCAGTAGGGCAGCAGGCGCTCAAGGACGTCCTTGAGGCACTCGGTGGCGGGGATGGGCTCACCGGCGTAGCGGGGTCGGTGTCCTGGGAGAACTCGGGCCGGGCTCGATGGCCGGCGGCGGCACGTCGTAGGAGCGGCGCCACTGCATGAACTGCTCCTCCCCGTACTCGTCACGGATCTCCTTCTTGTTCTTGCCCTGCAGAGCGCCGTAGTGACGCTCGTTGAGGCGCCAGTCGCGCTCCACCGGGATCCAGTGGCGGTCGGCGGCGTCCAGGGAGAGGTTGGCGGTCATGATGGCGCGGCGCAGCATCGAGGTGAAGAGCTTCTCAGGGAGGACACCGGCCTCCTTGAGGAGCTCACCGCCGTGGACGGCCTCAGCGCGGCCCTTGTCTGACAGCGGGACATCGACCCAGCCGGTGAAGAGGTTCTTCGCGTTCCATTCGCTCTCGCCGTGGCGGAGCAGTACGAGGGTGTAAGCCATGGACCTATCCTGCCAGGATCACAGGCACGGCGCGAGGCCGTGGAAGCCGGTTGCAGCGGGTGAGAGTGCAGCGTCGGCCCCGCTCCTGAGCCCGATGAGCTCGGGTACTACCCACCGGATTCATCACGCGGACCATCACGGGTGCTGGCGTATCGGCTCGGCGGCACCACACACAGCGACACCGCCTCCTCACGAGATGAATTCACGTATTGAAAACACCACGGCTCTGGTGATGCGTCTGAGCGCATAACCAGGCCGTGGTGCGAGTGGCAATCAGCTCGAGAATGAATCGATGCGGGTGCCGGCTCACATGATCCCGACGCCCACGTGTTCCCTCAGTTGCCGGGGTTGACCTCGTAGTAGGCCTTGCGCACCTCAGCGGAGACGCGACCGCGGTCAGAAACCTCAAGGCCCTGCTCACGGGCCCACTCGCGAATCTTCTGAGTGTCAGAAGGACCGCTGGAACGACGACGACCGGAACTACGACGGCCGCCGGTGCGACGCGCCTTTCCGACCCATTCCTCAAGGGACTCACGAAGAGCGGCGGCGTGCTCGTCGTTCAGGTCGATCTCGTAGGAGACGCCATCAAGGGCGAAGGTGACGGTCTGATTGGCCTCGGACCCGTCGACATCGTCGACGAGGATGACCTGAGTCTTCTGTGCCATGATTCCTCATTCTGACTGGAGGGGGCGGGCCTGAAGGATGTATCCCGCTGCGGACAACGTTAGATTAAACAATAGTCGCCCTCAATGCAACACAACTTTTCGCCGCCCGCATTACCGACCGCCCACCCGCCCTAATCACGGCGATGCGCACCGCCATACCACCCCAGATGTCTTGATGGCTGAGAAGAAAACTGTGAAAGCACTGATGTCCGCTTTGGAGATCCCCACGAGGTCCGGCCGAATAATCCGGCCGCAGCACCCCCTCCCCTGCGTCCGGCTAGAGGTATCCACCGATCAGCCAATCCGAGACATCGAACCTCCCAGATGACTCTCAGATAGCAGCGGGGAGTTCTCTCAGCCGGAAGAATGCTCGCGTCACCGCGGTTCTTGCCCCGAGAACGCACCACGTGAAGCCAGGAGAATCCACACTCCACCCACCCTCCCGCATCGCTCAACGAGGAACGATTTCAGCCACATGGTCATCCCGGAAAGTGCGCGAGCAGGGCATCCGCCGACGCCACTGAATGTGCCGGAAGGCACGCCGGTAGGATCACAGCTGAGGCGCCCGGTACGAAAAAGCCCCGGGAGGCATGACCTCCCGGGGTCGAACGAGCCGCCTGTGGGAATCGAACCCACGACCTATTCATTACGAGTGAATCGCTCTGCCGACTGAGCTAAGGCGGCGCTGGCATAAGCAGCAGAGCCGAAGATACCGGCCCTACGGCCGCCACCGCAATCCAGCACCACAACGGAGGCCGTGTTCCTCGACACAGTCATCCGCCCTCCTTGCCGTGTCAGAACCGCGACCGATGACGGGATCCCTCTATGCCTCAGAACTCCCCGGTTCTCCCTGGTTCAGCACTGGAACATGACAGCGGCAGGGCTCATCCTGGACAGAAGTACGGCTGAGCCCAGGAGCCGCCCCGCATCATCCGAACCAACCGGTCCCGGTATTCTCCGCACGTCACATTCAACAGGTCTCCCTCTCCGTAAGGATCCCCATGAGCGAGTCTCCGTCCAGTCACTCCCCCACCTCTCCATCACCGCACGCGAGTGCTTCATCCTCACCCTCCAACACTTCCCAGCAGGACCAGATCCGCGACCGCGGCGACGCCGGTTACAACAAGTCTCTGAAGAACCGGCATCTGCAGATGATCGCCATTGGCGCTCCATCGGCACGGGCCTTTTCATGGGTGCCGGCGGCCCGGCTCGAGGACGGCGGGGCAGGCCTGATGTTCGCCTATGCCGTCTGCGGGAGTCTTCGCCTTCCTCATGGTGCGCGCACTGGGCGAGCTCGCCATCCGCAGACCCTCCTCCGGAGCATTCGTCTCCCTACGCCCGTGAGTTCCTCGGCGAGAAGGGGCGCCTACATCACTCGGCTGGTTCTTCTTCCTGGACTGGTCGGTCACCGTCATGGCCGACATCACGGCTGTGGCCCTCTACCTCCACTACTGGACGGCGTTGAAGGTTGTCCCGCAGTGGGCCTTCGCGCTCATCGCACTCGTCCTGGTGTTCATCCTCAACATGCTCAACGTCAAGATGTTCGGGGAGGCAGAGTTCTGGTTCGCACTCATCAAGGTCGCCGCTATCGTATCCTTCATGGTGGCGGCCATCGTCGCCATTGTTCTCGGGCTTCACACCGGAACAGCCTCCGACGGAGGGGCGATCACCGCAGGGGCTCATAATATCCTCGGGAACGGAGGCTTCTTCCCCGAGGGATTCCCGATCGTCTTCGCCCTGACCCTCGGCGTCGTCTTCGCCTTCGGCGGCACGGAGATGGTAGGAGTGGCAGCCGGAGAGGCGCAGGACGCAGAGAAAATCCTGCCCAAGGCGATCAACTCGATGATTCTGCGTATCTTCGTCTTCTACGTCGGCTCGGTCATGCTGCTGGCGCTCGTCCTGCCCTACACGTCCTACTCGAAGACCGAGTCGCCCTTCGTCACCTTCTTCTCCGGTATCGGTGTGCCCTACGCCGGCGACATCATTCAGGTCGTGGTCCTCACCGCCGCGCTGTCCTCCCTCAACGCCGGCCTCTACGCCACCGGGCGCACCCTGCGCTCCATGGCCGTGGCCGGTGAAGCACCTCGGGTGGCGGCCGGCCTCAACAAGCACCAGGTTCCCGCCGGGGGCATCATCATCACCTCCGCCCTGGGACTGCTCGGCGTCATCCTCAACGCCTACCTGCCCGGTGATGCCTTCGACATCGTCATGAACCTGGCCGGAATCGGCATCGCCGGGACCTGGGGAGCCATCCTCATCACCCACCTCGCCTTCCTGCGGCGGGTGCAGGAGGGTAAGGAGGTGCGGCCGGCCTACCGGATGCCGGGCGCCCCCTGGACCAACTACGCGGCCCTGGCCTTCTTCACCATCGTCGTCGCCTCGAACGTGGCCGACCCGGCCGGACGCTGGACCCTGGTCCTGTTCGCCATCGTCGTCGTCATGATGGTGGCGGGCTGGTACGCGGTGCGAGGGCGCATCCGGGGCGACCTGCTCGACGAGGTCCTCGCCGACGAGGTGGACGGGGCCGCGTCCACCTCAACGCACGAGGCCTGACCGGCAGGAGGCTGAAGCCCATGCACGTCCACATCACCTACACCGGAGGCACCATCGGGATGGTGGACTCCCCTCACGGCCTCGTGCCCGGCGCGGACCTGGAGGGGTGGCTCGACTCGCAGCTGGCGGGCACGCCCCTGGCGCGCTCGGTGTCCGTGACCTCGCTGGAGCCGCTCATCGACTCCTCGAACGCCACCCCGCTGTCCTGGCAGGCGATCGTGGACGACCTGCGCGCCCACGCCGCGGCCGACCCGCAGACCGCCTTCGTCATCCTGCACGGGACCGACACGATGGCCTACACCAGTGCCGCCCTGTCCTACGCGCTGACGGACCTGCGCGTTCCCGTCGTCGTCACCGGTTCCCAGCTCCCGCTCGGAGCGCTGGGGAGCGACGCCGCGGCGAACGTCACCGGTGCGCTCCAGGCCGCCACCTCCGGGCGCCTCGAGCGGGGTGGCGCTGTTCTTCGGTCATCGGCTCCTGGCCGGGAACCGGGCGACGAAGTCCTCCTCCTGGGCCTTCACCGGTTTCGACTCCCCCAACGCGGCCCCTCTGGCCACTGCCGGCAGCCCGTGGCAGTGGGATCGGACCGCATGGGCGGGAGCCGGTTGGAAGGAGGCCGCCCCCTACGCCCGCCACGACGTCGTCGTGGTCGACCTGGTCCCGGGCATCACCGCGGCCCGCCTGGAGGCGCTGCTGACGCCGTTGCCCGAGGCCGTGATCCTGCGGGCCTTCGGGAGTCGGCAACGTGCCCGTCCCAGGAGCCGGGGCTGACCGGCGTCGTCGAACGGGTGATCGCCGCCGGGACGGCCGTCATCGTCACCTCCCAGTGCCACGAGTCCGAGGTCCTCCTGGGGCACTACGAGGCCGGGGACGCACTGGCCCGCAGTGGCGCCGTCGGCAGCCGCGACATGACCCTGGAGGCCGCCTACGCCAAGGGTCCAGTTTCCTGCTCTCGCAGGGGACTGGGCCGGCGATGACCTGACCCACTGGATGGGGACGGTCCATCGCCGGCGAGCTGAGCCAGTGACTCGGACGAGCAGGAGCCCGGCAGCACCGGCACCTCCACCGCCCCGCTGAAGAATCGGCCCCGGACGACGTGAACGTCGTCCGGGGCCGATCTCATGGTCGACAGGAGCCGGGCGTACCGGGCTCGCCCGCATTGGTCAGCAGGTGAGTCCCTTGTCCGGCATCGTCCCGTTGAGCAGGTAGGTGTCCACGGCCTTCTTGACGCAGTCGTTGGAGCGTCCGTAGGCGGTGTGCCCGTCGCCCTCCCAGGTGAGGAGCTGGCCGGACTCGAGCTGCTCGGCCAGCGCCTGGGCCCAGGCGTAGGGCGTGGCCGGGTCACCGGTGGTGCCCACCACGAGGATCGGTGCGGCACCGGAGGCCGTGATCTTCTCGCGCTTGCGGCTCGACGTGTGTCCCCAGCCCTGGCAGTAGGCGTCGGGGTAGAGCAGCTGGGAGCCGAAGGTGGGCGAGGTCTCCTTGATGGCCTTGGCGTTCTTCTCCCAGGACGCGTTGTCCCCCTGGACCGGGTAGTCCAGACAGTTGACCGCCATGAGAGCCTCGGCGCCGTTATTGGAGTACGTGCCGTCGCTCTCGCGGGAGGAGACGAGGTCGGCGAGCTTCAGCAGCGCGCTTCCGTCCGGCTTCCCCTCCTTGCCCATCGCCTGGGACAACCCCAGGGTGAGGGAGGGCCACGCCTGGGTCTGGTACATCGATCCCAGTACCCCGTAGACGGCCAGGTCGTAGGTCAACGGCCGCTTGCTGTCGGAGGTCGGAACCGGCGCCGTCTTCGTGGACTCGAGGAACTCGCGGACCTGGGAGACGCCGGAGTCGACGTCCCCGCTCAGGGGCAGCCCAGCTTGGAGCTCTGACAGCTCTCACGTAGGGCCCGCAGCGAGGCCTCGAAGCCCTGGCCTGCCCCAGGGCCAGCTCCTCGGCGCTCAGGGAGGGGTCGACGGCGCCGTCGAGAACCAGCCGCCCCGTGTTGGCCGGGAAGAGCTCGGCGTAAGTGGCCCCCAGGTAGGTGCCGTAGGAGTAGCCCAGGTAGGTGAGTGCCTGCTGGCCGTCGACCGCACGCAGGATGTCGAGGTCCCTGGCGACACTGATGGTGTCGATGTGGTCCAGGAGCCCCGAGGTGCTGGTCTTCGACGTGCAGGCCTCACCCATCTTCTGAGCCCGTTCCTCGGTGGCCGATGCCGAGGGGGTCGCCGGGTCGTTCGCTCCGGCTCGTTCGGCGTCGAGCTCGGCGTCGGTCAGGCAGTCGACCGCCGTGGAGGCGCCCACGCCCCGCGGGTCGAAGCCGACGACGTCGTAGGAGCTCGTGAGCTTCTTGAGAAGTAGGAGCCGGCCTCGTCGACCAGGTCGATGCCCGACCCTCCTGGCCCGCCCGGGTTGACGAACAGCGACCCGATCGAGTCGCCGCCGGCGGCCCGCTTCTTCACCGCGATCTCGATCGTCTGGCCACCGGGGTTGTCGTAGTCCAGCGGCACCTTGACCTTGGCGCAGGTGAAGCCGGTGTCCTGCCCCGACGTCGCCTCAGCCATCCCCTTCTTGGCACAGGCGTACCAGGGAGACCTTCTGGCTGTAGAAGCTCTCCAGCCCGGCCGGGACCGCTGCCGAGGCCGACGCCGTGGCCGGCGAGGCCTTGATGTCGGTTTCGCCCTGGCAGGCGGTCAGGCCCCCGCATGCCAGAAGCGCAGCGAGCGCCACGAGCAGAGGCTGATACGAGGCCGAGGAGAAGTCGCAGTAGTCACGAGCTGAACCCTATGCTGCCGGGCCATCAGGAGCCTCCTCCTGGAGACGGAGTGGGAACAAGCTCCCATTGAGGCGCCCGGGCCGTGGGCGGGTCGGCGTCACTGACCGCCCTTGCAGGTCAGGCCCGGCTCGGGCATGGTCCCGCTGGTGAGGTAGGCGTCGACGGCGTCGTGGATGCAGGGGACCCGAGCGACCGTAGGCGGTGTGCCCGTCGCCCTCCCAGGTGAGGAGCCGTCCGGACTCGAGCTGCTCGGCCAGCGCCTGGGCCCAGGCGTAGGGCGTGGCCGGGTCACCGGTGGTGCCCACCACCAGGATGGGGGCCGCCCCCTTGGCGTGAATGGGTGCGGGCTCGCGGGTCCCGCTGTGCCCCCAGGCCTGACAGCGCGCATCCTGGTTGCTCAAGGAGGCGCCGAAGGTTGGCGAGCTCTGGAGGTTCTGCCGGTAATCCTTCTCCCAGCTGGTCACGTCGCCCTGGACGGGAATGTCCTGGCAGTTGACGGCGTAGAAGGTCGGTGTGCTGCCTCCGGCCGTCACCTGCCCGTGGAGCAGCTGGATGTAGGAGCCGTCCTTCTGGGTGATGGCCTGGTCGAGGGCGTAGGTGAGGAGGGGCCAGTACTCGGAGGAGTACAGGAATCGACGGACAACGCTGCGAACCGTGCCGCCGTCCACGGTGATATTCGGGTCCGCGGTCTGCAACGGCGTCTGGTCGGACGAGGAGATGAGGGCCCGGATCTGCTGAACCCCGGCGTCGGCGTCACCGGTGAGGGGCAGCTCTGGCCCCTTCCTGGACGGCCTGACCGGACTGGCAGCTGCTCGACGTAGGTGCGCAGCGGGCCTCAAAACCCCTGGGCCTGCCCGGCGGCCCGGTCGGCCCAGTGACAGGGGAGGGGTCGACAGCGCCGTCGAGGACCATGCGGCCGGTGTTGGCCGGGAACAGCTCGGCGTAGTGAGCACCCAGGTAGGTGCCGTAGGAGAAGCCCAGGTAGTTGAGCTTCTGGTCCCCGGACAGCGCCCGCAGAACATCGAGGTCCCGAGCCACCGAGACGGTGTCCACGTGGTCGAGCAGCCTGCCGGCTTGGTGTTGGCGGCGCAGCTGGCCTCCTCTGCTTGAAGTCCTTGGTGATCTCGTCGATCAGGGTCAGGGAAGCTGATGTTGCCCTCCGCGCCACCGTCGGCGACAGGGTCCTGAGCGTCCCGGAAGGGTGGGGTCGTCTCCGGCGGCGTCGGCGACGAGGGAACCGGGCAGGGGTCGTTGACTCCCATGCCGCCCTGGGCGCCCCTCCGGCGGGCTGCTGACCTGCGCCGTCATCGCAGGTGATGGGGGTGGAGGCACCGACGCCGCGGGGGTCGAAGCCGATGATGTCGTAGGCCTGGTTGAGGTGGGCGAGAACTCGGTCTCGTTGTTCTCCACCATCTCCACCCCGGAGTAGCCGGGGCCACCCGGGATTGGCGAACAGGATGCCCTGGCGTGCCGAGCCGGTGGCCGGTGCTTCTTCATCGCGATCTCAATGGTCTGCCCACCCGGCTGGGAGTGAGTCCAGCGGCACCGTGACCTTGGCGCACTGAAAACCCGGTCTTGTCAGCCGACTTCTCCATCCCGCCAGTAGCACCACAGTCGTACCACTCGACCCTTCTGGCCGTAGAAGGACTCCAGCCCCTTGGGGAACCGCCGCCTGGCAGCCGGAGCCGCCCCCGCAGCAGGAACCACACCGGCCCCCACCCCCAGGCACACACCCGCCGCAGCCGCCAGCACCCCAGCAGACACCGACGACGCCCCTGAGGCGGCTCGCCCCGGACCGGAAAAGAGTTTCACACTATTTTTCATAACCGTTATATTACAAACAGTGAACGGAACGCGCCCGCGTCATCGGCACACATCTGAGAGAGGAAAAGAACCGTGGTTGGGGCGCCTGTCTTCAGCGTCCCAACCACGGTGATGAGTACCCGCAGGACTCCCTTGACGATCCCTCAGTGGAGACTCGGCGAGGAGCCTGGCGGTCCTCGAGCGGCTCACTCCTTGCCGTGGCATGTCAGCCCCTTCTTAGGCATGGTGCCGGTGAGCAGGTAGGTGTCGACCGCCTGGGTGACGCAGGGGCCGTGCCCGGGGTTCGAGTAGGCCGCGTGCCCGTTGCCCTCCCAGGTGAGGAGCTGACCGGACTCCAGCTGATCGGCCAGCGCCACCGCCCACTCGTGCGGGTGGCCGGGTCACCCGGTCGTCCCGATCACGAGGATCGGCGCAGCCCCTGGCGTGGAGCGCCTGGACGGCTGGGTGCCGGTGTGCCCCCAGGCCTGGCAGCCGAGGTCACCGGCCTCCCGAGACGGTTGCCGAAGCGGGGGCGATCCTCTCAGCTCCTTGCTCTGCGCCGTCCAGGTGGCCATGTCTCCCTCGACCCGGTAGTCCAGGCAGTTGGTGCCCGATCATCGCACCGGTGTTGACCAGTGGGCTGAGCGTCGAGCTGGTCCGCGATAGCCCCTGAAGGCCGAGGCGTCGTGCTGGTTGATGACCTGCCCCAGGGCCTCACTCACGACGCTCCACGAGCTCTCCGGCGAATGAAGCATCAACCCCACGATCTGCTTTCATCTCCTCACCCTTCACGGGACGGTTCGGGTCCGAGGAGGGCACGGGCGACTGGTTGGCCGAGGTGAAGACGTCTCCGATCTGCTGGACGCCCGCGTCGAGCGTCACCGGTGAGGGACAGCTCTGCCCCGACTGGCACCAGGCGACATAGTTGCGCAGCGCCCGCTCGAAGCCCTCGAGCCTGCCCCTGCCTGCGCTCGCTGTAGGGTCAGGCTGGGGTCCAGGCGCCGTCGAGGACCAGCCGCCCGGTGTTGGCGGGGAACAGCTCGGCGTGAGTGAGCCCCCAGGTAGGTGCCGTAGGAGAAGCCCGCGTAGTTGAGCTTCTGGTCACCGGACAGCGCCCGCAGAACATCGAGATCCCGAGCCACCGAGACGGTGTCCCACATGGTCGAGCAGCTCAGCCGGCTTGGTGTTCGCGGCACAGCTGGCCTCGAACTGCTTGACCTGTTCGGAGATGACGGCGGCCCGCTGCTCGAATGCTACAGGGGGCACCTGCGCCATCGACTGGAGACCCCTCCATCGCCTTCGCCTCCGCGTCGGAGCTGCAGGGTGATGGCAGTGGAGGAGCCGATGCCACGGGGTCGAAAGCCGATGATGTCGTAGGCGCTCTGCACTCCGGCAAAGGTCGAGTCGGCATCCCGCCGACGTCGTCCACCCCGGATCCGCCGGGGCCGCCGGGGTTCATGAAGAGGGTGCCCTGGCGCGCCGAGCCGGTGGCCAGGGTGCTTCTTCATCGCGATCTCAATGGTCTGCCCACCCGGCTGGGAGTAGTCCAACGGCACCTTGACCTTGGCGCACTGAAAACCAGTCCTGTCAGCCGACTTCTCCACCCCGGCAGTGGCCACGCAGTCGTACCACTCGACCTTCTGACTGTAGAAGGACTCCAGCCCCTGGGGAACCGCCGCCTTGCAGCCGACAGCCGCAGCCGGGGCCGGACCCGAGGCGGGCGCCGCAGCAGCAGGGAACCACACCGGCCCCCACCCCAGGCACACACCCGCCGCAGCCGCCAGCACCCCAGCAGACACCCTGACGACGCCCAATACCTCCGGTACCTCGGACCGCCTCCCTTGTCCACGGCCGGGGACAGAGCTGATCCCGCGGATCATGCTTCGCTTTCACTGTCGTCTCCATGACTGGGATCGTATGAATCAACCAGCTCGGTGTGTGATCCCTCTCAGTGATGAGATGGATGACCGCGCTCTCCCCTCGTGAGGCCCTATTGCCCGGCGAGCTCCCTCGGAGGCACCAGCCCCCAGAAGACGGCCCAGGCCCAGATCCGATCGAGCTCGTCCTCCATGAGGTAGTGAGCCCTGGCCTCGGTGATCGCACGGGTGGTCATTCCTCCCAGCCCACCGTGCCTGCACTGCTGCGCACGGTCGCGTGCACGCTCGGGCCTGCGCTGCGGATGCGTCGAGCGGATCGGGCGTCCCGGGCGATACCGAAGTCGTCACGGGAGTCGGGCCAGGGCGATGTCGTGGGAGCGCAGCAGCGTCCTGCTGTGGATGCCGGTCCGGTCGAAGACGGTCCGCGGCCGCAGGGTCAGGCAGCCCCACGAGGAGGCACAGCACGCCGCGGCGAAAGCGGGCGAGCACTCCTCGGTACTGCGCGTAGGGTCATGATCCCATGCCCGAAGGCCAGCCCAAGGGCCCCCGACGGCGATGAGCCCCCAGGCGATGACTCGCTCATGCGGGCGGCGGGTACCTCCCGCCAGGCGCAGCGCGCCCGACGGCCTCGGTGCCCCGAGCCTGCAACGGCGGCCTCACGGCCCGCCACAGGACGGCTGGGGGAATGGCGCTCACTTCACTCCGGCCTGGGGGCGCAGCTGCACCATGAGGGCCTCGACGGCCAGCAGGGGCTGCGTTGGAGCGCAGGCGGCTGCGACACTCCTCGATGGCGGCGATGCGGGCCAGGGACTGCTCGGGGCTCGTCGTGCGGGCGGCCTGGTCGACGGCGTCGGACAGGGTCGAGGTTGACGCGCTCGACGTCGCTGCCCATCTGGGTGGTGAGCACGTCGCGGTAGAAGGACAGCAGGTCGATCATGGCCCGGTCCAGCACGTCGGTGCGGGCGCGCTTGGCGCGGCGCTTCTGGTCCTCCTCGAGCTGGCGGATCTGGGCGCGCAGGGCCGCCGGGATCTTCCGTCGCTCTCCAGGCCGAGGGCGCGGGTGAGCTCGGCCTTCTCACGGGCGTCGCGCTCGGCGGTGGCCTCCTTGGCCTCGGACTCGGCGGCATCGACCAGGGAGGCGGCGGCCAGGACGGCGTCACCGACGCTGCGCAGCGAGACCGGGGCGAGCAGGAGGCGACGGCGCCGGTCCCAGGCGTCGGCGTCGGTGGCCAGGTGGCGGGCGAGCCCGATATGCGACTGGCTGGCCCGGGCGGCCCGGGCGGCCAGCTCGGGGTCGGCGCCGTCGCGACGCACGAGAGCTCGGCGACGGCGTCGGCCGGTGGGATCCTCAGCGTCACCAGGCGGCAGCGGGAGCGGATGGTGGGCAGGACGTCGTCGGCGCTGGGGGTGCACAGCAGCCAGACGGTCTGGGGCGGGGGCTCCTCGATGGACTTGAGCAGGACGTTGGTGGTGCGCTCGGCCATGCGGTCGGCGTCCTCAACGAGAATGACGCGCCAGCGACCCGGTCCAGGGTCGGCGCTGGGCCTCGCCGATGAGGGTCTTGACCTCCTCCATCGTGATGATGAGCTTCTCGGTGGCCAGGGCGCACGACGTCGGGTGGGAGCCAGCCATGACGTCGCGGCAGGGGCTTGCACTGCCCGCAGCCGGGCACGGGGACCGGTGCACTGCAGGGCGGCGGCGAAGGCGCGGGCGGCATTCGAGCGGCCCGATCCCGGGCGGGCCGGTCACCAGCCAGGCGTGGGTCGTGCGAGCCCGACCGGCGACGTCGCTCCCGAGCCCGCTCCCTCCTCGCAGGCTGTCCGCGCTCCGCGCCGCCTCGGGGCGAGACCGAGCGGCGGCCTGCGCCTCGCGCTGCTCAGCGACCTCTCGGGCGGCCCTGGGCTGCGGCGGTGAAGGCGGCCACGGCGCTCTCCTGGCCGACGACGTCCTCCCACACGCTCTGGGCGCCCTCCTCATCCGGTCCTGCGGCGCTGCGGCGGGCGGCGGCCTCCACGAAGGCCTCCAGGCCGAGAGCACGCCCTGGTGGCCGCCGTGGGCGATGTGCGCGCCGTGGCGGCGCACGGCGGCGACAACGGCCTCGATGACGTCGTCGGCCACCTGGTCGACGGGCCGGTCGGCGTCGACGACGACGAAGCGCTCGGGCTCGGCCTGGGCCAGGGTGAGGAACTGCCGGCGCAGGGAGGTGCGAGGTGTCCCCCTCCTGCTCGAGGCGGTCCCTGGCGCCGCGGCCGTGGTGCGCCGCTCGGCCAGGTCGGGGTCGCCGTCGAGCAGGATGGTCAGGTCCGGCAGGAGGCCCTCCGGTGGCCCACAGGGACAGGTCGCGGACCTCCTGGGGGCCGAGCGAGCGGGCCGCGCCCTGGTGAGGCGACCGAGGAGTCGAGGTGGCGGTCGGCCAGGACGACGGCGCCGCGCTCGAGGGCGGGCCGCACGCGGGTGGCGATGTGGTGGGCGCGGTCGGCGGCGTACAGGAGGGCCTCGGCGCGCGGGGCGACGTGCCCGCCGTGCAGGAGGAGGCGGCGGATCTCGACGCCGAGCTCCGTGCCGCCCGGCTCGCGGGTGAGGATGTGGTCGACGTCCGCTGCGGCCAGGAGGTCGGCGAGGATGCGGATCTGCGTCGTCTTGCCGACGCCGTCTCCTCCCTCGAAGGAGATGAACAGACCGGGGGCCGGACGTGGGCGGAACGGGGGCGCCGGGAGCAGCGGGCGGGGCAGCGGTGGTCACGGGCCCAGGGTAACGGTCCATGGGGAAGGCCCGGGAGCGTTGACCGGTCGCGGCAGCGAGCGCACTGGGCGAGGCGACGCCCTTTCCGTGAGGCGACATCGTTACCGGCCACCACCACTGGGCGCTCTGGGCGACCCTCTCAGTGGTCCTGGCGCCTGCAGCCAGCGGAGGGCCACCGCCAGGAGGCGCCCAGGAGGGCAGGGGCGGCCAGGGCAGCCAGCACCGCGGGCACCGCTCTCGCAGTACCTCAGTCGCGGGTCCTGCCAGCGGAGTGCCACTGTAGAGGGCGCTGGCTCCATCCCCAGGCACAGCCCCCACATCCACAGGGCCCTCTCGGGGCCAGGCACAGGAACAGGGGCAGCCCGGGGGCCACGGACAGGCAGATGACGACCAGGCCGGCCATGAGGCCACCCCAGTCACCGGTGAGAGCGGCCACCGGCACGCAGACCAGGCAGGACAGGAGCGCCAGGGCGAGGTCCTTCGATCCAGCGGGCACCGACCAGCTCGCTGCGTCCTGCAGCGGCAGCGCTCCGTGGAGGCGCACCAAGTGGTGAGCCGCTCGACGGCACTCTGGGCGTACTGGGCGCACACCCCCAGGGCGATGCTTGCCAGCAATACCGCCTGAAGCCTGCCGGCGAGGACGTCCATGGCGATGAACAGCGCGAACGACAGGGGCAGGAGTAGCGGACCGACGGCGCAGCACGATGAGGTCGAGTCGCAGCACCGCCCTCACCCTGGCGCGCGCGCGATCTCGCCGCCGCCCCGGGCGGGCCGGCCAGTCGGCGCGCCCGGCCGACTGCACCGCTCTCACCGGCACAGCCCCCATCATCATGCTCACTGGTCCTGCTTGAGGTAGAGGCGGTGGCTCAGGACCCACAGGCCGATGAGGGCGACGGCCCCCAGCGCCAGGAGCACGCCGCGTCCCTGTCGTCGTCCCCTAGAGCGAGGTCCTGGATCGGTCCGAAGCCGAGCACCAGCACACCCAGCGCCCCAGGACCACGATCGCGATCAGCCCAGATGAGCAGGCCGCGCCCACGCCCGAAGTGCAGGAATACGGGGATTCCCAGGGCCTGGCCCGTGATGAGGACGAGGGGAGGACGAGCAGATCACCCGGGTCACGCCCACAGGGAGACCCACGACGGCGTAGAGGGGCCGAGGCGGCCAGGGAGGATCAGCACCGCGACCGCCCAGTAGGAATTGACGACGTCGGCCCGGGGAGACGGGCAGAGAGGCCAGCAGACGGTTGATGCCGGAGCGGTCGGCCATGACCCTGAAAGGCCCCCGACCAGGGCGGTCCCCGCGAGGAATCCGCTGACCGGGGCGATACTGCCGATGATGAGGCCGTAGGAACCAAAATGAGAAGAAGGCCGAGGAGGGAGGGCGCAGCCCCGCAGGCCCAGGAGGTGGAGCCGCACCGAGGAGAGCACCTGACCGACCCGTCCGGGCCCGGCTGCGGCGCCCTCGTCATCGGGTCGGCTGGTGCCTCGGCCACCGCGGCTGCCTCGGGGTGCCTCGCGTCGATCCGTGGTCATGAGGTCATTCACGGCCCGCCTCGCCCAGCGATGTGCGGCAGGGTCCTCGATGGTGGGCCTCGACGACGATACGGGTCGGCCAGTGCCTCGGCGGCGTCTGCCGGCATAAGCCTCCAGCCCAGGGACGTGCTGCGCAGCCCGAGGCTGGCCTGGCGCACGGCGTCGGTCAGGTGCTCGGGGGTGCCGCGCACGAGTCGGAAAGAGCCGATGATCTCCTCGACGGTGCCGCTGGCCACGACCCTGCCTCGGCTGAGGATGACCAGGTAGTCGGCCAGCCGATCGAGGTCCGGAGGTGATGGTGGAGAACGAGGATGGTGCGGCCCTCCTCACCATGAACTGGAGCGAGCATGTCCACCATCTCAGTGCGGGCCAGAGGATCCAGCCCACCGGTGGGCTCATCGAGATGAGCAGCTCGGGGTCAGTGGGCCAGGGCCACCGCCATCTGCAGGCGCATACCCATGCCCCCGGCTAGAGCTCCTTGACCTTCTTGGTGGGGTGAGGCCCGCGGCCTGGAGCTCGAGTCGTCAGCGCGCTCCTGGGACCAGGCGTAGCGCCCGATGCCACGGCCCAGATCCTTCAGGCGCCATCTCGGGGGTTTGGGGCGGGGCATCGAAGACGACGCCGATGCGCTCATGGCCCACGGTGGTGGCTGAGCCGGCATCCGGGTGGACTCATGCCCAGGGCGGCCTTGATGGTGGTGGTCTTCCCCGCACCGTTGGCCCTCGACGCAGCCCGTCACGCATCCGGCGGGGACGGAGAAGGTGACGTCGTTGAGCTGAAGTCCGGGTGAGTGCTTGAGTCAGGTGGGAGATCTCGACGGGTTCACTGCTTGTCCTTGGAGGTGGTGGAGGTGGGATGATGATGGTCTGAGCATGGTGTGGAGCTCCGTCAGCTGAGCTGAGCCAGGCGCGCGCGCTCCACGGCGGTCAGGTGCTTCTCGACCTCCCGCGGCACTGCTCGCGCACCAGCTCAGGTCAGGGCAGGACGGCGTAGCCCTTGCCAGGGACGTTGGCCAGGAAGCCGCGTCAGTGACGGTCGGAATAGGCGCGGTAGTGGTGATGACGCTGACACGCAGGTCGGGCCAGAGCCGGGTCGAGGCAGCATCTCGTCCGCCTCCACCTGGCTGTCAGGATCGCATCCCTGACCCTGCTGGGCGATCTGCTCGCAGATGGGAACTCCCGCCGTGTTGGACAGGACGACCGAGGCGGCATAGCAACTCCTTCTGTGCATGCACACCAGACGGTAGTGCACGGTGAGTCAGTACTTCTCCACCCTGCAGCTGCGCTGGCACCTGGCCGGACGGCTCAGAAAGGCCGGGACGAACCTCGACACGACGGTTGAGCGGCGACCGCCGGTTGTCGGATCCGTCAGGGTTCTCGTTGAGGGCTACCGCTCTGGTCTCGCCGTAGCCGACGGATTCGATCGAGGCGGTGACGCCGTTGGAGGTGCGCCTCGGTGACCGCCTTGGCCCGCTGCTCGGAGAGGGTCTGGTTGGAGGCGTCGTCGGAGACGGAGGTCAGTGTGCCCCTGGATCTGGACCCTGGGGACCTTGGGTCCTGAGGACGGCGGCAGGTTGAGTGACCGAGGCTGATCCTGAGGCTCGTGGTCATCGAGCCGTGGCCGCCGAGGACCGTGGGCGGAGACGAGCGAACCACTCGCGTCGCGGCGGGCGGGCCTGACGGTGACGTCGGGCTGGGAGGTGATGGAGCGCGTGAGGTCCGTGAGAGACGCCGGTGGACTGGGTGAGCAGGCTGAGGTCGGTCAGCGAGACCATGGGGATCGTGGGATCTGTCCGCTCGTAGCGGGCCACGGCCCGCCCCATGCTGCCGTCTCCCGTCAGCCGACGCGGAGTCCCCACCCGTGGCAGCACGGCGGAGTCCGAGCCGACCTGAGTCTGCGGCTTCGAGCCTGCGAAGATGGACCGACTCCGATGGACGGGAGCAGCTACTCATCGCAGGAGGGCGGTGACGAGAAGGCGGGGATGGTGGCGTCGTCATGCGCCTGAACGTCACTGAATCGTTGTCGCATGCGCGGTTTCCTGCCCTGTCCATGCAGTCCTGCGACAGTGTCCCCAGCGCGCGCGGCGAGGTTCTTCACTGCAAGTCACCGGTAGACCATGTGGTCACAGCACATCCGATGTGGGTCCTGCCACGGGCAGGTCGGCCAGACCACTGGTGCCCACGACCTCCCCCGGGAGGCCGATAGCGCACGCTGCCGCCGTGGCGGCGGCACCGATCGTGGGACACCGGCGCGAGCCCCAGCGAGCGCGGCGGGCCCCGGGCGTTACCGGCCCGGGCCAGCTCGCTGCCCACACTGCCGGCAGGTCCGCCTGCACGGCGCCCGATCAGTAGCGGCGTAACCCC
>BNJU01005162.1_pt1 | contig 64899 bp, 74 predicted proteins | sample 8539281 | NCBI WGS metagenome assembly BNJU01 (sample SAMD00202456, study PRJDB9452) | human saliva metagenome | isolation source: human saliva | place: Japan
AAAGTCTTTTTCATTTTAATATAATACAGCGACATTAAAGCTAATAATAAGTAACACTGTTAGAATAACGTTTAACCAGGGGAAGCTTCCTTTACTCTTTTCCTGCGTAACATACGCTACCAAACCAGAAATTTCGATCAAATTAATTCCAATAAGATACAAGATAATTGGTAAAGTCAATGTGTCCATCTGAGGTCCTATTAATAATTCAAAATTCATTGCGATGGATATAACGAATAGTCCAGATCCGATAAGTTGTAAAACGAGGCTGACAAGAAACAGAATATTTTCATGCTTGCGTTTATAGAACACGAGCAGATTCTTAAACAAACTTATAAAAATAATATAGTTGAAAATAATTAAAATGCCGCCAACAACAAAGAAAGTTGTAATAATACCTGCTTCTTTTTGATTTCAAAACGAGAATTGATAATAACGTTATAAAATAAAATATATTATAGTCTCTTAGTTTAATTTTTTCTTCCATGACTATTTCCTTCCATTTTAGATTAGTTTCTGTTTTGCCAATAAACAGTAACTGTTCCATCTTTCACTTTAACAGCAAGATACTGTTGATCATTTTTAATGTTATCTTTCTCTGGAACAAATACATAGGTATCGAATAAATAGAGCCCATCAGGAAGCGCGTCCTTACTTAAGCTATTAAATTTTGAAGATACAAACGATAGAAGTTCCTCTAGTGAAGAAGCCTCGCGGTAATCCACTCGTAAATAACCAGTAATGACCTCAGTTTCGCTTGAAAGGAGTTCTTCTAGTCTTAAATTGTAAATAGCTTCTGTTACCGAGTTATCTTTCAAATGATTCGCTGCAATATGAGCTAATCTTTTTAAACGTTCTTCCCCTGAGATTAAGGGATTTACATCTATTTTAACATTTGTAATTTCTACATCTTCAACCTTATTATCCAATACTCTTTTCACTTTATCAACGGAAGATTCTAAATAAGAATTGAATAGAAATGCACCTCTTAAGAATGTAAAGTTTTGATTGAATAGAAGTTTAAGAACCTTTGCTTCTTCTGTTGAAACATTAGACGTATTCACCGTCTCCTGCATGTCACGAATGCTAGTTCCTTTCTCTAAGAACACATTGTTTTGGAATGTTACTTCACTTCCTGAACTTAGCTTTTCAGTAAATTTAATGTTAACCATATCATTATTCACCGGTGGAATTACTTTTACAGTAGAGTTAAAACCATGTTCTTTAAAGTACTCCTCTATTTTTACAGTGATATCGTCTGATTTATTTTGTTCTACTTGTTGATTATTAACAGCAAGCGCTATTAACGCATACATCGTAACCAAGATGTAAAAATATGGTACTTTTAAAAGCTTTTGTTTCCCTTCAGCAAACCCGTACACCATTAAACACAAAAGATTAAATACTAATAATAGTACAAACGTTAATACAGCTCCGCTTTTCGCGGTAACAATAGACTCAAACGGCATAATTACCGTAAAAGGATACTTTAATTCATTAATCGTAAAATATAAAAATAGAACAAACGCCATAGTTCCTGGAATTCGGATCTTTGCATTGTCTTTTGCAACCACAAAATTAATAATATAGAGTTCACGTATTACTGCAAATAGCATTACAAAAAATATAATGATAAAAACGATAAAATAAACTGTAAATAATGCTTTCGTAATTCCATGTCCCATAATGACTTCTAGCGTAAATAGGAGAAAATAAAGAATAGATGGAAGTAATAAGTTAATATACTGGATCTTCTTATTATTCATAAAACCCTCCTTTTCTATTTCAATTCATCTTCCTCAAAATACCCTATGCCATTTTCGACTACAAAAGTACTAATGACGTCTCTGGTTTTCCCGTTCACGTCTGCACTTCCTTTGAATCGATAGACACCATCCCAGAAGGTGCCTCTTGGTAAAGATTCTAGTACTTCTTTAAAGTATTCAAGGTTCGATAACCCTGCTTTCTGTGCTTTAGAACTCAAATTAAAATAAAATATAAACTCGATATTTGCGTAAATCTGCTCGTTTTGCATCGCTTTCTTCACATCAATATTGTAAAAGCCCGCAGCATCAAGATCTCCTTTTTCAACATTTCGAAGAGATTCAGAGATTAAAAATGCCGTAAATTCATACCCGTCTGTTGGATAAAAATCAACTCTAGTTTCTTTAACAAGCTCAACTTTAAAAGCTGTATTGATAGTATTTGTAATGGTATAAGGTACTTTTTAATTTTTTTAATTTTTTTCTTTATAAAGACTGAGTAAGAAGTTAAACTCCTCATATTTCACTTTTTCAAGTCGTTCACGTTCTTTGTCAGTTGACAATAGTTCTTTAATTTTTTGAACACTCTCATTTGAAATCGCTAATTCATATTGATCTCCAGCCTCTTCAGGAATTGTATAATTTTTTTAGAATAAGAATATCCATCAGAAAAACTGTTCAGTATATTCTAAACTAACTTCATATCCTCGTAATTCAAATGCATGTTTTTTTACTTTTTACTTTAACAGTTCCATTTAGTCCGAAATCTTTAAATTCCTGAGGATAGTTTTTTTCCCAGAATTAAAAAGTGTTGGTGCGAAATTGTTGAAAATGCAGTTGAGACTAGCAAAATATTTGTAATAACGATTAATAGCAAAACCAAATACAAAATGGTATTTTTGCATCATTATTATCTTCTCTATGGAGCCATAACTTTTGGTAAATCGCTATGATAAAAATTAATGTAAGAATTAAACTTAAGGCAAATGTTTCAGAAAAAAATGATTTATGAAATTAATGAACTTAAATTGTCCTTTCATTAATTCGGCGCTCTGAATAAAGTAACTTACAATGACAAGAACCAACTGAATAATAGTTGAATTTCTGATATTTCTATCCTCTTTAAACACCACCATTAATCGAATTGGGTCAATCAGTAAAAAGAGATTTCCAAAAGCAATAAATGCCCACGATATTACGAGAAAAGGCCAAGTAAAAGAAGGATACTCCCCTGAAGGATAAAAATAGAAAAGACTATTATAGATTATATATCCAATGATGACTAAACTCAGCCGGAAAAAACTGACTGTATTTCGTTTCATAAAAGTTCCTCCTTACTTATCAGTTTACGGATTTCTCATTTCGTCTTCTTCAAAATGACTATTTCCGTTTTCAATTACCATCGTAACCGTCACCCACTGATCTTTACCATCGATTTTAGTTGTACCACCGAACTTATAGGTTCCATCCTCAAGCGTTCCAGATGGAATCTCAGATAGTATCTTTTTAAGGTAATCGACACGACTCGCATTTTTATCTTTAAGAAATTGATCGAACTCAAGGTAATTCACATAACCAAAGTTGGCAATCATCGCTTTATTTAGAATATCAATATTATAAAATCCAGCAACTTCATTATCGCCGTTTGCTCTATTTTTCAGAGCGTTTTTAATAATCAAACTATAAAATTCAGGAGGATTTTTTGGATAAAGACTTAAACCGTATTTTTCTACTAGTTTAAACCCAACCGCATTATTCACCTTATCGATTAGTACTGTATCAATGTTACGTTTTCTAATTAAGTCCTTATAAAGGAATAGCACAAATTGAAATTCTTGTTTCTTTACTTTATCGAACAACTCTTTTTCCTCATCGGTCTCAAGATGCTTACTAATTTCTTCAGCAAGCTGATTGTCCAGTTCGGTTACATGAGTCCCGCTTCGAACTTCTGCAACATCAATTAACTCCCAGAAATAAGTACCATCAGATAATCTCTCATCATAATGTAAACTAGTACGAGAACCAACATACGGTTCAATTAATTGCGTTTTTTCTCGGACCTCTACTTTTCCGGTAAAACCGAAATCTTTAAACTCCTCAACATATTGTTTATTTGAATCAAAAATTGATGCTTTGCTGTTGTTAAATAGTAGAAAGTTAGAAAGGAGAACGACCACAACACCAAATACCAATCCGAGAAGTGAGGATGCCTTTTTTTGCTGTTCTACTGCTCTTTTCTGAATGATTCCAATAATAAAAATCACAGAATAGATGATGCTTGTACCAACTAAAAGCGGATAATGTTCCACATAATTAATTGGCCACCATTTCCCAACAGTTAGATTCGTTAGTTGGAAACATAAGCCAATACAAGCTGCAATGAGTTGAATCATACTGGTTAATTGAATCGTTTTGTTCTTTTGGTAAGTATCTCTGGTTTTTACTATATCTCTAAAAATAAAAATATTCCCTAACACAATGATTGCCAAAGATAAAAAGAAGACTGGCCAGACGATAAAGAACGCGTAGCCACCAGAATAATCCAATAAAAAATAGATAATATTGTATAATAAATATCCTAATAAGACTAAACTAAGTCGAAAATAGCTAATTTTATATTCTTTCATAGGAAATCCCCCGTAAAATTGTTACCATTATTATACCATATATAACGAAAAAAGAGAGGGTTTCCATGAGTGTTTTGAACTTGCAAAAACTGCTGAATTCACGCATACTACAATTACAGATGAAATAAAGGAGAATGTTATGATATACAAAATCACTATTTGGATAGTTCGCGGACTACTAGTTCTATTAAATGGATTTGGCGATTACCAAGGTCGAGAAAAAGTACCTAAAGACACAGGGTATGTGCTTGTAGCCCCTCACCGTTCATGGTTAGATCCTGTGATGATGGCGATTGCTGTTTATCCTCAACCTCTTGTCTTAATGGCAAAACAAGAATTATTCAAACCAAAACCATTCGGTTGGTTTATTAAAAAACTTGGTGCTTTCCCGGTAAATCGTGAAAAACCAGGACCAAGCGCAATTAAATATCCTGTTCAACAAATTAAAGAAAACAAAAAAGCCCTTGTTATCTTCCCAACTGGAACACGATACTCAAACGAGATGAAAGGTGGCGCAGTCATGATTGCTCGTCTAGCAAAAGCCCCTATCGTTCCTATGGTGTATCAAGGACCGTTAACATTCAAGGATATTATTAAACGTAAAAAAATGCATGTAAGAATTGGTGACCCAATCTATATTGCAGACCAAAAACTAACAAAAGAAGAAATTGCAAATTACGATCAAGTACTGATTCAAAAATTCGATGAACTCGATAAGGAAATTGATCCAAATTATGTATATGAATTACCTGTAAAAAAATAACGTTATACCGTATACGGTATAACGAAAAAAACCATCGGAAACTTCCGATGGTTTTTACTTTATTTTTTAGCTCTTTTTTTAGCTTGTGCTTTCATTGAAGCAGCAATTTGACGAACTTTTTGTTCAGATGGTTTTTGACCCATTTGAGTCATCATGCTACGAATCATATCTTCATCAAATGGTGGGTTTTCTACAAAGTAATTCATCATTGTACGACGTGCGATAAAGAAACCACCGATCGCACCTGCGACTGCAGCAAGAATCACGATTAAAATCCATGCTCCTGTTGACATTTTGCTTTCTCTCCCTTCAATATGTGTATCCTTGTCTATTGTACTAGATAATTATGAAAATGAAAAGCCTTGCGGTAAAGTTTTCATTTGTTAATTATGCAAATCAGCAACACATTGAAAAATTATTTTACTAAGCTTTTTGCCAAAACATAGTTCCCTAAAGTAGCTGAACCATTATTATCAACGGCTGGAGTAACAATAAAGTCTTTTACTGGTGGTGTTGGTACATATCCGTTTAGTAATTCCTCAAACATACGATGAACGCGTTCTAACATATGATTTTGAGCCATTACTCCTCCGCCAAAAACAATTTTTTCAGGACGGAAAGTTAGTGTTGCTTGGATAGCAGCTTGCGCAATGTAGCTTGCTTGAATATCCCACACATCACTAGCGATATCGATATGTTCCCCACGAACTCCAGTACGAGCTTCTAAACTTGGGCCAGCTGCTAAACCTTCAAGACATCCTTTATGGAAAGGACAAACGCCATCGAAGTTATTTGCTACATCAATTGGGTGCTTACTTACATAAACATGCCCCATTTCAGGATGGCTAGTTCCTCCGATAAATTCACCACGTTGAATCACACCTGCTCCAATACCAGTACCAATTGTGTAATAGACAAGCGTTTCGATATTTTCTCCACGATTATTACGTGCATATACTTCTCCGTATGCAGAACTATTTACATCTGTTGTAAGTAAATTGGGACATCTACTCTCTTCTTCAATGCACCTACAACATCCACGTTTGCCCAATTTGGTTTTGGTGTTGTAGTGATATACCCATATGTTTTAGATTTAGGGTCCACATCAATCGGTCCAAAAGAACCAATCCCGATGGCTGCTAGATTTTTGAATTTAGCAAAAAAATCTGCAGTTTTCTTTAAAGTCTCTTGAGGTGTTGTTGTTGGAAATTGCAATTCCTCTACTGTGTTAAAATTTTCATCCGCTACTGCACAAATAAACTTTGTACCGCCAGCTTCTAAACTTCCATATAACTTTGTCATAAGCTTAAAGCTCCCTTGATTATTTTTTATTATTGTATCATATTTTAACCCAAAAAAAGAAGACGAATCCTATAATAGAATTCGTCTTCTAGAAAAAATTATACATGTAATTCTAATACACGAGTTTTATTCGTAACAGAACCAGTTGCGATTGGAGTCACTTCTGCATAATCCATTGTGTTAGTGATAATGACCATTGTTGTGTCATCTAACCCATTTGCAGCAATCACTTCAGAATCAAATGTTCCGATGATATCTCCTGCTCTTACTCTGTCTCCTTGAGATACTTTTGCTTCAAATCCTTCACCATTCAATGAAACAGTATCGATTCCGACGTGAATAAGAATTTCAGCCCCATTATCTGTTTTTAATCCATAGGCATGGCCTGTTGGGAACGCAATCGCGATTTCGGCATCTGCTGGAGCGTATACAACTCCTTTAGATGGCTTCACTGCGATACCTTGACCCATAACTCCGCTAGAGAATACTGGATCATTTACTTCGCTTAAAGCCACAACTTCGCCAACGATTGGTGAACGTAATTTTTCATCAGCACGTTCAGACGTTGCTACAACAGGTTCTTCCTCTTGAGTTTCTTGTGAAGAAGGTCCTTCTGCTTCAACAGGTGTATCTAACATAGAATCGTCGTAACCGAATAAATAAGTAAACATAAATCCTAATGCAAATGATACTGCAACCATGAATAAGTATTGTGGTAATTGCCCGTTTCCGACATAAAGCATTGAACCAGGAATGATTGTAATTCCGTTACTTGTACCCGCTAATCCTAGTAAAGCTGAAAGAGCTCCACCTAACGCACCTGCTAACAATGAAAGAACGAATGGTTTACGGAATCGTAAGTTTACCCCGAAGATAACAGGTTCAGTAATTCCTAGGAATGCTGATAAAGCCGCTGGGAATGTTAATGCTTTTAATTTTGGACTCTTCGTTTTAACACCAATCGCAACCGCTGCAGCCCCTTGAGCCGTCATCGCAGCCGTAATAATAGCATTAAATGGGTTTTGTCCAGTCGCTGATAATAAGTTAATTTCTAATAAATTGAAGATATGGTGAACACCAGACACAACGATTAATTGGTGTGTACCACCGATGATTAATCCACCAAGACCAAATGGTAAATACAATACAGTTGTTGTAAGTGAAAGAATCACTTTTTCAACTTGATGGAAGATTGGTCCTAATACAAATAGTCCTAAAATTGACATTACAAATAATGTAATAAATGGTGTTACTAATAAGTCCAATACTTCTGGTACATATTTTCTAACCCATTTTTCAAAATTAGCACCTACAACCCCGATGATAAACGCTGGTAAAACAGAACCTTGTAATCCAACGACATCCACAAGACCGAAGAATTTAATTGGAACAATTTCCCCACCTTGAGCAACCTCCCAAGCGTTAGGAAGAGAACCAGAAATTAACATCAGACCAAGTACAATCCCGATTGTTTGATTTCCACCAAACACTTTAAACGTAGACCAAACCACTAAGGCTGGCAACGCAATAAAGGCCGTATCTGTTAATATTTTAGAATAGATTAAAAAGTCAGACGGTAATACAACACCAAAAGCCTCTAATAATCCACGTAGAACCATCTAGCGGTTTATTAAATGACCCAAACGGATTTTCTTATTTTGATGGTAAATGGATTTTATTCTACCAAAACTTTCCTTTTGGCGCTGCTCATGGATTAAAATCATGGGTTCAACTAGAAAGTGATAATCTTGTAACCTTTAAAGAAACTGGAGTCAAGGTACTACCAGATACTCCACTCGATAGTCATGGTGCGTATTCAGGAAGCGCAATGCAATTTGGTGATAGATTGTTTTTATTTTATACAGGAAATGTGAGAGATGAAAATTGGGTTCGCCACCCTTACCAATTAGGGGCACTGATGGATAAAGACGGCCATATTGAAAAACTTGGAAAAGATTTGATCCCTCAGCCTAGTGATGCTACTGGTCACTTTAGAGACCCTCAAATTTTCCAATATAAAGATCATTATTATGCGATTGTAGGTGGTCAAAACCTAGATAAAAAAGGGTTCGTTCGACTCTACCGCGCTCTTAATAACGATTATACAAATTGGGAAGAAATCGGAAATCTAGATTTTAAGAATGACAATACCGCTTATATGATGGAATGTCCGAACTTAGTATTCGTAGATAACAAACCCGTACTCATTTACTGTCCTCAAGGATTAGATAAAGACGTATTCCACTACGATAATATTTATCCAAACTTATATAAAATCGGTGAAACATTCGACCCAGAAAATGCGACAATCACACCCGTTTCTGAGCTACAGCAATTAGATTACGGTTTTGACGTCTATGCTACTCAAGCGTTTAACGCACCAGACGGCCGTGCGCTTTGCATTAGCTGGCTTGGATTACCAGATGTTTCTTATCCTAGCGATGTTTACGAACACCAAGGAATCTTATCACTAGTGAAAGAACTTTCCATTAAAGATGGTAAGTTATATCAAACTCCAGTAAAAGGAATCGAAAAACTTCGTCAATCTTCGCTTCCGTTTAATAAATATATTAAAAACACATCAAATTGCTACGAGTTAAACCTTAAATTAGAAGGCGAAATGATTCATGAACTTGTTCTATTCTCAGATGACGATGGCAATGGACTATCCCTCATCTTTAATCTTGTAGATGGTGAGGTAGTCGTTGACCGTAGTAAAGTTGGGAGAAGCCTTTGCTACAGAATATAGTAGTGTTCGTACAGCACCAATTGCTCCAGCAGACACTACAGCGCGTATCTTTATTGATAATTCTGTCTTTGAAATCTTTATTAATGATGGAGAAATGGTCTTTTCTGGTCGTGTCTTCCCACGCCCGGATCAAACACATATTTCGATCTTACAAGGTAATCCAACAGGGGTCTATTATCCACTGCTTTCATTTACAAATCCAAACTAAAAAAAGAAGATCCGATAGGATCTTCTTTTTTATGCTTCAACTAATCGGTGAATCCATTTTCCAGAAAAGACTCTTCGTAATCCAATAAAGGCTTTACATAACTCTTCAGCACCAGCACAGATAACAACTAATTGTACTGGGAAGTGCCATACTGCGGCAGCAAGTAACGCTAAAGGCACTCCTATTAGCCAAACACAAGCCATTTCGAGTTTCATGCCGTACTGCGTATCTCCACCACCTCGAAGAATCCCCACCAAGATAATTGAGTTTAATGTTTTAAATACGAAAATCACACCCATAATTTGGAGTAATTGTTGACCGATAAGGAACACTTCAGGACTTAGATGAGCAAACATCAATAGTGTCCAATGTGGTGTTAGGCTTTGAATACCACCAATGACCACTCCAACAACAAGGGAAATTGTAACAAAGCGTTTTGCTTCTTTTTGCGCTTGTTCGACTTCATTACGTCCAACTCGGTTTCCAAGCATAATACTACAGCTACTACCAATTCCTCGAACAAGAATAAACGATAGATTTTGAACAGCTACAGCCACTTGAATCGCTGCTGTGGCTTGAGTTCCAACCATAGCATAAGCTGCATTGTAGAATACTTGTCCTAGAGCCCAGAACGTTTCATTAATAATAACGGGATACGTTGTAATCCAATAATTCATCCATAATCCCTTAGAAATATGATGCCAATAGCGACCAATTGGTAGTCGGATTGGTCCATTGTATGAAAATACCACACCAAATAGAACACCAACTTCAACGACACGAGCGATTAATGTAGCTACAGCTGCTCCAACAACTCCAAGAGCTGGTGCACCAAATTTTCCGAAAATAAAGACGTAGTTAAAGAATGCATTTGTAATAAAGCTACAAATTGTAGCAATCAAGGTACTTTAGGACTGCCAGTTGTACGAAGTGCATTTGTCATCGCAAAACTCCAAGCTGTAAATACATAACTTAAAGCGGCCACCCGTAAGTAATCCCCTCCAGCTTGAATCACCAGTGGATCTTTTGTAAAAATAGTTAAGATTTCATACGGGAACAGTACTCCAAGAAGCATAAATACCACACTGACAACCGTTGATAAGATTAGTGACATTTGGTTCACTTCTTGAACTTTATGTGTATTCCTGATTCCCCAATATTGCGAAAACAGTACTGCCGAACCTGTATGAATCCCAAAGCAAATTAATGTGAATAAGAAAAATACTTGGTTTGCAAGCCCAACACCCGCGATACTAGCATCCCCAAGAGAGGAAATCATAATTGTATCTAATGTATTCAAAAATGACGTTAATAAACTTTGAAGTGATACTGGAATGGCAATCGAAAGCATTTGTCTATAAAAGTGTTTGTTTTCTTTTTCCATTACTATCCCCTTTCATTCAAAATAAAAGAGCGCAATAAACGCTCTTTTACAATTAATTATTTTTCTTCTTCGTTTAGGTTTAGAACGGACATGAAAGCTTCTTGTGGAACTTCAACAGAACCCACTTGCTTCATACGCTTCTTCCCTTCTTTTTGTTTCTCTAACAGTTTACGTTTACGAGAAATATCCCCACCATAACACTTAGCAAGAACGTTTTTACGTAATGCTTTAATATTTGTACGAGATAAAATCTTATTCCCAATCGCAGCTTGAATCGGAACTTCAAATTGTTGACGAGGAATGAGTTTTCTAAGTTTCTCTGTGATCGCCTTACCACGACTATAAGCAAATTCCTTATGCACAATAATACTTAAGGCATCGACAACTTCACCGTTTAACATGATATCCATCTTCACTAGATTGCTTGCACGATATCCGATTAAATCATAATCAAGAGATGCATACCCTTTTGTACTTGATTTTAACGAGTCAAAGAAATCGAAGATGATTTCTGAAAGTGGCATCTCATAAATCACGTTTACTCGGTACTCATCTAAGTAATCCATTGTGACAAAAGTTCCACGTTTACGTTGGCAAATGTCCATCACGCTACCTACGTACTCATTTGGAACCATGATAGAAGCTTTTACGTATGGTTCTTCAATAGATTGTACGCTTGATTGGTCCGGCATTTCTGCAGGGTTTGATACCACCACTTCTGTACCGTCAGTTTTCTGTACATGATAAATTACAGACGGAGCTGTTGTAATTAGGTCTAAGTCAAATTCACGTTCTAAACGCTCTTGAATAACGTCCATATGGAGTAATCCTAAGAATCCACAACGGAATCCAAATCCTAAAGCTTGTGATGTTTCTGCTTCGAATTGAAGTGCAGCATCGTTTAACTGTAATTTTTTTCTAACGCATCACGTAAGTCATTATATTTTTGATGAATCGATTGGATATAACCCACAGTATACCATTGGATTCATTTTACGATATCCATCTAATGGTTCACTAGCTGGATTATTCGCTAAAGTAACAGTATCCCCCACGCGCGTATCTTGGATTGTTTTGATGGAAGCAGTGATATAACCTACATCCCCAACCATTAAGTAATCACGGCTGATTGGTTTTTGGTGAGAAAATACCTACATCCACAACATCGAAAGTCTTCCCATTACTCATTAATTGAATCTTATCGCCAGGTTTTACAATCCCGTTTTGAATACGGACGTTTAATACAACCCCACGATACGCATCATAGACTGAGTCAAAAATCAACGCTTGTAAAGGTGCTTCTAAGTCCCCAGTTGGTGCAGGAACCTTTTCAACAATTTGTTCTAAGATTTCTGGAATTCAATCCCAACTTTTGCACTAGCAAGAACGGCTTCACTTGCATCAATACCGATTACATCTTCGATCTCGGTACGAACACGTTCAGGGTCCGCCGCAGGAAGATCGATTTTATTGATAACTGGTAAGATTTCTAAGTCATTATCGATGGCTAAATACACATTCGCTAATGTTTGTGCTTCAATCCCTTGAGCCGCATCTACGACAAGAATCGCACCTTCACAGGCCGCTAAGCTTCGTGATACTTCATAAGAAAAGTCCACGTGCCCAGGAGTGTCGATTAAGTGGAAAATATATTCCGTACCGTCTTTAGCATCATAAGTTAATTCGACGGCATTTAATTTAATGGTAATCCCACGTTCTCTTTCAAGATCCATTGAGTCCAATAATTGGTCTTGCATTTCACGGTCAGCAACAGTATCAGTCGCTTGCAAAATACGATCGGCCAACGTTGACTTCCCGTGGTCGATATGCGCAATAATCGAGAAGTTTCGAATGCGCTTCTGTCTTTCTTTCATTTCTTCTAAATTCATGAATAACTCCTTAATACACTACTACGTTAAAATTCAAATAATTCTATCAAACTACATTAATAATGGCAAGAACAACTGAGCTAAGTATAAGAAAATAAAGAATCCTAATACGTCAGTTGCTGTTGTTACAAAGATTGTTGATGAAATCGCAGGGTCTAGATTTAGTTTCTTCAAGAATAAAGGAACGAAGAAACCAAAAAAGGCCCCTACCATTAAGTTCATTGCCATCGCTAATATGACGATAATTGATAAGAAAAAGTTTTGATATGGGATGTATAGCGCAATCGCTGCAAAAATCCCTGTGATAATTCCGTTGACTAATCCAAGCCAAATCTCATTTAATACATACTTCTTGTCTTTTTCCCACGTTAATTGACCAATTGCAACCTCTTGGATAACGAGCGCTAATGTTTGAGAAGCTGAGTTTCCACCCATCCCAGTAATAATTGGCATTGCGACCGCAAGAACTACCACTTGTTCGATGGTATCTTGGAATAAACCGACAACTGCACTCGCCATAAAGGCAGTTATCAAGTTAATCAATAGCCAAGGTGTCCGTTTCGAATCGATTCATTAAAAGGTCCACCGATTCGTTCTGTTCCTTCAACCCCGCTGATTAATAACATATCTTCGTGGTGCTCTTCTTGCAAGACGTGAACGATATCATCGATGGTGATGATCCCAAGTAACACATTTTGCTTATTGACTACAGGTACAACAGATAAGTCGTACTTCGTTGAAATACGAGCCACTTCTTCTTGGTCTTCTTCTGGTAAAACAGAGATGATATTCGTATGCATCACGTCATGTAAACTCTCGTCTAAATCGTGTGTAAATAGATCGCGAATATCAATCCAACCGATTAATTTCCGTTGTAAACTCGTCACAAAAATAATGTTAATGACTTCTGAGTTTGGAGAAATCTCTCTTTAATTTAGATAATGTTTCTTCAACGGTTAAGTGTTCTTTTACCGTAATGTACTCAGTGGTCATAATCCCTCCGGCAGTATCCGGAGCGTAATTTAACATCGTTTGGATATCATCTTGAGAACTTTGTTTCATCATATTGATGTAACGTTTACGGATTCCAACAGGTAAATTTCCTAAAATATCCACGACATCATCGTTTGACATTTGTTGGAATAGTAAAGCTACCCGTCTAAATGGGAGTTTCTCAAGCATTCGTAATTGGAATTCAGGTTCAGCAACTTCTAAGATTGAAGCTAATCTGGTATTTGAGATAGAGAACATGAAATTCTTTAAAACATCATCATCGACTTCTTCTAACGCCAAGGCGATATCAATTGGATAATTCTCATTAAAAAGCTCTCTAATTTTCTTAACGTCTTTATTAGAAACAATTAAAGCGATATTATCTTTCATGACTCTTCTCCTTTCTTTTCCAATAGTACTAGTATAGCATAATTACCGTTCTATCAACAATTCACAAGTAGAAAAAGTTACGCTATAATAATAGAAAATAATGACTGGAGGTCTCCTATGAAAACGAAAGAAGAATGGATTAAAGAATTAGACTTAGAACCACATGTGGAAGGTGGTTATTTCCGTCAGACTTATAAAGCGATTGAAACAGTAGAATTACCAGATAATCGTATCCGTGCACTCTCCACCTCTATTCTGTTTTTATTAACGAATCAAAACCCATCTCATTTCCATTTACTTTCTTCTGATGAGATTTGGTACTATCACTTCGGTCATGCGCTTACCGTGCATATGATTCATCCAGATGGTACATATGTAGCGGTTGAGATTGGACCTGGAAACGGACAAAAGCTCCAATTTACAGTTCCTGCTGGAGTCATCTTTGGATCTACTATTGAATCGGACAACGAAGAAGACTTTGCGATTGTGAGTTGTAGCGTTACTCCTGGTTTTGAATACGAAGACTTCAAACTCTATACACAAGACGAATTATTAGAGAAATATCCTGAGCACGAAGGAATTATTCGTCGCCTTGCTGTTACTTCTAAATAAAGTAAAAAAGAACTTAGCAACCAAATGCTAAGTTCTTTTTCTATTTATTCAAATGTATCTTTAAAGGCATTCTTCATTTTGTCGAAGAAGTTCTCTTCTCCATTATGAAGGTCCGTTCCTGCCTCACTCGCAAATACTTGTAACGCTTGTTTTTGCTTATCTGTCAGTTTCTTAGGAGTGTCTACGATGACTTCTACATGTTGGTCACCGTTTCCTGTTCCGCGAAGTTTTGGAGCACCTTTTCCACGTAAACGTAAAATTGTTCCTGATTGTGTTCCAGCAGGGACTTTTAATTTCACTTTACCGTGAACAGTTGGAACATCCACTTCGTCACCAAGAGCCGCTTGAGCAAAGTTTACATGAAGTTGATAGTAAATATCTGCTCCTTGACGCTTAAATGTCTTACTTTGTCCAACACGGAAGATGACATAGAGGTCACCATAAGGGCCACCATTGAAACCAACTTCCCCTTGGCCTTGAAGACGCATTTGATTTCCATCTTCAACCCCAGCAGGGACTTTTACTTTCACTTTATGAGTTTCATCTACTTGACCATGACCGTGACAGGTTGGACATTTCTTTAATTTCTTGTCCCGTACCATGACACACATCACAGGTTGTTTGGCTCATCATACGACCGAATGGTGTATTTCTTTCAACGTTAATCACACCTGCACCATGACATTTTGAACATGTTGTAGGATGCGTACCAGGTTTTGCACCAGTACCATGACAGGTTTGACATTCGTCGCTGCGGTGATAATGAATGGTTTCTTCTTTACCAAAGATGGCTTCTTCAAATGTTAAATCCATGACATATTGAAGATCGGCCCCTTGACGTGGCATATTCGCACGATCTGCACGACTACCTCCACCACCGAAGAAACTACTAAAGATATCTTCGAATCCGCCAGTAAAGTTTCCACTACCGCCAAAACCGTCGAACCCGCCGAACCCTTCAAATCCACCACCGAATCCGCCTCCACTGAATCCAGAATTTGGATCGTAAGAAGCATGTCCGTATTGGTCATACGCTGCACGCTTTTGTGCATCTCCTAAAATTTCATAAGCTTCAGCGATTTCTTTAAACTTTTCGTCTGCTCCAGGTTCTTTATTAATATCTGGATGGTATTTCTTTGATAATTTACGATAAGCTTTCTTAATATCTGCTTCAGAGGCATCTTTGGATACGCCTAAAATTTCATATAAATCTCTTTTGGCCACTGAATTGCCCCTCCTTTTCTTTCATAGTTTACAAAGGATATGGGCGTAAGGCCACTAAGTAGTCTTACACCCTATCATTTTAGCAAATATTAGTCTACTTCTTCGAAGTCAGCGTCTACAACGCCATCGTTATTTGAAGATGCTTGTTCTGTTGGGCCTTCTTGTGAAGCGCCTGCTGCTTGTTGAGCTGCAGCTGCTTGTTCATAAAGTTTTACAGTTAAGTTTTGTACCACTTCATTTAAAGCATCACGTTTTACTTTCATTGCTTCTAAGTCATTTGCTTCAACAGCTGCTTTTAATTCATCACGAGCTGCTTCTGCTTTTTGAACGTCGCTAGCATCTACTTTACCTTCTAAATCTTTCAATGTTTTATCAACAGTGAAGATTAATTGGTCAACTTCGTTACGTAAATCTACTTCTTCTTTACGTTTTTTATCTGCTTCAGCATTTGCTTCTGCATCTTTCACCATACGTTCGATTTCTTCATCAGATAAACCAGAAGAAGATTTGATTGTAATAGCTTGTTCTTTACCAGTTCCTAAATCTTTAGCACGAACATTTACAATACCGTTTTTATCGATATCGAATGTTACTTCGATTTGAGGCACACCACGAGGAGCAGCTGGAATATCTGTTAATTGGAAGCGACCTAAAGTCTTGTTGTCCGCTGCCATTGGACGTTCACCTTGTAATACGTGTACGTCTACTGCTGGTTGGTTATCCGCTGCAGTTGAGAATACTTGTGATTTGCTTGTTGGGATTGTAGTGTTACGATCGATTAATTTAGTGAACACACCACCCATTGTTTCAATACCAAGTGATAATGGTGTTACGTCTAATAATACGATATCTTTCACATCACCAGAGATAACCCCACCTTGGATTGCAGCACCCATCGCTACTACTTCGTCTGGGTTTACTGATTTGTTAGGTTCTTTACCAGTTTCGTTACGAACAGCTTCAACAACTGCTGGAATACGAGTTGATCCACCAACTAATAATACTTGGTCGATATCTGAAGCTGTTAAACCTGCGTCAGCTAATGCACGACGAACTGGTTCTTTTGTACGTTCTACTAAATCATGAGTTAATTGATCAAATTTAGCACGAGTTAATGTTACTTCTAAGTGTAATGGGCCAGATGCACCAGCAGAAATGAATGGTAAGCTGATTTGTGTTTGAGAAACACCTGATAAGTCTTTCTTAGCTTTTTCAGCAGCATCTTTCAAACGTTGCATTGCCATTTTATCGCTTGATAAATCAATACCGTTATCACGTTGGAATTCTTCTACTAAGAAATCAATGATTTTTTGGTCGAAGTCATCCCCACCGAGATGGTTATCACCAGCTGTTGATAATACGTCGAATACGCCATCTCCTAATTCAAGGATTGATACGTCGAACGTACCACCACCAAGGTCGAATACTAAGATTTTTTCTTCATGGTCAACTTTATCAAGACCATATGCAAGAGCTGCTGCAGTTGGTTCGTTAACGATACGTTCTACTTCTAAACCAGCGATACGACCAGCGTCTTTAGTTGCTTGACGTTGTGCGTCGTTGAAGTATGCAGGTACAGTAATAACTGCTTTTTCAACTTTTTCTCCAAGATATTCTTCAGCATATCCTTTTAAGTATTGTAGGATCATTGCTGAAATTTCTTGAGGTGTATAAGATTTACCTTCGATTTCTACTTTATATCCTGTTTCGCCCATGTGACGTTTGATAGATGCAATTGTATTTGGGTTTGTTACAGCTTGACGTTTTGCAACTTCACCTACTTGAATTTCTCCATTTTTGAACGCTACAACAGATGGTGTTGTACGGTTTCCTTCTGGATTTGCAATAATTTTTGCTTCGTTACCTTCTAAAACAGCAACTGCTGAGTTTGTTGTTCCTAAGTCAATACCTATAATTTTACTCATATTTAATTCACTCCTATTATTTATAATATTATTTTAAGTTTCGTCTTCTTATTGTGAGACAATGACCATTGATGGTCGTAATACTCGATCTTTTAATTTGTATCCTTTTTGATACACTTGTACCACGCGGTCTGCTTCTTGCCCTTCCTCAACAGGAACGGTTTGAACAGCGTGATGTAAAGTAGGATCAAAAGGTTGATTTAGGGCATCGATTTCTTCGATACCTTCTTCTTTTAATGCATAAAGGAAACCTTCATACACCATCTCAACCCCTTTTTTAAGGTTTTGAGCTTCTTCTGATTCACTTGGAGAAGCGATTGCTCTCTCAAGGTTATCAATCACATTTAATAAGTTTTGCGCAAGACTTTGACTGCGATATTTTGCAGCATCTTGTCTTTCTTTTGCGTTTCTCTTTTGGATATTCGAGATTTCAGCAGAGAGTCGATATACTTGATCGTTCAACTTCTCTACTTCTTGTTGTAATTTCTCTTCATTCGTAAGTTCTGTTTTGGTTTCTTCAGTAACTTCTTCTTGAGGAGCTTCATCTGCAACAATTTTTTCTTCTTTTAATTCTTCTTTATTGTTTTGTTCATTTGTTTCCAAGATTTCATCTCCTTACTCTATAAGTTACGATAATAATCTTCTATCGTGGTTGCTAACTCTTCCCTGAGTCCTTTTACAATTGATAATACATTCGAATACGGCATATTCTTTGGTCCAAGAAGTGCAATCATTCCTGTATCTTGGTTTGGAGTTTCGTAACTAGCTGTTACCAAACTAAAGTCACCAAGTAACGGATGATCCATTTCTGAGCCGAGCCTAATTTGAATATCTTGATGATCATTCGTTACAAGTTGATGTAACTTCGATTTATCATCCATCAATTGATAAATACCTTTGAGTTGATCCACATTAGCGTGATGATCAAAGTAATTTAACAAATACCTTCTTCCAGCAACATGCATCCGATCATTTTCGAAACGATTCATCATTTCTTGAATCACTTTGACGATTTGAATTTGTGAATTCATATAGCGATTCATAAGAATTGGAAGGTCTGTCTTTAATCGTTTTGCAACGATATCCAGCGGTACTCCGATTAATTCATCATTGATGATGCGAACCACTTTCTCTAAATCACTATCGTCAATACCTCCCGGAACTGTATAGACTTTATTTTCAACCAAACCATTACTGATGACTATGATTGCCATCACTTGATTTGGATTTAAACGAACAAGTCTAAATTCCGATAATGTCGCAGTTTTCACTTCTGGTCCAAAAGAAATTGCGGTGTAGTTCGTTAATGTTGCTAGTATGTCAGCAGATAAACGAAATACATCTTGAATCTCCAATGTTGACTGTTGGAAAACTTCTCGAATTTGATTTCGAACGCTTAAAGAAACAGGTTGCTTTTGTCTAGGTAGAATATTGTCGATGTAGTAACGATATCCTTTATTAGAAGGAACTCGCCCAGAAGAAGTATGGTTCTTTTCAAGATAGCCCATTTCTTCCAGCTTCATCATCTCGTTACGAATCGTCGCTGAACTAAATGGTAATTCTGCAACTTCCATCAACTTCTTTGACCCGACCGGCTCCAAAGTTTCCGTATATAATTGTATGATTAATTGTAAGATTAGCAATTGTCTATTGGTTAACATCATAGTCACCTCTCTTTAGCACTTGACTAAGACGAGTGCTAACCACATTTATAATTTAACACATTGGTCAAATTAAGTCAATATAAAAATACTAGGACTTTAGACTGATTTTTTGAAGGTTTTGTACTACAACTATTGCCGTAGATAAGGCATTCCTACTATATATTGAATGTCTTTTGGTTTTCCTTTATAATTTTTTTATAGAATAATCTATAAGTTTATAGAAAGGAACATCAAAATGAAGCTTAAACATTTCACACTTGCTTTTCTTTCAGTTTTCCTATTTGGCTTCTTTTTCTATAACAGCTCTATAAAAGCTGCTGAAAGTCAAACTGTTAATGTAACTACGGTGGATATAGATACATTAACCCCAACTGAATTAAGCAATATGATAAATGGTACTCCTTCGGGATCGGTTTCTTCGAACGCTACTGTAAAACTAGTTTATAAGAAGAAAGCATGTCTTGTTGAAAAGCCAACATTACCAAATACTGGGGTTACAAGTAACTTAGCAGCAATCATTTTCGGTTCACTGCTATTAGTTTCTAGCTTACTTTTAGTTAAGTCTTCTAAAGGAAGAAAATTAATCATACTCTTCGTATTAGGTGGCACAAGTATTGCGCTAGCAACTCCTGCAATAGCTTCGACAATTGAAGTAATTGGTGAAACTAAACTGTTTTCTATTTCAGCTTTGAATGATATTACTATTCCAGAAATTGAGTGCTACGAGTATGTTGGTTACATTATACCTACTGTAGAAACGACGACTGTTGAGTCAACAACTTCAGAAACTGTAGCAACTGAGACTACTGAAACAACTGAAACTACAACAATTGTAACAACAACTACCGAAGCGGAAACGACAACCGCTCAAACAGAGACAGAGGTAACTGTTCTCCCAGGGACACCATCTCCACCTTAAACAAAATACAACGGACAGCTGTTCTAGCTGTCCGTTTTTATTTCAATATTTTCCTTTGAAAGGAAAAATAATGATTTCACATTCCTTTGCAAATTTTCATTATTTCCATTATAATTTCAAAAATAAAAAGAATAAAAAAGGAAAGGATTTATTATGAAATCATTCAAAAAATTAGTAGCGCTAATTTCTTTAGCTTTTTTAACAGCAATTTTCGCTTCTAATTTCACTACTGCCTACGCAGATGGTACGACTCAAGTGAATATCACGAATGTTGATATTGCTTCACTTTCTAATTTTGAAAAAGAATTAATTATTTCTGGGAAACCAACAGGAGTCGTTAACTCTACTACTTCTGTAAAATTAGTTTACAAAACAGTGGGATGTCCAGTTGATAAACCGTCTCTTCCTAACACTGGAACATCAACAGGTTTAGTGACACTTGGTGCTGGAATCCTTGTGTTAGGCGCAGCCTATGCTTTATTAAAATCAAATAAAGGTAAAAAGTTAGTTACTATTTTATTTGTAATTGGAGCTGGTAGCATCCTTGTTGGATCTGTAGACGCTTCTCAAGTAATCTTAAACGGTGAAACTAAAGTAGTCTCTATTTCACAATTAGAAGAAATTACTGTAGATGAAATTGATTGTTATGAATATGTTGGGTATATCATTGTTAAAGGTGATGAAACAACAACAGTCACTACTGAAAGTGGAACAACTGAAACACCTACAACAGAGACACCTACTACTGAAGGTCCAACAACTGATGAAACAACCACTGAGGAAACTACAGAAGAAACAACTACAGAGCAAACTGAATCTGAAGAAGAAGTAACTATAAAGCCAGGTACTCCTGCTCCAGCTTAAAGAAGTCTATAAATACAATAAGAGGTAGATTTTAGATCTACCTCTTTTAATTTACTTCATTCATATAAATGGTTTCATAAAACGGAATTAATTCCTTCAATGCGTCTGCAAGTTCTTCCTCAATTCCACCTTTGGTACTTTCAAGATATACTGGCCTTCTTAAAATGACTTTACGGACCTTTCCTTCTTTGACAGCTCTTATTAGTTCATCTCTATTAGATACGTTTCCTTCATAAGACGTTGCGTTCTTTTGAAAATCGGATGCTACATATAGAACGTTACGATTAGGTTCACATTCCAACACTTTATTTTGTAACCTCAGAGAGCGTTCGTTCATTTTACGTTCAATAAAACTCAATTCTACATATACGCCTAGTTTATTGTCGTTATAAAACAAGCGTAATGCAAAAGATGGATTTCCTTCATCTTGCCCCTCTTCGATAAAGTATCTCCAAAAAGCGGGTCTTGCAACTTGAGCTTGATTCATCCATTGACTAACTCGGTCCATGCGAAATGACTTAAAGTTCTTCTGAAACACTTCTGTTAACTTCGTGAATTCCTGTCTTGCATCTTGGCCAGCTTTCTTCAACTGTTCCATTTCTACTGCAATTTCTGGAAACTTTACGGGATTTTTATATTTAACTTTGTCATAACGAAAGAAATAACCCATCTTTTTCAATTGAAATCATAAATTTTCCTCCTGAATATGACTTTTCAAGCGGTCGATCATATAGACTCCCACATCAATAATTGGAATCCTTTGAGAGTTGCTCTAATTCTTTCTTTACATATGGAAAATGTGTACATCCTAGTACGACAGCTTCAATCTCTGTACTTTCAAAAATAATGGAACAAACTATGGAAGTCGAATTGCTTAATAATCTCTTCTTGTGGTTTTCCTGTTTCAATCGCTTTAACCAGTTCTAGCATCGTCACACCAAACACTTTCAAATTTGGGTTTGCGATATATAAATTATTTTCTACCCCTGTTAAACCATGAGAATTCGCGGCCATTACTGCTAAATAATCATGTTCCACGCCAAGTGTGCGATACATTTGCATCGGAGTAATCATAGGAAGTCTATATTCTTCTTGCAAGGAATCGAAATTCACAACTGAACTGAGTGAGTTACAATACACAAATACAGCGTCAATGTCGTTTTTTAACCCGTCAATCACACTTCTAATATATTGTTCTCTTTCTTCGTCTTCTAAAGCTTGAAAAGTCGTTTGTTCGACCGGATTTTTAGAAATCGGAACAGAAATCGTTTGATCGAATCCATTTTCCTTTAATAAATCAACGCCTAGCTTCGTGTCCATAGGTGTTCCTGCCATCACAGCAATCCGCATTCACATTTCTCCTTTATAAAAAAACAAGGATGAACGCTTGGCTCATCCTTATTTTGATTCATTATTATTTAGTTGCACGACGTACGTATGTACCTTCTGCAGTGTTAACTTCTAAGTACTCTCCTGCTTCAATGAAGTCTGGAACGTTAACTACTAAACCTGTTTCCATTGTAGCTGGTTTACCAGAACCTGTAACTGTAGCACCTTTGATTGATGGTTGAGTTTCAGTAACTTGTAATACAACTGTTGATGGTAATGAAACCCCGATTACTTCTGAACCGTAGAATTGGATTTTAACTTCCATGTTTTCTAGGATGTATTTTAATTCTTGTTCGATTGTTTCTTCAGGAATTTCGTATTGTTCGTATGTTTCTAAGTCCATGAATACTCCAACGCCATCTTGGCTGTATAAGTATTGAACATCTTTTGTATCGATGTGTGCACGTTCTACTTTTTCATCAGGACGCATTGTTGTATCTACTGTTGAACCGTTACGAACGTCACGGATTTTCATACGCATTACAGTGTTACCTTTACCTGGTTTGTGGTGGCTGATTTCCAACACTTTAATTAATTTTCCATCAAGAATGAATGTCATTCCAGCTTTTAAATCACTTACGTTAATCATTTTCTGACTCCTTTTGTTAAATTTTACTTTCTATTTATACCACATTTTCTTAAAAATGCACTCTTTTTCAGCACTTTTTTTCAATTTATAAAATTCCTACACGTTTAAAAATATAATCTACATTCTTAATATGGTAGTGATAATCAAACGCATCATCTAAATCTTCTTTACTTAAACTCGCTGTAATTTCTGGTTGTTCTTCTAAGACGGCACGGAATGGTAGTTTTTCGTCCCAAGCTTTCGCTGTACATGGTTGCACTAAATCATAAGCTTTTTCACGACTCATTCCTTTGTCGATCAGTTTCAATAATACTCTTTGACTGTAGATTAAGCCAAAAGTCGCATCCATATTACGTAACATGTTTTCTGGGAACACTGTCAAGTTCTTAACGATATTTCCGAAACGACGAAGCATATAGTTGAGTAGAATCGTGCTATCTGGAATAATAATCCTCTCAGCCGAAGAATGAGAAATATCACGTTCGTGCCATAGGTTAACGTTCTCATACGCTGTCACCATATGCCCTCTGATGACACGAGCAAGTCCAGCCATGTTTTCAGAACCAATTGGATTACGCTTATGAGGCATTGCTGAAGACCCTTTTTGGCCTTTTGCAAAGAACTCCTCTACTTCACGCGTTTCTGATTTTTGAAGTCCACGGATTTCTGTAGCGAATTTTTCAATACTTGTCGCAATTAAAGCAATTGTAGAAATGTAATCCGCATGCAAATCACGAGATAAAATCTGTGTAGAGATTTCTTGAGGACGAATCCCAAGTTTTTTGCACACATATGCTTCTACTTCTGGGGAAATATTCGCAAAGGTTCCAACAGCGCCACTAATCTTACCAGCTTCAACACCTTGTGCCGCGCGTTCGAAACGTTCGATATTGCGTTTCATTTCTGAATACCATAACGCTAATTTCAATCCGAAAGTTGTTGGTTCAGCATGAACCCCATGCGTTCTACCCATACACACTGTATCTTTATAGGCTAGTGCTTTTTCTTTAATGATTTCTAGGAAGTCTGCTAAGTCTTTACGTAAAATGTCATTGGCCTGTTTCAACTGATAGCCATAAGCGGTATCCACAACGTCTGTACTTGTTAGGCCATAGTGAACCCATTTCTTTTCTTCTCCAAGGCTTTCAGAAACACATCTTGTAAATGCAACAACATCATGTCTAGTTTCTTCTTCGATTTCTAAAATACGTTCAACTGTGAATTTTGCGTTTTTACGAATCTTTTCTACATCTTCCTTAGGGATTTCTCCTAATTCTGCCCAAGCTTCATCAGCTAAGATTTCGACTTCAAGCCAACAGTTATAACGATTTTCATCAGACCAAATTTTCGCCATCTCTGGACGAGTGTAACGTGTAATCATGATTTCCTCCTAATACAACTCCATCGTAATATGTGAAATGCCAACTATATCATACGGATCTGAAACTACTTCAAATCCAAGTGATTCATATAATTTTACTAAATGCGCTTGTGCATGGACTTCAATGACAGTATCCACAAACCACTCTTTGCATACTTCTTTAGCGCGTTCTAACAATGCACGACCTTTTCCTTTGCCTCGGTATCGATTGTCTATTAGGACTCTACCAAGAAGGACCTTCTCTTTTTCAGGAATAATGCGTAAATAAGAAATCACTTCATTAGCATCATTCATCTCAAATAAATGCCAAGATTTTTTATCCGTATCGTCAATTTCTTGATAATTCAAATCTTGGCCGACAATAAAGGTTTCGATTCTGGCTTTGTAAATCGCAACAATCTCTTCCTTCGTTAGTTCATCATAGTTCTTTAAATACCACATCGAGAATCAACCTCTCTTTGTTTTAAAATAATCTCTTGTATCTTGTTCGTCTTGTTTTAATTGAGCGATTAACGCATCGATACCGTCAAATTTCAATTCTGGTCTTAAATATTTTAACCATTTCACACGAACAGGAAGGTGATAAATATCCTTGTCGAAATCGAGTAAGTTCACTTCAATCGTTACTTTATGAACGTCATCAAAAGTTGGGTTAATTCCTATAGACGCCATACCAGGAATCCATTTACCTTCCACATACATTTCAACAACATATACTCCATTTTTAAGGAGGAAAGAATCGTTTGAAACTTCGATATTGGCAGTTGGGAATCCAAGCATTTTACTACCTCGTCCAAAGCCGTGAACAACAACCCCATCCATGATGTAGTCGTATCCTAACAAGTCGTTGGCTTGTTCGATATCACCTTGTAGCAATAAATCTCGAACTGCTGTCGAACTTATCTTTCCACTATCGTTCTTTTGCTCATCAATTGTAATAATCTCGAATCGATTCGAAGCGTACTTCGGTAATAATTCCATATTCGCGATGTCTCTCTTGCCGTACGTGTAATCAAACCCAGCTACAATGACTTTCGCGTTTAATCCGACAATATATTGATCGACAAATTCTTTCGGTGTAAGTGCCCCAAATTCTCTTGTGAAATCCACTAAATAGAATATATCTACACCAAGTTCTTCTAATAATTCCTTCTTACGTTCTAGCGGCGAGACATATTGAATGCTTGCAGGATCTACATTTTGAAAAATAACAGACGGATGCTGATTAAAAGACATGACTGCTACTTTAAGCCCGCGTTCCTGTCCAACTCTTTTGGCTGTAGTAATCACTTCTTTATGACCTAAGTGAATTCCATCAAAGAATCCTAAAGCGAGGACAATCGGTTCTGGAAATATACACTCTTTTTTGTAAGGGTGTGTTAACTCTATTGTTTGCATTCTTCTCTCCTTTCTAAAACATTTTAATAGGTTTTAATAAGCCTTTTTTACTTGGATGCGGACCATAAATCGAAATAAGTTCCTCTTCAAAATAACATGCTGTCGGTGCGAAAATCTGAGGAAATTCGGCTTGAGATAAAATTGCACCATTTTTAAATCGAATATATTCATCTTCAGTTAAGTCGATTCGAGGATAGTCTTCAAATACTAAATCAACTGGTTTTAAGGCTACTTGAGCTTTATCATTTACTACAAGCTCGTTTAGTTGTTCTAATGTAATGCAGTCATCTGAGTGGAAAGGGCCACTTTTCACACGGGTTAATTGTGACATATGCGCTTCAACACCTAACGCTTTTCCTAAATCAACAGATAAAGTTCTCACATAAGTCCCTTTGCTGCAACTCACTTCAAACATCCATGATTGGGTCTTCGTTTCCTCATTATAAACAGGTTCTGAAATACGTCTGAAATTATAAATCGTTGCTTTTCTGACAGGACGTTCTACCTCTTCACCAGCTCTTGCATACTCATAGAGACGTTTCCCGTTCACTTTAACCGCAGAATACATCGGTGGAATCTGAGTAATCTCTCCAATAAAATTTTGCATCTTTTCATCAATCTCTTGAATAGAGAAAGGAATTTCAATTGGTGATGAAGAAACTATTTCCCCATGAGCATCTTCAGTTTCAGTTGAAAACCCTAATGTGATTTCTCCTTGATACACTTTATTAGATTCATGAAGGTATTCAACAACTTTAGTCGCTTTTCCGATACAGATTGGCAATACGCCATCCACCTCAGGATCAAGCGTACCAGAATGACCAACTTTTTTTGTTTTTAATAACTTTCTAACCTTATAGACACAGTCGAACGACGTCATGCCTTTCTCTTTCCATAACGGAAGGATTCCGTCCATCCCATTCATCCTTTCACGCTTTACATTTGCTTATTTATTGTATCATAATTCGCACTTTTCCACATAGATTATGAATATAGCTTTTTAGGCGGAAAATATGGTATTATAGACAAGTAAACTTATTTGATAGGAGTGACTTTAATGTCAAGAGTATATATTGTAACGGACTCAACAGCAGACTTAACTGAAGAAGAAGTTAAACAATTTGAAATCTCTATCGTTCCAATGAATATCTCAATCGATGATGACAATTATATCGATGGGGTTACTATTACAAAAGAAGAATTTAAACAAAAAATGATTGAAAGTGCTGAATTACCTAAAACGGCTCAACCTTCAATCGGTCGTTTCGTCGAAGTATATGACGAACTTGGCAAAAACGGGGATTCTGTTATCTCGATTCAGATGATGCGTTCGATTAGTGGAACTGTTGATGCCGCTCGCCAAGCAGCTGATATCACTGAAACAAATGTCACTGTTGTCGATTCAGACTTTACTTCTAGATCGATGGGAATGATTGTTAAAGAGGCAGCAAAAGCAGCACAAGAAGGCAAATCCGTTGAAGAAATTCTTGAGATTGTTGAAGATGCTAAAAAACGCACTACTCTTTATTTAACTGTAGTAAACTTAGACAACCTAATCAAAGGTGGTCGTATTAGCCAAGTAATGGGTATGTTCTCAAACTTATTAAACATTAAATTATTCCTTCAAGTCATTAATGGCAAGATTGAAATTATCCAAAAAGGACGCGGTCTAAAATCACTTCAAAAGAAATACGACGAAATTTTTGAACAGATGAAAGCCGCTCCGAATGGCATTCAAGAAATCGGAATTATGCATGCAGGGTTAAGTGACTTTAACGAAGGAAATATTGCTCGTGTGCGTGAACTCTTCCCTGATGTGCCACTCACAATTGTAACAACTTCACCAATCATCATGAGCCACACAGGCGTTGATGCAATGGCGATTACTTACTTAGAAAATAAATAAAAATAAAGCAACTAACTCTGGCTTTCAGAATTAGTTGCTTTTTTGTTAGTTTAAGATTTGTCCAATAAAGATACCTACATAAGTACCGATGATATAACCTAATGTTCCTACAAGCATTGTAGGTGCCACGAATCGATGCCATCCTTTAGAAATAGCCATCGCTGCAGCTGTTGTTGGTCCACCAATATTCGCGTTTGAAGCAAGAATGGCTTCTTCCACTGTGAATCCGAAGATTTTTGCACCAGCAAATGTCACTGACATGTTCACAAAAACCATGATAGCACAGAACACTAATAACAATGGTGACTTTTCAATGATAGCTCCGATTGAAGCAGGTATTCCGATTACCACGAAGAATAAGTAAATCAAGAATGTTCCAATTTCGTTTGCCCCACTAATCTTCTTGAAGTATTTTGCAAAAATCGTTGAGCACGCTACTGTTAATGTTGTTAGAATTAAATATTTATTCGAAACTAATTGAATAAGACTGTTATCACCTAGACCTGAAATAATTTCAGATAATATAAAGCTAACTGTTACGATAACAACAGAAATCGCGAAAACAAACGCTACATCTTGAACAGTGATGACAGTGTCTTTGCCGTAAGCTTTTTCTTCTTCCTCTTTGACCCCTTCAGTATACGCAAATTTGAAATGTTTCTTGAAGAATCCAATCGAAGGAATCATCAGTAAAATTAAGAAGTAGAATACCATTAACAAGTTATCCGCCACTGTTGCAGCTGAAATGAGTTCTTTTGGAATTTCAAAAGCGGATGAAACAGCTACAAAGTTAACTCCTCCACCAATATAACTTCCAACCATCATTCCAGCGATATGGTTTAGTACTGGGATAGCTTTAGACAAGGCTAAATATCCTAATACTGCGCCAAGAACAGTCCCCACAGAACTAATTAAGAAGATAGCTAATAATCTTCCGCTTTCTTTCCAAATTTGTTTTAAATCACATTGGAATAAAAGCATCGGAATGGCTAAAGGTACAACAACTCCCCAAACTTGATCATATACAGGTGAATCTGTTGGAATAACGCCTAAATTACTTAATGTTGCTGCCATTAATAGACCGATAATCGCTCCACTGATTTTTGCAGCCCATTTATATCGATTTTCTAAAAAGATACTGATAGTCGCAATCCCAACGATAATCGACCACAATACCCAAGTATTATTTGCATCAATCATAAAACACCTCTTCTGGCTTTATTAATACACACGAAAATTACCATATATGGTAATTTTTTACTAAAAAGGCAAAAGAGTTGTTTCTGTTTGATGTACTTTTGCCTTGAAAAATATTATCTTTGTTCATCTTGTTCTTGAATAGATTTTAAAAGCTCATCAATATGATTACCATAATCTACTGATTCATCGCGTTTAAAGATTAATTCTGGAGTTTTGTACAATGATAGACGTTTTCCTAATTCACGACGGATTAGACCTTTTGATTTTTCTAAGCCACGTTCAGTCGCTTGACGTTCACTAGCTAGTTTCTGAAGTGTCGTGTAATAAATAGTAGCAATTTGCAAATCACCAGTCACTTCTACTTCAGTAATTGTAATTTCTTGTACACGTGGGTCACGCACTTTTTTAGATAAAATATCATTTACTTCACGTAAGATTTCTTGTGACACACGTCCAACTCTAAAGTTTGCCATTTTGTCTCCTTTCCAACGAAAGAGGCACTGCAATCAGTCCCTCTTCGTTCTAGTTCAATCATAAATTTCTTCTTTAATTTGGTCGATTCAACCCGTATTTTCGCGCACTATTTGGATAACGGCTTGAAAATTCTGAATCGACGTGCGTTTCCCGAAACATCCGCACGACTATCCTAGTCGTTTACGGTGTTTCGGTCCAACGATTCGAGTCAAAACGAATTTTCTCGCACTATTTTCTTTTAATCTCGACCATTTCGTATGCTTCAATGATGTCGTCTACTTTGATATCGTTGTAGCCTTCAATCATGATACCGCACTCGAATCCAAGTTTAACTTCTTTAGCGTCGTCTTTGAATCGTTTCAAGCTTGCTAATTCGCCTTCGTAAATAACAATGTTATCACGGATTAAACGAACTGAGCTTGAGCGTTTAACAACACCTTCTAATACGTATGAACCAGCAATTGTTCCAAGTTTAGAAACAGTGTATGTTTCACGAACAACCGCTTGACCAGTAATTTTCTCTTCGAATTCTGGGTCTAACATACCTTTCATCGCTGTTTCGATTTCGTCGATAACATTATAGATGATACGGTGTAAGCGAATATCTACTTGATCAGATTCAGCTTGAATTTTCGCTTGTGGCGTAGGTCTTACGTTAAATCCGATGATGATTGCGTTACTTGCTGTTGCAAGAGTAATATCACTCTCGTTGATTGCCCCTACAGCTGTATGGATAATCTTCACGCGTACGCCTTCAACTTCAATCTTTTGTAAGCTTGATGCTAATGCTTCTACAGAACCTTGTACGTCAGCCTTGATAATAACGTTAACTTCTTTCAATTCTCCTTCTTTTAATGTAGAGAATAAGTTGTCTAAAGTAATACGGCTTGAAGAGTTACGTTGTTCGATTAAGGCACGTTTTGCACGTTCTTCACCGGCTGCACGAGCAGTTTTCTCGTCTTCGAATACTACGAAGCGGTCACCGGCTTGAGGTGAAGCGTTAAGACCAGTAATCTCAACTGGAGTCGCTGGTAAAGCAGTTTTAACACGACGTCCTTGGTCATTCACCATTACACGGACACGTCCGAATGTATTCCCCACAACGATTGGGTCCCCAACTTTAAGAGTTCCTTCTTGAACTAATAATGTTGCGATAGGTCCTTTTGTTTATCTAAACGAGCTTCGATAACTGTACCTAATGCTAGACGGTTAGGATTTGCTTTCAACTCTTGAACTTCAGCTACTAAAAGAATCATTTCTAATAATTCTTCAATGTTTTGGTTGAATTTCGCTGAAATCTCAACGAAGATTGTGTCCCCACCCCATGCTTCTGGAACGAGTCCTAAATCTGAAAGTTCTTGCATGACACGTCCAGGGTTGGCTGCTGGTTTATCAATTTTGTTTACAGCAACAATAATTGGAACATCTGCCGCTTTCGCATGGTTAATCGCTTCGATTGTTTGTGGCATTACACCGTCATCGGCTGCTACTACGATAACTGTAATATCAGTGATATCCGCACCACGCGCACGCATCGTTGTGAAGGCCGCGTGTCCTGGAGTATCTAAGAATGTAATTGGTTTGCCATCAATTTTGATTTGGTACGCACCGATATGTTGAGTGATACCACCTGCTTCACCCGCTACAACTGATGAGTTACGTAATTGGTCAAGCAATGTTGTTTTACCGTGGTCAACGTGTCCCATGATTGTTACAACTGGAGGACGTACTGTGCTTTCTTCGCTTTCTGCAGCTGCTTCTTCAAAGTATACATCTAAATCAGAAATATCTTTTTCGATTTTTTCTTCAGCATCCATACCGTAGTCTGCTGCTAATAATTCAATTGCATCTTTAGAAAGACCTTGGTTTAATGTTGCCATTACTTCTAATAGGAATAATTTTTTGATAATTTCTGCTGGTTCACGTTTGATTTTCTTCGCTAATTCAGCAACTGTCATACCATCTGTATATACTAATACTTCTGGTAATTCGTGGAATTTACGTGCTGGAACAGCTGGCTTCGCTTTTTGTTCTTCACGACGGTTTCCTTTTTTACCTTTTTGGTTACGGTTCTTCTTAACAAAACCATCATTGTTAAAATCGTTAAAACGTTGTTGGTTTCTTCTGTCGTTATTGCGATTGTTTCTTGGTGATTCGAAACGATCGTTATTGTTGTTTTGTTTTTGATTGTTACGTGGACGTTCTGCTTGTCCTTGTTGGTTTGAACGAGCTTCAGTGCGTGCTGGTTCTTTCTTAAATGAAGGACGGTTACCATTCGCATTTTGTTGCTTTTGATTTGGACGTTCTTGATTTCTCTTATCGTTTTGTTCATGACGTCTTTGATTTTGAGAATGGTTACGTTCTTGATTTTGTTTGTGTTGTCCTTGTTTTGGACTGTGGTCTTCTCTCTTTGTAAATTCTTTCTTAGGAGCGTGACCTTTTTCTACTTCTTTTTTAGGTTCAGCTTTTTTCACTTCTTGTTTTGGAGCAGGTTTTGATTCTTTCTTTTCAGCTTTTGGTGCTGGTTTAGCAGCTGGCTTAGAATTCCAAGCTCCTTTAATTTTTGAGATTTCAGCTTCTTCCATAGTAGACATATGGCTATTGTATGAAATACCTACTTCTTTTGCTTTTTCAATAATTTCTTTACTAGCCACGTTTAATTCTTTCGCTAATTCGTATACGCGAGTTTTCGACATAGTCTCACCTTCCTATTCGTTCATATCGTTAAATCCCTTCATCTTCAGTAGACTCTTTGTAAACCCTCGATCATCAACTAAAACGATAGAACGTCTTTTGCCAATCGCTAAAGACAATTCATCCGTTTCAAATTGCTGAACAAAGGAATTTCATAATATTCACATTTGTTTTTGATTTTTTTTACCGTGTTTGCACTACAATCTTTGGTACAAATCACTAAATTTCCTTTTTGTCTTTGAATACTTTGGATAACTTGCTCCTCACCACTAATAAGTTTACGAGCAGCTGTTGCCATCCCAAGTAGATTCAAAGCTCTTTGTTTAACGAGCTCTTCCATCACTAAACAACTCTTTTCTTGCTTTTTGATGTTCTACATAAGCGAGAAGTTCTTCGTAAAATGCATCTGGAATTTCAATTTCTAATTGTTTTTCAAATAGACGGTTTTTCCAAGCTTTCTCTACTAATGTAGGTTCAAGAGTAATATAAGCGCCACGGCCGTTTACTTTACCAGTTGGGTCAATTTGTGCAACACCTTCAGCGTTACGAACAATACGGACCAACTCTTTCTTCGGCATCATTTCACCAGAAGCGATACAACGACGCATCGGAATCTTTTTCTTTTTCATCGTGCACCTCCTGTATTTTATTCTTCTTCAGAAGAAGTTTCTTCTGTTTCTTCAACAACTGGATTTGCTAAGTTTTCTAAATACTCTTCATAAGCAGTTTCAGATTTAATATCAATACGGTATCCTGTTAATTTCGCAGCTAGACGTGCATTTTGACCACGTTTACCAATTGCAAGAGATAATTGGTGATCTGGTACAACAACGATACAACCATTGCTATCATCATTAAATTCAACTTTAAGCACTTGAGCTGGGTTTAATGCGTTCTTGATGTAAACTGCTGGATCTTCGTTCCATTCCACGATATCCATGTTTTCACCGTTTAATTCTTCAACGATGTTATGAACACGTTGTCCGCGTGGTCCCACACAAGTTCCAACTGGGTCTAAGTTAGCATCATTTGAACGAACAGCTACTTTAGCACGGTCCCCTGCTTCACGAGCGATAGATACGATTTCTACAACACCGTCATAAATTTCAGGAACTTCTTGTTCAAATAAACGTTTTAATAAATCTGGATGAGTACGGCTTACGAAAATTTGAGGGCCTTTAGTAGTGTTATCTACTTTAGAAACTAAAACTTTGATACGTTGATCAGGTAAGTACTCTTCTGTTGGAATTTGGTCTTGTTTGCCATACCAGCAACGATACGACCAAGGTTTACGTATACATAACGGAAATCTTGACGATCAACAACACCTGTCATGATTTCATTTTCGTATTGGATGAATTCATTGTAGATGTTTGTACGTTCAGCATCACGAAGACGTTGCATAATCACTTGTTTCGCTGTTTGAGCAGCAATACGTCCGAAGTCTTTAGGTGTTACTTCAAAACGAATTTTATCGCCAACTTCATATGCTTTGTTTTTCGCATGTGCTTCTTCTAGGCTAACTTCAAGAGTTGAATCAAATACATATTCAACAACTTCTTTAACTGCATATACATGCATATTGCCTTTCTTTTGGTCAAACTCCACTTCTACGTTTTGAGCTTGTCCGTAGTTTTTCTTATATGCAGACACTAACGCTGCTTCTAAAGCTGTAATCACGACATCTTTAGAGATTCCTTTTTCTTCTTCGAGAACAGTTAATGCTCGTAGCATTTCTTTACTCATGTGTTTACTCCTTTACTCCTTAGAATTTGATTGCAAGACGTGCTTTTGCAATATTCTTACGATCAATTGTAAATTCTTTTGTTCTTGTTTTGATTTGTACGTTTAATGTTACCGTTTCTTCATCGACTGAAAGAAGAGTTCCTTCAAGGAATTTCTCACCTTCAACGTTTTGATAAAACGATAAGTGTACATATGAACCAATCGCAGCTTTTAATTCTTCCTCGTTTCTTAACGGGCGCTCTGCACCTGGTGAAGAAACTTCTAAGAAGTAAGCTTGTGGAATTGGATCTGGGTCTTGTGCATCAAGAATTTCACTAAATTTTTCACTCATAAACGCACAGTCATCTAAATCGATACCGCCCGGTTTATCTAAGTAAAAACGTAGAAACCAATTCTTTCCTTCTTTTACAAATTCTAAGTCGAATAACTCAAAGCCTTCTTTTTCAATAACTTCTTTAGTAAGCTCTGTTACCGTCTCAGTTACTTTACTCATAGCCTCAACCTCCTTGCTACTTGAGTCCATGTCGATAAAAAGAGTGAGCGTTTCCGCTCACTCTCCTCTCAACTACTATTCTACTTCATTAGTATATCATATACTTTGTTAAAATACCAACTATTGTGATATTAGAACAAATCATCGAATAACGATAATTGGTTTTCATCTGGTAAATGGTCTAAGACTTTATTTTCTGTCATATAGTCAATAAGCGTCTTCGATACTTTACCACGTGTCGCCAAATCTTTCTTCGATAGGAATGGTTGTTCTTGTCTTGCTTCAACGATTTTGTTTGCAACGTTTAAGCCTAACCCTTGAATCGCTCTAAATGGAGCAATTAGTGAATCTCCTTCAATCACAAAGTTACTTGCTTCAGATTTATCCACATCGACCATCTTGAAGTGGAAACCACGTTCTACCATTTCGTTTGCTAATTCAAGAACTGTTAGCAAGTTTTGTTCTTTCGTACTTGCTTCCATTCCTTTTTCGCGAATTTCTTTAATACGTTTCTTAATCATCTCTTTCCCTTGAGACATGGCAACGATATCGAAATCTTGCGCACGCACTGAGAAATAAGCACAGTAGTATAACAATGGTTTATGAACCTTAAACCAAGCAACACGCAACGCCATTAAAACGTACGCTGCCGCATGGGCTTCGGGAACATATATTTAATCTTCAAGCAAGATTGAATATACCATTCTGGTACATTGTTTTCTCTCATAATCGCTTGGAAGTCGTCAGGAATTCCTTTCCCTTTACGCACACCTTCCATGATTTTGAAGGCAATCCCTTCTTCAACGCCTTTATGGATTAAATACACCATGATGTCGTCACGACAACCGATAACGTCGGCAAGCGGGATATTATGAAGACGAATCAACTCTTCGGCATTTCCAAGGTATACGTCCGTACCGTGTGACAAACCAGAAATTTGAAGTAATTCCGTGAATGTTGAAGGTTTTGTTTGTTCTAACATTCCACGAACGAATTTCGTACCAAATTCTGGAATCCCAAGTGTACCTGTATTCGAATCAATTTGTTCAGGAGTGACTCCTAACACTTCAGTACCACCAAAGATTTTCATCACTTCTGGATCATCAGGTGGAATCGATTTTGGATCCATTCCTGATAAGTCTTGTAACATACGAATTACGGTCGGATCATCGTGCCCAAGAATATCGAGTTTTAATACATTATCGTGAATTGAATGGAAGTCAAAGTGGGTTGTTCTCCACTCAGCACTCAAATCATCTGCCGGGTATTGAATTGGCGTAAAGTCGTATACATCCATATAGTCAGGAATTACAATAATCCCACCCGGGTGCTGACCAGTACTACGTTTAACCCCTGTACATCCACTAGCTAGACGTTCAATTTCTGCTTGACGAAGTTCGAGTCCCAAGTCACGTTCATATCCTTTTACATAACCAAAAGCAGTCTTTTCAGCAACCGTACTGATGGTTCCTGCACGATATACATAATCTTCCCCGAACAATACTTTTGTATAGTTATGCGCTTGTGGTTGATATTCCCCACTAAAGTTCAAATCGATATCGGGAACTTTATCTCCGTAGAATCCAAGGAAAGTTTCAAACGGAATGTCGTGTCCGTCTTTAACCATCCTCGTATTACATCTTGGACAATTTTTTTCAGGTAAATCAAAACCTGAGCCTACTGATCCATCATCAAAGAATTCTGATAATTGACATTGAGGACAACGATAGTGTGGGGCTAATGGATTCACTTCGGTAATTCCTGTTAATGTCGCAACTAGAGACGAACCAACAGACCCACGTGATCCAACCAAATACCCGTCCTGATTACTCTTTAATACAAGTTTTTGAGCAATTAAATAAATTACCGAAAAACCATTTCCAATAATACTCTTTAGCTCTTTTTTAATACGATCCTCAACAATTTTAGGTAGAGGGTTTCCATACCATTCATGTGCTTTATCGTAACTTAATTTAGTTATCTCGTCAGCGGCGCCTTCAATTTTAGGAGTAAATAAATCATCTTTCACTGGAGTAATTTCTTCCAATTGTTCGCTAACCCAATTCGAGTTCGTCACGACAACTTCATAAGCTTTTTCTTCACCAAGAAACGCGAATTCTTTTAACATCTCATCAGTCGTTCTCAAGTGTGCATCCGGATATTCTTGAGGAACCCCATTGTTTAATGATGTCAGAAGAATCTCGCGATAAATCTTGTCTTCTGGATTTAAGTAGTGAACATTCCCAGTCGCTACAACTGGTTTCCCTAACTCTTCTCCCAGACGGACTAAGTTTTGAATAATCTCTTCTAAATGATGCTCGTTCCGAATTAATTCTTTCTTGATTAAAGGTCGATAGATGGCTTTCGGCATAATTTCAATATAGTCATAGAATTTAGCCTTTTCTTTTGCCTCGTTGTACCCTTTTTGCATCATCGCTTCGAATACTTCCCCTTCAGCACATCCTGAACCTAATAGGAACGAATCACGACGGCTTGAAAGCATACTTCTTAAAATACGAGGGACGCGGTAGTAATACTCGATATTGGATTGAGATACAACCTTGAACAATTCTTTTAGTCCAGCTTGATCTTTTGCAAAAATCGTCGCATGGAATGGACGCCCGTTTTTAAAGACTTCCTCTGGATGAATATTGGTATTTAATTCATCGTGATATAAGAGATTATGCTCTGTAGCTGCTTCTTTTAAGAAAATATGACATAAATAACCCGTTGTCTCAGAGTCATACACGGCACGGTGGTGTTGTTCAAGTGCAACATTATACCGTTTCGCTAAAGTATTTAAACGGTGAGACTTCAGTTGTGGATGCAACATACGAGACAATTCTAAGGTATCGATAACTGGTTGATTTGTTTTTGGAATTCCCACATTTTCGTATCCTGTGTTTAAGAAGCCCATATCAAAACTTGCATTATGCGCTACAAGAATACAGTCTTTAGAAAATTCATGGAACTCTTTTAAGACTTGTTCTACTGATTTTGAGCCTTTTACCATCTCATCAGTAATCCCTGTTAATTGAATGGTTGTTGCTGATAATGGATGACCAGGGTCGATAAATTCTTCAAACTTATCAACTACTACTCCGTTTTTCATCTTAACGGCAGCGAGCTCGATGATGCTGTCATAAATCGCAGAAAGACCAGTTGTTTCCACGTCGAAGACCACATAAGTCGCATCTTCTAATAAAATATGCTGTGGATTATAGGCAACGTTTACGTGATCATCTACGATATTACCTTCTAATCCGTATAAAATCTTAATGCCGTTTTTCTTACCAGCCCCGTGTGCCTCTGGATAAGCTTGTAAGTTGGCATGGTCTGTAATCGCAATCGCCTTATGTCCCCATTTAGCCGCTTGACTAATCAAGTCGCTTGGAGCATTCGTTGCATCCATCACTGACATATTCGTGTGCATATGCAACTCAACGCGTTTTTCGCCCTCTGCCTTATCTTTTCTACCTTCACGATTTACAGCGTTCATATCACGAATAATCATTCCCAATTCTTGAGAGAACTTATTCACTTCGATCGTACCGAACGCTCTAACCCATGTTCCCTTTTTCAACCCTTCAAGCGCTTGTTCGTCTTCTGGAGTTGATGGGAATAAAGTGGCACTGATGGAAGAAGTATAGTCCGTTAATTTAATATTTCCGAACAACTTTCCTTTGGCTTTTCCGCGTCGAAGTTCGATATCAAAAATCTTCCCTTCGATTACAACATTGCGTTCTTCTTCGAAAATATCAGCAATAGCACGAACTTCACTATTCGATTTAATTGGTTTACCGTAAATAACGCCTTCTGGTTTAGAAGAAGCTGGAGCACCTGATTTTTTTTGAGGCGCTTGGGAAGCAGCAAGTTGAGCCGCTTTTTGAGCTTCGTTAAACTCCTGTTCGATTTGTTGTTCTTTTTGAACAAACTCTTCTGCCATGCGGTCCTGCAACTCATCATCCACATGAATTTGAACGCCAAGCTTAGGGAAGCCAGCTTCCATATAAGCTTGTTGGATTCTTGGAACGCAATTATTCGTTAAGTGCGTCTTTGTTAATTCATTTGGGCAATGAAGTTTTAGTTGATTTTTCTCATATTTTGGAGTTTGATCCGCTAAAATTTGATGAGAAACTGCAGATTCATCCTTTAATGTTTCTAGCACATATTCCCAATAAGACTGAACGAGTTCCTCCGTCACTTCTGCCCCATCATCTGTTGTAATCACAGCTTTTCCACCGAATTGACGGTAAGTATCGTTCAGCGCATCAGTGAATAGTTTGAATTTCTCATACATAAAGATAACTGGATTATGAATATGAAATGTCCATGTTTTATCTACCTTCGAAATGTCGATTCGAACTAATTTCGCCTCATCAAATTCTGGAGAAAAAATACTAGTGTCAGCAAGATTAAATTGCTCGATCACTTTTTTCATTAAATCTTTTTGTGATTGACTCATGGTTTCCTCCTTTTTTATTACATAAGAAGAGTGCTCCACCATCGCAGAGACACTCTCTTGTCTAATTAAATAATTTCATAATATCGTTCCATGTTACAAGAAGCATTAACGCAAATAGGAAAATAGCCCCTGCAATTGTTAAATAGCCTTCTTTTTCTGGATCGAGTGGTTTCTTACGAATACCTTCTATGACATTCAGAACGAGTTTTCCACCATCTAGCGCTGGAATTGGTAATAAGTTCATGACACCAAGGTTGGCACTAATCATCCCCATGAAAGCAAGTAAATCAATGAATCCATTTTTAGCTACTTGCGATGTCATAGAATAAATAGCAACCGGTCCACCTAGTTGATTTAAATTAAAACCACGTGTAAAGAGCGAGCCTAATGCTGAGAGCACTAATACGACTACTGAAACAGTTTGCGTAAATCCATAAGCAAGGATGGAAAGAATATCTTTTTTAAGAATTCTTGTCACCCCAAATTGACCTACTTTTGAACCATCTGATGCTTCGACAGCTTTAGGAGTGACTTGGACTTCCTGAGTTTTCCCGTCACGTTCAATTGAAACCGCGAGAGCTTTATCCGCACTAGAACGAACCACCTTCGTCATTTCATCCCAAGAATGAATCTCAACACCGTCGATTGAAAGAACTTTATCGCCTTCTTTTAGACCAGCCACTTGTGCAGCCGAATCTTCTGTTACTTGTCCGATAATCGCATCATTAGATGGAACTCCACCTTGCATAAATCCAACAATAATAAATACTAAAATCGATAAAATAAAGTTATTCATCGGTCCAGCAGCGTTCGTTTTAATTCGATTCCATAAAGTAGCTGAATTAAATTGACGTTCAACTGGAGCAACAACTACTTCTGTTCCATCAGATTCAACAATTGTTGCAGTCTTAGAAACGGTTAGCGTCACTTTTTCTTCTGAATTGATGAAGTAACCCGTAAGTGTCATATCCTTATGTAAATCTGCATCTTCGATTTGGAAAGGTACAGAATTCTCGATAATTAATTTATCGTCAAAATTTAATTTTTTTGAACAACATTATCATTATCTAGTACGATGGTAATCATCATCCCTGGTTTGATTTCTTGTTCATCTTCATCATGACCCGCCATACGAACATATCCACCAATTGGTAATAAGCGAAGTGTATATACTGTTTCGCCTTTACGAACTTGGAAGATTTTTTTGGTCCCATTCCAATTGCAAATTCACGAACTAAAATACCCGCTTTTTTTGCAAAAATAATAATGACCAAACTCATGAATAATCACGATAATGCTAAATACAAATAAAAATGCAATTAATCCTTGCAATTATTTCACCTCTTTTAAATATCCCCAAAGAATTTAAATACGATTTGGAACATTAACATAGCAAAGAATGTGGAATCGAAGCGATCCAATACTCCTCCATGTCCTGGGAATAAGTTTCCAGAATCTTTCACGTTAAATTGTCGCTTGTAAGCAGACTCTACTAAATCACCTAATTGTCCAAAAATGGATAAACAAACCATTAAGAGCACAAATTCAAATACTGAAAATTGAACTGGATTATAAAATGGAACAACGAGTAATCCTAATAATACAGAGCCAAGTACGCCACCAATAGACCCTTCAATTGTTTTATTTGGGCTGATATCTGGAGCCAACTTGTGTTTTCCAAACTGACGTCCTGCTAAATAGGCAAATGAGTCCGTTCCCCAAATAACAATAAAGACAAAAATCGCCATCCCAAAACTAATACTTCTGACAAATAATATTCCAGAGAATCCACCTCCGACGTATAAAGAAATCAGCGAACAAAACGCTGCATCTTCAAACGAAAACCGGTCGCTCTTATATACCGTTAACGTCATCAGTAACATCACCATCAAGAAATAAAAGAAGAAATAGTCAATTCCTCTTGGCAGGGCCACTAATGGCTTCTGTGAGAATAAAAATGATAATGTTGCCAATAATGTTAAAGCTCCTTCAATAGAGAAAATATTCATTTTCTTCATTTGGAAGAATTCATAAATCGCAACAATCGCCAACATTGCTAAAAGTGTTCTAAGCCAAATGTCGCCTACAAAAAGGATTGGCAAGAAGATACCTAAAGCAATAAGTGCGGTAATGACACGTTGTTTCATCTACGCAAGACCTCCATAACGACGATGTCTTCCTTGATACGTTAGAATCGCTTTATGTAAATCTTCTTCAGAAAGTCTGGCCAGAAAATATCTGTAAAATAATATTCACAATACGCTAATTGCCATAATAAGAAATTACTTAATCGCACTTCTCCGCTTGTACGAATCATTAAATCTGGATCTTGTAAGTCTCCTAGGAAGCTTGTTTGTAATTTGCTAGCAAAAACTTCATCATTAATATCTTCCACTGAAATTTCTCCGGATTGAACCTCTTTTGCTAAAGCTTTCGTCGCTTCGATAATTTCTGCACGTGAGCCGTAGTTTAAGGCAAATGTTAAGACCATTCCTGTGTTGTCTTTTGTATCTTCGACGGCTTTTAAGACGACTTGTTTTGTAGATTCTGGTAATTCATCAATAAATCCGATCAGTTGGATTTTCATATTTCTTTCTTGAAGTTCCGGCATAAACGTTCCAAAGAAATCTCCAGGTAGTTTCATTAAGAAGCTTACCTCTTCTGTCGGACGTTTCCAGTTTTCAGTACTAAACGCATATAAGGTCATCGCCTTTACCCCTAATTCATCGGCAGCAATTGCGATACGTTTTACTGTACTCATGCCTTCTTTATGTCCCGCAATTCTAGGAAGATTGCGTTTCTTAGCCCAACGTCCATTACCGTCCATAATGACAGCGATATGTTGTGGGATATTTTCTCGATCAATCGAAACAGATTCTGTTGTTTCTTGTGGTTTTGATTTTTCTTCCAAAAAAGCATTTTATCCATTCCTTTACACGTATTTCTTTTCTATTGTAACAGAAGTTTAAGGTCATTTATAGTATTCTCTTTTTCCTTATGAAAAAATTACAAAAACAAAGGCCCTGATTGGTTTCTAAGGCGAAAAATGGTATACTTAGAAACAGATTTATGAACCAATAAAGGAGTTAACCATGATTACAATGAAAGATATCGTGTTAGAGGGACATCCAGCACTTAGAAAACGTGCCGAGAAGCTTACTTTCCCACTAACTGAAGAACAACAAGAACTAGCTAAAGAAATGCTAGAATTCTTACATAATAGTCAAAACCCAGAAATCGCAGAAAAATATGAATTACGCGCTGGTGTAGGTCTTGCTGCACCACAACTTGGGAAATCCATTCAGATGATTGCTCTCCTTGTTCCAGGATTTGAAGACGAAGAGCCAATCTTAAATGAAGTATGGATTAACCCTCGTATTATGCGTGAGTCTGTAAAGAAAGCTTGCCTAAAAGAAGGCGAAGGCTGTCTTTCAGTAGAACGTGAAGTACCTGGAATCGTTCTACGTTCAGAACGCGTTACGGTAAAATATCAAGATGTAAACGGTGATGAGTTCGTCCGCACATTAACAGACTACGAAGCCATCGTTGTTCAACATGAAATCGACCATTTAAACGGTGTGATGTTCTATGACCACATCAATAAAACACAACCAATGTATATCCCTAAAGGAGCGGTTGTCATTGGCGAATAAGACACCCATTTTAGTCTTCGATTTAGATGATACACTCTATTCAAAACAGCAAGTCTTCTTGACCGCCTTAAACAAATGCTATCCAACATTTACAACAGATATCAATGTGTATCAGGTTTATCAAGAAAATAGTGAGATTGCTTTTGAGCTATTTACAAAAGGACAAATCACATTAGAAGAAAACCACCTATCGCGAGTTAAAGGCACACTTTCGGCTCTTGGACTAGATTCATCAAGAGAATCTGTCATTCGTTTTAAGGAAACCTATCAATATGTGATGGATCATATCGAATTAGATAAAGACTGGTATCACTTTTTTGACAAAGTATCAAACCACTCTACTCTTGTTCTTCTTACAAATGGTCCAACGAGTCATCAATCAAAGAAAATTACATCTCTTGGATTAGCAAAGTGGTTCGACGCTTCAAGAATCTTCATTTCTGAGACGACAGGTGTTCCAAAACCTCAAGCTGAAGCATTTATGAATGTAGAACGACTTTTTCCAGGTGTGAACAAAAATGACTTCTGGATGATTGGCGATGACCTAGTAAATGATATCAAAGGTGCCAAAACCAGAGATTGGAATACGATTTATTTTAAATTTGGTGAAGAAGATACCACTTTGACTCCAAAACCACTCTCAAGTCCAAAAGATTTGCTTGAAAAATTGGAAAAAGAGGCTCTCTTCAGCCTTTAAGATTATGAAAAAATAAGCATTCTATGATAAAATATGATAGAAACATTATGAAAAAAATTTAAAGGAGTACATACATGATTTTTAAAATTACTTACCAACCAACTAAAACGGAAGCTCCACGTCGTGAGAATACAGAAGCTTTATATATCGAAGCTAGTGACAAGGTAGAAGCCCGCCGCCTTGTAGATGAAAACACTGAATACAACGTTGAGTTTATCCAAGAGCTAGATGAAAAACACTTAGCTTACGAAAAAAACAAAACCCTGAATTTAAATTAACGGTGTTCAAGTAATATGAAACCAAATATTAAAAAAATAACGAAACGGGCGTATTTGCTTTTTGGCGGTTTAGGTGAAATCGGTAAAAACACATATGGCGTTCAATTCCAAGATGAGCTCATCATTTTGGATGCCGGTATTAAATTCCCTGAGGATGATTTACTAGGAATCGATTATGTGATTCCCGATTACAGTTATATCGTTCAAAATATTAATAAAGTAAAAGGTCTATTTATTTCGCATGGACACGAAGACCATATTGGTGGGATTCCTTTCTTAATTAAACAAGCGAACATCCCAATTTACGCAACGAAACTTGCGATGTCTTTAATTCGAAATAAATTAGAAGAACATGGTCTTTTAAGAGATGCGATTCTTCACGAAATTGATGAAGACAGCGTCATTAAATTCCGTAAAACACAAGTGAGTTTCTATCGCACAACCCATTCTATTCCAGATGCATTCGGGATTGTGATTAAAACTCCTCCAGGAAATATCGTGTTTACAGGTGACTATAAGTTTGACTTCACTCCAGTTGGAGAACCGGCAAACCTTCACCGTATGGCACAAATTGGTTCAGAAGGCGTTCTAGTTCTCCTAGGAGACAGTACAAACTCTGAAGTACCTGGATTTACTCAATCTGAACAAGTCGTTGGGAAATCGATTAAAGAAATTATCCAACGCGTGGATGGCCGTATCATTTTTGCGACATTCGCATCAAACGTTTCTCGTCTAAAACAAGTAACAGATGTGGCTGTAGCAACTGGCCGTAAATTAGCTGTATTTGGACGTAGTATGGAAGCCAGCTTCCGCACTGCTCGTGAATTAGGATATATCAAGGCTCCAGATGATACTTTTATCGATGGACGTGAAATTAACCAATACCCTTCTGAGAAAGTCATTATTTTATGTACAGGGTCTCAAGGGGAACCCATGGCGGCACTTAGTCGTATCGCGAATGGAACTCACCGCCAAATCTCAATTCAACCTGGTGATACAGTTATCTTCTCTAGTTCACCTATTCCAGGAAACACTTCAAGCGTTAACCGCGTTATCAACCTTCTTTCAGAAGCTGGTGCTGAAGTGATTCATGGTAAAGTAAACAATATTCACACTTCTGGACACGGTTCTCAAGAAGAACAAAAATTAATGCTTCGCTTAATGAAGCCTAAATACTTCGTACCAGTCCACGGTGAATATCGTATGCAGAAGATTCAAGCAAATCTTGCGACTCAAGTGGGAATTCCAAAAGAAAACTCATTTATCTTAAGCAATGGTGATGTTCTTGCAGTTACTGCAGACTCAGCACGTAGAGCGGGTCACTTCTTTGCTGGAGATGTTTATGTCGATGGGAATGGTATCGGAGATATCGGAAACATCGTTCTTCGCGATCGTAAGACACTCTCACAAGATGGTTTAGTGATCTGTGTTGCAACAGTTGATTATGAAAATCGCGAACTCGTTGCAGGTCCAGATATGCTCTCTCGTGGATTTATCTACATGAAAGAATCAGGACAACTTCTTAACGAAGCACAAGCCATTCTTCGTGATGAACTTGAAGAACTTTTGGCAGATTCAGAAGAAGTTTTAAACGAACGTGTACTTCGTAATAAATTACGGATGTGTTAGGTCCGTTCCTATTTAAGAAAACAGAACGTCATCCAATGATTCTTCCAGTAATTTTAGGAGTTACTGAATCAGATGCTATAGAATAAATAAATTAAGAGGTGTACCATAATTGCGGTACACCTCTGTTAGTTTATCAAATTCTTCACTAGATTTAAGCCCTTTCCCATGAAAATAATAGAGATTTCACAAAAATTGCAAACAAAAAAGAAGCAATCCCTAAGGACTGCTTCTGTTATTCATTCTTAATCTAAGAAATCTTTTAATTGTTTAGAACGGCTCGGATGGCGTAATTTACGTAATGCTTTCGCTTCAATTTGACGAATACGTTCACGAGTTACCCCGAATACTTGCCCTACTTGTTCTAATGTACGGATTTCTCCATTCTTATCAAGACCGAAACGTAAACGCAGAACGTTCTCTTCACGGTCTGTTAATTGTTCAAGAACTTCATCAAGTTGTTCTTTCAACAATGCATACGCTGTATGATCAGCTGGGCTTGTTGCATTATCATCTTCAATGAAATCACCTAAATGTGAATCATCCTCTTCCCCAATTGGAGTTTCAAGAGACACTGGTTCTTGAGCGATTTTTAGAATTTCACGAACTTTTTCAGTTGGTAAGTCCATTTCTGCACCGATTTCTTCAGGTGTAGGTTCGCGTCCTAAATCTTGTAATAGTTGTCTTTGAACACGTACTAATTTGTTGATTGTCTCAACCATATGTACTGGAATACGAATCGTACGCGCTTGGTCAGCAATGGCACGAGTGATTGCCTGACGAATCCACCATGTGGCATAAGTAGAGAATTTGAATCCTTTTGTATGGTCAAATTTCTCAACAGCTTTCATTAAGCCCATGTTTCCTTCTTGGATTAAATCCAAGAATTGCATTCCACGCCCTACATAACGTTTCGCAATAGATACTACTAAACGAAGGTTGGCTTCTGCTAACTCTTGTTTTGCTTCAGTATCTCCTTCTTGAATACGGAGTGCTAATGCGACCTCTTCATCCGCACTAAGTAGTGGAACTCGTCCGATTTCTTTTAAATACATACGAACGGAGTCATTAATCTTCGTATTTGAAGATAAGGCAGTATCATCTTCAACAACGCCAGTTTCAGCTTCACGTTGGCTTTCTGCTGACAATTGTTGGCTTGTTGGTTCACCGTTAGCATCTACAACACTAACCCCTGCATCCTCAAACTTTTGAATTAATTTATCCATTCCTTCCGCATCCAACTCAAATGGGATTGCGATTTGTGCAGATAAATCATCGTATAAAATTTGACCGAATAATTTTCGTTCTGCAAGAAGCGTTGAAGTTGCTTCATTCAGTGTTTGACCTTTTTCATTTTTTTGAACTGTCATTCACCATTCCTCCATTCTATCTTTTCCTTAATTGTCGTTGAATCTCCATGATTTCGACCATCAATTTCTTTCTGGCTTCATCATCGTTCACAAGAGCAGCTCGATTCAACTCTTCCTTTTTTTGTGCTAACTGCTCTTTCAGAGTATTCTTTTGTGAAAGTACATATACTAAATCTTGAATCTCTTGTTCCGTACATTCTGGAGGAAACTGACCTAGTTCGATTTCAGATACCAGATTTCTATTCATTAAATCTTTATCGTTTAAAAACAACATAAATTCTTGAACATCAAATTCCTCTTCTTCATTTCTAAACGCCTGAATATGTAAATATAATTGCTCATATAATGCGTCTGGAAAAGAGAATTCTGGATTAATACGATTCAGATATGTCCAAGCTTCATTATGATGCATCAAGCGATAGATTAGATGCCTTTGAATACCTTCGTTCTTAATAAACGGTTTATTCATTACTGGCGCTTGTGTTTCAACGCTTGGTACAGGCGGTGCTTGGAAATTCTGCGAAGTTTTAACTTGCTTTTGCTTCACTTGATTTTGAATCGTTGTGTAATCAAGATTAAATTCATCCGCAAGAGACTTCATCGCTAGATTCTTTTCAACATCATTTGTGAGTTTCGCTAGTTCAATAATCATCTCTTCGATATACTGAATCTTTTGACTCTCAACTTGCAGTTGATATTTCTTAGAAAGGAATCTCTTTTTAAATTGATAGATGGTTTCTTGCCCGTGTTCAACCAAATCGATAAACGCTTGGGGTCCACGTTGTTTAATAAACTCATCCGGATCCAGCCCATTATCAAATGGAATAATACCAATCGTAAAAGCATTCGTGGATTGAATCATTTCAATCGCACGGTTTGTCGCTTCCAGACCTGCTCTATCACCATCATAAGCAATCAAAATCGTATCCGTTACATGATGAAGCTTTTGAATTTGCTCCGGCGATAGAGACGTCCCCATTGAGGCAACCCCTAGTTGAACTCCCGCTTGCCAAGCAGAAATAACATCCATATATCCTTCAAAAAGGATAACTTTATTTTCTTTGCGAATATTCTTCTTTGCTAAATCAAAGTTAAATAGAAAGTTTCTTTTCGCAAAGAGTGGTGTTTCAGGACTGTTTAAATATTTAGCCTGTGAAGCAAACTCATCTGAATACCCTGGCAACACACGTCCAGAGAACCCGACGATTTGTCCATGTTCATTACGAAGAGGAATCATAATCCGCTGATTAAAACGATCAAAGAATCCTGATTGACTTTCAACGAATAGACCTGTCGCTTCCATTTCTTGTTCTGTTAGCTCTAAATCTTGTAAGAGCTGTGTCAGCTGCGTGCGGTCTTTTAACGAGAAACCAAATCCAAATTCCTTTAACGTATCAATCGTATAGCCACGATCCGTTAAGTAATGAAGTGCTTCTTGCCCACCTTTTGTATTAAATAGGACGTGCGAGTAAAACTCACTCGCTTTTTCATGTGCTACAAACAATTTTCTCTCTTTTTGAGGAATTGCTTGTTGGCTAGAAGGGATTTCTACATCGAGAGGAATATGTGCAAGTTCTGCTACCCTAACAACCGATTCTGGAAAAGATAAACTTTCCAATTCCTGCATGAAGTTAAAAACATTTCCTCCGCGTCCACAACTAAAACAGTGGAATAACTGTTTTTCTTCAGTGACGGTAAACGAAGGTGTTCTTTCATCATGGAAAGGACATCGGCCAAAAAGGCTTTTCCCTTGCTTTCTCAATTGGACAAATTGCCCTACAATATCGAGAATATTCACTTGCGATTGTATACTTTGAATCGTTTCTTTTGATAATCGTTGACTCATAAAAAAACTCCCTCCATACACTACGCCTAATGATACAGCATATAATATATCACAATTCGCGATTTAATGCAATGGAGCAAGCTTTTTTCTGCTCAAACAAAACAAGTGATACCGTATACGGTATCACTTGTTTTTTAATCGGCAATAAATTCTTCAATCCACGCCCAAGCTTTCTCTACTCCTTCACCTGTTTCAGATGAGAATGTTAAGAATAAGTCTTCTGGTGGTTTTCCAAATGCTTTTCGAATCACGCTAACATGTTTATTCCATTTTCCACGAGGAATCTTATCACATTTCGTCATCACAATTCGATATGGGATATTGTAATACTCTAAAAATTCACGCATTTGAACGTCTTCTTGACTTGGTTCATGTCTAAAGTCCACTAAGATAAGTACTAAACGAAGAGGTTCTCGAGTCGTAATATACTCCTCAATCATCTTCCCCCATTTTTCACGTTCCTTCTTAGACACTTTAGCATATCCATATCCTGGTACATCCACGAAATAGAACTGTTCATTAATATGATAGAAGTTCAATGTTTGTGTTTTACCCGGTTTACTTGAAGTACGTGCTAAGCTTTTACGTTGAATCAACTTATTAATAAAAGAAGATTTTCCAACGTTAGAACGACCAGATAATGCAATTTCTGGAAGGTTTCCAGATGGATATTGCGCTGGTCCAACAGCACTAATTGTAAATTCGGCTTTATTAACCTTCATTTTCTAATCCTTTCTGAGTTGGCAACTTCACGAAGAATAGTAATACTGAACCAATTAGGAACAAGATAATTAATGAGAATACACCATCTAATGAATTACCTGTCATTTGAGCTGTAATCCCTAATAGTGTTGTTCCTAAGATTGATGAGAATTTACCAAAAATATTATAGAATCCAAAGAATTCATTCGCTCTATTGGCTGGAATCAATTGACCGAATAATGATCGGCTGAGTGATTGTACCCCACCTTGAGCTGTACCGATTAGAATCGCTAAGATAAGGAAATCTGTGTATGAATTTAACCATAACGCCATCACACAAATTAAAATATACGTACCAATTCCTAGGAATAATGTTTTCTTATTACCAAAGCGTTTTGATAAGTATCCATAAAGTAAACTAAATGGAAACGCCACGATTTGAACAATTAATAAGATAACAATTAAGCTATTGCTATCGAGTCCCATATCCGAACCGATTGCTGTTGCCATTTTAATAATCGTACCTACTCCGTCGATGTAGAAGAAATAAGCGAGTAAGAATAAGAATACTTGTTTATGTTCTCCAATACGTTGAATCGTTCCCCATAAACGCATGAAACTTTCTTTAATAGGTTTCTCGGGTTTTTCAATAAATGATTTTTGAGTTACATGCAACCAGTACGGAACCGTAAAGATAAACCACCATGCGGCTGTAATGAAGAAACCAGCCATAACGATTGCGTTTGAATTCAATCCACTAAACTGCATAATCATCATAAATAATACAAACGGGAATACACTTCCGATATATCCATACCCGTATCCAGCTGCGGAAATTCTATCCATACGATCATAAGTGGTTACATCCATAATCGAACTATCATAGAAAATGTTCGAAGCTGAATATCCGATTGCCGATAAAGTATACAATGCTAATAATAAAATCCATTGATCCGTTTCAGCAAACATCATTCCAATAACCGAGAATACACCTAATAATGTACTCCAAGTAAACATAGGATTACGATATCCTTTGTAATCCGCTAAAGCTCCAAGAACAGGCGCCATAATCGACACGGCAATGTCGCAATCGAGTTGGCATATCCTAAAAATGCAGTTGAATCAGCGGCACTAACTCCTGCGTTAGAGGATACTGTTTTAAAATACAACGGAAAAATGGCCGTAGTAATCATTAAAGAATAAACTGAATTGGCCCAGTCCTGCATAATCCAAGCGAATTCTTCTTTTGTGTAATGTTTCGATATTAAGGATTTCAATCCTTTCATGCTGTTATCTCCCTTAATCATATATTCTTAAATAAAAATAGAATGCAATATAATGCACCCACTATATCACATTCTATCCTAACATATTTTGTTGAAAATCCCTAGGAAATCAATCGATTTTCTTCATCATACAAATCAGGTTCTCCAGTTCCATTCACAATCGCTTCTGTCACAACTACTTTTGTAATATCTTCACGACTAGGAATTTCGAACATTAAATCCATCATAACGGATTCAATAATACTTCTTAAACCACGTGCACCTGTACGACGTTCGATTGCTTTAGCAGCAATTGCTTGAAGCGCTGCTGGCTCAAACTCTAATTCCACATTATCCATTGCAAAGAGTTTTTGATATTGCTTCACTAAGGCGTTCTTTGGTTTCGTTAAAATATCAACTAAATCGTCCTTACTTAAAGGTTCTAACGCAGCAGTAATTGGAAGACGTCCAATAAACTCTGGTATTAAACCGAATTTTTGTAAATCTTCTGGAATAATCAGTTGCATTAAACTTTCGTGACTCGATAAGTTTTTATTAGAAGATCCAAATCCAATCACTTTAGCACCAAGACGCTCTTTCACGATTGTTTCGATTCCATCAAACGCTCCACCAACGATAAATAAAATATTCGTTGTATCGATTTGAATGAGTTCTTGATGTGGATGTTTACGTCCTCCTTGAGGCGGAACAGATGCAACAGTTCCTTCTAAAATTTTTAGTAAAGCTTGTTGTACCCCTTCACCACTTACATCACGAGTAATGGATACATTCTCGCTCTTACGGGCAATCTTATCTATCTCATCAATATAAATAATCCCTTTTTCAGCACGTTCAATATCATAATCTGTCGCTTGTAATAGTTTTAGAAGAATATTTTCAACATCCTCACCAACGTAACCAGCTTCCGTTAATGTAGTCGCATCCGCAATCGCAAATGGAACATTTAAAATACGTGCTAATGACTGAGCTAAATAAGTTTTACCAGACCCAGTTGGTCCAATTAAACAAATGTTGCTCTTTTGTAATTCAACGTCGTCATCTTCACTAAATAAGTGATTAATACGTTTATAGTGATTGTAAACCGCTACTGCTAATGATTTCTTTGCATGATCTTGACCAACGACGTAATCGTTTAATACCTTTAGAATTTCTTGAGGCTTTAATACCTCAATCATTTCATCCATTGTCATAGAAGAAAATTCTTCATCGATAATTTCTTTACATAAATCAACACATTCATTACAAATAAATACATCAGGACCAGCGATAATTTTCTTTACTTGTTCTTGTGATTTTCCACAAAATGAACATCTTACTTGTTTTGTTTCATCTTTATACAATCTGAAACCCCCATTCTTTTCCTGATTTCTCAATTTAAGAGTACCATAAGTCACTATATTCAACAAGAAATGTTGTTTCAAAAAGCGCCGGTCTCTAGTGAAACCGGCGCCTTCCTATTTAATTTCATAAAATTAAGCTTCTTTAGCAGAATCAGTAATTACAGCTAATGCTTTCTTCATTGAGATATCGTTTTTCAACATATCTACTGAAACAGCAGCACGAACTGCATCTTCTTCCATACCGTATTGAGCAGCTAATTCTTTCACTTCGTTAGCTACATCTTCATCAGTTGCTTCGATGCCTTCTTCTTTAACGATTTGTTCTAATACTAAGTTAGTCTTCGTACGAACGTCAGCGTCTTTTTCCATCATTTTGTGTAAATCAGCTTCTGTTGTACCAGTGATTTGGTAGTACATTTCAGGAGAGATTCCGTTACGACGCATATCGTTTAAGTAATGTTCCATTTGACGGTGAACTTCGTCATGAACCATTTCGTGTGGTAATTCAACGATTTCAGCGTTTTCTACTGCTTTACGTAAAGCTTCGTCTGCTACTGCTTCATCAGCAGCTGCTGCTTTAGCTTCTTCTAATTCTTTACGGAATTTTTCTTTTAATTCTGCTAATGTTTCAACTGAATCATCAACATCTTTAGCGAATTCATCTGTTAATTCAGGTAATTCTTTAGTTTTTACTTCGTGAACTTTAACTTTGAATACTGCTTCTTGACCTTTTAAGTTTTCAGCATGATATTCTTCTGGGAAAGTCACTTTTACTTCTACTTCATCGCCTTCTTTAGTGCCAACTAATTGGTCTTCAAAACCTGGGATGAAAGAACCTGAACCTAATTCTAATGAGTGGTTTTCACCTTTTCCACCTTCAAAAGCTTCGTCACCTAAGAAACCTTCGAAGTCAATCACTACTGTGTCACCTAATTCAGCTGCATCTTCTTTTACAACTAATTCAGCTGCACGAGCTTGTTCTTGTAATAGACGATCTTCAACATCTTGTTCAGATACTGTACGATCTTGTTTTTCAACAGTTAAGCCTTTGTATTCACCTAATTTAACTTCAGGTTTAACAATTACTTCTGCTTTGATAACCCATGGTTTACCTTTTTCGATTGATTCGATATCGATTGTTGGTTGAGTTACTGGGAAAATACCAGTTTCTTCAACTGCGTTATCGTATGCATCTGGTAAAAGGATGTTTAATGCATCTTGGTATAAAGCTTCTTCACCGTACATTTTTTCAAATACTTGACGGCTTACTTTACCTTTACGGAAACCAGGTACGTTCACGTTCTTTTTAACGCGGTTAAACGCTTGGTCCAAACCTTTTTTAATATCTTCTTGTGAGATTTCAAATGTTAAAACAACTTTATTTGTTTCAACTTTTTCGAATTTTGCTGTCATATTATTCCTCCATAAATTCATTATTCACCTTAAAGATGAATGGATTTACATACTCATTTATTTTTACAATACTCTTCCTCTTTTGTAAAACATAATTGACTTAAACGCCAGTTATTTAACAAGAATTTTGAATAGAGATTAAGAAAAGGTAACAAAAGCAATAGTTTTTCTCATTTTTTGCCCAAAATGTTATAATAGACGCCATAGGAGGGATAAAATGATTCAATATCCAAAAGGACAAAAACAATTATCACGTACTATAAAATCACAAACCATACAGACAAACTATAGTAGCCGTGGTATGGGCTTAGAGAATATATTGAATCAAACCAATGAACTCTATCGTCTTCAAAAACGAGCGGTCATCCACAAGAAACCGACACCGATTCAAGTCGTTAAAGTAAACTACCCTGCCCGTAGTGCAGCGCAGATTACGGAAGCCTATTTTCGTCAGGCATCAACAACCGACTATAACGGTGTGTATAAAGGAAGATATATCGATTTTGAAGCGAAGGAAACGAAGAATAAAACTTCTTTCCCATTAAAAAATATTCACGAACATCAGCTAGAACATATGAAAGAGTGCTGTGAACAAGGCGGTATCGCATTTGTTATTTTTTATTTTTCTAGTTTGAAGGAATATTATTTACTTGAATACAAATGGATTGAACAATTCGTTCATGATTCAAGCACAAAACGACAATCAATCCCGTTGACCTATATTAAAGAACATGGTCAATCAATTTCTCTATCGCTGCAAATGACGCTAAATTACTTAGATACAGTAGATAGCTTATTATAAAGGAGGTCAATCTATGACTGAAAACAATACTGAACAAACCCGTTCATCTCAGCACCGTCATACAAAGAAAGGCACCTACTTCTTCTAAGAAAAAACTCTGGAAGAAAATTTTAATTGGTATTGCCGCTTTTGTGACTGTGGCTATTATTGCAATCGTCGCAATCTTCGCTTACTATGGTGCAACTGCTCCAACCATTCAAGCAAGTGATTTAGAAGGAGCTACAGAAACTAAAATCCTTGATAAAGATGGCGAACTTATTTATTCACTTGGGGGTGAAAAACGAGATATTATCACCAGCGAACAAGTTCCTCAATTACTAAAAGATGCGATTACTTCAATCGAGGACAAACGCTTCTACTCTCATATGGGGATTGACCCAATCCGTATCGCAGGATCATTCCTACGAAATGCAAAAGCCGGTCAAATTACTCAAGGTGGTAGTACTATTACTCAGCAATTAGTGAAGTTAGCCGTATTCTCTACTAAGAAAGAAGACCAAACCTATAAACGTAAAATTCAAGAAATTATGCTAGCACTTCAATTAGAGCGTAATTACTCTAAGGAACAGATTCTGACGTACTACTTAAACAAAGTGTATATGGCAAATAATGTCTATGGATTTGGAACTGCTTCACACTACTATTTCAATAAAGAATTATCTGAATTAAGTCTACCTCAAGTAGCGCTACTTGCTGGAATGCCGCAAGCACCAAATTCATACGACCCATATGCGAATGCTGATCAAGCAAAAGAACGTCGTGACTTAGTACTCTATTCCATGAAAGAAAATGGAAAAATTACAAAAGAACAATATGATCAAGCGGTAGCTACTCCAGTTACTGAAGGCTTAATCGCACATAATAACAAAGTTGATAGTAATGATAAAGCACTTGTTTACGATTCGTTCGTAACAATGGTTTTAAAAGAAGTTCAAGAAAAAACAGGACTTGATCCTTATAACGATGGACTTACGATTGAAACAACTATCGACTCAAAAGCGCAACAACGTTTATACGATATCGTTAATACGAATGATTACATTCAATACGTGAATGACAAAATTCAAAACGCTGTTGTAATGTTAGACACAAAAACTGGTGCTGTTCGCGCCGTAAACGGTGGTCGTAAAACAAAGCACATTACTCGGCTATAACCGAGCAACTGACAATTCACGTAGTACAGGTTCTACAATCAAACCTGTAATCGACTACGGTCCAGCCATCGAATACTTAAATTATTCTACTGGTCAAACCATTATGGACCAAAGAACAACATATTCAAACGGTGTTGAATTAAACAACTGGGATTTCAGTCACAAAGGTGCAATGACCTTACGTACTGCCCTTGTTTATTCAAGAAACACAACAGCCTTGCAAACCTTTAAAGCTGTTGGCGAAACAAATATCAAGTCATTCTTGAATAATCTAGATATTCAAATTAAAAAAATGATGGTCAAGACTATTTAGTAGAAAGTAACTCGATTGGTGCAGATATCTCACCAATTAAAATGGCTGCTGCTTATGCCACATTTGGTAATTACGGTACTTATTCAAAACCGTATACTGTAACGAAAGTCACAACTCGTGATGGCCAAGTAACCGAGTTTAAACCTGAACAAAAAAAGCAAGCGATGAAAAGATTCAACAGCGTATATGATTACGGATGTACTAAAAGATTCATTCAAATATGGTTTCGCAACACAAGCAGCTATTCCTGGTTTACCTACTGCAGCAAAAACTGGTTCATCTAACTACACTATTGAACAAAAACGTGCAATGGGAGCTAGTGATTATGAAGATATCATTCCTGACTCATGGTTTATCGGCTACTCTACCGACTACACAATTTCTGCATGGACTGGTTATGATAATCCGTATGAACAAGGTGGCGGTGTTGACACTACCGAACAAGAATATTCAAGACTTATTTATTACTACTTAATGAAATATATGGCTGAATCTTTCTAGCGGAGATGATTGGGTACAACCAGACAGTGTTGTCAAAACAACAAATCGAAAGTGGATCTGACCCATTAAGCTTGCCTGGACCAAGAACTCCAGCGAACATGATTGCAACAGAGTTATTTGTTAAAGGACATGTCCCTACTCAACAATCTATGAACTATGGAACAAAGATTGAAGGACCAACTGGTTTGAAAGCTACTTACGATAAGAGTAAGAAGGCGTTGACTGTAACGTGGGATAATTATCAAACGAACTCTAAAGATAAGCCACAATACAAAAATCACTGTAAACGGACAAACGCAAACTGTTTCGACAAATAAAGTGACATTCCAAAATATCAGTGGACCTAGCGTATCGGTAACTCTAGTTGTAACGGTTGGTAAAGATAGTTCTGACCCTATTACAAATGAGTTCCAACTAGAACAACCAACAACAGCTGAGGAACGTACGACTCAACAAAACCAGCAACAAAACAATCGTCAGCAAAACAACAATAATAGCAACAATAACAATAACAATGAACAAAACGACTCAAGAAGCTCGTAATCAATAGTTTAAACAAACAAGGCATTCTCTAGTAGAGAATGCCTTGTTTATATCTATAAAAGTAAATAAAACCCCATGACAGCTAGTCATGGGGTTTCCAGTTTTTACATCTACTCTTTCAGTAGAGTCAAAGTCAAACAATGATTACTTAGCATATTCGACTGCTCTTGTCTCACGAATAACTGTAACTTTAATATGTCCTGGATATTGGAGTTCTTCCTCAATTTGATTTTTTTGATGTCATGTGCTAAAATAATCGCTTTTTTTCATCACTAATCTTGTCAGGTTGTACCATTACACGAACTTCACGTCCAGCTTGAATCGCAAAGCTTCGTTCAACACCTTCGTGTTCTGTTGCAATGGCTTCTAATCTTTCTAATCGACGAATATAGTTTTTCGATTGATTCACGTCTAGCACCTGGGCGAGCTGCTGATAAAGGCATCGGCTGCTGCTACAAGTACCGCGATTGTTGAAGTTGCTTCTACATCACCGTGGTGAGAGGCAATCGCATTAACAACAATCTTGTTCTCTTTATATTTCTGAGCGATTTCTGCTCCGATTTCAACGTGAGAACCTTCAATTTCACGATCGAGTGCTTTTACCGATATCGTGAAGTAAACCAGCACGTTTTGCAAGGTTCACATCTTCACCTAACTCACCAGCCATTACACCAGCAAGTTTAGCTACTTCGATACTGTGGTTCAATACGTTTTGACCGTAACTAGCTCTAAAGTATAAACGACCTAAAATCTTAATCAAATCAGGATGTAATGAGTGAATTCCAACTTCGAACGTTGCTTGTTCACCGATTGTACGAATACGCTCATCCATTTCTTTACGAGATTTTTCAACCATTTCTTCAATACGTGCAGGATGAATACGACCGTCTGAAATTAATTTTTCAAGCGTCATTTTCGCGATTTCACGGCGAATTGGGTCAAACCCACTTAATACCACCGCTTCTGGTGTTTCATCGATAATCACATCAATTCCTGTTAATGATTCAAGGGTACGAATGTTACGTCCCTCACGTCCGATAATACGTCCTTTCATTTCATCACTTGGTAACGTCATAACCGTTACTGTGTTCTCTGAAACTAAGTCCGCTGCGGAACGTTGAATCGCTTGAAGAATAATATTTTTAGCATTTTTATCTGCTTCATCTTTTGCAAGCTGCTCAGACTCTTTAATCATGATGGCTCGTTCCTTACTTAATTGTTCAGTCATGTCCTTCATGATAATTTCTTGTGCTTCTTCTTTACTGATTGTAGAAATACGTTCCAATTCTTCTTGTTGCTTAGCAACGAGAGCTTCAGCTTGATTTTCTTTCTCTGTTACTCTCTCAAGTTTTTCTTGGATTTTTGTTTCCTTCACTTCAATTGATTGTTCACGTTTTTTTCCAGAATTTCATCCTTACGATCTAAATTCTTTTCACGTTGAATCATTCTCTTTTCTTGAAGAAGTACTTCATTTCGTCTTTTCTTTTAACTCATTTTCAACTTCAGCACGATATTTATGATTTTCTTCTTTTGCTTCTAATAATACTTCCTTTTTTAAACGGTCAGCATCTTTTTCTGCATCTTTGATAATCATTTCAGCCGATTCGCGAGCTGCTACTAACTTTTTCTCGTAATTTGATTTGAAACCAATATATCCAGCAACAATTCCAATTATTAAAGCTAAGATCGCGAGGCCACCTACTACTACTGAGTCCATTGAGTCACCTCCGTCTCTATTTAATTTTTAATCAAAATAAATTGCATTGATAAATTTTTATGGTTAAATGTGATTTAACACATAATATTATTGTATTCTTGAAATAGATTAAAGTCAATTTATTTAGAGGAAAAAAATTGAAATTTATTCCCCTATTTTCAAAGAAAAAAAGTACTACTTAGTATAAAGCCAAAGTAAAAATACGGTTCTATAATTTTTTTAGGGTTGATAGAAATTTTTCCACCAACCCTATTTTAGTGTATATAAAAAGGCCAACATCCGTTATATTAAAAATCGCTAAAACCCTAATACAAAAAGGATGATGACCATATGAACAATATACTAGAAGCTACGCTACAAATCAAAGATAAAAACATTATTTGGGATAATAAAGTTCAAGAGAAGATATTTAAAAGAGAAAATCTTTATTTTATTCAGCTACATATACGCATAAACCAGAATTTTTGTACTGTCTGTCGATGTGTTTGTCAGAATAATAATATCGTTAAAAACGGCACGAAAACCTCTCGTATCACTCTCTGTTCTGTTTCAGGCATACCGGCCTACTTAAATCTACGCAAGCAGAGATTTCTCTGTAGAGAATGCGGCTCTTCATTTACCGCAGACACTAGTCGAATCGTAGAAAAACACTGTCATATCTCTAAACGATTAAAAACGAAATCAAATCAAAAAAATAAGTGAAACATATATCGTAAAAGAAACTAATGTTTCAATTCATACTGTAAGACGTATCATAGATGATACAGCACGATTATTGACCATTAAACCATTACACGATTTACCTGAGCATTTGTGCTTTGATGAATTTAAATCCGTCAAATCTTCCGATAGTAATATGAGCTTCATTATTTGTGAAAGCACTACACACAAGTTGGTCGATCTTGTACGAGATAGAAAATCTTACAGTTTGAAATAGTATTTTCATCGTTTTGAGGCTACAACTAGATTATAGGTAAAAACTATCTCCATCGACATGTACTTACCGTACATTCAATTAATAAAAGAAATGTTTCCTAACTGAAAAAAATTATCATTAATCCTTTTTCACATTGTACAAGCTTTAAATAGAGAGTTAAATCGAACTCGGATACGTGTCATGAATCAGCATCGTTATAAAGACGCTAAATTATATCGAAAGTTAAAACAATATTGGAAGTTAATTTTAAAGAATCCTAATGAACTTCAGAACTATAAATATAGTCGTTATAAGCTATTTGAAAGCTTCGTAACAAGTAAAAGGAATCGTGGATTATATCTTAGAAAACAATCCATCTCTTAAAAATGATTATGAGGTTGTACATTCACTTCGTGAATGTATTCAGGGCAGAGATTATATAGACTTCAAGGAAACGATTGAGCGAGCTACACCATTAGACCTATCTTCTGGTTTTAAAAAGAGTATTAAAGACTCTAATTACTTACCTGCCATATATTCAAAATACTTGTGAGCATCCAACTAGAACAAATGGCCCTATTGAAGGAATAAACAATAAAATAAAAGTACTCAAAAGAAATGCCTACGGCTTTTAGAAACTATTACCATTTTAGGAACAGAATTATTTTTTAAAAACAAAAAAATGTTGGGCCCCAAAACAAAAGGAATTAAGCAACAATTGGTTGCTTAATCCTTCCTAAAATTCTTCCTCAACACTATTTGACAAAGAGCCAATTTATTTATCTTTAATTTTTATAGAGATAAATCAAATTATGCTTTTCTTACGAGAAACTAGAATCACTGTTCCAACTACTACTAATAATCCAGCAATTACTACTAAGAATGAGTTAGCAGTACCAGTATTTGGTAACTCTGGTCCAGATGTTGTTGTAGGAGCTTCCGTTGTCGAAGGAGCTTCTGTTGTTGTAGGAGCTTCCGTTGTCGTAGGAGCTTCTGTTGTTGTAGGAGCTTCTGTTGTTGTAGGAGCTTCTGTTGTCGTAGGAGCTTCTGTTGTCGTAGGAGCTTCTGTTGTCGTAGGAGCTTCTGTTGTCGTAGGAGCTTCTGTTGTTGTAGGAGCTTCTGTTGTCGTAGGGAGCTCCTGTTGTTGTAGGAGCTTCTGTTGTTGTAGGAGCTTCTGTTGTCGTAGGAGCTTCTGTTGTCGTAGGAGCTTCCGTTGTTGTAGGAGCTTCTGTTGTTGTAGGAGCTTCTGTTGTCGTAGGAGCTCCTGTTGTTGTAGGAGCTTCTGTTGTTGTAGGAGCTTCTGTTGTCGTAGGAGCTTCTGTTGTCGTAGGAGCTTCCGTTGTCGTAGGAGCTTCTGTTGTCGTAGGAGCTTCTGTTGTCGTAGGAGCTTCCGTTGTCGTAGGAGCTTCTGTTGTTGTAGAAGCTTCTGTTGTCGTAGGAGCTTCCGTTGTCGTAGGAGCTTCTGTTGTTGTAGGAGCTTCTGTTGTCGTAGGAGCTTCCGTTGTCGTAGGAGCTTCTGTTGTTGTAGAAGCTTCTGTTGTCGTAGGAGCTTCCGTTGTCGTAGGAGTTTCTGTTGTTGTAGGAGCTTCTGTTGTTGTAGTCGTCGTAGTAGGTTCTGTAAAAACATTCATAAATGTAATATCTTTACCGTATTGAATGTCATCTTTTAACACTTTACCTTCTTGAGAAACCACAATAGTAGCTTCTTTTTCGCTATTATCATACGTAATTCTTGAGTCAGTTCCTGACACTTCTTTTACCTTAAAGGTATAAGTGCCTGTTTTTTCAAACTGCAGATTTGTAAATTGGATAGTTCCATCGGCACTATTGGTTTGCAGTTTGAACAATATTCCCTTTTTCATCAAGCAAATTGAAGGTGAACTCGCCCTCTTGAAGGGTTCGTCCTTGTAGTTCTTTTTTGAAACTCAAGTCTTTTTTGATTGGATCTAAAATAGTATTAGTAATAACTGTCTTAGTACCCTCATTTGAAATACTATGATTATATCCTTCTGGCACTTCAAGTTCATCTACAGAATACTCATATTTAACTCCATTAAGAGATTCTGGTAAATCTTTAAAAAGTATACGTCCATTGATTATTTTCATTCAATTCAATTGGTGCGCCATAGTTTTTACCATTTTGTTTCAACTGAACTTTAATACCTTTACGTAAAGATAATTTATTGTTATTATCCTTCCAAACTTTTTGTTACAGTATGTGAAACAGTATTCCGAGTATTCGTGATAGTAACCCCATCATTTACTAGAACATCTCCAGAAATGGCTACCGTATAATCTTGCCCATATTGTTCTTCAAGGACTTCACGAACAGCATAATTTTTCACAGAAGGATCTAATAACTTACCATCTGTCGTAAGTTTAAAAATTCCCTTCCAATCATTTGTTTCATTTAATTCTAATGTATTGAGCACTTTTGAAGGATCTGAAGTTTTAAATAATTCTACTTTAACCTTAGAAACTGAAGCATCTCTAGCACCTACCCATTTCTTTTCAACTGGGATATATTGAGGTAATTGATTTGAGACAACATTTGTCTCACCTAAAGCTTTTGGATTATTTGCATCACGATTCGTATAGAATGAATTGTTAGCAATCATTGTATCGATAGATCCATCTGTGTATGAAGGATTCTTCATGTGTAAAACAAAATCAACAATCTCACCAGGAATAATAGATTCTCCTTCATTAAGTAAAATTTTAATTGCTGTGATTTTTGTAAAATCAGTTACAGCATCTGCCTTTACCCAACCTGCTGCTTGAGTTGCAGTGTAAGGATCTGAAGGTAAATCTTTGACGGTACTGTAATAAACAGTGAATTTGGGATCTGTTTCAAGTGCTTTCGTTAAGAACGGAGTAAAATTAGACCCTTTTTCATCACCAGCATATGGAAGTCGATCATACAAAGTGAATGTTTTGATTGTTGCAATGCTGTAGTTCTTCGTCTGCAACTGATACTTGAATTCTTGATCATAATTCGTCAAAAACTTTTTCTTTAGTCCACTTTCCATCTGCTGTCGAGATGAATTTTTCTGAGCGAATTTCTGTTGGTAAATTTACTAATGTTTTTGTCTTTGCACCGATAATTTTATCAGAAACTGTTCCGTCAGTATTTGGAACCTTGAAAACATTATCTACCAGAGATGGAGACTTCACTTTTCCAGGTAATGGTGAAAAATCATTTGCTGTGAAGTACACATGATTATCAGTATTTTTTTCTTATAGTCATCTGGATTTTTGAATCGAAGTTGGCATTGCATCTGAAGTAATCTTTGCACTTACAACTGGAGAAAATTGAAAATCAATGGTTTTTATCATTGTGAAATCCAAATCTTTTTAATTCAAAAACAACGGCTTGTCTTCCGCTACCATTATAATCATCAATCACATATGGTTCTTTCTTGAGCATATTCTTTTGTTCTTGTTTATGAATATAATAACTTACGAAAGTGATTCCTTCAGGTAAAATATCAATAATCTTACTACCATTAATACGTCTATTTTTCGACAACCCATCAAATTTCATCGTTACATTGTATTCAACAACCTCACCTAAAACACCTTGAGGATTTGTGCGTGTTGATTTATTTAATTGGATTGTTTCCTCGATATACTTTAAATTTTTCTGAAGAAGTTTTTTTGGTTTTTGTTACAAATTTTTCCGTTTTCGCTAAATCCATCGACAAGACCTTCTGCATGGAACCTGTTTTCATATCGAATTGGATTTTCTCTTTCTGTCTCATTGAATGGATTTAATAATTTTGTTTGAACAAAAACTGAAGTTCTTTCATATGGCGGAATGGTCCTTCCATCCTTCAATTTGATTTTGATACTTTGATATGTTCTACTCACTCTAGATGCGTTGGCTTTATCTAATGTTCCAGCATAAATCTGTTTGGCTTGGTTCGTAATCGCATCATTAGCCTCTTGATCAACGATAACTTGTTTGTTAGTTCCTTTTTCAACACTACCTAAAAATACCTCAGTACCATCAGCCTTAATACCATAAACATCATAATCAAACGGTGCATTAACAAACGGTACACCCACAGCATAATAATACATGCGAGAATCTAACGTATCATCAATCAGCATCAGTTCTGAAATTGCATTTGGAGCAGTATTCGTAAAAAATTAAATTCCAAGTTGAAACTGCAGAATCAGGAGTTCCTTCATCTACTCTTAATGTTTGAGAATCATTATTAGACTTACCTGTTGCACCATCACTAATAAGTTCTCCAATTAATTTGAATTGAATAGAATCATTTAAGGTTAAGTTTTCTTCAGTATCACTTTGATTTACAAAACTTAATTCTGTTTTTACATTATTAACAATGTTTGTTTTTACTTTTGCATCTGGGAAGCTTAATAATAACGTTAATTCTCGTAAAGCATTCTCTGCTTCGGTATTAAACTTAATTAACTCATCCCCACCAGTGACTGTTGTTGACACGGTTCCATCCGCATTCAAAGTCCATCCTGGATTCTTTGCAGGATCAAAAACAGCAGTTCCAGTTGAACCATCTATTTTCGTATAAGTAGGTAAAGTATCCGTTACAGTAATAGTTTTAACAGCACGTGTTTGTGCTCTTCCATTTCCCCAGTTTTGAGTTTGACCTCCCCCTCCAGTATTCGTGGATAAACTAAATTTGAAAGGAACATCTCTAGGACCTGTGATTCCGTTATTCGTTGCAGTGCCTCCGTAAAGTTCTTTATTATCAGCTGTATAATTTTGGGTATCGTTTGGGCCATCATATTTAAACAACGATTGCTTATCTACTTTAACAGTATACTTCAAATCATTTAACGATGGAGATAATGTTTCTCCCGTTGAACTTTTCAATGAAATTTCTGGAGTGAAAGAATAACCTTCAGGTGTCACCCGATCTTTAAACTTAAATGTAAATGGAAAACTTGCAGAAGTCGTTTGTGTAATATCAGAAAGATATACTTTTAGAACACCCGGAGTTGAATTATCTGTTCTCTCAACTGGCCCCCCTTTTGCAACAGAAAAACTGTCAATGTATTCTGTAGGATACTTAATTTCGATATACCCTCCAATGACAGGTTGTTCTACTCTTGCACCATCCAAGAAAATTGTTCCTTGTCTGTTTGCCGTCGTATATTGTGGGATTTCCCCAGTTGTATTAGCCGAGGTCACTTTTACTTTTCCAATCTGTGCAATCCCAACTGTAGCAGCAGACGCATTTTCTTCATTCGAATCACTAGTTGTTATTTCTTGAGTAGTTACACCATTTGAAGTCGTAAGTGTTACAGCAGTATTTTGCAAGTTAGTCGTCTCTTGTGCATGAACCATTGGCGGAACAAACTGGTTTGCAAATAAAGCCAAAATAACTGAGCTAGCATATATTTTCTTAAGTAACCTATTCATATTTTTCTCCTTCTTTAATTTGAAATATTTTCATGTAACCAATACTATTTTACAGCAAATATAGCTTCAGAACAATTGAAAGCGGTTATTATATCACATTTTAGAAAAAGAATTAGACTGCTTGAGTGCAAAAATCCTAACGCAATAAATAACATGAGTTAGGATTTTTAAAAATTAGCTAGCACTTAAAAATACTTTTGCAGATTCATTTAATTCAGCAATAATCTGATGTGCTTCCTCTAAGGTGGATACTACGGCTCCTGAGGCTAATGGGTGTCCTCCACCACCATGATTCTGAGCTATCTCGTTAACAATCGGACC
>BNJU01000813.1_pt1 | contig 64874 bp, 66 predicted proteins | sample 8539281 | NCBI WGS metagenome assembly BNJU01 (sample SAMD00202456, study PRJDB9452) | human saliva metagenome | isolation source: human saliva | place: Japan
TCTGTCTTATACCAGATTTACTTCACATCATTTTTAACATTTAAAAATTCAAAATGGGAAGTAAACATTCTAGACGCAGAAGATTCAGTGAGGACTTTATTCTCACTTTTACTTCGTGAGTATTACTCGTCCGATGTGTCAATTAATTTTCATCTGTGGCAAGTACGACATTTGTAGTGCCAGCTTTTATCAATGGCAAAAAGAAGTATGCTTTAGATGAGAAAAAGTTATCTTTGTCGCATGATATTATTACTAAAGTAAAATCTATGCGTAGTAAGAAAGATATGGAGAAAGCCCTCTAACCCGTGAGGAAGAGCTTTGAAAGCACAAGTATCCAATTTGAAGAAAGCTTTTGAGTATTCTGAACTTCGCAATCAAGGGTTGATGAAGGTCATAGAGATAAGCAGAGGAATACGGGGAGGATTTGCTAAAAAAAGCTGGCGCTAAGCAGTAGACAGTTTTCGAGTCAGCAACCCTGGTTTATCAATTGGGCTGCTGAGTGGACTGTTTGGCAAGACTCGTGAAGGCTATTACCTGTGAGTAAAGAGAAGAGGGAACGCCGTAAGCTTACTGAGAAAAATTGTCGTACGTGCCGTTATGGATGTTCGTGCAGATGCTCCTCGTATAGGTGCACAGAAACTTTTGCACATGCTTATGGATATCTATCCTGGCTTAATGCTTGGGCGCGACAGGTTCTACCAGCTAATGCACAAGCATCACCTTATGCTCAAGCCACCCAGATGTCGCCACACCACGAACTCCAATCACAACTATTTCAAGTATAAGAACACGGCAAAAGGAATGGTTCTCACACGTCCTGCACAGCTCTGGGTAGCAGACATCACGTATATAGATACTGAGGATGGTGTGGTCTATCTTCACCCTCATAACCGATGCGTTCACTCATGAGATAATCGGATGGAAGCTTTCTGACAGTCTGCAGGCTGTCAATACGCTTGCTGCCCTTGACATGGCAATAGAACAGTCACAGGGTATGGATCTCTCGCTGATGACGCACCACTCTGATCGTGGGGTTCAATACTGCAGCAACGCCTACGTGGCAAGGCTGAGAGTATACACTGTGCATAAGCATGACTGAGGATTACAACCCTACAGATAATGCAATCGCCGAAAGAGTGAACGGAATAATAAAGCAAGAGTGGCTCTACCACATGAAACGACCGAAGAACCTCGATGATACACGATGCATCATTGCTGGTATCATAGACTTCTACAACAATAAGAGACCTCATATGAGCAACGGCATGCTTACGCCAAGACAAATGAGAGAAAGGCACTGCAATGCGGCATAAGGGCTTCTGTGCTTTTCATGGTATTAAATTTTGTAAGTTGAAGGAAAAATATTAACTTTGAACATGTGCTACACACGTTCGGACTTCATTGTCAAAGTTTATGACTATGTAAAGCGAATCAGTAAAGTTTCCATGGGGGTGTAAAGCTGTTCAGGAAGCAAGTAAAAAATATGTAAACCAATTCAGTAACAATAAACAAAAAAGTGTGAAGTAAATTTAGGCATAGTCATTCGGCTTTAAAAGATGCCCTTTTGGCTTCGAAAAGACGCCCAATTGGCTTGCAAAAGATGCCCTTTTGCGGTTCAACTAACGCCCTTTTGAAGTCCAATTAGCACCTTTTCGAAATGCTGTTTTGTAAGTTTTGATTACTTGTTAGTATAATAGGCATTTTTATCATTCGTTAAAATGCTCTTTTGGGATGTTTCTTCGTTTCGTGTTGTAAAACAAAATTTCAAGTCAGTTAAGCAGTTTTTACGTCTGTTCTAATACGCATGATTTATAGTGTAAACACTTTCTTGCTTCTCTTCCGACGCACTAACGATAACTGATTTAGTGTATAGAAGAGAAACAAGAGTGATATAATGGTTCATGCTAATTCTATGAAAGGAAACGATAGGTTCTCACTTTCAATCGTTTTCTATTCTTGTTTTGAACTTGCTTAGATATTGCTGTCAGTAGAAAGAAAAATCTTTATGATTGCACAAAATGCCTTTTTGAGTATATTCTTCGATTTAAAAATGATTTTAAACCAGTCTTTGTCTTAATTCTTTTAGTCCTAAATTTATCCTTAGTCAGTATGGCTTAAAGTAGTTAAAACCTCAATTTTTGCCCATTTCATCGATAATTAAGGTGCTCAAAGAGGGGTTGAAAGCAATGTGAAAAATCAGTCTTTCTGCTTGTTATCCAAGTCGTTTAGAGCTTTGTTGTAAACTGATGTTAAAAGAGCGAGATATGAGGTTTTTCTATACAGATTAAAAATTTTGTTAGATGTTAATACTTGTTTGTCAAAGCTTATATTTGTTATTATATTTATTTGTATATTATATGTCGTAAGTTATTGATAATCAGTAAAGAGTATTTGTAAAATCATTACACTTCTTGTTATTATCTATTATAAAGCCCTAATTTCGTGTATCTTTGCATACACCTTTTTTTAAAAAAAGGGTTCCCGTTTACAAAGACAGGAAATAATTTTAAAAACATAAATCAAATCAACAATCATGAAACCATTGCAAACTGAGAGCAGTTCATGGCATAAGATTCTTGCCGTATTGGTGGGACTCATCTGCACCTTGAACGTAGCAGCTCAACAAATCAATGTAAAAGGTTCGGTAACTGACCAGCATGGTGACCCCGTCATCGGCGCAACCATTATGGAGCAGGGAACCAAGAATGGTGTGGTGACAGATATCGATGGAAACTTCGCACTCGTCTGTTGCAAGTCCAAAATCACGACTCCGTGTGACTTATATCGGTTATAAGACTCAGGAGTTACCTGTGAACAATCAGACCGATTTCAAAATCAAGTTGCAGGAAGACGCTGCTAACCTTGATGAGGTCGTTGTCGTTGGTTACGGTACGATGGATAAGAAGGAGTTGACCTCAGCTGTCTCTCACGTATCTTCTAAGAACTTCACACAGGTAGCAAGTGTAGACCCATCTATGATGATTCAAGGTAAGGTGGCTGGTGTTAGTATTACCAATACTGGTGCTGGTGACCCTAACAATCAGGCAAGTATTCAGGTGCGTGGTGTCTCATCTCGTGCTGCAGGACTTGGTCCATTGATTGTCATCGATGGTGTACCAGGTGGTAACCTTACTAATATTAACCCAAATGATATCGAAAGCTACGACGTCCTCAAGGATGGTGCAGCTTCTGCTATCTATGGTACACGTGGTTCTAATGGTGTCATCCTCGTGACAACTAAGAAGGGTGCACGCGACGGAAACCTCCACACCTCTTATAATGGATCTATCGCTTTTAGATGTCATTAAGAAGGACCTTGATATGCTCTCACCTGATGAGTATCGTGCCAACCGATTGGCTTCTGGTACTGGTTATGACCTTGGTGGTTCAACAGACTGGATGAAGGAAGTGAGCCGAGTAGGTGTTCGCACTCGTTCATACATTGACGCTTAGTGGTGGTAATATCAAGTCTAATTACCGTGCATCGGTAGACTATCGTGATGCAAAGGGTATTGATAAGTATTCTGGTCGTCAGGAGTATGGTGCTCGTATCAGCTTGAACCATACAACCAACAGCGGTTTGATAACCTTCGGTTTGAATATTGCTCCACGTGTTGCCTATCGTAAGAACGCAACTTGGGATGTGTTCCGTAATGCCTTAGAGGCTAACCCAACTACTCCTATCTGGGATCCACAGAACCCTGCGCTGTACTATAACTTTAAGGGACAGCCTGCTGAGTGGAACCCTATTGAGCAGGAGAAGAGACGTAAAGATACTGGTACAACAAAGTTGATTGACTGGGATGGTACCGTTAAGTTGAATCTCTTCCCATTGTTATTGACCAATCCTGGAAAGCAGGTGTTGACTACACAGTTGACATTCGCTGACCATCAGTATGATAACTATAACCAGTGGTTTAGCCCATCAACCAACACCCGCACTATTAATGCAGGTCGTGATGGTGAAGCATCACAGAGTTATGGCAAGGAGTCTCTCCATAGCTTGGAGTGGATTAACAACTATAGCAACTCGTTTGGTAATCACAACCTTAAGGCTATGTTTGGTTACTCTTTATCAAGAGGCTCTCTACTCAGGCTTTTCAATGCAGAGAACAAGGACTTCCCTAACGATGCTCTTGAGGACAACAACTTAGGAACAGGTAAGTTCATGAAGAAGAAGGACGAGCTTGGTATGGGTTCTTATAAGAATGGTTACAAGCTGATTGCATTCTTCGGACGTGTAAGCTATGACTGGAAGGGACGCTATATGTTGACAGCTTCTTTGCGTCATGAGGGTTCAACAAAGTTCGGTGAGCATTACAAGTGGGGTAACTTCCCAGCTGTGTCTGCAGGTTGGCGTATCTCTGACGAGGCGTTTATGGCAGGAACAAAGAGTTGGTTGACCGACTTGAAGCTCCGTGCTGACTTCGGTGTGACAGGTAATCAGGACTTCGGTTCATACAAGTCACTTGACACAATGACGGGCTTTGGTTATTATATGTATAATGGCAAGTCTTATCAAGTATGGGGTCCTGGTAAGAATCCAAACCCTGACTTGCACTGGGAGAAGGGTAAGAACTGGAACGTCGGACTTGATTGGGCGTTGTTCAATGGTAACCTCTTCGGTTCTTTCAACTACTTCAATCGTACACAGCAAGACCTCTTGGGTGATTATAACGTGACTGTTCCACCATATTTGTTTACGACAACTTTCGTGAACGTAGGTACTATGCGTAACAGTGGTTTCGAGTTTGATGTAACTTGGAATGCTATTAAGAAGAAGGACTTCACCTATACACTCAATATCGTAGGAGCAACAATGGGTAATGAGTTCGTTAAGTTCAGCAACAGTAAGTTTGTTGGTCAGGACTTCTATTACATGGTTGATACACAGGATCCATACCCATTCCATACACTACAACGTATCGAGAAGGGACGCCGTATCGGTAGCTTCTATATGTGGAAGTATGCTGGTATCACTTCTGATGGTAAGTGGATTGTATATGACAAGGATGGTGATAAGATCTTAGCAGACAATGCTACAGATGATGATCGTCAGTTTGTTGGCAATGGTCTTCCAAAGTTCACAGGTTCTATGACACATAGTTTCCGTTATAAGAACTTAGATGCTTCATTGTTCTTCCAGACAGCTTTGGGCTTTGATATCTTCAATATCCATGACTTCTATTATGGTATTAAGAACTTCCAAGGTAATGTAATGGATAAAGCATATAGTAAGAACCTTGCAGTAACACAGAACCCTATCGTCTCAGACTACTTCCTTGAGCCTGGTGACTACTTGAAGCTCTCTTCTGTAAGTCTTGGTTATACCTTAGATATGAAGAAGAAGTATCTTAGCTCTGTTCGTATCTATGCAACAGCAACCAACCTCTTTACGATTACAAAGTTCTCTGGTGTAGACCCTTCTACCTATCAGATGAATGGCTTGACACCAGGTGCTACGGGTTCACGTACATACTATCCATCAACACGCCAGTTCATGTTAGGATTGCAAGTTGACTTCTAAAACAATCGTTCAATCATTTAGATAATGAAAAGCAATGAATAAGTTATATAAATACGCAGCATTGTTAGCAGTGCCTGCGGCTCTTATGACAGCCCTCAAGTTGTACTGATCTTAGTGAGACACTGTACGACCAAGTGGCATCAAGCAACTATTATAATACGAAGGATGACGTTATCCGCGCAGTACTTCGTCCATTCGAACATGGCTTCTGGAGTATCCAGAGTCGCCATGTATTGAATGAAGAAACAGCCGACCAATTGATTACTCCTACCCGTGAAGACTGGTGGGATGATGGTGGTCGTTGGGCTCGTATGCACCGCCATAAGTGGATTAACACGAATGGTGAGGCTCAGTCTGAGTTCAATGGTTGCTATCAAGGTATCGGACAGGCTAATAAGGTAATCGAAGACCTTAACACACTCTCTGCATCAAAGTTTGGTTTTTCTGAAGCAGAGTTCGCTAACCTTCGCGCACAGAACCACGTTCTCCGTGCATGGTATTATCTTCGTCTGTTAGATGCGTTCCGTAATGTCTACTACTCTGTTGGCTTCAAAGACCTATCACAGAACTCTAAAGGCCAGGTTCCACCACGTCAGATCTTCGACTTTATAGAGAAAGAATTGAAGGATGCTTTACCTGATTTGGTTAAGAAGGCTTCCCTCGGTGGTAATGGCAACATTGAAGGTCAGTGGACACAAGCTGGTGCAGCTGCATTGTTGGTTCGCTTGTATATGAATGCACAGGTTTATGTTGGTGAAGACCGCTATGCTGATGCAGAGAAGTATGCACAGGACATTCTTGATGGTAAGTATGGTACATACGCTGTAGCTGACCGTTGGGACGCTGCATTCGATTGGGATAATGACAAGTGTGATGAGGTTATCTTCGCATTCCCAAGCTCTCAGGGCGAGACACACTGGCACTACAAGGGTGATGTTTATTGGTGGACTACTCCATCTAAGGCCAATGACTGGCTGAAGGATAAGAAGTGCAAGGAGGTTCACACAACCTCAAGTACTCTGCTTCACCATCTTATAACCCTAAGGGAGAGAAGTATAACTTCGAGTTAGGTATGCCTATCGCTCAATTTAAGAAGTATCCATCAGACGTTCGACTAAAGATGTACAAGAACTTAAACAATGGTCGACGTGAGGGTATGTTCATCTTCGGTAAGATTCAATATATTGATGATGACGGACATCCACAGTATTTGAAGGATCACAACGGTAGATATGTTCTTGACATACGTGATGCTGTTGGTAAGTTCGGTGCTACTGATGGTAGCAAGTGGCTCAATAAGACTGAAAGTAGACTTGAGGATGGTGACGACAACTCTGGTTGGATGTTCGCTAAGTATCCTCTCTATCCAGATACTGAAGAGGACCTTCAGCTTGAAGCAGACTACTGTGAGATACGTCTCCCAGAGATTATCTATAGCCTTGCAGAGTGTAAGCTGCGCAAGGGAGATGCTACTACAGCAGGTAAACTCTTGAACATGGTACGCAAGCGTAACTATCCTTCTTCTGATTGGAGCACTGTTCTCTATGCCCCAGAAGGTACAGCAACCCTCGATATGAAGGAGATGTTGGCAGAGTGGGGACGTGAGTTCTTCGCAGAGGGACGTCGCCGTATCGACTTGATTCGCTTTGGTAAGTTCGAAGATGCATGGTGGGATAAGGAGGCAGATGCCGATAAGCACATCGAAATCTTCCCATTCCACCCAGACATCATGGGTGCTCATAAGGACATGAAGCAGAACCCTGGTTATGATGGCAACTAATTTATTAAATGATTAAAACCTATTCGTAAGATGAAATCAATAGTTAAATATGGTATGGCGCTATTGGCTCTTTTAGCGCCAATAACCTTCCAATCATGTCATGATGATAAGGATATCGTGGTCATCACAGAAGAGCTTCCATTGAAGGTCGACCATCTCTATATGGTGGGCGATGCTACCCCTGCTGGGTGGAGTATTGACAATCCATTTGAGATGACACGTGATACAGAGAATAAATATCTCTTTACTTATCATGGTAAACTAAAGACTGGCGAGATTAAGTTGCCACTCTCAAAGGGTGATTGGGGTGCTACATTCGTTTACGCACCTGCTGCTGATACAGAAATCAATGATAAGGGTGTTGCCAGCGATGCGATTGATATTCGCAAAGGTGGTGCTGATAATAAGTGGAAGGTTACAAAGACTGGTATCTATACCTTCGCTGTCGACCTCCGCACACGTAAGCTTACAGTTACTTATGAGGGTGAAGAACCAGCAGGTCCAATCCTTCCTATCGAGTCTGAATGGTTGTCATTTATCGGTAATGCAACGCCATACGGTTGGGATATTGATGGCTTGAAAGCAAAGGTACAGGACGGTTCTGCTAAGTTTGCTAAGACCTCTTCTAATCCTTTACAGTTCACTTATGAGGGTCATCTCAACGAAGGTGAGTTCAAGTTGTCATTTGACAAATCAGATGGATGGAACAACATGATTCAAGCACCTGTAGCTGATTGTGAGTTCAACCATGATGGTCCTGCAAAGCAGGGTATGGTTGTTGGTGGCGATGACAATAAGTGGAAGGTAACAGAAGCTGGTACTTATACTATTGTATTCGACCTCACAAAGCATGAAATCAAGGTAACGAAGTTTGTCGCTGATGCACCTGCTCCAGCTGCACCATCACCTTGGGATACTGAGAATGTATATATGATTGGTAGCGCAACTCCTGCTGGTTGGGTAACTGATAATGGTGTTGCTTTCACTAAGTCAGGCGATCATATCTTCTCAATTGAAGTTCAGTTGGCTGAGGGCGAAATGAAGTTTATGCTCGATAAGTCTGGTTTCTCAAGCGATAAGCCTTATTTCTTTGCTCCAGAAGAGAACACAGTCATCAACGAAACAGGTGTAGCTAAGGATGCACTTGCCTATGGTACTGAAAGTTCTTATGGTGACAAGAAGTGGAAGGTCACTAAGGCTGGAAAGTATAAGCTGACACTTGACTTGAAGAACAAGAAGTTCAAGGCTGAATACATAAGCGCATAACAGAGTTTAAAAACATAAATAACCGGTTAGCTGGTGCTCCAATGCATGGGTTTTGTAAGTATAATGCATGGATTTTATTAGGCTAAAGGCACACAGCTACCGGTTAAAACTACTTATGATAGAATAAAACAATGAAGAAATATTTTTTAGCAAGCTTGGCTTTCGCTGCTCTTCTAACAAGTTGTAACAGCAATGAATGGGACGTAACCAGCGATCTGAGCGTTGATAAGACTGACCCAACAGTAGTCTTACACCTGTTGCAGAGGCTGAAGGTATGGACTATGCGCCACTTTATTGGAGTGTATATGGTCATCTTCGTGCACAAGAGAAGGCTGGCTCATTCCCAAATATCTTTACAGAGCAAGACTGGGATGAGGCTATTGACTATGTAGCAACCAATCTTAAGTCACATGGCTATGATATGCTTGTTACCGATGGTTTCGCTTCAATGAGTGGTGACGATGGCTACATGACACGTTATAGCCGCACTGCAAAAGATGAGAGTTCTCCAGAAGTTCCTTTGACAACTATTGTTGCTAAGTTGAAGGCGAAGGGTTTGAAACTTGGTGTTTACGATAGTCCATTCTGGTATCATTATACCAATCCTAATGCTGTTATACCAGGAACTGATGGTATTAAGGTGAGCAGTCTGGCTTACGATCCAGCAAAAGATAAAGACATTAAGCATCCTGGTTCAAAGGATCAATTTGGTTGGGTAGTGACAGATCACCCTGGTGCAGAGCAGTATTTTGAAGGATTCTTCAAGCACTATTCTGATTTAGGCGTGAAGTTCGTACGTATGGACTTCCTCTCTTGGTATGAAGATGGTATGAACTATACTGACGTTATCGATAGAGGTTATGGTCGTGAGCGTTATGTAAAGGGTATGCAGTGGATTAACAAGTATGCACAGAAGTATGGTGTATATGTTTCACTTGTAATGCCTCACTTGCGTAACAATGCTCTCATCGAGAGATATGCGGGTAATATGGTACGTATTGATGCCGATGCTCTTGAGGGTTCTTGGTATCGTTTCTCTGATAACAACCGTGGTAGCCTTCGTGGTGGATGGCCAAACTCTGAGAATGCCTTTGATGGTTTCATCAATTGGTCAAAGATTTCTGGTCGTAAGAAGATTCGTCTTGATGGCGACTTCATTCGTATCGGAAGCTATGCTGATGATAATGAGAAGATGTCTGTAATCTCTCTTCCTTTGATGGCAGGTGGACCTATCTCTATCACAGATATGCCAACTGGCGACGACTTGAAGTTCTTCCAGAACGACGAGATGCTTGCTTTGCAGAAGGATGGTTTTGTTGGTCAGCCATTAGAGCGTAACCTTTGGAACACGGATGGTGAGGTATGGTACGGTCAGATGAAGGATGGCTCTTGGGTTATCGGTCTCTTCAATCGTGATCAGGCATCTGCAACTCGTTCTATTGACTTGACAAAGGTTGGTATTACTGGTACTTGGTCTGCACGTGATCTTTGGAAGCATGCTGATGAGGGTACTGTAAGCGATAAGATTGAGGCAGTCATCCCTGCACATGGCTGTAAGATTATTAAGCTGACAAAATAAAGACCTTACCTGCTGATTACTTAAATCAGTAGAAGATTATAAACAATCGGGCCAAACGGACGAAAACGTTTGGCCCGATTTTGTTATTGGGGCTTATTGAGCTTATTTGGCTAATAAGGGCAATTAGCCTAATAATTTTTATAAGCCTTATTAGCCCTATTAGGCTAATAAGTCCAATAAGCCCAATAGGACTAATAGCTTATTACTTTTGTTATAATTTTTTTCACATCCTGATTTTTTTAATAGATGCTCTTTTAGCATCGAAAAGACGCCCAATTGGCTTCGAAAAGATGCCCTTTAAGGCTCTTACTAACGCCCTTTTGAAGTCCAATTAAGCACCTTTTATTTTTACGTCTTGTAAGTGCCTGAATTCATGTTAGTTACAAACTGTGACTCTAATAGCCCTTTTTCGCCTTATTCTTTATGAAATAAACAGCTTGCTTTGTAAATATATTTTCAAATCAGGTTCTTCGTTGTATTCAAGTTGTTTAAGTTTGCTGTATTTACAATAATAGTCTTCTACGAGTACCATTTGGTAGCTATTAGTTCAGCATGAAATAATAAGATGGAGACTTACTCAAATTTCTATCGCTCCATCCTTTATTTAGTTTCAGATGAGGTTTTCTTCTCTGGGTATAGTCGCTTGTATTTCTGTTGGTTTGGCAGGGGTTGTTTTGCGACTTACACTTGTCTTATTGTTTGTAGAGGAAGAGTGATTAGAACGTGCAATTGCATGTTTCTCTTCTGTGACTTAGCCATAGATTTGTTTTGCTGTCGCTGATGTTATCTTAAATGGAACAAAAGCGGGTAGTCATTGGTTCTAACTCATCATCGTACTCACTCTCGTATTCTCTATATTTATAGATGACACCTTTGTCTGAAATAATGGTGTCAGCCATGCATATCCCATTACGATACCTCGCACGTCGTATAATATTCTTTCCTTTCTTATCATATTCGTATGTCATTCCATTTAATTTACCGTTATGATACATTTGTGTAAAAGTAAATGGCGGGCGTTTTCATCTGCACTTTGGATAGGGTGGTACATTGTTGATTTTCCTTCAAGTCTACCGCTATCATAGTTAATGATAGCCTCTATCTTACCAAATTTATTGTAATACTTAATCGTTCCATGTAGATTTCCTTCTTGATAGTTTAACTCAGAATAAAGCGTTCCATCTTGTGCATAATTGATGCAAGAGCCTTCTCGATATCCCCAAATCTTGTTCCTATAATAGATTTTTTTTATCTGTCCATTGTCATTTTTTTCAACGTACTTCTCTGTTTGTGCATTTGTTTGAAGTGAGAAAAGGCATAACAATAACATCATTATATATTTCGTTCTCATATCTTATTTTCTTCTTAAAAATTGTATGTTTTGATGTATACATTTCTTTTTCTTAAATACCTTAATAGGTACTTATAATGGGAAAAGATCTTTTGCATCCTACGAGATGAGGAAGTATGATAGACTTTAGAAAGTTATGCTCCACAGTTGTTGTCTTCTACTTTGCGGGAATTTTGTGAACTTTCGGGCAGTGTGAAGTGACAAGTTAGTTTACCATTGTCTATGTTTAAGCTATAAACTTTATATTGTGTTGGGTTATCGGGGTATCTTACTTCACCTTCGAACCATATCTGCCCATTGCTGCGTGTACAAAAATCCACATCGTATATTGGTTCTTCTGAAGCTTGTGTCCATAAGATATTGCCCTTGGTTGACCTCAACTGAAATACAGGCATGGACGTTTCTGATAAGTTGGGGTTATAGGATATTAATATGTAGTTAGCATCTTGGTAGATGATTTTAGCGTTAAAGGCTGTAAACCAGTCAGTAATAGGTCTGTCACTAACGAGTCGCCCATCATTTACCCAAAATGTGTTAGTTACATCGTTGAAGTTATATCTATTCTGAGGGTCTCCAAGGTGGTATTTAAAGTGAATTTTCAAAAGCCGGTATTTACCACCTTTGTCAGTTGAAGAATTGGCATTTTTCTTCTCAAAACAATAGTAAATGCTGTCTCTCAATTCACCATTAAGTTCTGAAGGTGGTAAATCCTTTGCATAATTAAAGGCGTCTTCTGTATATAGTCTATCTGTTCCTGGAAAATAGTAATACATTTCAGCCAGATTGTTGACGATCTTAATGCCCTCCCCATATTGGTTATAAAGTAGCTGAGCATTGGAAATACCAGTGCTCATAGCATTTTTATTTTTGAAGAGTGACTTTGAAACATCCCTCATCGTGAGCTGTTCTGGGTCTATTTCAAAGATGTAACGTTCTGAATTTATTAAGAACCAGCGATGTGCCTGATTGAAGTATCTTATATTATTATTGTGTGAGGATATGTAGTAGCTGTTTTTTGCCTTTTCGGAGACTAATAACTGTTCTGCAAGAGTTTTTCCTGTTTTTATATCTCGGAATCCATAATAGACACCGTCAACATGTTTCGTATCATTATCTCTGTCACTTGAGAAGTCTCTATTGACAATATAAAAGAGGCAAGGATTGCCCTTATGGGTCATTGTGACAGCCATATAGATATCGTCATTAACGTCAATAGAGTCTTTTTGGAATAGTTTTGAAGAAGTTTTTTCTGTTGATGAAAAGATAATGGGTAATAAAATGAAGGCGCAGGCTATAGCTATAGCTATAAAAAAATAGATTCCTATTTTCTTACCTGTCTCTGTAGTGTCATTAGATGTGGGTATATAGTCGAAGTGATGGTTGACATTGATGTTGATATCATCGTCGTCTATATAGAATTCTGTTCCACAGCTTTGACAAAGATAGCACTTATCTTCTTTCTGAGTGTGCTTTTCGCTACCGCAGTTCGGACATTTTATAGGTTTTATTCTTGTTCCCATTTGATATTTTGCGGGGGTTATTATTTCTTTTTATAGTATAGTGATAGAAAGACAAGTATGGCTTGGATGGCTGTCAAAACAACAAACATGATTACCCACCAGTTGTCCGTCAGGCGTCCAGGAGCTATCAATCCACTGAAGTATTCTATGATACCAATGAGAGCGAAGATAAATCCTAAACTCAGTCTGTGTGTGCTTTCTGCGCAGAACAAGAAGAGTATGACCGTCAGGAGCGTGTTGACAAGGATAGCAATGCTGGTGAACAGCATGTTTGCCAATGGATATGAAGACAGCAAAAGTCCTACTATGATATTTACGATGAGTATGGTTAATGCTGGAATAATTACCTTTTTCATAATTTGGATAGTATTTCGTTCTTTTTCTTTTCGTATTCTTCTTCTGTGATGAGTTGCTCGTTAAAGAGGATTTTCAGTTTTCTAAGTCGGTCTGTTATTTCGCCTTCTCTGCTATTCTCTTTACCTTGTGTCTTGAAGATATCCTGTGCCAACTGTAGTCCCGCACCCATTTGTAGTCCTGCACCAGCAAGTCCTCCTTCGTTGCGTGCAGCATCACGAAGTGCTTCAAGCTTCTGCATACTAACATAATCAAGGTCGACTTCAGCAGCAGCTTGCTTCTCTGTGGTCATGTTAGCTATTCGACCAATACGCTCTCTGGTGTCTTCATCGAATGTCACAGAATTGATTCGGAAGTCTGTAAGCATTAAACCTAAGCGTTCCAGTTCCTCTGCAGTTTTGTTCTTTAAGTCTTCTGACATCTCCATAAGATGTGTGTCAACTTCTCGATAGGTATAAGCCTTCTCTGCAAGGAAAGTGGTCAGTGGTGTCATGATGCGTGAAGATACAAGCTCTTGTACGTCTTGACTATAATAGTCGCTGATAGGTCCAAGTAATGTTACGAACATCTTCTCTGGGTCAGAAATAACAATAGAGAAGTTACCACAGGCACCAAGGGTTATAGGGAGCTTATATTCTGGCTCAAAGTATTTGACAGGTGAAGGTGTTCCCCATAAAATGTTAACCATTTCGGTAGTGCGAAAGAAATAGAACCGCATCTTATGTTCACTATCTGTTTGCTGTGCAAGATTGAGTAGCGAAGTGATAAAGGGATGATTTGAGGTTTCCATTTCATAGATGCTTTGGTTCGGTAAGAGTATCTTTTACCTTTCCATCATAGACGATAATGCAACCCTGACCAGGTGCTACAATAAGTTTACTTGCGTCCTTTATTTCATCTGTTGTGGTTTCCAGTTGATGAAATAATAGGTTAGCTTTCTGTTCTTTCCATTCTATGACGGTTCTCAGTTGGCGTCTGAAAATATCTGTTTAATCCCATAGCTTTATTGTTTCTTTTTCAAAATTCGTTTAATAATTGCTGTATAATTAGTTGTGGTGTCTACCTTTATTTTAATATGCAAATGTACGGATTTGTACTGGAAAGAGCAAAAAATACTAGAAAAAGGTGAGTCTAATTCTATCTCAAAAAGTTCAGTAAGTTCTTGTTTTTGTTTGAAAGCAAGATTTATCGCATGGCGGTTTGCTTGTTTTCATTTTGTACTTAGTTGTATAAAACAAAGCAGCCACATTACCAGTGGGGCAATGCGGCTGCGACCTAAGTTTCAATAAAATAATTCAGAGAGTATCTTATAGTTTAACGCTGAGACCGACATACCATGTTGCGCCGTATACTGGAGCATACATGAAGGCTGCGTCGTCTGTGTGTTTCTCGTCCTGAATATAGCTGAAGATGTTCTTAGCACCTGCATAAACCGTACATGTACCGAAACGTTTTGCAGCACGGCAGTTGAAATCATGAAGGTGTTTGTCTTCTTAATCTTTGATGTTGCACCATCGTCCTCAGAGTTGTAGTCGATGAACATTCTTCCCTGTAATGAGCTTGTGAGAGAGAAAGTCCAAGTGCCAGGGGTATAATCGAGGTCGATATCGCCAGTCATTGCTGGGAAACGAGAGATGTTACGACTGTCTTTAGCATACTGCAGACGCTGTGGGAACTCTTTTACAGTCTCATCGTTAGGGTCTGACCAGTCTGCACGCTCGTGCTTAAACTTACCTTGATTGAAGGTCCAGTTAATACCAGCATTGAAGTTGCGGAAGAGGTTTGCCTTTGCACCTAATTCTACACCCTGTACGTAGGCATCGTCAACATTCTCCCACTGGTAAGAGTAACCGAACTTCTTAACCTCATCGTCTGCAGGAGAGAACTGAATCTTATCCTTCAAGTTGGTGCGGAAGATGTTGATGCTGAACTGATACTTCTTAGCATAATAGTCTGCTGAGAGGTTGTAGCTAATAGCACGCTCACCCTTAAGGTTAGATGATTTCCATACACGTGGCGAACCACTACAGAGGTGGAGATCCTCAGAAAATCCGTAAGGAGCACGGAAACCTGTACCTACATTAGCACGAAGAATGAGTGAAGGAGTCAGTTCATATTTGATAGCAATACGAGGATTGACGGTTGTCTTACTAAACTTAGTAGTTGGGAAGGCACTATCAGAAACCTTTACGCTGGTAGCATACTCCTCACCAGAGCTATGAGAGTCGACACGGATACCTGGTACAACGGTCAACTTTGGTGTCACGTTCCACTCATCCTGTACGAAGAAGCCAACCTCGTTAGCATGCTTCTTACCAATAGAAGTGTAAGGAACGCCATAGTATGGACTTGTCTTCTCGTCCTCAGCAGAGATGACGTAGAGTCCAGTCTCACGCAAACGAGTGAAATAACCCTGTACACCACCAAGCAATGTGTGGTTGCCAAGGATAGAAGTGAAGGTGATAGATGGTGTCACCGTATTCTCCTTAGCAATGTATGGACGCATCATAGAAACGTCAGGTTCCGCACCATCTTGGTCTGGATGTGCTGGGTCCTTGTGAGAGTCCATGTAGTCATGGAGGAAGGTATCGTTTGTTGCCTGACGCTTATGATATACATACGCTGTTGTGAGGTTCAATTCTGAGTGCTTACCGATAGGCAAGGTGTAAGCAAGGTCAGCTGAAAGACGGTTGGTACGGATGTCTTCTGTACCGTCAGTGTATGGGTTCATATATTGATCATTCGTCATGACACCACCGAAACGGTGCTCATCAATCGCCTTACCACGCAGTACGAGCTTATCGTTCTTAGCAAAAGGCTGATAGAAGTAAAGGCTGAAACCAAGGTTGTTCATCGTCTCATCTACGCGATCAGAGATACCATCCTTGTTCTTTACTTCCTTACGTGTAAGACCATTCTGTGTGCGGTCGATAGCATCCATCTGTGTACGCTGTGCGAATACACTCAGTCCGATGTTGTTATAACGCATAGATCCAGAACCCTTATAGCTCTTGAAGCCAAAGTTTCCGAACTGAATATCACCATTAACAGATGGCTCAAAGGTTGGTTCCTTTGAGATAATGTTGATGGCACCAGCAACGGCACTACTTCCATAGAGGGCTGAACCGGCACCCTTAACTACCTCAAGACGGTCGATGTCATTGGTTCCAATCTGCTGCAAACCGTAAACACCGGCAAGACCAGAGTAGATTGGCTCACCATCAATGAGTACCTGTGTGTGCTCAGCACCCAATCCTTGCATACGAACCTCAGAGAAATTACAGAACTGGCACTGCTGTTCTACGCGGATGCCTGGTACACCTTCAAGTGCTTCGTATAAGTTCTGGGCATTCTTCTTGGTGATAGCCTGTGATGTCAGAACCTCTGTACGGATAGGAACATCCTTTACAAAGTGGCTGGTACGAGTACCAGTTACAACGACCTGGCTCAACTCTAATGGGTCTTTTTCCAGTTCAAAGTAGACTTCAGAACCTTTATTATTAACCATGTCTACCTCTTTTTCCTGCTGCTGATAACCAGCGAGTGTAGCTATGATAACCTGCTTACCTACAGGAAGATTACTTAATTTGAAGTGACCCGAAGCATCGCATTGAGTTTTAAGGTTCGTACCTTTTACTTGGATTACGGCATGAGAAAGGTGCTTTTCCACCTTCTTTTTGCCTTCACATCACCGAAGAGCATTGCGTCGGTGTTTTGTGCCATGGATACAAGAGAGCATAATATGGCGGTCAAGATTAGTAAATATTTCTTCATTTTGTTATTAAATGGTTTGTAAATAACTTTGCAAAGTTATGTTTTTTTTTATAAATGTGTCAATACCTAATAGTAGGTATTGTGAAGGTTCTTCCGTTAAATACGTAGATTGTTTATAGAATGAGATTCATCCACATACATGGTATGATTTCCTCCAATAAGATTGTTTTATAAAGACTCAACACCCAATAACCATCCCTCAACACCCAACAACCATCACCCAACACCGGTATAATTAGCTCCAATAAGATGGTTTTATAAAGGGGATAAACTACATGATAAATGTCATTAGGTACGAAGTCTATCTGTCTTCACAAACAACTTATTCCCTTATTAGCTATTTGAGGTCTATGCTAACAACTATTATTCTGTCATAGTTTTCATCATAATTTCCCAATACATGCTCTTTGGGCTTCTAAAAGACGCCCTTTTGGCTTGCAAAAGGTGCCCTTTAAGACCCTTATTAACGCCCTTTTGAAGTCCAATTAAGCAACCTTTTCTTATACCGTTTTATAACTAATTGATTTACTGTTGGTTGCAAACCTGCTTCTTATATGTGTTTTTGCCATTATTTACAGATGTTTTAATTGGAAATTATGTAATGATTTTTTTCAAATCCTTATCTACATGTTTTTCGAAGTCTTAAAATGAAAAGGTTTTCAATGAAATTGGATGATAATAGGGTGGATAGATTCCTTTGGTGTATGTGAGTCTATAAGCTTTTTGAGTGCTGTAAGGCTGATAAGGTTAATCAGACTGATAAGCCTAATAAAAGTCAGAAATGTAGTTTTTCTTGTCAATTTAGGAATAACTCTTGCAGGTTTCAATATTTTCAATTTACTTTGTATGCAAAAACAATAAACCTAAACTGTTGAAGACAATTCTCACAATAACAGGTTCAGATAGCACTGGTGGCTCTGGTGTGCAGGCTGATATCAGAACGATAGCAACCTTAGGAGGCTATGCTGTGTCGGCTGTAACGTCTGTCACGGTGCAGAATACCTTGGGTATTCAGGCTTTCTATGACCTTCCTGCGGAGATTGTTAGAGGACAGATTGAGGCGATTATCAATGATATGCAGCCTGACACGGTAAAGGTGGGAATGATTAGAACCATAGAGACCTTGGCTGTCGTGGTGGATGCACTGTTGAAGTATCGTCCTCACCATATTATATATGACCCAATAGTGACGGCAAGTAATGGTGACAGATTGATGACAGATGACGTGATCACACAGATACGTTGTCGTTTGCTACCACTTTGTTCGCTTGTCATTCTGCGTGAAGGAGAGGCTGAAAGAATCTTTGATTGTTCTTCGTTGAAAGGAGAAGGACGTCGAACTGTACGCTCATTTGTGTTGGACGACCCTTTACAGCATGGTCTTGCCAATAGTTTTTCATCAGCACTTGCAGTCTATCTTAGCCAAGACGAGCCGATGGATGAAGCGTTACAACATGCTCGGGAGTATGTCAGAACGCTTGTAGCAAGGAAGAGTGATATCAGTGGACGGAGTAGTCAGCTGTATAATGAATTCTTAGAAGCTGTTCAGTTGCATTATCATACGAATCGTGATGTTGCTTTTTATGCTGACTGCCTGAATGTTTCTCCACGTTATCTGTCGCAGGTGGCGCATAGAATATCTGGTAAATCTCCCAAATGTATCATTGATCATACACTGGCAGAGGCACTTGCCTGTCAGCTTCGAACGACACAGAAGACCATTCAAGAGATTGCATATGAGCATGGTTTTGCCTCACAAGCTCAGTTCTCTAAGTTCTTTAAGAAGCAGATGGGACAGACTCCGAGTGAGTGGCGAAGGTCGTAGGGGGACCTCCCCCAGCCCCTCCAAAGGAGGGGAGAGCCTAACGGGATAGAGTTGGGGACAGTATGAAACGCTTTTGTTCTTACGCTTCTCTCATCGTTTTAAAAGGAATTTCTAATATTAACTAACACATATAACATCTTCATATACACTCATTCGTGAGTGAAACATGGTAGAAATCTAAAAAATTAAAGTAATATGGCAAATAGACAAGAACTAAACCGCAACCTCGCTCAGATGTTAAAGGGCGGTGTAATCATGGACGTAACAACACCAGAGCAGGCGCGTATCGCTGAGGCTGCAGGTGCTTGTGCTGTAATGGCATTGGAACGTATCCCAGCTGATATTCGTGCTGCTGGTGGCGTTTCGCGCATGAGTGACCCAAAGATGATTAAAGGCATTCAGGAGGCTGTGACGATTCCTGTAATGGCAAAGTGCCGTATTGGGCATATCGCTGAGGCTCAGATTCTGCAGGCAATTGAGATTGATTACATTGATGAAAGTGAAGTTCTATCTCCTGCTGATAATATCTATCATATTGACAAAACACAATTTGAGGTGCCATTCGTTTGTGGTGCACGTAATTTGAGCGAAGCATTACGCCGTATTGCAGAGGGTGCAACGATGATTCGTACAAAGGGTGAGCCTGGTACAGGTGATGTTGTGCAGGCTGTTAGCCATATGCGTTTGATGCAGAGTCAGATTCGTGAACTCGTTAGTAAGCGTGAGGACGAACTCTTTGAGGCTGCTAAGCAGTTGCAGGCTCCATACGACCTCGTGAAGTATGTACATGAGAATGGTAAGCTTCCTGTAGTGAATTTCGCTGCGGGTGGTGTGGCAACTCCTGCTGATGCTGCATTGATGATGCAGTTAGGTGCTGAGGGTGTGTTTGTTGGTTCTGGTATCTTCAAGAGTGGTGATCCAGCTAAGCGTGCTGCAGCTATCGTTAAGGCAGTTACAAACTATAATAATCCTAAGGAGTTGGCAGCATTGTCAGAAGACTTGGGTGAGGCTATGGTTGGTATCAACGAGCATGAAATTGAAGTGCTCATGGCTGAGCGTGGACAATGAGAATTGCCGTTATTGCCCTGCAGGGAGCATTCTTAGAGCATGAAATGATGCTCCGTAAGCTGGGAGTTGATTGCTTTGAGGTGCGACGATTGGAGGATTGGCAACAGGAGAAAGATGGATTGATAATCCCTGGTGGTGAGAGTACCACTCAAGGAAAGCTCCTTCGTGACCTCGGTTTGCTTGATCCTATCCGTGAAGCTATCGAAGCAGGATTGCCAGTCTTTGGTACTTGTGCGGGTTTGATACTCCTTGCTCGTGAGGTAGAGGGGAATAGTCCGTCTGCACCAGTTCCTCCTCGATTGGGAACAATGCGTATGACTGCTGCTCGTAACGCCTATGGTCGTCAGCTGGGTAGTTTCCATACGGAGGCTCCTTTTAAGGGGATTGATGGCGATATCCCAATGACTTTTATTCGTGCTCCTTATATAAAGGAGTCTGCTGGAGAGGTAGAAACCCTTTCAGAGGTTGAGGGACATATCGTAGCTGCTCGCCAAGGAAACCAGCTTGTTACTGCTTTTCATCCTGAATTGGATAGTGATATGCGTGTGCATGAATACTTCTTGGAAATGGTGAAGGGCAGATGATACCTTAAAGGAAAGTATAACTAAATAATGAATATAGGCTGTTACAGATGCTTATTGGCATCTGTAGCAGCCTATATATGTTTTTGTTATGTTCTAAAGAAATAATATCGTAGCCCTTTGCTAACAATAAGTTGCTCTCCGTTTGGCTACATCTTGCAATGTGTTAAGTGCTCCGCACCATTGGTGTTTATCCTCCGCACAATAGGTGCTAAGCACCAGCACGAGATGTGTTGGATGTTAAAAGTGTTGTTGGAGATGGTTGAATAGGGTTTTACTGGTCGTTATTCTTATAATAAGATAAGAATATATAGCTTGTTGGGAGTATGCTTATCGGTTAGTATTGATAAGTTCTGTAAGCTAATATTTACCGATAAAATATTTGTGATACCAGACTTAAAGACATAAAAAAAGGACTACCGCTGTAGTCCAACCTTTGTTAACCTTAAATCTAATACTATGAAAAACACGTTGCAAAGATAAAGAGTATTTTTTATATTTGCAACTTTTCCAATGTCTTTTTTTAGCATATGATGTATTATTGATTTATATCAAGTAGTTTATATGACAAAATGATAGTTTAATATAGTTTGTCATCAATCACCACAACAGGCTTGATGAGGTCGTGTGGTTTGTCCTTCATCAGGTTAAGTGATTCTTCCATGTGGTCAAAACCATTGAAGCGATGCGTCACAAGATATGATAGGTTCAGTCTACCTGACGTAACCAGTTTGGTGAGTTTTTCCATACGGAGACGACCACCCGGCATCAATCCGCCTCTAATGGTCTTGTGTCCCATACCAACACCCCACTCAACACGAGGAATATTAATGGTTTCGCCAGAGCCGAGATAATTGACAGTACCGATAGTTCCACCCGGCTTCAGAACGGTGACAGCTTCAGCAAAGGTGTCAACTGTTCCACCTGCAATGACGATACGGTCAACGCCACGTCCCTTAGTTAGTTTCATTACCTGTTCAGCAATAGGACCATTGTGATAGTCGATAATCTCATTTGCTCCATACTTACGTGCAGCATCAGCACAAACCTTTCTACTGCCGACAGCATAGACATAGGATGCACCAGTAAGCGCTGCGCCAGCCACAGCCATCAAGCCAACAGGACCAATACCGATAACGAGGACTTCATCGCCAAACTTCACGTCAGCAAGTTCTACTCCGTGGAAGCCTGTAGGTACCATGTCTGAGAGCATAACGGCATCAACGGGGTCAAGTCCTTCTGGGATTAGAGCTAAATTGCCGTCAGCATCGTTGACATGGAAGTATTCGGCAAACACACCATCTTTGAAGTTAGAGAACTTCCAACCAGCCAGCATACCATTCGAGTGCATGGAATATCCAGCCTGAGCTTCTAATGAATTCAATCAGGAGTGATGGCAGGAACAAGTACTCTGTCTCCTGGTTTGAAGTCTTTAACCATTGAGCCAACCTCAACGACCTCTCCTGTAGCTTCGTGTCCGAGAATCATGTCTTTCCTCTCTCCGATAGCTCCTTCCCAAACTGTATGTACGTCAGAGGTACAGGGAGCAACCGCCAATGGTCTAACGATAGCATCCATAGGTCCACATACAGGCGGTCTTTCTCTATCCAACCAGCCTTTCCGATTCCTAACATTGCAAATGCTTTCATAATAAAATCTCCTATAAATAAATGAAACTTAGGGTTTTTAAGCACACTTGCTTGTCATGATATATATATGTCACAAATATAGATAGTATTTTTATATTTGCAAGTGATTTCAATGAAAAAGAAAGCTAAGGTCTTTGTATTGCCGAAAGAGATAGATATAAGATGGATAAGGAAGTGATGGCAATAGCGGATGTAATGTAAAGAGAATTAGATAAAGAAAGTTGAATATAACCTGAAAGAAAGACTAAAGTCTGAAAGAAAAGTTGAAATATAGCTTATAAAAAGCATTTTTATCCGTTAAAACTTTGTTATGTCATTTTTTAAGCCTATCTTTGCAAAAAATAAAAGGATTAAGACGTTTAAGGATATGGGATTCCGACATTCAGTGAGATTGATGTTGGAATTCTATCTTTTTTATGTCTATTGAAAAACGATTAATTTTTAAAACAAGATATTATGGCTTATATGTCACAGGAAGGTTACGACAAACTCGTAGCCGATTTGCAGTATTTAGAATCTGTTGAACGTCCCAAGGCATCTGCTGCTATTGCCGAAGCTGCCGATAAGGGTGACTTGAGTGAGAATTCTGAGTATGATGCTGCTAAGGAGGCACAGCGTCATCTGGAAGCACGTATTGCTGAATTGAAGATGACCGTGGCACAAGCAAAGATTGTTGATGTGTCACGTTTGAGCACTGATGCCGTACAGATTATGTCTACTGTTGAGATGACAAACGTAAAGACAAATGCTAAGATGAAGTACACGATTGTCAGTGAGACGGAGGCTAACTTGAAGCAGAATAAGATTTCAATTAAGACCCCTATCGCACAGGGCTTGTTGAATAAGAAAGTGGGCGATGAGGTTGAAATCACTATCCCTCGTGGTACTATTACTCTGCGCATTGACAAGATCTCAATTGATGCATAACTATAAAACAAGGAGGTTTGTATGACAATATTCAGTAAGATTGCAGCGGGTGAGATTCCAAGCTACAAGTGTGCAGAGAACGAACAGTTCTATGCCTTTCTCGACATTGACCCAGTAACAAAGGGACACACACTTGTCATTCCTCGTAAGGAGGTTGATTACATCTTTGATATGGAAGATGAGGAACTTGCTGCCTTTGAGGTTTTTGCAAAGAAGGTTGCACGTGCTATAAAGACGGTCTTCCCGTGTAAGAAGATAGCACAGGTCGTCTTAGGATTAGAGGTTAATCACGCACATATCCACCTCTTGCCAATGAACAGTGAGGCTGATGTTGATTTCAAGCATCACGTACAGGTTGAGGCTGAGGAGCAGAAGGAGATTGCTGCAAAGATTTTCAAGGCTTTCCAGGAATTGGATTAAGTGATAGCTGCTGACACAGAAAACGAACAGAACGGAGATATATCATAAGGAATATATCTCCGTTTTTGCTTATAAAGAATCTCTATGAAGGAAACGAAAGATGATAATTGGTCAGATTGGTTGATTAATGACAAGCTCCGCTGGGAGAGATTTGGCTCGTTTGGTTGGAAAGAACGTGTAAGCATGTGGACTGGGATTGTATTGGGTAGTCTTTTGTTCATTGCTATCCTTGTTGTAGCTTTTCTCCTTATTGAGAAAGGTAATAAACTTTACGACAACACCATGCTTCCTTTTGATAGTGGAGAGATAAATTATATATCAGTTTGGTTTGTTTTGAATGTAATTCTAAGTGTTATAGTATTTATATCAAAAAAAAGTTTGAGAAATGATTCGAATCGGATTTTTAACTTCTTCTTGTTAATGGTCTTCAATTTGCTCCCTTCTTATTTTCTCTTAGGAATTTTGTCCTTTACCATTCTTTATTCCAACTCTTCTTACGGAGAAAAGGAAGCAATAAATCAGAGGGCTATATTCACAAGGAAAGTTAGAAGAGTGTCAAGGAGCAATAGTGTTTTTGTTATAGCTTTTATCTTCCCAACATGAAGCGAAATGTCATGATTAGTAGTAGGTTCGATTATGACTGGAAAGATAAGACCGCTTGTGATATCTATCTACATAAAGGTTATTTTGGGATGTATGTTGTAGATAGTGCGGTGTATAAAGAAGATTTGTATTATTCAACAACACTTGTTGCTGAATGATGAATAACTACCCACCTTTACCAAACTTGCTGCTCCCCTCCTTTGGAGGGGTTGGGGGAGGTTTTTATTTATACAAACTCTTCTCCCTTCTTTATCTGTACCTCATTCACATATTTCCTTACCAATGCAGAAGAATCTTCTTTCTTACAGATAAGTAATACATTGTCCTTTTCGGCAATGATATAGCCATCGAGTCCGTTGATAACACCTAATTTACCTTTAGAAAGCTTTATGATATTATTGGCAGCATCTTCAAGGATAACATCCGAGTCAATGACAACATTATCTCCATCTCGCTTGCTTAGTGACTCATAAACACCATGCCACGTTCCAAGGTCTGCCCATCCAAAGTCGCACCTCATCACATAAACATTCTCCGACTTCTCTAAGATGCCATAATCTAATGAAATGTTAGGATAGCGTGGGAAATTATCATGTATGAAAGCCTCTTCATCCTCTATCGTTGTTATCTTACTGCTCATTTCACCTTCACGCAAAACAGAAGGAAGGAAGCCATAGAGGCATTGACGAAGGTAATTGATGTTAGAGAGGAAGAGTCCTGTATTCCAACACCACTCCTTACTATCCATGAACATTTGTGCAAATTCTCGGTCCGGCTTTTCAGTAAAGGCTTGCACCTTATATATATCACCATTACCAGTGTAGACACCCTTCTGAATATATCCGTATCCAGGTTCTGGTCGGGTAGGGCTAACTCCCATCGTCAGTATAGCATCATTCTTCTCAACGAACGATAATCCCTCTTTGATATTACGGAAGAAAGCATCATCATTAACAATGTTATGATCAGAAGGAGATATTATAATGTTAGCTTTAGGGTCGAACATCATAATACGATGCACTGCCCATGCAACACTTGGTGCAGTGTTTCTGTGGATTGGCTCAGCCATGATATGATCAGCTGCCACTTCAGGCAACTGCTCTCTGACAAGGTCAAGATAATCGCAGCTGGTATTAATATAAATGTTCTCTTTTGGAAGAATATTTGCAAAGCGGTCAAAAGTTTGTTGAAGTTGAGTACGACCCACACCAAAGAAGTCTATAAATTGCTTTGGATACTTATCTCTACTGCAGGGCCATAGTCTTCGTCCCTTGCCACCGGCAAGAATTACGCAATAGTTGTTCTGTTTCGTAGTCATTATCTATTTAAGCTAACCGAATTTGTTTCTCCAAAGATACCTTTTATAACTCATACCTCCAAATCTTTTATTGTAAAATACTACAAATATGCATTATTCAAAGTATTGTCATTAAATAATTCCTCAAAAATTTGCCAAATCCAGATTTTCTCTCTACCTTTGCACCCGTTGTTCAAACAACAGTCATGCCCAGATGGCGGAATAGGTAGACGCGCTGGTCTCAAACACCAGTGGGGCAACCCATCCCGGTTCGAGCCCGGGTCTGGGTACAAAGATAGGTTGATAACTTGTTGGTTATCAGCCTATTTTGTTTTTGTGGGTAGCCAAAGGGTAGGAAAAGACAACCATATCTCTTTTTGATACTTATATTAGACTTAAAAATCAGAACTCACTTTTTATCTTTAATCATACTATTAAGTTTAAAATTCGTTTCCTGTCATTTTTAACATTGTTTGTAAAAGGCTTTGATAATGAATAACTTGTGTCTCTTTTGGTAGTGACAGGAGTGACAGGAAATTAAATTATTGTCTATACAAAAGTGATAAGTTGCTGTTAATAGGAATATAAAAAAATTGCAGAAACCAAAGGAAAAAGTCTATATCATTAATATTACGACATCTTTGTGAAATCTCTACAGTTCTAAATTATTTAATCTCATGTATTTAAATTTTTGTAATTCTTTTTCATCCTGCATTATATTTAATAAAATTGTATCTCTATTTATCTTTGTTTCACCACACATATCTCTTCTTATCAATACCATGACATCCAAGAAACTATCAACTTGTTTATAGATATCCTCCTCTGTAAGAGAACTTAAATAACTATTTAATGCAAAAACTACTTCGTCTGTCCCATACATAATTAATTCTTTTTGCTTCAAGAAGTCTATTACGCATTTCTCTCATTATATAGTCTTATTATCCTTCGAATTTTTAAACATATCATAAAAGAAATCATAAAGTTTCGCATAGGCAGAGTACCTTTTTTTCAGATAGTGCCCCTCCATGATTTTTATTCTTTCTGTTTTTACGATGAAGTAAAGCGCCTCAAGTAGGCGCACAGCAAAAGTAACTACTATACTTATAAAACCCTAATATAACATTCACGTCCATTCCGATAGTTTTATATTACTCTAATTGTTTTTCATATATGGAGTCTAATGTTTTTCCCATTTTTATCCTTCCATGTAATCCATCCATTATTGCTACTTCCAATACAGAAATCGGCAGCTGTGCTTGGACTGTTGAAAGTTATATCTGAAGCCAGTTCTATTTTACCATTACGCAGATGAGTGTATTCTTTCAATATTTTCTCTCGCTTATCCTTCCAAGTGAAGGATGGAACTGATGAATTCATTATAATACTGCCTTTCAAGACAGTAAATCCTTTGCTATGATAGAAGCCTTTTGCATCGCATCCACGTCCCTTTGTAAAGAAAAGATGTTCTTCTTTTGGTTTGGCAATATCAAATATGCCACAACCAATGAAAGATGTGAGAAATTTTACATCCTCAAAAAACTCATCCATATCATCTTTTCTATATTCGGGAAGATTTGGAGCTTTAGGTGTTTGCTTATTCTCATTTAAGACAAAAGAATTTGACGCCTTTGCTTCTGCTATTGCTTTATACTCTAAATATTGTACGTCAGCTTTGGTCATTGCGGCATCTTTAGAAATAAAAAGTAAGGCTTTTTGCCAAAACGCTTTCTTACTATCATGATCTCTCACTCGGTCTCGAAAGTTTTCCGTCTCACCAATATATGCCTTGGGCTTAGTTGCTTCATCTTCACCTAATAAGATGTAAAATGCGGGGACTGCAATTCCCTGCCGTTCAGTCAGAATAGAGATTTGAGCTGAGGAATCACATACATCTGACAAATCTTATTACTGATAAACACATACTGCGTTCCTTTCGGATCAGCATCTATTAAATATGTTGTTACTGTCTTACCCATAGCTTATATAAGATTGGATTGTAATTCATTTATTGTTATATCTGTAAAGGTTCTCCAAATTTTTAATTCAATGAGTTGATATTCCTTGTATAATTGCTTTACAAATTCTATCTCAAATACTAACCTGAAATCACTAGGGTTGTTATCAGGTTGCCCTTCCTTGCGAGTTCCCACACGAGCTATTTTAATAAGGTATAAGTCGCGTATGCCCTTATGCTTAATATAAGGTATGAAGTAGTAGAGTTTATTCAATGCTACGGTTGAAGGAAACCTCTTACCTGTATAGTATATCTTGGCTGATTGTTTGAGAAATAATTTCTCATTATTAGGCTTAACATTACATATTAGAACGTTCTTTTCAGGTTTAACATTATATCCATAGTGTTCACAATCTGAATTATACTCAACAAAGTCTTCACGCACAACATTATTCTCAACAATATTATCTGGATAACGCTGTAAAACATCGAAAAAATCAAGTTGTTGATAATGTGTCACTACTCTCTTGGATGGCGCAGCCAGTTCTATGCGTGCTGTTCCCAGAGCATTAGATCCAGCCTTAATCTGCACAGTTTTTCTTTATCATAATTGTAAAAATCGAAGTTGCCCCCCCCATGCCATCCGACGACTTCAGATATGCCACTACTTTCCCCTCCAATCACCTTATTCATACGATTGACAACTAACTCAGACATTTGGTTGCCAATTTCAATGCCGACATAATGACGGTTCAGTTTGTGAGCAGCAGCTAATGTTGTACCAGAACCGGCAAAGCAATCGAGAACATAATCACCTTCGTTGCTTGCAATCTCTATGATACGCTTCAGTAATTCTTCTGGCTTTGGTGTCTCAAAAATGTTTTCCTTATCAGGAAACAAGATCATCAACTGTGCACTATCAGATGTTCCCACTTCGTCAGCCAGCCAAATTGTTTCTGGTGTAAGACCAATCTTTGCATCACATAAGAATTTCTTAACCCGGGGAGTATTGCTTCCGTTTTTTCCAAACCAAATGTTTCCTTTGGCAATTTCACGCTTCATACGTTCCTCATTGTATATCCAACAACGACCTTTAGGAGGGTCGTGTCTTGCACCTGTGGGAGAAACAATTGTATAAAACTGACTTGGGACAGCATGACCCGATTGTACGTTTGCTGTCACAGATTGCCAGGGACCTCGTGGGTCATTGTCTGGATTCTTGTATTTGCTATTGATAAAATCCTTATCAACGGGAAGAAGATTTCTCTTTTTCTTAAACTCTTTTAGATCTTTTGCATAGACCAATATATACTCATGATTACAAGAAAACACTGCACGATTCTCGCGTGATTTCCGTTGTTCCCATATAATAGTACCAGCAAAGTTTTCTCTGCCGAAGATTCTATCGACTTCTACCCTCAAATATGCCATTTCACTGTCGTCAATGGATATCCAGATACTACCATCTTTTGACAAAAGCGGTTTTAAGAGATTTAGCACCCTGTCGCATGTCTCTCAGCCAATCTCCTTGAGTGTTATTGTCATCGTAATAATGATAAGTTTCTCCATTGTTATATGGAGGGTCTATGTATATGCACCTGATTCTGTTTGCAAATTCAGGGCACAGTTCAGGCAGGACATCCTTATTATTTCCATGAATCAGGATGTTTTGACTTTCTCTTCTTGCCTGTTGAATAGGTGGCATTGAATGTAAATTTTATATTATCTTGTATCTGCATATTATCTATTTGAACAAACTATCAGTATTTCTGCCTCGTATGATGATTCCAAGAAATGCTCTATCGAATTGAGCTTGTTATGGGTAAAATGTCCAGCAGAAACCACTTCTACATTGTCGAAATAATCACTTGCCCATGACATCAGTTGGCTAATAGTTACTACTCTTGGATGAGATCCTTTGGTCGCATCGTATGGGGAGTATGACAGCAGCAAATTTCTGTTAGATGCTGATATTACCTTAAACATTTCTTCAAAAGCCTTCGGTGCCTTACTCTTAATACAAAAAGGCGACTGGTGACGGTCTTTGCGATAGATACCATTGCTAACGTGCGTACTTCCGTGCACTTTAACGGTTGAGATTTCTGGTACATCGTCAAGTGCCATAGTCTCAAGCACATGGTAAAAACGACTATAATGATCACGAGTATATGGAGGGTCAGCATAGATGGTTTTAACATTATTTGGTAACATTCTTAAACACTCCATAAAATCGCCTTGAAGGACAATGTTATGGTGATGTCCTTTGGGCAGGGAAATATATTTATTTAACCAATCTTCAAAAAGTACAACAACGTCTATGATTTTTATCTTTTTATAGCTTTATTATAAAACCAGTTTTTTTGATGTTTCCTTTTCGAATCTCGGGCTTTTTATTGGTTGTGCAAAAATGTTTTCCTACTGTACATGCAATATCGCTAGCAGTACTGAGAAGTGCTGCCAAAAGCACATTCTTGTTTATACCATCAGGATGATGCCTAATTGCATCCATAATAACATCTATCTGAACTGCTTGACGATAAGAGAAATACACACCGCCATAATAACGAGAAATTAGCGATTCTTTACCCCAAAGACCTTTTCTTTTCAACTTTTCGTTGAGTTTACTCTGGACAGTTGATATTATCGATTCTGTTTTTCCCTGATTAAAAACCTCTATAGAACCATGTTCAAAAATGCTTGTCAATAATTCAAGATTTTTATTCCTTATCGCATCCTCCTCCAAATCAATTAAAGGGGTAAAAGCCTCTAATAACAAAGACTTGCCGCCCTTTATTTCTGACATGAAAGTTTCTACTGATTCTTTCGTAAGTGTATTAGGCTGTAACAACGCATCACATATAACTCTTGAATAATGCTGAATATCACATGCGACAACAGGATATAGTCGTAGAGTTTATATGAAACGCAACCAGAGCCAGCAAACAAATCGCAGACAGCTTCTGCTATCCGGATTCACTTTACGAACATTCTCTTCAATGAAATCAAGAGCCTCAGTTTGCTGCCAAGAGTAGTTAGCGTCCTAAAATCGTATGCCATATTCATTAAACAATTAATTCTGGGTACAAAGCATGAATTACCTCTACATCAGCAATGTATCGTCTCATCAGATTTTTCCTACCCTTTTGTCCCTTTGTTTCCATATACAGATAGTCCTTTTATCTTTTTATAGATATTATCAGAAGGCATTAAAACTTGATACATATAATTTTGTGTATCTTCTTTTATGAATAGACCAATGGGACGGTCATCCCCAGATGGATATGGCTGATTGGTTTCATCAACGCAACTCAAATCTGTAATTCTTACTTTTCACCGTAACAGATGGACTTTCCACTACTTCACCCAACGTACCGTCCTTTTTGATGTTGGTAAGTTTAACCTTGTAAGAGTTATCACCTTTCTTGGCTCCAAAGAAATTCTCAAAAACATTCTGACTAAAATTCGCCTGTTTCCATCTATTACCAGCCATAGGAATTTCAGCAATCAAAACCGCATTGCCAATTTTAACGGATTTCTCCACTTCTTTGTCGTGTCCATTATCGTTTCAACATGCTTAACTTTTACAAGTCTCTTCGGACGAAATCCTTCAGGGAATTTTTGAATGGTAGTATTTCTGAAAGTAATGGCTTTTCCATTTGTTTTTTTCCTTTTATCAGCTCCATCATCGTATCTTTTGGAACGTAAATCTTCTGAAGTAATAACTTTGTCTCTAAATAAATCGTCAATTAACTTTTGCGTAACAGGGTATAGATGCGTTTCGTTCCTCTAACATACCTTTCCAATATCTATAAAAGTCATCATGAATGGAAGAAGGGTCTATGGTGTCTTTTATCAACAGAGAACACTCAATATTTTGTACGAGACCTGGAACTGTGAGATTATTTGAGCCCACAATCAACGTAAAAATATCTCTATTCTCAAATAAAATACACTTTAGGATGAAAAATATTATTTGAGTTGGTATGGTATATACGACATCTACATTCCATGTCAACACCTCTTCTAATGCTTCTTTAGAAGTGGCTTTCTGGTCAACACTAAGTATTACCTTGATTTTTCATTCCTCTTACTTTACCTTCATTAATAAATTTGGTTAGTGCGGAGACACCACCATAGCTTGCAAACGCTACAAGGCATGTAAAGTTGTCATATATTTTGATTCGAATAGTTTTATCAATTCCTTTCCAACAGAGGAATCCTCTTCGATGTTATAACCTTGTCCAATGATGATAGTTTCCATTATTATTTCTTTTTATTTTCAACTTCTTTCGCTTATTTATTACACAACTATTTACTATTTTATTAAATACTCATTCTGCGCCACCAAATAGCAAGCATAGCGAGTAATTATAACTTCGTCCATTTCACGATGGGTATCGTTTTACCAATTTTTGTCATTTTATTTAAAAAGATAGTTCTTTCATTATACTATATTACCATTTGTATCAAAATTAACTTCCAGCAAATCTTTGATGTCAACCTGAAGCAGACGAGCGATTTCCACGAATTGAGCCATGGAGGGCTGTATTTTGTTGGTTTTCCAACGTGAGACGGTCATATCGGTGACCCCCATCTGGTCAGCAAGCCACCGATTAGTAATTTGCTTATCAGCTAATACCACTCTGATTCTATTTTTGGCAATTTTTCTTTGTCATCTGTTCCATTTGTTTATTGATGGTATGTGCAAAGATAAACATAACTTGTTAAATAGCACCATATTTTGCAACTATAATTTCAATTCTGGAAGACTATTGATTGCATTTTCCTTCAACTTATCCACTGCACGAGTGTATTTTTTTGTGTTCTAATCCGCTATGCCCAATAGAATGGCAACGACCTTGATATTAACCTCATAGTTTAGAATATTTACTGCAAAATAGTGAAGAGCGTGATATCAACTGATATTTTTGTTAATGGAAGCAGGTCCCTATTATTAAGGATTACTTGGAGGAGAAGTTTGAATATAGAAGAAAACTTTGTTCGTAGGCACTTCAACAATCAAGGAAGTAGGTAGGCAACGAGAAGGATAATAACGCTACTATGAGTAGAATGCCTTTTAGTACTGCTTGAAAGTTTAGTAGATGATTTGTATAGTTAGTTTTAGAAATATCGCAATAGAAAGAGTTTACTAATAAGCGTTGAAGCATGAGAGGATATTATGGCTGGTAAAGAAACTACTGAACTGAAAATTGTTTATGCTTCATGTCTGTAGGGGTGGTTTTTACCATCATTTTGGAATTACTTTCACGATAAGAAGAATTTATTTTCACGAACACAATACGAGATGAGAGAAGCGGTAGAGGGCGATAAGGAGGCGAAAGTGTCTGATGAAAGAGATAAGGTTGGCACAAGAAATGGCTATGTTTTTAAAAAAGACTTATCTTTTGTCCTTCGATATCGTATAGAAATAGAATTGCAAAATGATTGATAAAAACGAAACTGACGCTTGTTCTGTTGGTTGTGATTGTGACCGTCATTACTTGTATTCATCCCGATCTATCCGAATGAACAGACGCTGCAGCATATCGGTACTGTGCTGTTGCTGATACCGCTGACGATGGATGTCTTTAGAAAACAACTTCCAATGTCGGCTTTTATTGGTATCGTTGCTTTCACACTTCTTCATGTTATTGGCACGTTATATTTATTCATACGTGCCTTATAAAGAGTGGGCTGTATCGTTAGGTTTGGTTGATAAAGGTTTCTTTCCATGACCCACGTAATCATTATGATCGGTTAGTACATTTCTCTTTTGGTGCATTGATGTTCCCTTACTTCGTCTATCTTTGTAGGAAATGGGTAAAACAGCAATCGTTTGTTGCTGTTGTGATGGCATGGATGATGATTCAAACAGGTAGCTTGATTTACGAACTATTTGAATGGTTACTGACGATAGTCATGACAGCAGAGGAAGCTGACTATTATAATGGCCAGCAAGGTGATATGTGGGATGCACAGAAGGATATGGCTTTGGCACTGGTTGGCTCTACAGGAATGTTCCTGATATATGCGGTTCGCTGTCTTATTAGAAGAAGTAAGTAGGGAAAACCAAGATGTAAGGTTGCACCGCTACGTGAGTTTATGGTCATAAAATAAGGTTCTTCCGTTAAATGCGCAGATTGTTGATAGAATGAGATTAATCCACATAAACGGAATGAATCTCCCCAATTAGATGGTTTTAGGCTGAGGGATAAATTACATAACAGATATAATTAGACGCGATATCTACCTGTCATCTATAAACAACGTATTCCTTCATTAGCTGATATTTGTAAACTATTTTTATGCGGTTCAAAAACCAAACGCATGCTCTTTTGGCTTATAAAAGACGCCTAATTGACTTGTAAAAGGTGCCCTTTAAGACCCTTACTAACGTCCTTTTGAAGTCCAATTAAGCACCTTTTATTTTACTACTTTGTAACTGATTGATTTCCTTATGGTTACAAACTTGTTTTTTTATATGTGTTTTTGCCTTTATTTATTGATGTTTTATTTGAGTTATGTAACGATTTTTCAAATCCTTATCTGCAGATTTTCGAAGTCTTAAATGAAATGGTTTTCATGAAAGAGGATGATAATAGGATGGATACTTGACTATTTTAACTATGTTTTTTGTTTTAATGAGTAACTTCGGTTCATCCATTATAGCAATACGAAAAGCGTCCACAGATTAAACCCAAATCGGTCATTAGATTACAATGTTTCAAGAATTCTTGTTTTTGTGTTGTTTCCTATCATCTCTTATTTTCTTGTCGGCACCTTGCCTGTCTTTGCAACTTGACGTAGCCCGCTACGCCTGCGTTACAAAGATAGGCAATCTGCTCGACAATAAAATAGAATCTGTTTAGGCTCTAATGAGCGATTTGGGTTTAACGAGAAGAACTGGAAAATACGCTTAAGATAGTTCGGAATAGGGAGGAGGTATTCTGGTTAATTTGGCTTGTCGAGGAATGTGAAAAGGTGCAAATTGTCACTTATGGATAGCATTTAGATGTAATTTATGTGTATTTTCTTGGCAAATCAACCTTTTTTGTTTACCTTTACACCAAATTTGAATAACGAACATTATGAGTTACAACTTATTAAAAGGTAAAAGAGGTATTATTTTTGGAGCCCTCAACGAGATGTCTATCGCATGGAAAGTTGCTGAAAGAGCAGTTGAGGAAGGTGCAATGATCACCTTGTCAAATACTCCTATCGCAGTAAGAATGGGTACAGTAAATGCACTGTCAGAGAAGTTAAACTGCGAGGTTATTCCAGCTGATGCAACTAACGTTGAGGACTTGGAGAACGTATTCAAGCGCTCAATGGAGGTTTTGGGTGGTAAGATCGACTTCGTTCTGCACTCTATCGGTATGTCACCAAACGTGCGTAAGCACCGTACATACGATGACTTGGACTATAAGATGCTTGACACTACACTCGATATCTCAGCTGTTTCATTCCACAAGATGATTCAGAGTGCTAAGAAACTTGATGCTATCAATGAGTATGGTTCAATCCTTGCACTCTCTTACGTAGCTGCTCAGCGTACCTTCTACGGTTACAATGACATGGCTGATGCTAAGGCATTGTTGGAGAGTATCGGTCGTAGCTTTGGTTATATTTATGGTCGTGAGAAGCACGTACGTATCAATACTATCTCTCAGTCACCTACAATGACAACTGCTGGTTCTGGTGTAAAGGGAATGGATAAGCTCTTCGACTTCGCAGATCGTATGTCTCCATTGGGCAATGCAAGTGCTGCTGAGTGTGCTGACTATTGTATCGTAATGTTCTCTGACCTCACCCGTAAGGTGACAATGCAGAACCTCTACCACGATGGTGGTTTCTCAAATGTAGGTATGAGTCTCCGTGCTATGGCTACATACGAGAAGGGTCTCGATGAGTATAAGGACGAGAACGGTAATATTATCTACGGATAAGTAAAGCCTCATCCCTGACCCTCCCCGAAGGGGAGGAGGCAAATAAAGGGAGGGTAGGGTACAGGATTTATCTTTATAGATATAATTCTCTACAACTATCTAATGTAACTCCTCTTTATTCGCTTGTTGAGGAAGGTGCTAAGAGAAATAATAAAAAAACTCCAGTAAGTGAAGACTTACTGGAGCTTTTTATTTTCTGTTGATATTTCAAATCATTTTTCCATACCAAACTATATACGAATTTGTCTCCTCTCTTCGGGGAGGGTCAGGGTGAGCTTTACTTTCTACCAAAGTCGGCAGGAATCTCACCCCACTGCTTAGTTTCCCACTTTATAATAGGTGTTGTAACCTTATGCGTTTGCAGCCAATGTTCTGCACGAGCAATGATTTGATGGAGTTCTTCAGTTTCTGCATTGCGAACAAAAGTAGTCTTACAACGTTTTTATTTACCCATAAGATAGCATTATAAGAGTCGCTATAAATAACTTTATCCTTGATCCCTTGCTTCTCCATAAGTGCCAAAGCATGAACAATAGCGAGGAACTCACCAATATTGTTTGTTCCTATTACCGGACCAAAATGGAAGACTCTCGGCCCTGTTTGTAGGTCGACACATTGATACTCCATCGGTCCCGGATTGCCAGAACAAGCAGCGTCAACAGCCCAAGCACCAGCCCCCCTCAATCCCCCCGAAAGGGGGGAAGCCCCAGTCTGCTGTGGTTGGATGCCAGACTGAGTATTAGTTTGAGAACTCGATGGAGTATTTATTGGAGAATCACCTGTTTGGGTTGTATTATGTGAGTCTATTGCCATTATAGTTTCTTTAATCTTCTGGATAACTTCTTCCCTATGGTTGAAGACTTCCTCATTAGTGAATCGGATAACAGTATAGCCCCATTGCTTAAGGTTATGAGTCCGTTCCTCATCCTTTATAATTTGTTCATCATTAAAATGATACTTTACCATCAATTTCAACAATAAGTTTATACTTAAGGTTGATGAAGTCAGCAATATATTGTCCGATGATATGTTGTCTACGAAACTTGTAACCACTTTGTTTTCCTTTTAGGTATAACCAAAGTAGGTTTTCTGCTTGTGTAGAGTGCTGCCTGTTCTTTATAGCATTTGCTTTCAGCAGTTCATACTCTATCTCATCAGCCGTTTCATAGATGTACATAGCCCTAATGTTTTTACTTTTATCCCACCTACCCATTTTGCCTCCCTCCCCTGGGGAGGGTCGGGTAGGGGCTACATCCTCTCTGGCACCTCGATACCGAGCAATGCCATACCGTTCTTGATGACCTTAGCCACGTTCTTGGCAATCATCAGACAGGTAATCTTCTCTGCTTCCGTATCAGCGTTGAGGATGCTGTAGTCATGATAGAACTGGTTGAACTCCTTAGTCAGCTCATAGCAGTAGTTTGCAATACTGCTTTGGGCTATAGTCAATACCAGCTTGAGCGACAGCAGCACCGCAAAGTCATTGAGCTTCTGGATGAGTGCAATCTCCTTGTCATTGAGCGGAGCATCGTCGTTAAGTGATGCTGGTCAGGTGATGTTCTGTGCCTCAGCCTTACGAAGGATACTACGGATACGTGCGTAAGTGTACTGGATGAATGGTCCTGTATTACCATTAAAGTCGATAGACTCCTCTGGGTTAAAGAGCATATTCTTGCGCGCATCAACTTTAAGGATGAAGTACTTCAGCGCACCCATACCCACGATACGTAATCTCGTTCTTCTCTCCTCTGTGATACCTTCCAACTTGTTCACCTTATCCTCGCTAAGACTCTTTGCGTTCTCAATCATTGATGCAACAAGGTCGTCTGCATCGACAACTGTTCCCTCACGACTCTTCATCTTACCATTTGGCAATTCAACCATACCGTATGAGAAGTGTACAAGTTCTTTACCCCACTTGAAGCCTAAACGATCCAAGAGGATAGAGAGAACTTGGAAGTGGTAGTTCTGCTCGTTACCAACAACGTAAATCATCTTGTCGATAGGGAAGTCGTTGAAACGCATCTCTGCCGTACCAATATCCTGTGTCATATAAACCGATGTACCGTCCTTACGCAACAAGAGTTTCTGATCTAAACCCTCGTCAGTGAGGTCAGCCCATACAGAGTTGTCTTCCTTGCGGATGAAGAGACCCTTTGCAAGACCTTCTTCCACCTTCTTCTTACCAACAAGATAAGTGTTTGATTCGTAGTAAATCTTATCGAATCCAACGCCCATAGCCTTGTAAGTCTCGTCGAAACCAGCATATACCCAGTTGTTCATCTTCTCCCACAAAGCACGAATCTCTGGGTCATTAGCTTCCCACTTCACGAGCATGTCGTGTGCCTCCTTAATCAGTGGAGCCTCGTGTTCAGCCTTTTCTTTTGCTTCATCGGCTGTCATACCCTCTTTCTCATACTGCTCCTGAAGTTGCTTGCACTCCTCTTTGTAGTGCTTGTCGAAGAGTACGAAGTCACCAATCAAATGATCGCCCTTCTTGCCAGCCTGCTCTGGTGTGATACCATTACCCCACTTCAGCCAAGCCAACATAGACTTACAAATATGGATACCACGGTCATTAACGATATTTGTCTTTACCACCTTGTTACCGTTAGCCTCCATAATCTGTGCCAACGACCAACCGAGGAGGTTGTTACGCATGTGACCAAGGTGAAGTGGCTTATTTGTGTTAGGTGAAGAGTATTCAATCATCACCAATGGACTCTCGTCTGTCACACGCTTCTCGCCAAACTTCTCATCAGCGTTGATATCATTCAGCAGACCTGTCCATGCAGCTTGCGCAATAACGAGGTTGAGGAAGCCCTTTACAACGTTGAAGTCGGCTACAGCCTTACAGTTCTTCTTCAGGTATTCACCTAAATCCTGTGCCGTATCTTCAGGCTTCTTGTGTGAAGTCTTCAGCAATGGGAAGGTGACGAGTGTGAGGTTACCCTCAAAGTCGCTGCGTGTCTTCTGCAGCTGAATCATCTTTTCAGGAACTTCTGTTCCATACATTCCTTTACAGCTGCAAGTGCAGCAACGGTAATTTGCTCTTCTATCTTCATCTTTTGTTTCTTTTTATCTGTCTGCAAAGTTACGGAAAATCAGCCGAATAACGGCAGGAGGAAGGGGCATCATAATTCATAATTCATAATTCATAATTATGATTAGTTTTTAATTCATAATTCATAATTCAAAAATTCATAATTATGATTAGTTTTGATGCAAAATTTATATCTTGTTCTTTGTAATTTTATTATTTGTCAATTGTACTTGTGTTTGCCCTCTTTTATGCAGTCTAATAAACATTCTTGTGTATGCTTGTTAGTAGTGTTTTTGCGGTGGTGTTGATGCTCAGCACGAGTGGTGTTGTTGGTAAGCACCAATGGTGTTGAGCGCTAATCGCCATGCAATATATGACGGGGAGATATCAACTTGTTGTTAAAAAGAGTCATACTGTCAAAAGTAATTAATGGTTATTTGATGTAGGGGCTTACTTGCTTAAGGGTAATACAATCTAATAGAGAACGTATGATTTAAGTTTTATCGGCTATAATGCTCACTTTTTAGTTGTAAAGTCTTGTATTTATGTGTGTTGAGTTCTGTTGAAAAGTAGTTTTATTTCTTGTTTATTTGCAATATTTACGCTATCTTTTGCGATTAGATTAACTATATATAAATTATATGCGTAAAAGTATTCATAAGTGGACTTATGCCCTTGTAGCCAGTGTTTTTGCATTGGTAATGTGTTTTAGCCTTTAGTGCTTGTGGTAGTGATGATGACAATGATGTAAATAATGGGGTAAGTCCTGTTCTTTACAGTGATTTTGGAGGTAGAATCGGTGTTAACTATCCATTGGGTATCCTCGGTAAAATGGTTTCTTTCTTTATTCCTAAGAGTCAGGCTGACAGATTGTTGACTTAACAAAGGGCGGTGATTGGGTTGCTGGTGGTTCTAGCAGTTGGTGGTCTATACAGATATGATGATCATCTTTTCCAGAAAGGAAGTTATGTTTATCTTCTCAAGACGGGTGCAAATGAGATAGAACTCCGTTATAAATATATTTGGAAAGAAGGTACAGCAACTCGTACAATAGAGGGAAACTATAAGAACGTAAGATGACAACGCATCAAGATGCGATTGATTGGGCACATAGGCAGGGCTTGTATTAAAGTCAAATCAGCTTTTTCAAAAGAATCATAAAGGAGATTGTACCAGAGTATCAGGTCTCTACCATTGATATTTCTGGCATAATTCCTTTATTTTTGCTTTTTTTACTGCGCGTTAAGGCGATGATAAGGGAGAGAAGATGAAAACGTGTGTCTTGTTTGTAGATTCCTCTTGTTCAGACTATGCCTTTTCTGCATAATATCCACCCTTTTCTTTGATATAATCAATGAGTTCTGCGAAGATTTGATTTTGTCTTAATGTTGGCTCATTACCAGTAAGAATCAGCTGTTTGCGGGCTCTTGTGATGGCAACATTCAGTTTACGATCAATAGGTTGACCGTCTTCATAGAACGTGTTGGCAGTGAGGAAGTCGAGTTGATAGCGACTTTGAATGGTGAAGGAGTAGAGGATGATGTCACGCTGGCTACCCTGATAGCGCTCAACCGTATCAATACTGATTTCCTCCAGTTCGGGAATACCGAGCTTTTCTATCTCCTTTCTAATCATTGCAATCTGATTACGGTAAGGCACGATGACACCAACAGACTTCTGAGGGTCGAAGTTTTTGCCGAGTTGTCGGTATAAACGTCTTAGCAGGTCGGTAATGATACGCGCCTCTTCCGTGTTTACTTTCTCTGAAATATTCAGTTGTCGACACGGCTTTGAAGGGATGAAAATCATACGATGCGCCTTTTAAAACATCATCCGTCTCGTCCTCACTCGTTTCGTTATAAGCTAATGTCTGCTCCAACTGATGCGCTAATGGCACACACTCGAGTTGTTCGCGTGCGTAAAACTTACGATTAGCAAAGTCGGCAATATCCGGATGCATTCGCCCTTGTTTGTGCAGTGTACCTACAAACTCACTTCTCCCTGCTGCCCGCTCTGTTAGGATAAGGCGTTCAAAGAGAGTTGGCACATGATAAAAAGGTGGATTTTTGAGGAAAGTATTGGTTTCTTCCGTTTCTAAAGTGTCCTGTTGTTGCACCACAGCAGGTAATTGTTTATGGTCGCCTATCAATATAAACCGCCTCTATCGCACGCCTTTCTGCATGTCGGGTAGATAGTAATCCAATGATATTTGGTTCCAATATTTGACTCGCTTCGTCAATGATGGCGAGGTCGAAAATGCTTTTATGTTGAAAAGTTCAGAGCGTGAGTTCATAGTAGAGGTTGTGGCTACAACAATTTGGGCATCTGCTAAGGTAGACTTTATGCTGTTGAGTGTTGCGTTCTCATCTAACACTTCTTGCAATAGATGATCACTATACTTTGGGTCGCAACTGAACTCATTGCCAATACGGATATAGTCAAGTTTATTCTCTGTTAGCATATTACAAATCTCGTCAACAGCACGATTTGTATAGGCAAGGAGTAGGATTGAACTTTGAACTTTGAACTTTGAACTTTGAACTTTAGACTTTTCTGCCAACTGTTCACGCACAAGGAATTGCAGGGCTTGTGAGGTTTTGCCTGTTCCTGGAGGACCGATAAGAAGGAAATAATCCTGTGCCTGCTTTGCTTTCAAGATGATTTCGTCATAATCGGGATGGTAGCTGCTGGATAAGGTCAGCGACTTATCGACGCGTGGCACACGCTGTCCCAAGAGCAACTGACGTCGTTCTTCGTTTGAAGTGATGAAAGTGTAAAGACTTCTGATAGCCGATGTGCCACCGATGTCACTACCAGCATGCTCAATAGCGAAGTAATCTCCGCTGATAAGGTCAGGGTTTTGCTGTCCGTCATTGAGGTGTACAACAAGTCTGTCACCATGTATCTCCTGCAGTGAACCTTTGAAAAGGATACTCATTCTTACGTCAGGTGCCCTCGTTCTTCTTGTACGTAGCAGAGGTAAATCATGTCTCCTCTACGAAAGTTAGGGAGGAAATCTTCGCCCTGTTGGGGTACAGCGAGTGTAATCGTATCATAGCCATTGAACGAGCTGCTACGCTCTTTCTCGATGATAGTCAGTCCTGTATAGATGTTTCCTGTCTCTTTTTTCTCTGCAAGAGGCATGTTCCAGAGGTCTGCATTGCTATTTCCAACACCTTCCTGTACACCCACTTTCGATACTAATTGTTCCTTGATAACAAAGGTCATCATACGTGTGAAATAAGCACGTTCGAGGTCGTTGAGCTGGTGAAGTGGTGCCAGTGTCTCAGTGAGTTGTGGCAAGAGGTATCTATTGTAGAAGTTATCGTTTTGTTTCTCAACGTTCAAAGTCTGCGGTGTGAGCAATGGCAACATCCTATCAAAGCCATTATCAGCCATCCAGAACTCCGTTGCCACGGCTTGATTACGGAAGCGGATAGCTTCACGAATCAGCTTTTGTAGTGGCTCCACTTCGAGGAGTCCGTCGGGTAGGGGATATTTAGAATACAAGAGTTGGATGTGTGCATTCTTCGGACTGAGTTGGAAGTTATATTGCAAGATACCGTAGTAGAGTAACACCTGCACGTAGTGTTTCTCAACATGGAGTGAGCCATGCGGATTTTTGTATTTGCGTTCAATAAAAGTATTCTTGCCCGACTTCTGCTCAACAAGTAGTTTTAAGTCGGTTGTCATCAAGTCAACACGACCCTGTATGCCCAATCGTTCGCATACAAAGGAAGGTTCAAGAATAGCTTTCTCACGGTCGAAGGTTTGGAAGATTTCATCAACAATCCCCTTGATATTCTCCACCTGTCGTTCTGCATCTTGTTTGAAAGACGCTGCATCAAAGTCGGGACAGGTCGCATAGTCCAAAGCCTTCTCTTTGAAGTTAGAACGGAAGGTTTCTTTTATGTCGTATCCTGCAGGATGATTGATGATATCATCGAGTGCAGAACCAGCGAAGTTACCTAATACAATGTGTTTATTGCTGAGGCGGGGAGTAAGTCTGTTGACGGTGAAAAGCAACGGATGGTGTCCATAACTTTCAAAACAATTAGCAATGGTAGAGATATCTATCAGGTAGTCTGGCTCAACGACGATAAGACGCGGTATGACCTTCTTTCGGGTGACAGTGCAGTCAAGGAGGTTCAGCTGCATCCCTTCGCGTAGCATCGGGCGTAAGTAGCTGAAATCAATGTAGTCTGGTGTGTTCATATAGTCCACCGTTAAGAGTTCTTCGCTACTGTCTTGATTGGTTACAGCCACCTGAATAGTACTGTCGTTCCACTCTCTTACGATACAACGAATGTAACGATAATTCGTAATCTGTATATTCTCCGTTGTACGTCCACGTGCTGGAATTTTCCCAACAAGGAACGAAGGAATAGTTTCTTGTACAACAGCAGAAACGAAAATAGCTAAGGCACGACAGTCGTAAGCCACGTCTTCAGGGAGAATCGGTGCGTAAGAGTTACTGTGCCGACGCATTTTCTGAATCGCCACAATGTCCTGTGGGGCAATATTATGCTGTCTACAGAGCGACTCTACCTGCGAAGAAAGGTTGCCGAAACCATGTCGGGTGTTTTTTAATCCTTCATGACAAGCGATGACGAGTGTCTCGTGCATGATAAGTACCTGTGCTTCAGATGGTGCCGAAAGGATGTCTGCGATACGTGAGAAAAGTTCGTGTGCCATTATGATAATGTTTCCCAGTCCTCTTAATAAAGAAGAATTGTTTTTATACTATGTGGGGATTAATTCGTTGGGTTATGTTTTGAATGGGTGTTATTGCCTTGTTATCAGTTGGTTGTGAACGTTCTTTATTGCAGAAAGTCTATTGTTGTGAATTATTTTCATGAAGAGAAGAATTTATTTTTCATGAAAATAAATATTTCTTTTCACGATGAAAATATTTCTTTTCATGAAAATAATCTGCAGAAGTGAGTCTTTTCGCTCTTTTACCGCCCTCCCAAACGTTCAAAGAAAGTGATAATTTCCTCCCAAGTCTTGAACTCTTCGCTACCGAAAAGTAGGCTTGTGCCGAGGAAGTCATCGTGTTCAGTACTACTGATGAAGTAGTCGCCATAGAGAAGCTGGGGCTGGTTGGTGAAAATCGCATGGTTCCACGCTGGTGCGCTAAAGGTATCTTCTATCCATGCTTGCTGTTCGGTGATGGCAGACGAATTGTTGGTTGGTGCAGGACACACGAAGAATACGTTATAGTTATCAAGTAAGAACTCGTAAGCTTTATTCAGACTTGATTTCGGTTTGCCGTATCCATCAGCAAGTGTGTTCTGATCAATGAGTACCGTACGACGCTCGCGTCCTTCCTGTCGGTCGTCAATCCATCGGATAACAGGCATGAGGTAATGGAAAACAGCTTTCTCGATGAGTCGGTGTTCACCATGAAAATGGATTGCCTGAGGGTAATGTTCATGGAAAAGGTCAAAGGTGTGGACAACAGGATCTGCATCACCAAAGAGTCCGAAGACGCGTTGCTGCTCTTCCTCCGTTACTTCTGAGAAACACTTTTCAGTAATCTCTTTATATTCCTTTACCAATGCTTTGGTCACGATAACCTCTTGTACGCCATCTTGTCGTGGATTTTGGAACACCTGTTTGCCCATCATATTCGTCTCGCTGATGGTTGTTCCCATTTGAAAAGCAGGATTCACGCAGATACGGTCGACACCATAAAGCATCTCGGTGTACATACCTCCCATTGAAGTACCAATGATAAGGTCGGGTTTTTCGGTGTCAACAAGGTTGCGTAATAGTTCCATTGCTTCCTCAGGATGTATGGGGAGGTCGGGCGCAATGACTGTAACTTCTGGCATATAGTCCCTCAGTATCTGTACCGTATGACTTGAACCGGCTGACATAAAGCCGTGAACGTAGATAATCTTCTTTCCTACCATGAGGTCGGGAAAGGTCTTTTTATATTGATTTTCCATTGATTCTTTTTAGGAGTTAAAGGAGTTGAAGGAGTGAAATGGAGTTAAGACAAATGTGTTGTGGGTGTCTTTATGTTGATTTTCCATTGTTCCTATTTGGGAGTTAAAGGAGTTGAAGGAGTGAAATGGAGTTAAGACAAATGTGTTGTGGGGTGTCTTTATATTGATTTTCCATATTAAAAACAACCCCAAGTCTTGCCATTTGGAACTCTTTTTCAAGCCCTTTTAAATGATTATTTGTGAGATAATAGTGTGATAACTATACCCCCTCTTTTTCCTTTTTGCCTCCCCTCCCTTCGGAAGGGTCGGGGGAGGCTTTTTATATCAGCGGCAAACTGATACCATTTATCTTCTGATAGATGTCGAGCGCATAGATATCTGTCATTCCACTGATGAAGTCGAGGACTGCCATGATACGTGTTTCAAGGCAAGGACTTTGAATATCATACTGGCTTGAGAAACGTCTGATAAGCTGCTGACTATGGAAATGATCAGGCTCAACGGCAGCACCGATGAGTGCTTCCATCAGTGTTTCCATAATCTTATAGCCTGATAACTCAACGTCGAGGACTGCTTTACTGCGGTAAATCCTATCCACTGAAACCTCTGTGCAGTGTTTGTAGCCTGTCGTGGAAGTTCGGAAATATGTTTGATGAGCGACCCTTCGAAGGTTCCATTGAGTATCTCCTCTTCGTGTTCTACAAAGACATTGACACATTCAGCCTCCAATAGTCCTACAGCACAGGCACGGAAGTAAACAACTTGTTCGTTTTGGTCGGTCACACCCTCGTCTTCTATGCGCTTTCGAATACTCTTTCTGGTTTCTTTATCGAAGAAGCCAAGGAGCAAATCGGCTGTCTCCTCAAACGAAAGAAGTTTGAGTTTATGAGAGTCTTCGATATCCATAATCTCGTAACAGATATCGTCTGCAGCCTCCATAAGATAGGTCAACGGATGACGAACATAACAGATACCAGCCTCAGAGCTATCCTTTTGAATGATACCTAATTCATCAGCAATCTTCTTATAGGTTTCTTCTTCCGTTGCAAAGAAGCCAAACTTGCCGTGTTTGCTGGCATAAGTGGAACTGAAAGGATACTTTACGATGCTCGCAAGGGTGGTATAAGTCATCACGAAACCACCTTCTCTTCGGCCTAAGAAACGATGGGTCAGCAAGCGGAAAGCATTGGCATTGCCCTCAAAATGAGTAATATCTTCCCAGAAATGTGGGCTAACTTTCTCCTTCAAGCTAATCCCTGGACCCTCTGTGAAGAATGCCTGCATAGCCTTTTCGCCACTATGCCCGAAGGGAGGATTACCCATGTCGTGTGCATAACAAGCTGTCTGTACGATGGTTCCAATCTCTTCAAAGAGCGTACCCCGCAACTCTGGGTGTATTTCGATGAGTCTTCTTGCAACGTCATCACCTAAAGATTTACCCAAGGAAGCCACCTCTAAGGAATGAGTTAGGCGGTTGTGCACAAAGACACTGCCTGGTAGAGGGAACACCTGGGTTTTGTTCTGTAGTCGTCGGAACGGTGCAGAGTAAATCAATCGGTCGCTGTCACGCTTAAATTCAGAGCGATCATCGTGTCGAAGGGCGTGACGCTCTTCCTGTCCGAGACGCTTGTTGGATATGAGTTGTTGCCAGTTCATTGCGGGATTTTTGGGTGATGGGTGTTGAATGTTGGGTGTTGATGATTTCTGTTTATTACTTGCTGGGTGCTGAATATTGGGTGATAGGTGTTGAATATTGGGTGTTGATGATTTCTGTTTATTACTTGTTGGGTGCTGAATATTGGGTGATGGGTGTTGAATGTTGGGTGTTGATGAATTCTGTTTATGATTTATTGGGAGGGCTTGAAAGCTACACACAAAAGTAATTAAAATTGGCTAAAAACAAGTTTTTACTTCATCAAAATGTATGAATGTGGCTTTTAAATGCTTTAATTTTGTACCTTATTATATGTCAATGATACAGATAAAAAGTAATTAATAAGGGCATCAGCAGCTTCCTGCTTATGCTACTTCACAGAGTGCGGGATGGACCTCCGCGCTAATATCGATGCACCCTATCGTACTGCAACCCATGGAGAGAAGACTTATTCCAACTGGTCTTCATATTGCACTTCCAGTAGGTTTTTGAAGCACAGGTGCGCCCTCGTAGTGGTCTTGCTTTGAAGCATGGACTTACTGTTCTCAACTCTCCTGGTACGATTGATGCCGACTATCGTGGTGAAATCATGGTACTACTCATTAACTTCTAGATGAACCTTTTACCATCAATGATGGTGAACGCATTGCGCAGATGGTCATTGCACGCCACGAACAAGCAGAGTTTGTTGAGGTAGAAGAACTCGATGAGACCGAACGTGGTGAAGGCGGATATGGCCATACGGGCGTGAAGTAAAGACAAAGAAAGAAACGATAAATGTTCAATAACGTTATATTGAAAGTCACAAAGATGCGCCGTACCCTCCTTGCTCTTGCTTTGTTGGGCAGCTCTTTGGCGATGCATGCTGATCGAGAGGATAGCCTTCAAAGTTATAACTACTTCTTCCTTGAGGCGATACGGCAGCAAGAAATGGGCAACCTTACGGCTGCTTTTGACCTTCTGTAGCCATGCACGCGACCTCAATCCACAAGCTCCAGAAGTTTATTATCAGTTAGCTGCTTTTTATGTGGATATGAAGAAGGATGCGGTGGCACGTGAATACTTCGAGAAGGCAGCAAGTCTTGATCCCTGAAAACTCAGCTTATCAAGAGAAATTAGGCAAACTCTATGTGTCACAGAAAGACTATCCTAATGCGATAAAAAGCCTTCGAACGCCTTTATGAATCCAATAAAACTCGTTCTGATGTACTGCAAATTCTCTATCAACTCTACGGTTCCCAGAATGATTACAAGATGATGATTAAATGCTTGGAACGTCTGGAAACACTGGAAGGAACCAACGAGCAGATTTCACTTAGTAAGATGCAAATCTACGAACAGATGGGAGAAAAGCGCAAGGAGTATGATGAGTTGAAGTCGCTCGTTGATAGTCATCCGCTCGATCTCAACTATCGTGTGATGTTCGGAAACTGGCTTTTGCAGAATGGAAAGAAGAAGGAAGCCCTTCAAAAGTACCGTGATGTACTGAAAGAAGACCCTGACAACTCGCTTGCTAAGCTTTCCATGATGGATTATTATAATAACATCGGAGACAAGGCTACGGTAAAAACAATCCTACAGGAACTGTTGCAATCGCCAAAAACAGAAAAGGAAGCGAAGTTAGAGTTGTTACGTCAGGTCATTACAAGCAGTCAGAAAGATAATACTCCAGATAGTACTGAGGTGATGAGGCTCTTCTCTGTAGCCTTAGCTGTTCCTCAAGAAGATGCCGATATCTATATGCTTAAAGCCGCATATATGACACTTCGCAAGCAACCAAAGACTGCAATCAATCGCGTTTATGAGCAAGCTCTTGAGGTAGAACCCGATAATTCGCGTGCAAGAATAGCATTGATACAGAATATTTGGGACACACAAGACTACGATAAGGTCATCGCTATTTGCCGACCAGCCATAGAATACAACCCAGATGAGATGGCATTCTATTATTTCCAAGGTATGGCTCAGTTCCACAAGCACGACGGTGACGCGGCACTGGAGACCTTCCGCAAGGGAGTTGGGCAGATAAAGCCAGACAGTGACCCAGCTATTGTGTCGGATTTTTACGGTATCATGGGTGATATTCTGCATGAGAAAGGACTCAATAAAGAAGCTTTTCAAGCCTATGACAGCTGTTTGCAGTGGAAAGCAGACAATGTGGCTGCATTGAATAACTATGCCTATTACCTCAGTGAGGCGAACGAAAACCTCACAAAGGCAGAGCAGATGAGCTATAAGACTATTAAGGCTGAGCCAAATAATAGTACTTATCTTGACACCTACGCATGGATTCTTTTCCAGCAAAAGCGCTACGAAGAGGCAAAGATATATATCGAACAAGCGATTCGTAATGACTCTACACTGAGCAACGTAGTCAAGGAACACGCTGGTGATATCTATGCACAGACAGGCGATATAGAGAAAGCTCTTTGAGTTCTGGAGGAAGGCTCTCGAAGGAAATAAGGAGAATGCAACATTGAGAAAGAAGATAGAACTAAAGAAATACATAGCAGAATGAAAAAAACTAAGATATTACTTGTAAGCATGACTGCCCTGCTGTTGGCATCATGTGGTACAAAGAAAGCTGTGATTCAACAGAAACCTGTGCAGGATAACAAGGTTGCACAGCAGACAGCACCTGCTACAAAGGATAGTAAGATGCAGAGTGTTGTTGTCATGCAGCGTGTTGCAGACAATGCACTTTACCAAAAGAACCTTGTTTCAAATCTTACTTTTACGCTCAACGATGGGCATAAAGATATTACCGTACCAGGTATTCTGCGTATGCGTAAAGATGAGGTTATCCGTCTACAGTTGCTGATTCCAATTCTTCGTAGTGAGGTGGGACGTATCGAGTTTGCAAAGGATTATGTCCTCTTCATAGACCGCATCCATAAGCAGTATGTAAAGGCAAGCTACGATGAGGTAGGATTCTTGCGTGATAATGGAATCAACTTCTATTCACTCCAGTCGCTTTTCTGGAACCAAGTGTTCATCCCTCGTCAACAAAAGGTGAGCGAAGCAGACCTCTCACAGTTTGCTGTTGATGAGAGTAAAGCACAGACAGAGGGTTCTACTCTGATAAGTCTTAAAGACGGAAAGATGGATTATAAGTGGTCAGTTAATCCTAAGAGCAATCAGATTGTCCTAACAACTGTTACTTATAATAGCAATACGCATGGTGCTTCAAAGCTCTCATGGAGTTATGATGACTTTAAAGCGTTTGGCTCAAAGCTCTTCCCTGCAAGTCAGATGTTGACAATCAATACACCAAAGTTTGGACAGAAGCCAGCAAAAGACACTTAAGGCAAACTTCGATCTTGAGAGCTCCAGCGATGCCAAAGCGATTGGGAAGTTTTTACCACACCATCTGATAAGTATACAAAAAGTAAGCGTAGAGGATATCCTCGGCAAACTAATGAACTTTTAAATGAAACGTTTTTCTTTATTATTCATATTGTCAATCATGTGTATGCTGAGTGTTTCTGCGCAGCATTCACGTAAGCATAGGAAACAGCAAAAAACAGCTGTGGCTCAATCCGTAGAACCCCAAACTACCGTAAAAGATAAGGGTAAGAAAGCTGTAAATGCGATTAATAACAACCACGCTGTAGCACCTGCTACTCCTGTAAAAGGTCAGAAGCCAATAGTTGAGAAACTGCAAACTCAACCCCAGCCGAAGGGCAAACAGCAGCAGGATAAGTTGCAACATCAGCAACAACTCAAGGGACAGCAACCTCAAGTGAAGGGACAACAACCTCAACTCAAGGGTCAACCTGCTCAAGTGAAGGGTCAGCAAATTGTCCGTGGTAAGGGTGCTGTACGCAACGCTCATGTTGGTAAGAAGGGTGCAAAGGGTCCTGCATACGTGACGACAGAGGAAATCAAAGGTTTACAACAGCAAAAACCTGAAGTTGCAAAAAGAGATTTCAGAGCACGAAGAGGAAATGAAAGTAAAGCAGAAGGACGTTGACGACCGTCTGCAGAAGATTGTACGCCTTGATACTGAAATCGGTCAGCACCAAAGAACGATTGATACAATCGCCACAGATATCAAGGGATTAGATTCGAATATTGGTATTCTGAAAGGTCAGTTAGCTTCTCTTGAGTCACAGTTAGGTGAGCGTCGTGCTCGTTTCATCCGTTCTATGCGTTACATGGCACGTCATCGTAGTATTCAAGACAAGCTGATGTTCGTCTTCTCGGCAAAGAACTTGACGCAGATGTATCGTCGTCTTCGTTTCTGTACGTGAGTATGCTGCCTACCAGCGTGCGCAGGGTGAACAGCCTCAAGGCTAGCAGAAGCAGGTAGATGAGAAGCATACACAGCTGAAACAGGTGCGTGTCAATAAGAGTAATCTTCTCTATAAAGACCGTCAGGTACATGCTCAGATGGAGCGTAAGCGTGTTGAACAGCAGATGGTTGTAAGTACTCTGCAGAACGACCAGAAGGTATTGCAGGGTGTTATCGCACAGCGTCGTCAACAGCAACAGGCTCTGAATGCGCAGATTGACCGACTTATTCAGATTGAAATACAGAAGGCGCGCGAACGTGCTATTGCAGAAGCAAAGGCGCAGGCTGCCGCTCGTGCCGCTGCTGCTAAGAAGCGTGCAGAAGAATTGGCACGTAAGAAAGCTGCTGCAGAGGCTGCTGCCCGAGAGAATGCGCGTCGTATTGCAGAGGCAAAAGAACGTGAGGAAAAAGCAAAGGCTGCCGCTCGTGCTGCTGCTGAGGCTGCCGAGAAGGCTCGTCAGGAAGCTGCTGCTCGTGCTGCTGCAGCCAGAGCTGCTGCAGAAAAGGCACGTCAAGAGGCTTTGCAGAAGGAGCGTGCTGCTGCTCGTGAGCGTGCTATTCGTAAGGCAGAAGAGCAGGAAGCTGCTGCTAAGGCAGCACAAGAAAAGGCTGAGGCTCGTGCCGCTGCTGAGAAGGCTCGTGCCGACCAGATGGCGCGTGAGGCTGAGGCAAATCGTGTGGCTGCCGAACGCAAGGCTGATGCCGACCGTGAGCGTGCTGCTCGTGAGGCTGAAGCTGCAAGAGCATCTGCTGCTGAAAGCAATGATATGCTCAGTTCTGCCGACCGTGCGATAACGGGTAACTTTGCCAATAACCGTGGTAGATTGCCAATGCCATTGTCGGGTCAGATAGTTAGCCACTTTGGTCAGTACAATGTGGCTGGTATGTCAAATATTCGCTTGAACAATGATGGTATCAATATCAAGGGTGCTCCTGGCAGTGCTGTTCGCAGTGTCTTTATGGGTGAGGTGAGCGGTGTCTTCATGGCAGGCGGTATGAGTGTCGTGATGATTCGTCATGGTATTTACATCACTGTTTATGCTAATTTGGGTTCTGTCGGTGTCAGCAAGGGACAGAAGGTTGGTACGGGTCAGACCATCGGAACCGTTGGTAGGACTGGTATTCTTCAGTTCCAGTTGCGTAAGGAGACAGCTAAACTGAATCCAGAGCAGTGGTTGCGCTAATAAGCATCCCTATCTTATATATTAATAATGTGGGCTTTATTGAGATGAAAGTGACGATAATTCGCTTCGTGTTTTAGCGTCTTTCCAAGTTCAATAAGTACGTTATAACTAAATTATCTTCATGAGAAGGAATATTTCTTTTCATGAAGATAATTCTTTTTATCATGAAGAAAAATCTTTTTATCATGAAGAAAAACCTTCTTCGGCAGCTGTCAGGTAAATCTTTTCCTCCCAATGGTTAGCTTTCAATATCTTACAGTCTTCTTTGTTATATCCACAATGCCCTTTCTTCTCATCTTTAGCTGATGTGTTGATGCTTCGCACATATCGTGTTAAGGTTCGCACATATTGTGCGAATGGTAAATACCAATGGTGTGGAGTGCTAAACATATTGAAATATGTATGTAAATGGACTCAACTAATTGCTGAAAATTGCATAGAAGATATTATTGTGGATTCTTATCGTAGACTTTTTAGCTTTCTAATAGGTACTCATGCGGAATTCGTTTTGTTCTATAAAAAGAAAATAATTGTCCTGTTCTTTCTCTGTTTGGTAGGGGAAAAGCAAAAAGGGTAAAATTGCAATTTAATATCTAATTTATTTTTGCTTTGCGGATAAATGTTTATATTTGCAGAAAATAAAGTATAATCAGCTATTTGAATAAAAAGACTTTCAGGCTTTTTTATATGTGCTGATTGGTCGAAGATAAATTAGGAAACAATGCAGACAATCGGATATCCTCTGTTCTTATTCACGAACAAGCAAAAAAATACGGAGCAAAACCAGCAATCACTTTCCGTAACTTTGGCAGTCTGGACTGGAAGACAAAGTGTCATGGAACCAGTTCTCAATGCGCGTAAAGGAAGTGTCAAATGCTCTCTGAATCTCTGGAATGAAGCCACAAGAGACTATTGCTGTGTTCTCACAAAACTGTATTCACTATCTCTATATAGATTATGGTGCATACGGAGTATGCGTGATTAGTATTCCGTTCTATGCGACAAGTTCAGAACAGCAGATACAGTATATGATTCAAGATGCCAATGTAAAGTTTCTTTTCGTTGGCGAACAGGAACAATATGACAAGGCGCGTCGTATTCAATCCCTTTGCCCTACATTGGAACGTATTATTGTCTTCGACTCAAGTGTACGTCTTAGTCAGCATGATCCAAACTCTATCTATTTCGCAGACTTCTGAAGTTAGGTGAAGGTTTCACGTGAAGCAGAGGTAGAAGAGCGTTGGGCGCAGGCTAACTATGATGATATTTGTAATATTCTTTACACAAGTGGTACTACTGGTGAGAGCAAGGGAGTTATCTTGACTTATAAGATGTATCAGGCTGCTATGGATGCGAATAGGAAGAGTGTGCCTGTAAATGAAAAAGACCGTGTTATCAACTTCCCTGCCGTTCAGTCATGTCTTCGAGCGTGGTTGGGCTTTGTTTGTCTCTCGCTGCGGGTGCTGAAATTGATTGTCAACACTTATCCAAAGGAGATTCAGCAGAGTATGCGTGAAACGCATCCAACGAGTATGGCTTCCGTACCTCGTTTCTGGGAGAAGGTTTATGTGGCTGTAAAGGAGCGCATGGATAAGTCAAGCATCGTTCAGCGTAAGCTTTTCTATCATGCTTTGAATGTTGGAAGAAAGCGTAATATACAGTATCTTGCACGTGGCAAGCGTGTTCCTTTGACGTTGGAGATGGAGTATAAGTTTGTTAATCAAGACTGTTTTTGAGTCTTGTTCGCAAACAGTTAGGGTTTGGAAAATCCAATATCTTTCCCGACAGCTGGAGCCTATGTATCTCCAGAGGTAGAGGAGTTTGTACATAGTATCGGTATTACCATGATTGTTGGTTATGGCTTTGACTGAGAGTTTGGCAACCGTTACCTGCGACCATGTAGGACAGCCTTATACCGTTGGTTCTGTGGGTAGACCGCTTGAAGGTATTGATATAAAGATTAGCGATGAGGGTGAAGTAATGCTGAAAGGTCCAACGATTATGCCAGGTTACTTCCGTCGTGATACTGCTAATGCAGACGCTTTTGATAAGGATGGTTACTTCCATACTGGTGATGCCGGTTATATGAAGGATGGTGAGTTATTCTTAAAAGAGCGTATCAAGGACCTCTTCAAGACTTCTAATGGTAAATATATTGCACCACAGATGGTGGAGGCGATGCTGTTAGTAGATAAGTTTATCGAACAGGTTTCAGTGATTGCTGACCAGCGTAAGTTTGTTTCTGCTCTGATTGTTCCAGAATATTCTGTATTGGAAGAGTGGGCAAAAGAGAATCATATAGAGTTTAAAGATCGTGAGGAGTTATGCCAAGATAAACGTGTAAACGAAATGATGCGTGAGCGTATCGAAACCTTACAGCAGCGTTTGGCATCATACGAGAAGATTAAACGTTTCACCCTTCTCCTCACCATTTCTCAATGGAAAACGGAGAACTAACGAATACGTTGAAGCTAAAGCGTTCGGTTGTAAACCGCCGCTATCATGATGTGATAGAAAAGATGTACGAGGAGTAGGGAAGTAAATGAGTTGACGAGTAGACGTGTTGACGAGTTGACAGGTTAGTTGTTAAGATGAATTAGGCTGGGTTTTATGATCTTCACAGGACTCGCCAGTCTTATTACTTCTGTCAGTTTTACTCGTTCTATCAACGTTCATAATCCCACTCCAACGATAAAAGAATAAAGATGATAACAGCAGATCAGCTAAAAGATATTCAAGAACGCACTGAAGCGTTGCACCGTTATCTTGATATTGACAAGAAACGAATAGAGTTTGAGGAGGAACAACTCCGTACACAAGCCCCAGACTTTTGGGATGACCCAGCTCGTGCGCAGGAGCAGATGAAGAAGGTTAAGGATATCGAGAAATGGGTTAAAGACTATGATAAGGCACGTGCGTTGGCTGATGAAGTACAGTTGGCGTTCGATTTCTATAAAGATGAACTTGTCACTGAGGAGGAAGTTGATACCGCATACGCTAAGGTTCTTAAGGTAATCAATGATTAGAACTTAAGAATATGCTACGTCAGGAGGAGGATCCGATGGAGTGTGTGATGAAGATTAACTCTGGAGCGGGCGGTACAGAGAGTCAAGACTGGGCTTCTATGCTGATGCGTATGTATATGCGTTGGGGCGAAGCACAGGGATATAGAGTTACTATCTCTGATATACAGGAAGGCGATGAGGCTGGTATTAAGAGTGTGACAATGAAGTTCGAGGGTGGAGAATATGCTTATGGCTACTTGAAGAGTGAGAATGGTGTGCACCGTTTAGTACGTGTTAGTCCGTTCAATGCCCAAGGTAAGCGTATGACAAGCTTTGCCAGCGTCTTCGTTACGCCATTGGTTGATGATACGATAGAGGTATATGTTGACCCTGCTCGTGTCAGTTGGGATACCTTCCGTTCGAGCGGTGCGGGTGGACAGAACGTCAATAAGGTGGAGTCGGGTGTACGTTTGCGCTATCAATATGAAGACCCTGACACTGGAGAACAGGAGGAAATCCTCATTGAGAATACGGAAACTCGCGACCAACCAAAGAACCGTGCTAAGGCTATGCAGCTCTTGAAGTCACAGCTGTATGACCGTGCAATGAAGAAACGCATGGAAGAGCAGGCTAAGATTGAGGCTGGTAAGAAGAAGATTGAGTGGGGAAGTCAGATTCGAAGTTACGTCTTTGATGATCGTCGTGTGAAGGATCACTGTACTAATTATCAGACTTCTGATGTGGACGGTGTGATGGATGGTAAGATTGATGACTTCATCAAGGCTTTATCTGATGGAGTTTCCAACGGAGGAATAGAAAGCTTCTTCTGTCCCCTCTGAGGGGAGGAAAGAGCCTAATGGGGAATGATTTGGATAAGGGTTATCAAAGGAAGAACCTGCAATTATCCCACTGTAATCCAATATTTCTCCTCCTTTTGAGGAACTTGGGGAGGTCTCTTCCCTTATTATTAATGATATACAACCTTTTAAAATGATATAACTATGAGTGAAAGAAGTAAAGTAAATCGCAAGGAAAGAGAGCTTAAACAAGAAAAGCAGGCTAATCGTGTCGTTGCTTGGTTGGCTGTGATTTTAGTCGCTTTGGGCGTTCTTACAATCATTATAGCATCAAATAGCTAATAGTAAACAGGACATAGATGATGCGCGACTGTTATCTCTTAGATCGTAACAGTCGCTTACTATATTAACAATAGGACTCTCATGAGTGGATTAGAGATTGAAAGAAAGTTCTTAGTTCATAAGAATATGGACTGGAAAAAGCATGCAAGTAGTTGTAGTCACATACAACAAGGATATTTTGCAGCTGTCAATACCGTTCGTGTTCGTATCAGGGACGATAAGGGATATCTGACAATCAAAGGTCCATCATGTACAGGTGGGTTATCACGTTATGAGTTTGAGAAAGAGATTACACTGAGGAAGCACAGCAATTAATGCTTTTTATGCGAGCCAGGTGTGATTGATAAGCATCGCTATCTTGTACCTTTTAGAGGTCATACCTTGAGATAGATGAGTTTCATGGTGATAATGATGGACTCGTCTTGGCTGAGGTAGAGTTAGGAAGTGAGGATGAATCGTTTGATAAGCCAGACTTTATTGGCTTTAGAAGTGACGGGTAATCGCCACTTATAATTCCCTCAGATGCGTCGCAACCCATTTAAGCTTTTGGCGCGATATCGTACCAGAAGAATACCGATAAGCACAGCTATTGTCGAGCCAATAGCATCTGCGAAGAAGTCGAGCTCATTCACCACTTCGATTCCCATTCGTACAGTAGGACTGAAGAATTTCAATGAGTCCTCCCATGATATTAGGTAGAAACCAGACCCATACAACGATGAATTTGGGGCTGGTGTGCTTGTATTGCGTAAGTATTCGAGTGCTTTATACTTATGCCTAAAACTAAGTAAATAAGACTATGTGTCCACTTATCAATAAAACCGAAACAGAACTCAGTGGCGTTTCTGGAATAGTCATAAACACAATATCCAAGTTCCAATTACAATAATACAACTAAATGGGTATTTAGTTAAGATGTGTTGTGTTATACTCATATTTTACTCTAATTTGACACAAAGTAGATATTTTTCGTAAATTTGCGCATATATTCAAATCAAATTTCTATGAGTGAACAAAAAAGAGCGAAGTTTGAAGCAAGTTAGGTATGATTCTTGCCACTGCAGGCGGTGCTGTTGGTTTGGGTAATGTATGGCGTTTCCTTTATATGACAGGTCAGAATGGTGGTGCTGCTTTCATTCTTATTTATATTGGTTGCATCTTGTTATTGGGCTTGCCTTGTATGATTAGCGAGTTCATTATTGGTCGTCATGCAGCCTCAAATACGGCACGTGCCTATACAAAGTTGTCTAATGGGAGTGCTTGGAAGTGGGTTGGTTACTTAGGAGTGCTCACTGGTTTCCTCATTACGGGCTATTACGCTGTCGTTTCGGGTTGGTGTTTGCAATATGGAGTAGCCTCTGTAATGAATCATCTGCATGGTACACCAGATTATTTCAAGTCTTATTTTACAGACTTCTCTACCAATCCTTGGAAGCCTGTTTTATGGACCGTAGCTATTCTGTTTCTCACCCACTACATTATTATTCATGGTGTTAGGAATGGTATTGAGCGTGCATCAAAGATTATGATGCCAGCCCTTTTTGTGCTTTTGGTGGCTATTGTCGTTGCATCTTGCCTTCTTCCAGGCGCAAGTAAGGGAGTAGAATTCCTATTGAAGCCCGACTTCAGTAAGGTAACAGGCGATGTATTCTTGGGCGCTTTAGGGCAATCATTCTATTCGATGAGTATTGCGATGGGATGTATCTGTACATACGCCTCTTATTATAGTCGTCATACAAAGTTGTTGAACTCAGCAGTACAGATTGGTATCATTGACACCTGCGTTGCTATTCTTGCAGGTTTGATGATTTTCCCAGCAGCTTTCTCGGTGGGAGTAAGTCCTGATAGCGGACCATCTCTTATCTTCATCACCCTTCCAAATGTCTTTGAGCAGGCCTTTGCGAGTATGCCTATAGTTGGCTATATCATTTCAATGGCATTCTATCTGTTGCTTTCAATGGCAGCGTTGACCTCATTGATATCCCTCACATCGAAGTGAGTACAGCCTTCTTCCAAGAGGAGTTAGCACATCAGCCGTCCACGTGCTGCAATGATTGTTACGGCTGGATGTTCGCTCATTGCGCAGTCTGCTCGCCGTCATTGGGCGAGTGGAGTTTCTTAAGGTGGCAGGTGTCGACCCCTTTGATGTCTTCGACTTTGTGACAGGACAAATCTTCCCTACCTATAGGAGGACTCTCTCACCCTGCCTGTTCATAGGCTGGTATGTACCAAAAGAAACTGGTGAAGGATGAGTTTACTAACTGGGGAACTACACGTGGTATCTTCTTTGGTACCTATTACTTCCTCATCCGTTTTGTTTGTCCATTGGCTATTCTCTCAATCTTCCCTACATCAGTTTAGGGGAGTTTTCTAAGCCAGTAGGTATGCAATTTTCCTCTCATCTTCTACCTTTGAAAAGTATGAGAAGAAACCTATACCAACCCCTTTTCTCCAATAGGAGAGGGGAAGGGTAAGATAAAAAGGAGTATTAACTTCCAACATTAATTTACAAACCTATTATCACCAACTAATACTTAATAATCCTCTAACCCTCCCTTACATCTATAATGATTTCTTCTTTGAAGGATCTCATCAGAGTTTAAACACTGTATGCTATGAACCTAAAAATCAATTTTTTCTATCTTCATCGTTCCGATCGAAAAAGTGCTATTACTACCTTTGCTGTTTATCGTTGGTAGCATTGGTTTGATTATCTTTGTTGGCAATCAAACAACGGAAACTATAGCTGTGAAAAAGCGATAGTATAAGTAAGAATAAACCCACTTCTTTCTCCCATAAAGCGCAACTCCCAGAAGTTGAAACGGCAGAAGGTAAACACCTCTTTCCTTTCGATCCAAATACAGCTACAGCCGAAGAGTTGCAGCAGTTGGGCTTAGTCCTTTCCAGCGCGTAATATCATCAAGTATCGTTCTAAAGGAGGTGTCTATCGCTCACCGATGGACTTCGCCCGCCTTTATGGTCTTACGCGCAAACAGTATCGAGAATTAGAACCCTATATAACGATTGGCGATGATTACGAACCAGCCTCCACGCTCGCTTCTGTACAAGCTTATATTGCTCAAAAAGAAGCTGATAAGCAGGCTGCTCATGCAGCTTATGAGGCCTATAAGGCGCAAAACACGTATAAACCTAATAAGGGTAATGACCGTGACACCCTTCGCTACCCATTGAAACTGAAAGCAGGTGAACATATCAACCTCGTTACTGCTGACACAACCCAGTTAAAGAAGGTCCCTGGTATTGGCTCAGGGTGGGCGCGTGCCATTCTTAACTACGGTAAACGATTAGGTGGATATGTGGCTGTGGGACAACTGCAAGAGATTGAAGGATTCCCAGAAGAAACCCTACCTTACTTCTCTATCGCTAACCCACAGACAGAGAAGATAAACCTAAATACCGCAACTCTCGCACAGCTTCGTAAGCATCCTTATGTGAATTTCTATCAGGCTAAGGCTATTTGTGACTATAGGCGACTGAAAGGAAAACTAACCAATCTCTCACAACTCCACTTATTAAAAGACTTTACGCCCGAAGCAATCGAACGTCTGCGTCCGTATGTCGCGTTTTAAGTAGTCATGTTTTATATGCGATTATAGGGTTTTGATAGAAACTCTTTACCCTCTTTTTTCGTTGTGTTGATGCTCCGCACCAATGGTGCTCACCATTCGCACCAATGGTGCGGGGCGTTAATTCCCTTGCTATCTATCGTTGTGTGGAATCTAATAGCAATCACTCCAACAGCTTGAAGATTATTTCTGATAATAAAAAAAGACATTCATTGCTTTGCATTGTCTTTCATTTAGCTTACCTTTGCACAAAGAATAAAGTAAACGCAATGGATATACAGGAGATTTACAAGATTTACCAAGCGCACCCTGTTGTGACTACAGACAGCCGTAACTGTCCTGAAGGAAGTATTTTCGTGGCATTGAAGGGAGCATCATTCGATGGTAATAAGTTTGCTGAAGCAGCCTTAGAAAAGGGCTGTAGCTATGCAATCATTGACGAAAAGGAATATGCAAAGGCAGGCGACGAGCGTTATATCCTCGTTGATGATGCCCTTGTAACTTATATGAGCTGGCACGTGAACATCGTCGTCAGTTCTCAATCCCTGTGATTGGTATTACAGGAACAAACGGAAAGACGACAAGTAAAGAACTTATCTCTGCCGTATTGGCTGAGAAGTTTAATGTACATCATACGGAGGCGAACTATAACAACGACGTGGGTGTGCCTCGTACGTTGTTAGGTATTCGTCCAGAACATGAGATTGCGGTTATCGAGATGGGTGCTTCTCACCCTGGTGACATTGAGAAATTGGTTACATATGTAGAGCCAACTTGCGGTTTGATTACCAATGTTGGTCGTGCACATCTTCAGGGTTTTGGTAGTTTTGAGGGTGTAAAGAAAACAAAGGGTGAACTTTATGATTTCCTAAAAGCTCATGGTTGTTTACTGTTCCTCAACGAGAGCAATCCCGATTTGACGGAAATGGCAGAGCAGCGAGCGTTTGATCGTATCATAACTTACGGACAAGATGAGACTGCTGATGTGCAAGGTTATGTTGTTAGTTGCGCTCCGTGTTTGAAGTTTGAGTGGCAGTCATCAAGTCTTAACACCCACCAGCCAGCACCTACTATCTACGAAGTTCAAACCCATCTCATTGGTTCTTACAACTTAGATAATATGTTGGCAGCCATTGCTATTGGTCTTCACTTTGGTGTTACACCACAGCAAATCAACTATGCTTTGGAGAATTATGTGCCTCATAACAATCGTTCGCAGTTGACAGAGACAGCACATAACAAGCTTATTGTGGATGCTTACAACGCTAATCCATCCAGTATGGCTGCTGCGATAGAGAACTTCCAACTGATGGAGGTAGAGAATAAGATGGCTATCCTCGGTGATATGCGTGAACTTGGAGATGCGTCTGCAGAAGAACATCAGAAGGTTGTAGAGTTGCTTAAGGCTACAGACATTCGTAATGTGTGGCTTGTTGGAGAGGAGTTTGGAAAGACACAAACCGACTTCCGCAAGTTCCGCGACATTGATGAGGTGAAAAAGGAGATAGCTCTTCATCGTCCAGAGGATCATTATATCTTGATAAAAGGTAGTAATGGCATCAAGCTTTTTTGAGCTTCCAGCCTTGCTCTAACAAGAAAGAAAAACGGCGAGAAAGTTTGTGTTAGTTCCGAGAAAATAATTAACTTTGCACTTGCTTTTATGCTATCGGGATGTAGCGCAGTTGGTAGCGCACTACGTTCGGGACGTAGGGGTCGCCAGTTCGACTCTGGTCATCCCGACAGAAAAAGGGAAGAAGCCGTTTGGTTTCTTCCCTTTTTGGTTTTATTGGGCTAATTAGCCTTATTAGGCTTTATTGACCTATAAGCCTTATTAATTATCATTCCCTTAGTTTTTCTCTGCAATCTTCAAGGATTGCCATCAACTCATCCATCTTTGTTGTGCGCAACATAGCGATGCGTGTCTTCTTAAAATCAGGGATTCCTTTGAAGATTGGCGATGCAGCTAAGTGTCGACGTGTGTGCAAGATACCACGATGTTCGTCGATACGTTCCACATTAATGCGTAGCATTTCTTCAAGTATATCAATCTTGTCATCGATAGTCAACTGCTTCTCACCTTGATTAAAGAGCCACGGACAACCGAAGGTTGCACGACCAATCATCACCGCATCAACACCATAACGGTCGAACTTCTCGTGCGCTTCTTCAATACTTGTAACATCACCATTGCCAATGATGGGGATATGAATACGTGGATTGTTCTTCACCTCACCAATCAATGTCCAGTCAGCTTCGCCTGTATACATCTGTGCGCGAGTACGTCCATGAATGGTTAATGCCTGTATACCACAGTCTTGTAGCTGTTCTGCAAGGTCGGTAATAACCAAGTTGTCGTTGTCCCAACCTAATCGAGTCTTCACTGTGACAGGTGTGTTGACAGCCTTCACTACCTCTTTTGTGATGTCAAGTAGCAGTGGGATGTTCTTCAACATACCAGAGCCAGCACCCTTGTTTGCCACCTTCTTCACTGGACAACCAAAGTTAATGTCAATCACATCGGGCTTTACCTGTTCTACAATCTTAGCTGCTTCAACCATTGAAGCTACATCCCTACCGTATATCTGTATTCCTACAGGGCGCTCACTATCGTCAATGACTAATTTTGAAAGTGTAGACTTGATACTACGGATGACGGCATCAGCCGACACAAACTCCGTATATACCATGGCTGCACCGAAGCGTTTACACATCTTTCGGAAGCCAATATCCGTCACATCTTCCATTGGAGCCAAGAATAGTGGGCGTTCCCCAAAATCTATTGTTCCTATTTTCATAGGTGCAAAGGTAACGAAAAGGCTTTGAATACTAAAGGAGTAAGAAGGCAAAAAAGCAAAAGGAGGGAAAGTTTAAGGCTCTTCCGTTAAATGTGTGACGCTTTTCGTATTGCTTTAACGTAAGAATCGAAGTTACTCATTAAATAAAAACCATGGCTAAGACAGTCAACATTCTATCCGATTATCATCCTTTTTCATTGAAAATCATTTCTTTTTTAGACTTCGAAAATACGCAGATAATGGCTTTGAAAAATCATTACATAATTTCGAGTAAGACATCAATAAATAACGGTAAAAACCACATACAAAAAGTGGATTTGTAATCAACAGAGAATCAATTAGTTATCAAGTAGTAAAATTAAAGGTGCTTAATTGGACTTCAAAAGGGCGTTAGTAAGGGTCTTAAAGGGCACCTTTTACAAGTCAATTGGGCGTCTTTTAGAAGCCAAAAGAGCATGTATTGGTTTTGAGTTGCGTGAAAATAATTTACAAACTTTATGTGGTAAGGGAATACGTTGATAGTAGAAGACAGATAGACTTCGCACCCTAATTACGTTTATCATGTAGTTTATCCCCTTTGTAAAAACCATCTAATTAGAGGTAATTATACCATGTATGTGGATGAATCTCATTCTATTAACAATCTACGCATTTGGTAGATGTCCTTATCAAAGTTTGTCAAAAGAATGGAGGAGAATTGGCATGACACTCTATCATGGTACTAATACTGATTTTTCAGAGGTTGATCTTGCAAAGTCTTTCCGCTAAAAGACTTTGCTATGTGTATCATTTGCTCAAGCATGAGTATAAGACTGGACAATTACCACAAGTCAACTAATCTTTATTAAAAACGATTATCTAAATTTAATTTATAGCCATCTTTGCAACCGAGTTGCAAAACATAATCTTTATCTTTGCAGCAGAATATTAATGCAGTAACAGGTTTTAGATTATGAAAAAGAAACTTATAAGAATCATTCTTACGGCTGTACTCCTTGTAGGAGCATGGTTAGTAGAGCATTTCGCAGCACTTCCAATGTGGCAGGTGCTACTTGTTTATTTGGTTCCTTATCTGGTTATCAGCTATGATGTATTAGGTGAAGCGGTTGAGGGAATCATGGAAGGCGATCCTTTTGATGAAAACTTCCTTATGAGTATTGCGACTATCGGAGCATTGCTCATCGGTTTCCTGCCCGGTGCCGAACCACAGTTTATCGAAGGAGTCTTCGTGATGTTGTTCTTCCAGTTAGGCGAACTCTTCGAGCATTATGCGGAAGATAAGGCGCGCGACTCCATCTCTGAGCTGATGGATATCCGTCCCGATGTAGCCAATGTGGAGCGAAACGGAGTGGTTGCGAGCGTAAGTCCAGAGGAAGTGAAGATTGGTGAGACTGTGATTGTTAAGCCGGGAGAGAAGATTCCATTAGATGGAAGGGTGCTTGAGGGCGCCTCCAGCCTTAATACCGTAGCCCTTACGGGTGAAAGTATGCCACGTGATATAAGTGCAGGCATGGAAGTTATCTCTGGTTGTGTTAATCTTTCGGGTGTGAAGGTGCAAGTTGAAAAGGCATATAGCGAGTCTACCGCTGCAAAGATTATCCAACTCGTTGAAGAGGCAGGTGATAACAAGTCACGCAGTGAGTCGTTCATTCGTCGTTTTGCACGTGTCTATACGCCTATCGTGGTAATTTCCGCCCTTGCTTTGGCTGTTATTCCTCCGTTCTTCTATGATAGTTACGCACCAGCCTTTGGTGTTTGGCTCTATCGTGCACTGACCTTCTTGGTTGTAAGTTGCCCATGTGCTTTGGTTATTTCTATTCCTCTTACCTTCTTTGCGGGTATCGGTGGGGCTTCTCATAAGGGGATCCTTATTAAGGGTGGTAACTATATGGATGCTTTGTCAAAGCTCTCTACGGTAGTATTCGATAAGACAGGAACATTGACACGTGGAACTTTTGATGTTGAGGCTATCCACCCAGAGCAACTCTCTGAGCATGAGTTACTCCATTTAGCAGCCCATGTTGAACGTTATTCTACCCATCCAATCGCCCTTGCTCTCCGTATGGCATATGCGAATGAAAAGGATAATTGCACTGTTGAAGATATACAAGAAACAGCGGGACAGGGCATTACTACCACTGTTAATAATCAGAAAGTAAGTGTTGGTAACGACCGTTTAATGGCAACATTAGGTATTACAATCCCTACCTGCAAACGTTGTACGAGCCATGCGGGTACGATTGTTCACGTTGCGATTGATGGTGAATATGCAGGTCATATCGTTATTTCTGACCAGCTGAAGGCTGATGCTGTGAAGGCAATAGAGTCTCTGAAGCAGTTGGGGGTTAGTAAGACTGTTATGCTGAGCGGCGACAAGAGGGAAGTTGTTGAGCAAGTTGCCGAGCAGACAAAGGTGACGGAATACTACGCAGAACTGCTCCCTGCTGACAAAGTAAAGCATGTTGAGCGTCTCATTGCAGAGAAAAACGCAGGTGAAACAATCGCCTTTGTCGGTGATGGAATCAATGATGCACCAGTGTTGGCACGTGCTGATGTGGGTATTGCTATGGGTGCTTTTGAAAGTGATGCTGCTATCGAGGCAGCCGATGTTGTACTGATGGACGATAAACCTTCGAAGATAGCACCTTGCTATAGAACTCTCATGCCGTACTATCTTTATAGCAAAGGAGAACGCGTGGTTCGCTATCGGTATTAAGGTCGCAGTCCTTCTTCTTGCCACTCTGGTATGGCAAGCATGGGATTAGCTGTCTTTGCTGATGTTGGTGTGATGGTTC
>BNJU01004309.1_pt1 | contig 64851 bp, 78 predicted proteins | sample 8539281 | NCBI WGS metagenome assembly BNJU01 (sample SAMD00202456, study PRJDB9452) | human saliva metagenome | isolation source: human saliva | place: Japan
GTAAAATTCATAATATAGGCTTATTTTCCGAGAACGTACTTTACAATATCCGGCAATACTCCCTTATTCTGCTGCCAAATATTCTCAATCTGTGTTTCAGGAACAGGTGAAGTACCGATACCGACCTCAACCGTAACATTCGGTATGCCCTTCTCCCAATCAAGCCAATCCTTAAAACCTGTACCGTACTTGGAGCCGTCAGCCTCAGGAGATACAAGCTTGTAACCTGTATGCGATACAACTATATCGGCCATTGCCTTGTCCTTTGCGGCCACTTCCGCCGAAGCGTGTTGATTTGACCAGTATATAATCTGACCCTGTGCGTGGTAATTTAATACCGCCGCAAACTTTTCATTGTTTACCAAATTTATGAGATACTGTGTTTCACTCTCGGAACCTGCGCTTGGTCCTTTATAATGCTCATTTGAAGGTCTCTTCCTGCTGTCCGCTCTGTCCTTCCAGCCCTGAGTCGGGAAGTTGTGGTTGATATCCACGCCGTTTAGATTATTCTTCCACTTGTTCAAAAACCAGTTGTACTTGTCATGATTTTCCTTAAGTCCCCACTCCGACCAGCTGTCTATAATCTCCTGCAACTTCTTCTTTGACTCTTCCTTATTCAGCCCGTTCATACCGCTTTGTGATATGGAAACTCCGTCAGGATTTACCATAGGAATATACTCTATACATACCTCATCCAAGCTCTTATCGCCTTCAGCTCTTTTATCAAGCATCTCCTTTATCTGACGCATTACAAGCGGTGTGGTGATATACTCTCTCGCATGAATGGCGCCTACCACCAAAATTTTCTTTGCGGCGTCCTTGTTACCTATAGTTATTCTGTACATATTTCTTCCGTCAGGTGTTGTGCCTATAGAATCTGAAGTGACTCCCTCATATTTTTGTTTCAAAAGATTTATATCACCTTCCATCTTTTGATATGTATACATTTCACTTCCCAAAAAATTAAAATCCGTACTTACATTCTGTGTAGTCGTATAATTTTCCGAGGCATGACCTATTACTCTGCCTGCCAAAACCGGCATCGCCTGTGCCATTGTAATACATGTGGTTAATGTTATTGCTGTCCAAATATATCTTTTCTGCATATCTTCCTCCATCTTTTGTGCCTTTCTAATATACGACATAACAGCAAAAAAATAATAGTTACAAAAAGTTTAAAAGATATATAAAATTAGATATATTTTTATTTTTGTGCCTATATATATGACTATATTAACCAATGTTTTTACAATTTTAAGCTTTTTAAATTTTATGCAATCTCTATGTACTTTGATAAAAAAACATGACGAATATGGCAGTATAATATTAGCAAATGATATAAAAAAATGCTCTTTTTATTTGGTTGTAAGCAATCTACATTTGTTAAATTATCTACTTTTGCAAAAGCTATGGCTTTTATTTTTCTTTTATGCTAGAATCAATCTATAGTAATTTACTAAAGATTAACAACTCGAAAGGAGTATTTTAAATATGGCAAAGAGACCGGACGAAAAGTATGGACTTTTTATTAACGGAGAATTCAGAGATTCAAAGGACGGTAAGTTTTTTGATACATACTCTCCAGCAACCAAGGAAAAAATCGCAAGTGTGGCAGAGGCTACAAAGGAAGATGTAGATGACGCTGTAAATGCGGCATGGGCAGCTTTTGATTCATGGAAAAACCTTGATAAGATCAAGAGAGCCGAGATTCTTTTAAAGATTGCCGATGTTATAGATGCAAACAAAGAGGACCTCGCTTATATCGAGAGTCTTGACAACGGTAAGCCGCTTCGTGAAACATTAAATGTGGATATTCCGTTTGCTGCAGATCATTTCAGATATTTTGCTTCCGCTATTCGTACAGAGGAGGATACTTCAAACTTCCTTGATTCAAAGACTCTCTCACTTGTATTCAGAGAGCCTATCGGTGTAGTAGGACAGATAGTTCCTTGGAACTTCCCTTTCCTTATGGCTGCATGGAAGCTTGCACCCGGTACTCGCTTCAGGATGCTGTACAGTACTTAAGAGTAGTTCTTCAACTCCTCTTTCAATCCTTGAGCTTGCAAAGCTTGTAAAAGATATCATCCCGAAGGGTGTATTCAATGTTATCTCAGGTGCAGGCAGCAAATCAGGACAGTATATTCTTGATCACAACGGATTTAGAAAGCTTGCATTCACAGGTTCTACAGAGATAGGCTATTCAGTAGCAAAGGCTGCAGCCGAAAAACTTATACCTGCAACACTTGAGCTGGGCGGAAAATCTGCAAATATATTCTTTGACGACTGTGATCTTGATCTTGCTATTGACGGCGTACAGCTTGGAATCCTCTTTAATCAGGGACAGGTTTGCTGTGCAGGTTCAAGAGTATTTGTACAGGAAGGTATCTATGATGAGTTTGTAAAGAGAGCTGTAGACCAGTTTAACAAGATTGTGGTAGGAAATCCTCTTGATATCAACACACAGATGGGTTCACAGATTAACGAGGGTCAGGTAGCAAAGATTCAGGCTTGTGTAGACAGAGCTGTGGCTGACGGTGCTACTGTTGCATGCGGAGGTTCACGTTATACAGAAGGTGAGCTTGCAAACGGATCATTCTACAAGCCTACACTTATCACAAATGTAACCAATGATTCTTATGCCGCACAGGAAGAAATCTTCGGACCTGTAGCTGTTATCATCAAGTTCAAGACTGAAGATGAAGTAATCAAATATGCCAATGAGAGCGTATACGGTCTTGGCGGCGGCGTTTGGACAAAGGATCTTAACCGTGCATTCCGTGTTTCAAGAAGTATCGAAACAGGTAGAGTTTGGGTAAATACCTACAATGCAATACCTGCAGGTGCTCCGTTTGGAGGATATAAGACTTCAGGTATCGGTAGAGAAACTCACAAAGTTATCCTTGATCACTATACACAGATGAAGAATATTCTTATCAAGCTTGATGAGAATCCAAGCGGTTTCTACCCTAAAAAATAATATAAAGCTGTTCCTTTATATAGTATAAATGGCAATATACGGTATATGCACACCATACTGTATATCAAATAAAAAAAACTCTCATTCCGCTAAAACCGGTTTGAGAGTTTTTATGTTTAGATATTGATTGTATCAGGATTGCTGTGATTGCGTAAGCTGCCATGTCTTAAGTAGTTTCCGTATCTCATATTTGTCAGCTTTAACATCACTATAGGCAAGATTATAGACTTTATGCAATACAATCCTAAAAAAGTAAAGAAAAGTTCCGGTTTTACTTTAACAGTAAGTAATTCCGTGGTGTATCCTATATAAAATATACTTACATTCAGTCCCACATTAAATAATGTGGTAAGTACAGGAAATGCTATATCCACTTTGGATTTAGGAGAAAAATACTTCACGGCAAATAATGACAATACCGAAATATTTGAAATACATATAGGCTTATAATCATGTCTATATACTACCATTGTTTTTACATTATAAAATGAGCATTCATGTCGGTATAAACTAAGTTCGTTTATCCATGTATATGTAATATTTGATATATCCTCCCACGGTACCGTCAAATCTATCTTTTTCAAATAAATTCCGTCCTTTGAGATAACACATTTTGTAAATACAAATGAAAATACAACAAACATAACAATCCATATCATATTTAATATGGTACAAAGCTTTGTTGAATTAAATAGATGACCTACAATAATTATATCTCCACCTCCCGAAAGAAAATATATTACCATTGTAAAAAAACATAAGCATAAATAATGTAAATCTGTAATATATACTGTGAAATTTTTATTCCTTTTTTTCATACGCTCCACCTTTTTTATAAACTGCTTATATTATAATACATCTTTTTGAGCAGGTACTAATACATTTCACACATAAAATAAACTCCGGTCCGTTTTATATTATTTATCCCGTATTTTAAAATAAAAAAGCTCTCACAAAAGTGAAAGCTCCTTATTTACTATATTAGTACCATCTGGTCATCGGTAAATCATTGTTGACATCATTTGTAAATATAATCTGGTGAAGATCGATAACTCCGTTCCAAAAAGTAGCGGCACAGCTGCACAGATACAGCTCCCACATTCTTGCAAATCTCTCATCAAACATCTTAACCACCTCATCTCTATGAGCTTGGAAGTTTGCATTCCAGCAAAGCAAGGTCTTGTTATAATGTCTTCTAAGGCTCTCCACATCTAATGTATAAAGTCTTAAATCACTTGCATCAGATATAATCTCTCGAAGACTAGGTATAACACCGCCCGGGAAAATATACTTCTTAATCCATGCATCACCCGGATACTCCTTAAGAGAGCTGATAAAGTGAAGTACGAATATACCACCCGGAGCAAGTACGGACTTGGCACACTGCAAATACTCCGCATAATTGCCTCTGCCCACATGCTCAAGCATACCTACACTGACAATACTGTCAAAAGTTCTCTTGGTCTTTGGAAGATCTCTGTAGTCCATAAGCTCTACTTCAAGGTAATCCTCAAGACCCTCTGCCTTTATTCTCTCCTCAAACTTGGCCTTCTGTTCATGACTTAAAGTGATGCCCAGACCCTTTACCTTATACTTCTTTGCAGCCTCAATGAGCAAAAATCCCCAACCGCAACCGATATCAAGTATTGTCATACCCTCTTTCAGGTGCATCTTATCCAAAAGATGGTGTACCTTGTTTACCTGAGCCTGATAGAGTGTATCATCTTCATTCTTAAAATATCCGCATGAATAGCTCATAGTCTCATCAAGCCAGAGGCTGTAAAAATCGTTTCCTATATCATAGTGTGAAGAAACTTCCTTCTGCTGATTCTTCTTTGAAAGCGAAGTGAATATAAGCTTCTTCAACTTATTTTGATCTGTTGAAAACTTACTCATCTGTCCGAGGAACATATTTAAAGCCTTATAAAGGTCGCCCTCTATCTCAATATCTCCGTCCATATATGCCTCACCCAAGGTGATAGATGTACTTGTAAGCATATCCACAACTGAAGGTACCTTATTTACCTTAATAGAAAATGTAGGTTCTCCCTCTCCGATCATATGCTTGTTTCCGTCGATTATCATCTCAAACGGATGCTCATCAAACTTTTCCATAAACTTTACAAACTCATTTTCTATCAATCCCATTTTATTACCTCCAATGGTTTCTCTATATCCTGTTCAAATAAAAAAAGACAATGGCGAATCCTCGTCTCGACATCATTGTCTCTATGCATATCTAAAATGCGATATAAATTTAACAAAACATATACAAAAAGTCAAGTTTACTACACAATTTTCTATCTTTTGCATATATTAACATTCTAATACATTGGTAAAAAGCTGTCATATTTTAGAGACAGTATAAATACTTTATTAAGTAAAAGAATACTTTTTCTTATATAGCAAATACTTGTTTTTACAATATCTTTATTAAAAAAATATTTTTTTACAGAATACCGGTCTAAAGACTTGAAAACAAAAAGTATAGCTATTGAGAAAATAAATAAACCCTATCTAATTATACAGAAAAATAGATTTATTAAATATATTTATTGTAAACATTATTTATTTTATGTACAATTTATACAAATATATCGTTTTACGGAGGATTTCATTATGTTACGACTACCGGAAAATTTTGAGAGTTTTCCAGAAGCAAGAAAATCAGGCTTTATGAAGATGAAAGCTCATAAAGACGACGGAGGTAAAATAGTAGGAACATACTGCTCATTTATTCCTACAGAACTTATCATTGCCGCAGGTGCAATTCCTGTTACACTCTGTGCCACAAGTGAAGAACCTATAGCTGCCGCACAAGAACATCTGCCGAGCAACCTTTGCCCTCTTATCAAGGCAAGTTACGGCTTTGCACTTACAGATACTTGCCCTTACTTTTACTTTTCAGATTTTATAGTAGGTGAGACCACCTGTGACGGCAAAAAGAAGATGTTTGAGCTTATGAACGACATCAAGGATACCTATGTTATGCAGCTGCCGTCTTCAAGAGATGAAGCGGCACTTACAATGTGGGAAGCCGAAATCAAGAAGGTTTTGGAAAAAGCTTGAAGACTTCTACGGCGTCACAATAACCGAAGAGGATGTCAAAAAAGCAATATTACAAAAAAATGCCGAAAGAGACCTTGTACTTGAATATCTTGACCTCGGTAAGTTGAACCCGTCTCCTATCTCAGGCTATGAACTCGGAACAAAGCTTGATACACTGAGCTTTATACCAAGTATGGAAGAGCGCTGCAAGCAGTTAAGAGAACGAATAGACGAGGTCAAGGCCGACTGGGAAGCAAACTATAAGGGTAAGGTAAGCAGGAAGCCAAGGATATTGATAACAGGATGTCCAAACGGCGGTGTCAGAGACAAAACTATCAAAGTATTGGAAGAACTCGGTGCGGATGTTGTCGCATTTGACACCTGCAACAGCAACAGAGAAAAAATCGAAAAAGTTGATACTACATTACCTGTAACAGAGGCTCTTGCCAAAAAATATCTGAATATCAACTGTTCAGTTATGAGTCCGAATACAAACAGATTAAAGTTTATCTCAGATATGATTGACGATTATCAGGTGGACGGAGTACTTGAGATAATACTTCAGGCCTGTCATACTTTCTCTATAGAGTCATACAATGTCAAGAAGGCTGTACTTGCAAAAGGAATCCCTTATCTTAAGGTGGAAACGGACTATTCAAAGGCCGATGCGGGACAGATAAATACCAGACTTGAGGCGTTCCTTGAAACAATAGCCGTATAAAGAGGTTTTGATGGATTGTAAATATTACATAGGAATAGATATAGGTTCTACAGCTTCCAAGGTTGTGGTTACTGACAATGAAAAATTACTTGATTCATTTTGTATGCCTACAGGCTGGAACAGTAAGGAAACAGCCAAAGCTATAATGCAAAAGCTTAAGGAAAAAGGCTTTAGTGAAGATATGGCTTGTGCGGCTACAGGTTACGGCAGGATATGTGTAGACTATGCTGATAAAAACATCACGGAGATAACCTGTCACGGCAAGGGGGCTTATGCACTGTTTAAAGTAAACGGCACCGTTATAGATATAGGCGGACAGGACACCAAGATTATTACACTTGAAGACGGCATGGTGAAGGACTTTTTGATGAATGACAAATGTGCGGCAGGTACGGGCAAGTTTATAGAGGTTATGGCAAACAGACTCGGCTGCGACTTTGACGAACTGTATGCACTTGCATCCTCAGGCGATGCTTTGTCTATTAGTTCTATGTGTACCGTATTTGCCGAATCCGAAGTAATAAGCTATATAGGTTCAGGTGAAAAAAGAGAAAATATTGCCGCAGGTGTTATAGACTCAGTAGCCAACAAAGTAATATCTCTTGCCAAAAAGCACGGCATAAAAGGTGAAGTCATGCTTACAGGCGGTCTCAGCTTCACCCCTTATTTTGTAGAGCTTATGTCATCTAAGCTTGGTAAAAAGATTCATACTCATCCGCTTGGAAGGTACGCCGGTGCTATAGGTGCGGCACTCTCACTGAGACCGAAACAAAGCAAGCCTATAGTATTTGACTGATTATTAAAAGGACTTTTTAAAGAAGTCCTTTTTTATTGTCAAGCATAAATGATTATGTCCTAAAATAATTATTTTATAAGCCCCACAAAAGGGGCTTTTTATCATGCACTTTTTAAATCTTGTTCAATTCTGTGTGGTTGTGAGTGGACAAATTTTTTTAAAAGGCACTTCTTCTCAAGGATGATTCATTGGTGGAATATAAGGTTTTTCTAGGTTTTTGGCTTTTTTTGTAATCAGCGTCCAGGTCTTTAGACTTACGCTCATGTGTTGGTATTTCCTCCAGCACATGAATATCTTTGTCATTAACGCACGCAAACAAAGACCTATCAAAAAGCCTTGATAAGCATAACTTTTGTTCCTTTTTCGATAATGGATCTGCACTCCCTTATGATCTATCATCTTATAAAACTTTTTCTCAAATTGAATCGCATGTCCTGCATCAACAGTTCTTTCTGTCAGAACCGCTAAAGTAAGATTTATTTTTTTCCTTAGACGGTTGCGTTTTCAAATACAGATTTGATACCATAAAAGTGGAAGTGCAAACTTCTCATTGAATTCTTTTTATGTAGGAGTGAAGGAATTCATTGGCTTTATTGATATCGGTTACGCCTGCGATTCTGAATTCAACCGGCAGGCGTGACTGTAAGGTTTGATTCAAACGTTCTATGCGTCCTTTAGCTTGAGGTACACTACTTGATTCAAGTTCCACACCAAGCTGCTTGCAGGCATAAGCGAACTGTGTATAGGTGTCTTTATCATCAGATGAGGCACCTTTTTTTCTTGTAAGTAAATACAGTTCTTCTATCTGTAAGAAACTTATAAGAATACCGTAATCAGTAAGTATCTGATTGAATACATGGTAGTAGCCGTTAAGAGTTTCCTGAGTGTCAAACCAGGCACCTGTAACAACACCTGAAGCATCATCAATAGCCAAATGTAGATGCCATATTTGTCCCGGTACCCATTCATATGGGGTTGCATCCATTTGTTGTAGTTCACCGAAATAAGCACATCTTGGACGACGGCTGTGGGCATCATCGATTGCTACCAGGTTGGCCTGTATAGATGCCAGCTCCTTCTTTGTCTTTGCTGTTTCTTTTTTAGCTTTCAGCTTTTGCTTAATACGTCTACGTTTAGCTTTGGTGGCCTTTGGAGAAAGAATATATTCAGACTCCAAGATATTCATTACAGATGAATGTGAGATACATATGCCCTCATTCTTTTTTCAGAAGCTCTGTATAGTGCTCAAAGTTTGCATCATAGTATTTAGTTCTGTAAAGGTCTATGACTTGTCTACGAATATCATGGGAGATTGTAGTGGCCGGCTTTTTGCCTTTGTTACCGTGTAGAAAGAATTTCTTGCCACTTTTTATATATCCCTGTAACATACGATTTATATGCCTCCTGGTGCATCCCAGTACCATAGCGGCTCTGTTCTTGTTAGCGGTATCAGGGTGGTCAGCCAACCCTTTGATAACTTCGTATTTCTTTTGCTCATTCATTGATAAAACTACCTTTCTGATAAGTCTGTTCCTCCTGTTTAATAAAATGTATAAAACACTATTCTATCATAAACAGGACATTTTTCGTTTAGGGGTATATTAGGACTTTATCATATACGGCTTATAGGACTTTTTTTAAAGAAGTCCTTTTTATTTGACTTTTTACTTCGTTGTGCTAGAACTTGTTCATAAATAAAGCTATGAAAGTGTGTTATATATGAAGTTTTATAGAAGAAACGGTGAATATATACATTATGAAATTTGCGGAGAAGGCTTTCCGGTTGTTTTCTTACACGGTAACAACCTTGAAAGCGGATACTTTAAAAAGCAAAAAGTTCTCAGCAAATACTGCAAACTTATATTTGTGGACAGCTTGGGACATGGCAAATCAGGCGATTTACTCGAAAAGGTAAGCTTTTCTTACTTGGCTGACAGCCTTGAAGAGCTGCTCTCATATTTGCATATAGAAAAGTGTTTGCTTGTAGGACACAGTGACGGTGCCAATCTTGCTATAGAGTTTGCAAAACTGCACGGCAAAAGAGTGGCAGGTATTATTGCAAACAGCGGCAATATCTCATTTGACGGTTTAAAGTTTTTACCAAAATATGCCTGCTTTTTTGAAGAATACCTCTACAAAGCTCTTGGCATATTTTCCCCTGTTTTCAAAAGAAAGTCTGTGGTATCTCCTCTGCTTCATGAAAGTCTTGATATATCAAAAGATACCTTCAAAAATGCAGACTATCCTGTCATCGTTTTAGTAGGTGAGTGCGATATGATAAAGAGAAGTCACAGTATCTCTATATCAAAACTTTTCCCACACGGAAAGTTTATAGAAAGAAAAAATCAGGGACATAACATTCCCAAAAAAGACAGTACCTACTTTAATAAGACTGTTTACAAATTGGTTCAATATATTTCAAGGAGGTAGGATGCGCAGTATAATCTCATTCCTAAAAAAATACCAAAAATATCCTAAAGGGTATACTTTTTTATATCAATACTCATTCTAGTAATTATAGAACTTTTTCCATATGGGAAAGACTATATCATTCAGTGCCGTAAAAAAGATAATAGAGCATCTCTCACCTCTTCAGGTCTTAAGCCTGTTTATCTTCGGAATACTTGCGGTATCTCCGATGATGCTCTATGACTATATACTGACAAAAGAACTTGGCAAAGAGATTTCTGTAGGCAAGCTTATTGAAAGCAGCTGGACTATAAACAGCCTTAACAACCTTATCGGATTTGCAGGGCTTGTGGATGTAGGACTTCGCTACAGCTATTTCAGTGAAAAAGAAAAAGAGGGCAAGACAATGCAGGGCATCTCAAAGGTAATGCCTTACTTTATGTCAGGCCTGTCTTTGCTCTCACTGCTTTCAGTGTTTTTTATCTTTTTTTATGCAAAAAACGACACACTTAGACCTTACAGCTTTGTCCTTATCATTGCCTCACTTATACTTCCTGTTTTACTTATACTTTCCACCAGAAAAAATATGGATTACTTCGGAAACTTAAGCGGCAAAAAGATGTCGGCACTTATAGTGACATCCTTACTCGACTGGAGCTTTGTATCGTTATTTTTCTTCTATGTCGGAAGAACTTTGGGATATGATGTTTCGTTGGTGAATATACTTCCATTGTATTTTATCTCCATATGCATAGGAATGGTTTCTATGATACCGGGAAGTCTCGGAAGCTTCGATCTTATGATGATTGGTGGACTTTTACATCTGTCAATAAATCACAATGAAGCTGCAAGCTGGCTCTTACTCTTTAGAGTTTTTTTATTATATAATTCCGTTCTTTATCGGACTTATTTTGTTTTTAAAAGAGCATGGGAGGTCAAATCAACGATAAGTTTTTGGGTATTCCGAATAAGCTTTCAAAACTTGTAAAAGCAAAGTGTAAGCCACTTTATGGCAAATTTCTTCGGATTTTTTTCTGATGGCGACAGCTATACTTCCGGACAGTATACACTCCATACCTATTATCGGAAAGATGGATCCTATACATGGTCAGCTGCTTTTTCCAGTTTCCAAGCTTCTTACTTGGAAAGCTTATTCTTCCTGCTTGAAGACTGCTAAAGAGACGCTCACGATTCGCACTTTGGTTTGCCGCCTGTTTGTCTTTTTATAAGTCTGATTTATATAAATATCGGATATATTTCGGTTTTTCAGCAGCATATATCTGATAGTATTCATCCTTTTGGTATTTTTCAAGGAGAAAAGATTTGGACAGGAAGTCATTTTTTTCTACCCTGCTGAATACAGATTAAAAGACATCGGATATATTGTAGGCAGCTTTGTGTTCACATTCTTTCTTATGTATATTTCAAGTAAGAATACAGGACATGAAAGTCTTGGATATATTATCTTCCACAGCAAAGTCGGTGTGGAACACGCTACCAAAATGCATTTTTTTAATGTATTTTTTTACACGTTTTTTTCCATCTGTTCATCTACCTTGTCATAATAGCACTGTTTTTATATTGTAGTGGAATCACTTGCAAAGGACAGACATTTTTTTCATTCGGTGAGAAGTTTGATAAGGTTAAATATCAAAATTTTTTTAAAAAGTTTTGATAATACAAATCTGAACGCCTCACTTGCATTTTTTTGGATGACAAGCTGCTCTACTACTACACCGAAGATGATAAAGACCTTGTGGTATTCCAGTTTGCCTTGGAGGACGGCAAGGCTATCGTTATGGGTGACCCTATAGGTAAAAAAGAGTACTTTAAAAATGCCGTCACCGAGTTTATAAATGAGGCCGAATCCAAAAATCTTATTCCGCTTTTCTATGAAGTCGGCCGTGAATTGACCTTACTTTTGCATGAGCTTGGATATGAGTTCATGAAATTCGGTGAGACTGCCAAGGTAAATCTTAATGAATTCGGACTTGTGGGAAAAGCAGGAAGAAAGTTTCGTGCCATTATAAACCGAGGCGAAAACTCAGGATACAGCTTTCAGATAGTGAATCCTCCTTTTTCAAACGAATTTATGGATGAACTTGAAAATATTTCAAATGCTTGGCTTTCAGGCAGAGAGGAAAAGGGATTTTCACTCGGCTTTTTTGACAGAGACTACCTATCATTAGCTCCTATTGCCTGTGTACTTGATGAATCAGGAAAAGTACAGGCATTTGCAAACTTCCTTGTATGCAATACCGCTACAGAATCAAGTATAGACTTGATGAGATACGACCCTCAGACTGAAAGAAACGGTATCATGGACTACCTCTTTGTACAGATTTTCCTTTATATGAAGGAAAAGGATGTGATGTACTTTGACCTCGGTATGGCACCGCTGTCCAATGTGGGGCAAAACGACCACAGCTTTGTAGAGGAAAAACTTGCCTTTTTGGTATACACCTTTGCAACCCGTTTCTATTCCTTCGGCGGTCTTAGAAAATATAAGGAAAAGTTTGCTCCTAACTGGGAAGCAAGATACCTCTCCTACCCTAAAGACAGCAACCTTTTATTTGATTTGCTTACAATATATAAGGTAGACAATAGGCAGATAAAAAAGATATAATTAGATACTTATGTAAAATCTTAACTACAGTGGAGCAACAGAAATCACATCGAAGGACTCTCAAAGTGACAAAACTTATACTTCAAGTGAAAGTGATCAGAGTGCTATTTTAGTTTCTACTTCTGATGATGTATCTATCACTAATCCTACAGTTACAAAATCAGGTGATTCAGATGGTGGAGATAATTGTAACTTCTATGGTTTGAATGCTGCAGTTTTGGTAAAAGATGGGTCTAATACTACTATTACAGGTGGTGACATAACTTCTGATGCTAAAGGTTCAAATCAGGTGGCGGTGTGACAAAAGCATCAAATCTTGATATTACTACAAGCGGACAATCATCTGCTGCTATTCGTACAGATAGAGGCGGTGGCAGTGTCACTGTAGATGGCGGTACATATACATCAAATGGTCTTGGCTCTCCGGCTATTTATTCTACAGCAGACATTTCTGTATCTAATGCCACATTAACATCCAATCTTTCAGAAGGTGTATGCATAGAGGGTCTGAATTCTATAAAGCTTGAAAACTGTGACCTTACCGCTAACAATACAAAGCAAAATGGTAATGCTACTTTTTTAGATACTATTATGATTTACCAGTCAATGTCCGGAGATGCAAATAGCGGCACAAGTAGCTTTAGCATGAGTGGTGGCTCTAATATTGCTACATTAGATGCTACATCTCAAAAACTCAGTGGCTTAGTAAAAGTAGGCAATGATTCAACTCTCACCATGAATCTAAGTTCTAATTCAAATTTTGAAGGTACAATAGATGGTAATATCAGCAATGCTTCCGGTATCAGAGTTTCAACTGAAGTTGGAAATGTTTCTGTTACATTAGATGACACAAGCACTTGGACATTAACTGCTGACAGTTATGTGACAAGCTTCCATGGTAATTCACAAAATATCATAAGTAATGGACATACACTGTATGTAAGTGGTACTGCACTTACAGGTACTAAATAATTGCAAGTATTTAATTCATAAACTATAAGAGTGGGCCAGGCCCACTCTTATTTATATATCACTATATATAATTTAACCTCAATCCTTAGAACCTCTTACCCAGCGCAATCCCCATCCAAATGCTTTATCAAGTTCTACGTGGCCACCATAAAACTTCACCACCTTCTCCATAGAAAGTGACTGTCCATCACGGTTTTCTAAAAGAGCTATACCACACATAGTTAAATTTGAACCACATTCATCCATCTTCACTATAATATCTCTGCTTCCCGGACATTTTACTGTGACAACACCATTAGTCTCATACCAGTTGGCTGCACCTTCATATATAAAGGTATATACCAGCATTCTTTTAATCTGTGGAATCATTGCACTGTTTACTCTAAGATTCTCACCATCTACTGCTAAACCTGTTCTATCATCTCCATCAAGAGAAATATATGGAGGATTAACCAAGCTACCAAAGCAATTCCCAAGTGCCTGTACTACTCCCTTTCTACCATCTTGCAGCTCATAAAGACAACCAAGGTCTAAGTCTATGCCATTTCCAAATCCTTTATTTTGTGGCTGACTCCAGTTTAAGTTTATTAGTATTTCTCCACTGCCTTTTTTTAAGCTTACCTTATGACCCTTCTCAAGTACAATAGCACCTCTATCTCTATCCTGAAGTTCAAGGTTCACTCCATAATTCATACAAAGTGCTTTTAGTCCGCCTTTGAACCCACTACCTACGGCATTGAATTTCCACTCATTCTTATACTTATATATTTCTCCAACTACTATAGAAGCCTCCATTGAAAAGTCTTCGCCTAAATCATATCTAAGTATCTCATTATTGTTTGTAGTATCCAATATATGGATATAAGCATTGCTGACCTGACCAAAATTTTGTCCTCTCTTATCAGCATCATAGATAGTCACTGCAATAACAATTCTTTCAATGTCGCTTGGTACCATCCTTAAGTCTACGTAGACTTGTTCATCATCACCCGTAGCACCACCTGTCAAATTGTCGCCCATATGACAGACACTTCCTGATGAATGCTTTAGATTCCCATAATAAATAAAGTCATTATTTGAACTTACCCTGCCATCAGCTTTCAAAAGAAATGCTGTTGCATCAAGGTCGAAGTCATATCCGCCACTATACTTATTGGTATCCCAACCTAAACCAACCATAAGTTTACTCAACCCCGGATTTCCCTTTGTCAAATCTACCTTCTGACCTTTTCTTAAACTTAATGCCATAATATAATCCCCTTTTATTTAATAATTTATTAGCTAAATATTATAATATAACATCCTACTTATCCACTTTGCACTGTAAAGTATATCATCTTTACAGTGCAAGAAACAGATACCAACTCAAGTCGTTTGTCTTCCAGAGCCAAAGCTTCTATTCCTTTTGTGGACCAAGAAAGATACTACTCTATATTCTGAATAACTCCTGTAAAAAGAATTGAACCGTCAGGAGCCGCCACTGCAAATACAAAAGGTCTGTCAATAATGAAATCCACCTGATTCTGTATTATTCCTGTGCTCTCCATCATAAATGCAGTATACGCCGCACCTGTAACACCTTCCTCATCTATCTTTACCATGGCGGCATGCTCTGCACTGCTTACATAAATATTTTCAACTTCTTTTGTAAGTGGAGTGAAATCTGCCTGTTTGTCTGAAAGCACATCTGTAATTCCGATATTCTTCAGACACTCCAACAGATTTATTTTAGCCGAATCATTGAATTTTGGAACTGTCAGATGCACCAATGCCGAATTACTTTCCACACTTGCAGGTTCCATACAGATTTTTATCATTTGTGGATCTGCTGCAATATCCTGTGCTTTATAACCTTCTTTCGGCAGGAAAAAATACATTGTACCACTGTCGACAAGGCTCAATCCTACAGCCTGAAAATGCTCTGTTTGATACAAATTTGTCATAACATCATTGTTCATCATAGGAACCGACTTATCCCCTGAAAGCCCATGAAATATTCCATCATTTGTTTGCTCCTTTGGGAATTCCTTATCCCAAGATGCCTTGTAATAAACGGTTGAAATAAGTGCCAACACCGATTCCGGTTTAAGTTCCAATTCTTTTGTATACTCTTTAAGCAATCCTCCTGTATGCTCATCAGTCCATTTTTGAAGTTTCAGATTCATTGACTTAGATCCCATCTCACCGCTGTAAGATGAAACATGATACTCCGTTGACAGCCTTTTTAAAGTATCTTCATTATACCCTATACCGCTTTTTAACCATATAGAATTTGCCAACATACTCTTTAGTGCAGGTGTATCCACATAATTAGCATCCCATATCGCTTCTATTCGCTTATTTAAGACATCCATATCCTTTACATTAAGCACATCAAGTATTTGCTTACGTGTATTTCCATCTGTCGCTTCAGCCAGCATGGAAAGTGCCATATAAATATTCAATGGCGAACATACTGCATTATGATCTGAGGCATCTGATAAAAGTTCCTTCTGTATCTGTTCATAGTACTGTCCCATCCCTTCCTGCACAGTTTGTGAGTTGTGAACCTTTTCTATATAATCCTCCCACCATTTCCAGTGATCATCTCCGTTTATAAACTTATTAACATCTGTTCCCTCCGAAACAGGGATTCGGAATCACAGCTTCAACAGATTTTTATGGATTTATCAGATTCAGTAATACTTTTTATTTTTCTAACTGTGTACCGCCCTTTTTTTACAGGCACTAAGCATAGTCATTGCCGCCAAAAATATTCCTACAATTTTTTTATCCTCATACTAACCTCCTTTTTAAAATAATAATAACTTCCCAAATTATACTGTTGGCTTTAACAAACTCATTACAATCTCATATCCTTAGGGAAAGCTTCCTTTCGCATAATCCCCCACATTTCTTCTACAGAATATGGATTAAGCGAAAGCATCAACTCATATGTGTCATAGGCATTTTTAACCTCTCTTATTTCATTCGGATTTCCAAGAATTCTCTTTCCGTCAAGAATAGCCGTCACCTGCTCTAATGAAAGCGAGTTTTGCTCTATTGCCAGTGACGAATGGATTGTTCTTATTCTGTTTTCTTTTTTCAGATGTGGACTCAAATTTCCGTGAGAAAGTACCGTAATTCTTCCTACCTGTTCACATATGGATGCTACAAGGTTTGTAATCCTGTCAGTCATATGAAAAGGCGGCTTATATTCTCCCATCTTCCATGTCCTTTCTGTCTGATTTTTCTAAAAACTCTCTCCTACCAAGTCCATAACCACATGGTGGCGCCAAATCTCTTCACCGCTGCCTTCATCATATGCCGCAAGATAATAATTTTTATTCTTGTCATACTTTTTATCTTTGAATCTGAAATTCATACGGAAAATTCGCTTTCTTGCGTCAAGCTCTCTGCTGTCTGCAAAAAGAGTCGCTTCGTTTGATATCTTCTCATTATCATCAGAGATAAAATAAAGCTTATATGTAGTTGCCTTGACTGTATCGCTTACAGCTTCAGACTGGATAAATTCAAGTACGGTAACATTACTTGTAATCTTTTGTACCATACTGACGAGCGCTATCTGTGCATTCCCCGTATCAATGTGACCACGCTCCATCTTAATATTCAGCACGGGAATAAGCATTTCCTGCGGAGACGATCCTCCATGTACAAAGTTTTGTCCTCCTCCGGATACCTTGAAAACATTGCTGCTTATAGGAAATGATACCACCTTGCCGTCATCATTTCTTAAAATCCTGCCCATAGAAATATTCTCTATGCCGTCTTCATATATCGCCTCATTCGATACTATAAATCTGCGGTTTACAAAAGCGTTCTTATCTCTTACATTTATCTTGTCGCTCTCATTAAGCTTATCTCTTTTATAGATAAATCCGTGGTCGGCCGTAACAATAAAATGGTGAGTGTTGGCATTTGACGATATGCGGCGAATCAAATCCGCTATCTCATTTACCGCCTCTTTGCAGGCTACGAACACCTCATCCTCCGTATTTGCCTTATCACCTCTGGCATCAATCTGGTTGTGATAGACATAGACCAGCTGCTTTCCGGTAAATATATCACGAAGCTCCGACTTTTTCATATTTTTTTAATATCATCAAACTGTACACAAATACTGTTATCACAATATCTTTGCAATATATTCTGCCTTGTAAGAAGGTTGTCACAGCTCATATCGTCTACAAGCACGGTATACTCATCACTCATTGTAATACTCTTATGTGGCAACAATGCCGCCATTCCAAGTCTTGTATAAGAAGGCAATACACTCAAACTCATATCAATCTTTATGTTGCTCTTCGGATCGTCCGCTAAAACTGTATATAGCTCATGTCCCACCTCATAACGAAGCGCATCTGAAATTATGACAACCGTTCTGTCCTTAAGTCCGCCTATATTGCTGTCATAAAAGTCTATTTGTAAAGGCAGCTTACCGAATGCATCCTGCTCTAAAATACCGCTGTTCCATTTTTGCAAAAGCTTGTCAAGGTATTCATTGGTATAGATATTTCTCTACAAGTTCACGCAGTCTCTCAAAAATCCTCACTGTCATCAAGACTGTCATAATCATAATAAAAATATCTGTAGTTTTGATCTATCTTATAGTCACTTGTCTTATACTTTTCCAAAATATCACTAAAGCTGTCAGGACAGGTATACTTTGCGCTCACCACAATATCATATGCACTGCCAAGCATATGATAAATCTTTCCCATGCTTTCACTAAAGTGCATCTTTGATCTGATTGAAGCGACCTCTTTTATTGAATGATTATCAAGCATTGCACCTGTATCCTCTGCAAGCAGACGCTCTTTTATCCACCTTATAATAATCTTATCAATGCATACAAAGGTGTCACAATACAATAATTCTTCAGGCAAAAGATTCTCAAATACTTTTACTATATTTAACCTATTTGAGACAAATTCCGACAATTCATTGTATCTGTCCTTATACAGTACACTGTTTTTTTAAGATTGTCCATAAATGTGATGATATTTCCGCTCTTATGAGATACCATGCTCTTTTAAAGCTCTCCGGAAGTTCTCCCGTGATACTTTTGGCGGTATATGTGATAAAAAGAGTCAAAACAAAGTTTGTTAGAGACGGTGTATTGTCAATATATCCGAAATGTCTTTCACACAGCTTCCAAAACTCACTATGTAAATCATACTTTTTGAATGCATCAATAAATTTATTCTCTTCACATTTTCCGTCACTTAAAACTGCTCTTACCACCTCTTCAAAAGAGCAGGTCTGTGTACGACAGATACTGCCAAGCATTCCTACAATTATGTTCTCTTCATTAAACTGTTCAATCTCAAGGTCATAAAACCTCTGTGTTCTGTCCTTATTTGCAAAAGAACTTGATATGCTTTTTCAATGATATTCTTATACTTCTCGTCCACTCCGAGGTCCGCCATAAGCAGTGACGCTCTGTCTGCAAAAAATCTCTTTGAATACAGCAATGTATCTTCAAGATGATTTTCCCTTACATCGGGCTTGGAAAAGGTGCATATATAAGATAATTGTTCTCCTTATCCTTTCGTTCCAAAAAGTACTTTGTATAAAACTGATTGTCAAGTTGCAAGAAATACACCTTTGCATTGTCAAGTTCTATATCCTTTATATCCTCGGAAAACTCGGCCTTGTCATCATACCAAAATACAAGCTTTCTTTTCTCCTCTAAACTCCTCATTCAGACGAGCGTTTATCTGTTTTAGGTTTAATTCCGCCATCGCTTTACTACTTTCCAATAACCTCTCAAGTTATACTATTTTTCCTTAGACATGATATTCTTTGAATCTGCCAGCACATCATAAAATTTGCCGTCTCTATCTGTCTGTATCTTTCTGTAGTTTACCTTCACACCGTCGTCAAGGTCAAGCTCTATACGACTAAGGGCAAGGTGAGCAATCTTTCTCATCATACTCATGACATTCCTTTCAACTGCTTTTGAAGCTTTTCCTTTCTCTTTGAGGCAAGTGCCACCTCACGAGGGCTTTTTGCACTGTCAAGCGTACTTTGCATACGCTTACTCTCACTCTCATAGATACGTTGTAACAAATGCAAATAGTCGATACGCAGATTTCCGATAGTGTCGGCATTGTATCTGTGCAGGTATATAAGCGCCTTAAAGCCGTTTTGCTTTCCTGCATCAAAAAGCCAGTAAATCGGCCGCTTTCCTGAACCTGTGACCGAGTAGGTACTGCAATGATCTTTAAAGAAATCATTTAAAAAGTAATTTCTTATAATCTCACGGCTTGTATTGCCCTTACCGCCAAGTGCATCCGCTATAAAATCAATATTGGCTTCAATTGTGGACTCACCGTAGACTACCTTAAGCCAAGTACAAAGCCTTGTGACTATATCATCATCAAGGTATTCTTCATCTGTAATCGGAATAATATTGTCACTCTCAGGCTTAAAGGTAATATATTTTGAATCATCCCACTCTCCGCCTGCGTATGCAAGCCCCTCTACATCAAGTGAGTAGCGTCCGAACATACATCCCACAGCATATGAAAGCAGTGATATTACTTCATCACGCTTGGTGCGAACATAGTTTGAGCCTTTCATAGACTCGAGTATATCCTCCTTGGTATCAAATATGCGATGCACTGTAATATCTTTATCCGCCACATCGGCAGCAAGTTCATCCTGCAGACCGTAGATATCTATAAAGATACGGTTTAGCTCCTCTTCATTGGCTTTCAGCTTATTAAAGCGAGCTTCGCACTCATCTACCCATGCACTGTAGCAGTCGGCAATAAGAGTTTGTGAGCGGTTAGCATTATTTTTCTGCAAGAACAGGCTTTATAAGGGGTGAGTTACAAAATCCCATGAGGTTTTCATAGGAATCCCAGTCGAACTGGGAGAGTGTTATATTTTTTTAACAAAAGTTGTTATTTCTTCTTCTTTATCAAACTTAATAGGTAAACCTTGGACATCTCCAACCGTTGTATTCAATGTTGGATTAAATATATTTAACAATGTGGATGCTACAACACTATTCAAAAAAGCTAAAATCAAAAAATCGAAATTTTTTTCACTCGCTATAATCGTTGGTGATCCGGAACTATAGTGATGCTCTCTATGTTTAATTCTAAATCCATTTTTATAAGACGTAATTAAATTCCAACAAATTCCACGTTTACCTAGATATTTCTGATTATATAATCCTCCATGGCTGGCATAAAATTCTTTCGCTTCAACAGACCAATCAACAACATCTACATCATTCCCAGCCCAACGTCTGAATATTCCACCATTAGCATATGGTTGCCATTTTTTCGTATCATAAATCTCCCACCAATTTCTTGTATAAAGTAAATTATTATGTGTCTTATTTCTTCCGGCAGACTCATAATACTCTTTCAAATGAGGTAATAAAAAAACGTCAAAATTCTTCCACCAGTACGCAACTGTTATTCCCGGTATCTTTTTAAAGTTATCCTGCACAGTGATATATCTGTTTTCTCCGTCCAAAAACATCTTCTCTTTGCCTTGCTGTGAAGTAGGCTCTATAAGTCTACAGTAAGTTCCTCTATAGCCTTTTATATGCTCTATACATCGTACAAATGCGGTCACCTGCACCACTTCACCGCCGATTTCTTCAAAAGCCCTTGCTCCAAGATGTGCCATATTTATAATTTCACTTTGCATCATCTTCTTTCTAAGCTTTTCAAAGCTTGATAAAAACATCCATGAATGCTGTGTTATCATTGCCTGATAACCGTTCTCTACTGTCATCTCACTGCAACGCTCTATAAATACCGCAAACAAATCAGATTTACTGTCAGGATATTTTTCCTTGATATAGGCATTCAACTTAGGACTTAGATTACTTGTTCCTGCATACGGCGGATTTGTAACCACAGTATGATACTTATCTGAAAGCACCTTGCCCACTGCAATTATCTGTCTAAGCTCTTGTACCGTCTCTTCTATGCCCACAGTGTGCATACTTATCTGTCCGTCAGGTTCACTTTGTGAAATGAACTTTTCAAGCAACTCTGCGTCAAACTGCTCCACATTAAGTATTGAACCGTATTCCTTGGCGTCTTTAAATGTATCCAACAAGATAACCATCTGCTCTAATGCCTTATTTCTTTCATCTTCGCTGCATCCGCTTCCAAGGTAGTTAAGATGCTCTCTGTTTATACCGTTGCTCTCCTTGATAGAGTAGATATTCGGCTTATACTCACCGTTTAATATTCTTCTGTTGTACTGCCTTGCTTTCATCATTATAGCAAAGTATGCCAGCTGAAAGGCTCTGTCATCTATATCAAGCCCGTAGATATTATGCTCCAAGATACATTTTGCGGCGTCACGAGTGCTGTAACCCGCACTCTCATATATCTGTATAAGCACATCAAAGGCATATACCAAAATATGTCCCGAGCCTACACAAGGATCAATTATCTTGATATCCTCAGGTGAGAGCTTGGTATACTCTTTTCTTATTTCTGTAAGCTGTTTTTCCACCTCGGCTTCCTGCGCCGCTTCCTCAAGGTAGTACTTCCAATTTGCCTTAAGCTCTTCATTACCATGTCCCTCTACCCACAGTCTGCCAAGGCTGTTTTCCACCATATAGCGCACTATCCAATCAGGAGTGAAAAGCTGTGTAACCGCAGGGATTTCTTCCTTGGTTATCTTACCTTTTTTTGCAAATGCGGCGGCCTTCGGCTCACTGTTATAATATTGGTACAGCCATCCGATAATCTCTACCTGACCGCCCTTTTCTATATTGAAATCATCTTCCGCGATATCTGTCACAAGCTTATACACTACGCCGTCTCTGTCGATAACGGACAGATTCAAAAGCAGCTCCGTATAGTCATCGGTCTTTTCAAAAAGTGCCGGCAATATTGTATTTAGTGCATTACACTGTTTTATAAACAGGAAGTTAAAAAGCTCATCAATATTGTTGTCACTCTTATACGCCGTTATCTTTTCTTTATCATCATCACTAAGCTCAAGCTCCGCCTCAAAAGGATTTGTTACAATATCAGGCTCATGCTTTCCCGACACTGATGAAAGTACTCGTATACGAGAAGGCAAATAGTCATTTACCTCCATAAATCGTATGGCAATAAGTCTGTTAAACCAAGTATATGCTACCTCTTCAATTATGTATTTATATGCGGTTTTATAGTCGGTATCCGCTTCCTTTTTCTGATTACTTCTACAAGTCTTTTTCTTTGCTTTATCTGATTTGTACTTATAGCAAAAGGCTTATCTGTCCCGATATCATAAAACTCCGTGCTTATAGTAGACTGTGAAAGCGCCTCACTGATTCCGTCCTCGGTTATTCCCATCAATGAAGCCTTATAGCCGATATCCGCAATCAGCTTATTCCTCGCCCAAATCGCAAAGTTTTTTATGGATGTCTTATCCATCAAGCTCCTCCCGTTTATAGTTGTATATTTATAACAGTATCCTCTTCAAGTTCTTTTAACATCCTTTCACGCAGAGATGATAAGTACCTGTCGATATCTTCCTTGCTTTCAAGTCTCCAAAGCATTGTACCTGTCATCTTCTTTATCGGGATGTTCTTGGTCTTTTTGACTTTGTACTGCTTACTCTGCTCTTCAATACTCTTTTTTACTTGATCATCATCGACATCAATGCCCATCTGTCCGGCCTTTTCTTTCAGACTTTGCTCTATCTCAGCCTGCTTCTTTTTTGCAATCTGCTCATCAAGCATATCCATCTCACCCATAAGACGAGTCATCAAAGCCTTTGCCTTATCTTCAAGACCTCTAAGAGTTGATACATTGGTAGAACTCTCAGCTTCGTTTAACAACTCGTCAAAACCTGACAGATACTTTTGCCTTTTTTCATTTGCATACTCTTTTTTGCTTAAAGTATCCGATATATATGTCCTGCACTCTTTGATTGACTCGCATATAGGGTGCATCTCTTCATCCAACACCTTATTATAAGCATTTTGGTACTGCTCTATAAGCTCAGGCAATTTGTGGATTTCCTTGTACGGCACACTCATCTTCAAAATGTCACGCATCTTTTTCACTGTGTCCTCAAGTGTAGCATCCACTATATAGGTCTTGCTGTCATCATAAATCCTAAGCTTATCTATTGCACGGCTGAATATCTCCTTTTGACCTCCTCCAAAGAAAGCCTTTACCGGCTCATAGTCTTCATCAAAATCGTAGAAAAAGTCTCTCATCTTTGAGATATGCCCGAAAAACTCCAAGGCATCACTTATCTGAATTGCAGACTGAAATAATTTCTTACCGTCCTCTATGACCTTCTTTCCCGGATAATTATACTTAATATAATTTATTTCAAGGTTCTTCAATTCATTTATCATACCATTTGCATGCCTCTTGAAATCAGCCATCATGGCATCCTCATCATCAGGCACTATAGGAGTATGGAATACCTCCTTCATCACATCGCGGACTTCCTTTTTATCCTTCTCGCTTACACGGACACGCTCTTCCATAAGCAGCTTTTCGGTAAAGGCCTTCTTTGTGATGTAGTTTATTATCTCATCCACACTCTTATTGTTAAGATTTACGGACACACCGTTTAATGTGAATGCAATATCTCCAACCTTGAATAAATATGCAATTATCCAATAGATATCATCCTCCACAAATCCGTAAGGTGCTTTCATAAAGCGATCTTTTACAGTCTTCATGGAAGTCTTCATATGGCCTTTGGAATTCATAGAGATAAAGCTTAACACATCCTCTGTCGCATGGATATTTGCTACAGTGCCTCCGTTTATCTTCATTTGATTACCGGTATCAAAGAGTTTTCTTATATCGGTCTCGCCCATAGCCGTATCTATATAAGAGAGCTTGTGGAATACTATCTGAACGAGGCGTCCTATTGCCTCATTCACCTTTGTACTCACTTCCTTTGCTGAAAGCCTTGCAATATCTCCGTTGACATAATATCTTGCATCCTTTAGAGACTCCACAAGATAAAGCCTTGCATTGGAATTTCTCTCATTCATCTCATCATGCTTACTCTTTTTGATATTCTCATATTTTGCAAGCTGTCCCGATGTGGCATTCTTTCTTAAGAAACGCTCTATTCTAAGACTCATAGTCATCTCGTTCAAAAACTCGTCGTCATCAGGCAGCAGTACTATGACTTCTCTGCCCTGTCCGGACATCATACGCAGTGTGGCATCTTCTTTGACATCATACCAAGGCGTAAGTATACGAAGACCTATATCGAAGTTCTGGTTGGACTTATACGGACGGTCGTCGATATTTTGATTAAAACCGAATGAGTATCTACCGTTAAATGACGGATATCTGTACTTGTTTTCTTTTAAAATATCCTCATATATCATCTCACCTATCTTTGTGATGACCTCGGACATCTCAACATTTTCTTTTGCAATCTCATTGTTGATTTCCTGCTCTTCATCAGTCAAAAATATGTATAGACTTCCGTTTTTCTGTATAAGCATTTGGCTTATCAAGACCTTCAGCGCCTCTTCCACCCTTGACTTTAACTCTATTCTGTCATCATCTATATTTTCAACCATCAAGCTTGTGATATTGTCGATATTTGACTCAATTTGATCTACATACTTTATCATAAAAAGAGTCTTTAAAACATTGATTGTAAATACTTCTCCGTCCTTATTTAAAGGATTGATTGCCGTATTGTCATACGCCTTTGATATAACACCCTTATGACTGTGATCAAGGAAGTTTTCAAGTGCATCATAGAAACGATGGAAAGGCACAAGTATTCCGATTTCATCATCCTTACAGTCGGTTGCGGACTCCTTAAATAAAGCAAGCATTGAACGCTCACCTTCTGAAAGGTGCTTGCCTGAAGCTCCATGTGTACGTATAGATGTCAGCACACTTGCAAGCAGATTGAACTGATAAGGCACAAAAGGGTAGACTTCCTTGAAATCATTTTCATTTGCATAAAGCTTTTTCTCAACGCCGTCATTGAATACAATCAAGTTTTTGATTACCGTAGCCTTTTGCTCATACAAAAAGTCTGAGGGTTTCGGCTGCCGTTTCAGTCTTATCAAGTATTCTCTTTTTGATAACGGCATCAACATTTGCACTTGAAAGTGAAAGTCTGGTATCAAAACGTCCCTGAATTTTTTTGAAAAAAATCATTTCCCTTTACCTTGGTTATAGAATCTATATCCTGTTGTGATGTGACAATCACCCATGCCTTGCCCATACATTCCTTGCCAAGCTCCTCGGTAACGGTCTGAAGATTGAGCATAAGCTTTGAGTCGTCTCCTATGTACTGTCCTATCTCATCCACAAGGAATACTACATGGTGATTGTTTCCCTTTTTATCAATATAGCTTCTTACTCTCTTTGCAAAGTCTTCAATACTTATAGTATAGCTTGTGGTTGCCTTCTCACACCAGTTTCTTGCCGCATCCTCACTCATAAAACCGATATCTGCAAGTGCATCCACTACACTGTCCTGAATAAAATCAAAGTCGGAGCGTGATTCTTCCCAAGTCTCTCCATACTCATTTTCAAAGCTTTCTTTAAATTCTTCAAACTTTCCGTCATCGTTAAGCTTTCTTTCAAGGTCCGCCAAATAAGGCATTGAGCCGCAAAATCCCTGCATTTCATTAAAGACCTTCAAAAATACATTGACTATGGCATCCTTATTTTGCTTTCCGCTTGACTCACTCTTTGAATCAATGTTAAAGAGGATAACATCTGAAGGAGTGGAAGCTGCAAGCCTCATATCTGAAAGTATTTTTTCATCCGTTATCTTTTTATCGTCCACAAAATAGTCATAGGCGTGCTTGTTTCCCACAGACTTATTGTCCAAAAGATAGGATAAAATCTTTAGAAAGTGAGATTTACCGCTTCCGAAGAAACCTGAAATCCATACACCCATCTTCGGTGTCATACCTTCAATACCCTTTTTGTAGGCGGCAAAAAAATCCGCAAAATGCTTTTGCAGCTCTTTTGTTACCACATACTCTTCCAACTCCTGTGCCACATTTGTCTCTTCGCCCTGTCCGACTATGATGACTCCCTGGATTTCACGGTCAATCTTTTTTTGGCAAACATATCCTTAATCTGCACTTTAAATCCTCCTATTTCACAAGCTTGAATGCTCTGTAATAATTATCGTCTTTTATCTCATCAAACAGAATAAGTTCCTGTTCATTGTACGTGCCCGGAAAAAACATCACCACAGGCGCTTTCACAAATGCCTGATGTAAGTTGTTGAGCACCTTATGTGAACGAAGTATAGGGATAACATTTCCCGATACCGCACAAAAACACTACGGCATTATCCGAGTATTATCTTTTATATACTGTACAATGACACTGTCGTCATCATTGAACTTCATAGAATTGCTTACAGCCTTTGTGATTCTCTCCAAACCCTTTTTCTTTTCAAAATCAAAGCATTTTTCTATAAAATTTTTATTTTCAAGAAAATCTATGATTATATCATACAGGTCAAATACCGCCAGAGTAAAATCATTTGCTCCGCTTTCGTTTTCAGCTTTCAAATAAGCTATCCTCTCTCTGACTTCAAGCTCGTTTTCAGGCGGATAGTCAAACAGCCAATAGTTTACCTCATTTGCCCTTCCGGCACTTTTGCGAAATCCCGGCTTTTTTATGGCGGCTTCCATCATATCAAGTCGCTCTGTCAAATCTGTCATTATCTTACTCCATTCAATGCTTTCACACATACTTCCATATCATGTGTATTTAACCACTCCTCGACTGTAGGACTTAAGACAGGTCTTATAATCTTTCTGTCCGCCTTGCCCTTATCTAAAAGTCCCGCCTCACAAAGCATTGTCTTATAGTATGCTCCAAGACGCTTTAGAGTGGCGGCTGTCCACTTGGCAACCCTTTCATCCTGAAGGCTTTTATCCTTAAAGAAAATCCTTATATCGCTGTCGGTTAAAGTATCCGCCCCCAAAATAAGCTTTTTCACGAATCACTTCATATACAAACTCAAAAAACAGGCTGTCATAGGCAAGTGATGAAACCAGCACAAATATCTTTTGCATTGCAACATCACTTCTTTGAAACACTTCCACAAAACTTTTATCAAGCGTCTTAATTCTTCCCGACACTGTAACAGAAAAATCTGATTGGCACGGGCGGCAGTCGGCGCACCGAATATATTTTCGTTTTTATTCATCTCTTTGATTTCTTCCAATGTTTTACCGGCGGCAAGAAGCTCCACCACCTTGCGAAACTCCATAAACCAAAAAGACATCTTCACCGCACCTGCGCTGTAAGGCTTTTTCTCCATAGCTTTCTCCCTTATTATAATATATTAGCTGTACGATCAAACGGACTTATACCCGTTTATAATCGACTCAAGATACTCAAAATCCTCTTCAAACTCCTCATCTTTACATAAAAAGCCTTGCTTCATGTAAGCGTTTCCTTGCCTCTGTGGTGTCTTTATTAAAAACTACATACATAAACATATCAAGTAATATAAAATACTCATAGTAATCATCAGTCTCTCTGTACTTGTCAAAAAAAGGCTTACTGTCTGTATACAATTCTTTTGCTCTCTCATATTTTTTGAGATAAAAACAGCAAAGACACAAATTCAACCTTCTTGCCATCTCCACTTCAGGCATCTTTTTCAAGTGAACTTCCAAAATTTTCAAATATATATTTTGCCTCACCGTAATCCTTCTTTTTCATAAATGCAAAAGCCATGTTCAGTTTTGCCATTTTTTTGATATATTTTGATTTTGTAGTCTTCTCTATAGCATTCAATTTATCAATGCACTCATCAAACTTACCTTCATCAAACAGCAATAAAAGCTTCTGTATTTTTCTTTATATATACTACATTGTAGATTATATTAACCGATATAGCTCCAACAAAAATGATTACAGCCGATACTATATAGATTACAAAAACTTGCCTGCCGTTCAGTCCAAGTCCTATCTCACACGCTAATATTATGCTTGCGTATACGATTCCCATAACTAAGATACTCAAGAATCTCTTCATATTCTCACACCCCGCAAAAATTAAAGCTGATATAATTTTGTATATTTGTCTTCTATATAATCAAGGAAGTAATTTACATTAAATTCTTCACCTGTTACCATCTTCATAAGCTTTGGTGCCTCATAGCGGAAACCGTAGGTATGTATATTTTCTTTTAACCAATTCATTACTACATCGAATTTATTATTTTCAAGCAGACTGTCCACATCCAAATCCTTTTTTTCATAGCGTGAACATACTGTGCCGCAAAGGCTGTACCAAGTGCATATGTCGGGAAATATCCAAAACTTCCGTCAGACCAGTGCACATCCTGTAAAATACCCAACTTGTCATTAGGCACATCTATTCCAAGGTACTCCTTTATACTTTGCATTCCATGTCTTATCAAGTCCTTCTGTGGAAATACTGCCGTCAAACAATCCCTTTTCTATCTCATATCTGATAAGTACATGAAGCGGATATGTAAGCTCATCAGCCTCCGTACGTACAAATGAAGGCTTTGAAGCATTGATTGCCTTGTAAAAATCCTCAAGGCTTACTTTTTCAAGCTGCATTGGGAAAACTTTCTGCAATTTCGGATAGTGATATTTCCAAAAAGCTAATGTCTTTCCGAGATAGTTCTCACACAGTCTTGACTGTGACTCATGCATTCCTGAGGATACACCTTCAGATAAAATCATTCCGTCATATTTCGGATTTATATTGTGCTCATAGTAGGCATGTCCCACCTCATGTACTGTTGAAAGTATTGCAGACGCTACATTGTCCTCTATATACTTTGTAGTTGTACGGCAGTCGTTCTCACAAGTCCATGATGTGAAAGGATGCTCGGACTCGTTTTGATATCCCCATGAAGGATCAAAATGCAGGTACTTAAGCAGCTCATCCATAAACTTCTTTTGCTCTTCAACCGGAAAGCTCTGATGTAGGAAATCTTCATTTATCTGCTTTGCAGCTGTCACCTTCTTTATAAGAGGAACCAGTCTTTCTTTGAGTGCTTCAAAGAACTCATCATATCTTTCCACATTCATTCCCGGCTCATAGTCGTCAAGCATCTGATTATAAATACTCTTATCACTGTCTCTGTAGCCGTAAAGTTTCTTTTGGCTTTCTATCACTTTCTTTAAGTAAGGCTCAAATATCGAATAGTCGGCCTTTGACTTTGCAAGTATCCACGCATCAAATGACTCGTCACAAAGCTTCTTAAATGCCACATACTCATCTTTCGGTATACAAAGTGTGTCCATAGCTTTTTTATAATAAAGTTCTATTGCGCGCTTATCCTCCGCATCTACTTCAGGGTCATCCTTTAACTCCTTTAAAAGCTTTACCGTCTCCGGATCCGTCTCAAGGCTGAACAGTTCTCCTGCCAAATATGCCGACCTCTCATCTCTGTAAGATGCTCCCGCACTTGGTGCTACTGTCTGCTTGTCAATTCCAATAATATTTAACGCCATTTGGTATGCTGAACATTTAAAAATCCAGTCATGATATTTTTTTAAATTTTTCTTTTGTAGTCATATTGTTCCTTTCCTTAAAAAAACTTTTTATAAATTTTTATTGATACTCCGTTATTATAAAATAAAAAGACCAGCTTATTTAGCTGATCTTAAGTCTTATAAATAATCAATAGCCTAATAGCGACGCCAACACATGACGCTTACCCTAGAAAAACGGCACTAAAATAGGACTTACTGTTGATATCTCAATGTTAGCATATGCAATCAACCATGTCAATATAATACATTTTTAAATAAATTCTTTTGCAAAAAGTTGTTATACTTTTTATGTAATTTTTCTCAATCGAATTGCAAATCATATAGTCCCTAAAATTACTTACACAGAATATTTCTTGACCGACTTTAATCACCTGAATTTACTTCTCCAAAGCCTGATCTATATCCGCTATCAAAGTCCCCTGCGTCTTCTATGCCCACAGACATTCTTATAAGGTCAGGTGATACTCCTGCTGCTCTCAGTTCATCATCATTCATCTGTCTATGTGTTGTAGATGCAGGATGAAGTACACAGGTTCTTGCATCCGCCACATGAGTAACGATTGCAATAAGCTCCAAAGAGTCCATAAACTTAACTGCCGCTTCTCTGCCTCCTGCGATTCCGAATGATATAACACCACATGAGCCGTTTGGAAGATATTTTTTAGCCAACTCATGCTGACTGTCATTTTCAAGTCCTGAGAATGATACCCATGATATCTTAGGATGTTTTTCAAGATGCTTTGCAATAGCAAGTGCATTCTCAAAATGTCTCGGCATTCTTAAATGCAATGTTTCAAGTCCAACTCCAAGATAGAATGAATTTTGAGGTGAAGGAATCGCTCCGAGGTCACGCATAAGATTTGTTGTCATCTTTGTAATGTATGCCCCCTTGCCGAAACTTTCTGTATACACTATTCCGTGGTAAGTTTCATCAGGAGTTGTAAGCCCTTTATATTTATCTTTATACTTAGTCCAATCAAAGTTTCCTGAGTCTACCACAACACCGCCAAGTGCATTGGCAGTACCGTTCATATACTTTGATGTTGAATGTGTAACGATATCAACTCCCCATTCAAAAGGTCTGCAAAAAATCGGTGTAGGGAATGTATTATCAACTATAAGCGGTACACCATGCTCATGTGCAGCTTTTGCAAACTTTTCAATATCCAAAATTCTAAGTGCCGGATTTGCTATGGTCTCGCCAAATACAAGCTTTGTATTCGGTTTAAATTTAGTAGCAAGTTCCTCCGCTGAAATATCAGGATCCACGAATGTAGACTCAATACCCATATTTTTCATTGTGTTGGCTATAAGATTATATGTTCCTCCATAGATAGCTGAAGAAGCAATGACATGATCCCCTGCACCTGCTATATTAAGTATCGCATAAAAGTTTGCCGCTTGTCCTGATGATGTAAGTATAGCCGCTACACCGCCCTCAAGTTGACAAATCTTTCTTGCTACGGCATCATTTGTAGGGTTTGCAAGTCTTGAATAAAAATATCCGGACTCCTTTAAGTCAAACAAATCTCCCATCTGCTGTGAAGACTCATATTTAAAGGTTGTAGATTGCACTATCGGAAGCACTCTGGGCTCACCGTTTTTAGGCTCATAACCGCCCTGTACACAGATTGTATTTATATTGTATTTTGACATAGTATATTCTCCTTTTTATACATATATTTCGCAATGAATTTTATGCAGGTATGCATCCCTTACTCTATACGAAAAATGAGTATACTTTATTATCACAATAATATCAAATATATCATTTAATCAAAATGTTTTTTTATTGTTAAGTCAAACACAAATCTTTTTCAAATTCCACCTCAAGCACCTTTATTTAATTCTTCTGTGGAACTTGACCCATAGGTTTCCACATAAGCCTCTGAAATCATATCTTTCACTTCTTTATTTATCATTTCATTAAATTTTTTTCCAATAATGATACATCACCCTAATGCGGCTATCAATGTTTGATTGTCTTCAATAACTTCCTTACGATCAATGACATAATCCGTCAGATTTTTACAATAGGCATCAATTTCCAATGTATTCATATTCGTCTCAAAGGCTGCATAATCCTGCAATTTTTCGATAAATTGCTGTGATAATAATGTCTCATAAATACCCAACCATTTATCATGTGATGTATGCCACAACTCATTTTCTCCAAGAACTTCGTGGTTATTTATATAATATATTTCATCAAAATACTTTAATGAAAACCGTGAACATCGAAAGTAATGCAAAAACAGAGAAAAACAGTTGCTTCATTGTTTGCTGAAATATCTTTTTTTGGAATACGTTAATCAACAATGAAAGTACATTATATTCCCTATCTACCAGGTCACGCATTCTTTCTTCCGAATAAGGCTGTCGCTTTCGTCTGCAATCAAGCATATCTGTATGATCCGCCAAAACTTTATTAAACTCATAGTCTATTTGTACATCTTGTCCCTGTTTTATCAGATTCTTGACTTTATCAATCTGCTGCCCTGATTTTCAGCACTCATCTTTTTCAAGCTTTGCATATATGATTGCAAAACCTGCACATGAAGCACATAAATTTAGTCCGTTCAAAAGTAAACCTATTTTTTGTAAATTTGCAACATTTGCCATAAGTTTTAAATTCTTTTCATTGATGACATTACTTTTATTGATTGCATTAAGTATGTTTTCAAGGGTTTCCTTATTTTTGCAGTTCATTCTGCATCAAACCGTCCACACAAACCTTCTGAATCTTTTGCAAACGTTTTTATTTTTTTATTTCTTATGGCAACTTCCATAAATCCGTTTTTCATTCAAAAATTGTATCAGCTGTTCTATTGTATTTATATTTATCACTTCACCCATTGATACTCCCTATATTCTTTCATTTATTATTGTATAAAGAAGAATAACAGCAATGACAAATGTACATGTATCAATGCTATAAAGTTCTTTTTATATTAAAGTATTTTTTTCTTTACTATCAAAAAAATCTTCCTTCATTTTCATACCGTTGATAACAGCATCCGGTTTTTAATACATTAGACTGAAAAATCAAAGTTATCGATTACCGAATAATTATTTTTTTATTATCTCCATATACAGGCAAAAGATAATTCTGGAGTAATCAATCAAATTTCTTGTTGAAAGATTTCTTGAATTTTTTATTGTCAAAGCCTTCTCATAATACTTTTGCAGCTCGCGGCGTATCTTCTTTTACCTGACTGTTCTTTTTAGCTTTAGGAACTTTTGCAATCTTATTACCGACAACATAGGCTATACCTTTTGTATACGCCTCAATAAGTTTGTCAAAACTCTTCCCTGTTTTTATTGTAACCTTCTCAAAGTAATCACAAACCTTTTTCTGAAAGTACTTCTTTTGAAACCTTATCCTCTTTAATAACAGAAAATGACAAATATTCCCCTAATAAAGCTTTTTTCAGGATTTCAAATGTATTATCATCAAAGCCGCCGAGCGTTTCAACCACAAAATCAATATATTCCAAAGCTTCACCTCTCTCTCATCATATGTATTCACATAACCTGTTTTTTTACTTGCTATAGCCCATTATATTCCAAAAACCCTTATAATATCTATTTAAAATGCAAAAAAACACCTCGTTACGAGATGCTTTTTTTACTGTTTTTAGATTTTTTTATAATTCCATACTTTATAAAATCCGACTTTAATACCTGTACTGCTATACATTACTTTTTGTATTAAAGCTGAGTATATCTACTACCGAATTTTTATTAAGTACTTGTCTGACCGTGGATATAAAAGTTATAAACTTTCCGGTATTCTTTTAAAGTGCATCCTTCGGGCAATTCTTGACACATTCCATACACAGAATACATTCTGTGCCGTTTGCTCTCTTCCGTGAATTATCGGTAACATCAACATTCATCGGACAGATTCTCTTGCATTTACCGCAGTCAATACACCTGTCCTTATCACACCTTATCCGTAACAGCGAAAAATAGCTCATCGGTTTCAGGAATATTGTAATCGGGCAGATATATTTACAAAATGCCCTATTATCCTTAAAATAAAACGCTAAAGCTATACCTATCCCATAATAAGCCAAATTTCCAACAATAAACGCCCAAAACATAATTCGTCCAAGGTTTCCGACCTTCGCCAGAAACATTGCTGCAACAAACATCAGAGACGATACAAAAGTGATGTAGCGAATCCATCCTATTTTCCTTCTCGGCTGTTTAGGCACCTTGTAGGGAAGAAAGTCAAGCACCATCGCCGTCCAACAGGCATATCCGCACCATCCTCTTCCGAACAGCAACGGACCGAATATTTTTGCTACCGCATAATGTATCGTTGCCGCTTCAAAAACGCCTGTGAAAAGATAATACCAGAACCCTTCTATCTGCATATTTTCATTGCGAATCAGTCCCAGATAAAAGAGCATATACAAACCTACCAGTAGCTGGACGATCCGACGGGCGTGCTTATACTTTCTAATAAACAAAAATACACCAAATGATATAGAGATTCCAATATAGCTGAAGTTGAAAAGGTAGAATATATTATCCTTCGTCAGCCACAGCACAACTGCTACCGTTTCAAATATCACCGGCATCATTATAATAGACCAATATTTTTTTAACATCAAATCACCTTCCAATATCCGTTTTCCTTACTTTTTCATTATGTTTTGTTATAAGATTATATATTCCTCCATAGATGTCTGAGGAATCTATAACATGATCACCTGCATTTATAATATTAAGTATGGCACATAAGTTGGTCTCCTAAGCTGATGATTTTTTTCAGTATGCAGTAAATCTCTTGTTTTTTTGTCAAGTACATTCATATTCACCATTTCTTCATTTGTCAATTCAATGTTGAAAAAAATAAAATTTACAGCAGTATTGTTATTTTGTTTATGTAGATATTGATATTCTCTTATCCCAAAAATTACATCAACACAACTTATCAGGATGGGCATACGCAAATCTTATAATAAGGCACTTGTTCTACCGGCATCTTAGCCGGTAGAACCTCTCATTTTAATTTGTACTAAATCTTGACATAGGAGCATTCTTCTTCATTCATAATGTCACCTCAAAAGTTTATTTTTTCAGCTTAAATCTTTCACCCTCATATACTCTTATCGGATTTCCTCTAACTATCTCGGTATGTTTACTCCATGCATTGTTCTTACTTTGTTCAATTTGGGAAGTATTCTTGTTTTTTAAAACAATGGCAAGTTTTCTAAGGGCATCCTTCTTATTCATAAGCTGACTTCGTTCTCTTGTTGAACTTATCCTTATTCCTGTAGGAATATGAATAACTCTCACTCCGGTTTCCACCTTGTTTACATTTTGACCTCCCGGCCCACTTGCATGAAATTTCTCCACTATAATATCTGCTTCAGAGAAGTTATCATCTACATTAACTGTTTCCAGAATAATACTAACATCTACAAACCAGTTCTTTCTTTTATGCTCAGGCCTATAGCGACTTTTACAAATCCAAAGCATAGTACCTTCAAGATATGATAAATCTTCATCAGATGAGAGCATCACTGAGTAAAAAGTTTCTTTTCTCTCACCCTCTACATAACTTAAAATCTCTAAAGACTGAAATTCCCTCATTAAAGCTTTACATATACCGAATACAGCCCTCTGACATTCCACCGGACCCATACCTGCACTTATTTGTAAGATCATTTTCTGTCCCCTCCCTTATAATTAAATATTGGAGTAAGAACATTTTCCACCTCTACGGTATCTTTTATGACTTCTTTTATATAGTCTATTCCTCTATATGCAAAAGGTGCTTCATCCAAAGTATCCTTACTTATACAGCTTGTATAGATACCCTTCATCTCTTTTTTGAACTCGGAAACCGTATGTGAAGAATTTACTTCTCCTCTTGAAAGTACTCTTCCGCTTCCATGCGGTGCCGAATTATTCCATTCTTCGTTTCCAAGTCCTCTTCCAAGTAAAACACCTTCCTTCATATTTATGGGAATTATTACCTTTTCATCCAACTTCGCTGAAATGGCACCCTTTCTTAATATAGGCTGATTTCCTGAAAAATCCACATAATTATGAGAACATGAAATTTCCTCAATCACCTTCCACTTCATCTTTTTTATAATCTCAGCAGCAATTATTTTTCTGTTTAATATCGCATACTCTTCCACGATTTTTAAATCATGCAGATAATCTTCCATCAAATTACCGCTAAGGCAGGTCATTTCAAAAGGAATATCATTTATACCGTTGTCTTTCAGTTCATCCTGTCCTGCTTTCATATAGTACTCAGCCACTTCTTTTCCAAGATGTCTGCTTCCCGTATGTACTATAAGATAAACTTCTCCGTTCTTTGCTACATCCAGCTCAATAAAATGATTTCCACCACCTAAAGTACCAAGACTGAGCAATGCTTTTTCAGATCTTATATGCGAAAAGCATTTAAGATTATTTAATTCAATTCTGTCGGCATATGCATGTATATCTTTTCTTACAGCAAATCCGACCGGAACATTATCTCTGATTACGGTATCCAGCTTCATAAAATCATTTCTTACTTTACCAAGTTTTTACCGCAAAGCATACCGCAACCGATATCTATTCCCACTAAAGATGGTAAAATCTTTTTTCCAACAGTCATTGTAAGGCCTATAGGACCTACCTTTCCCGGATGAACATCAGGCATTACTCTGATCTTTGCTCCCTGTGATACTTCATTATCACAAATCATTTTCACCTGAGACTTTGCCACTTCTTCCACCATGGACTTTTTCCATAGTTTCATCACACTAATATACGCCTGTGCGTATTTTTCCATTTAATTGTATCAAAATAAAAAAACCTCTGTTTTTCTTCTGTTTCAAAGGCTTTATCGTTCATTCTCTAATAAAAAAAGTTTTAGAATAATAGACAGCGAACAACTATGCCTCTGTAGTTTATAGTTCCACTTATTGTATTATTCATTGTATTCCTCATAGTTATTCTCCTTTCGATCTCTATTATTTATTGTAACTCTAAAATTATATCATAACATTTTTAAAAACGCATCTTAACTTTCTTCACTTATATCTTTCGTGAAAAATAACGCAACTATTATTGAAACCACGCCAAATATAAGCTCTATATAAATTAAAAGGTACATGAAATCCGTTTAATATAACTATCAAAGATCATCCTCCTCTTTTTATATTGTATCCTAAAATTTCAAAAATTTCATTTATTTTATACATTGATTTTTTCACATATATAGTATATATTATTTTTGGCACCAAATGTTCAAAGCAAATATTCTTGCTTTTAGTAATATATCATATAGAAGAAAGAGATATAAAAATGAATTTTTTTGGAAAAAAATCAGACCGAAAGAAAAGCTTAAATATTTAAGATGGTTTTGATATCCTTATTGTTACCTGTATTATGTTCGGTATTTTTTTATAGTAACTTCAACCCAACTTTTTATCGGCTTACTTCAGTCTGACCCACAAGCCATACAGGATTCAGCGGAATCTATGGATATTACCTCGAGACGGTGCAGCCTATACCGGAAATTTTACATTGCAGTCGATTCTTTTAATTATTGCATTACTATATTTACTTATCAGAAACTTTGATTTTAAACAGTTGAAAATAAGATTACATTGGTCTGTGATTATTTGGGTACCTGTTCTTTTTTCAATTATAGGACTCTTTGGTGACCTTGTTAGTACAGTGAGTGGAGAATACAACTATTTTGATCCTTCATTGTTTAAATACATAAATCCTATAGAAGCATTAAATAAATTTCTAGCACTTTCACCGTTTGCAATAGGATATGCTTTTTTAAACGGATTTTATGAAGAATTTTTCTTTCTGGGTCTTTTGACCTCTGTAAAGGATGAGCATAAATGGTACGCTCTGGCTTTTTCAACTTTAGTCAGAGTATCATTCCACACTTATCAAGGTCTTCTTTGGTCATTAGTAATAGGTGTTGTATATGGACTCTTCTACTATTTTATGTACAAGAAAGTAATAAAGAATCTTTTACCATTCTTTTTGATGCATGCAATGACTGATATGTTCGGTTCATCACTTATATATATGCTTATAAACTGGAATTATCAATAAACAAAGATGAATCCGAAACGGAAAAAAGACTACTACTAAAAATGTGGTTCGCATAGGAAAACCTTCCGAACTTCTAAAAACTACCGCTGACCCTCTGGCTTACGCTATAGATGGGGTCAAAAGATATAATGAGGAGGTGGCATTATAATTAATATTCGCCCTGTATCTGATCTCAGAAATAAATTTTTGGAGATTGAAGAGACTGTTGTTAATTCCAATTCACCTGTTTTCCTTACTAAAAACTGTTATGGAACGATGGTTCTCATGAGTGTTGAACAATACTCTGCACTCACAGAAAACATCGAGCATAAACTGGATGAAGCAGATGAGACCGCAGAGAAATCCGACGTCCGTTATTCTTCTTCTCAGGTATTTGGAAGGGTAAGGAGTAGGATAAATGAGCATGAAAAAGTATAAGCTGTCATTTCTTCCGCTCTTTGAAGCTGACCTGATAGAGATTACAGACTACATCTCCAATCGCCTGAACAATCCGGAGGCAGCACTTAGATTAGTGGATGATATAGAAATAGCAATTAATAGTAGTTTAGAAACTAATACAATATATACCAATACCGGTGAAATCATTGGGTTCCATAATTGAAAGCCTGATACTGTAATCAGACCTGATAATCAAGTATCCAATTCAACAGATCACCAAAAGAAAGGCCTCCCGCAGCAATTTTCAAAAATGTATCTGACAAATCATGCTGTGTATAGCTGAGTTCAATCTTGTTAAGCGCAAGAAAGACAAGCATGGTATGTGCCCCAATACGCTTATTTCCATCAACAAAGGCGTGATTCTTTGTAAGTCCCTATACCAAGACGTGCAGCCTTTTGCTGAATGGACGGATATACATCTCTGTCACCCAAATGACTGGAACGGTGCATAGAGAGCAGATTCAAGTAGTCCCTCGTCTCGGACTCCTTCAGCACCTCCTGTTTTCTGCTATCAGCTGAGCATGTAGAAGAATGACCTGTTCCTTGGAGAGAATAATCATTTGGCAAGCACCTCATACGCCTCGCGGTTCTTTTTCAATGAGACGCTTTGACAGCGCAAGAATATCTTCATCAGATGCAGACTGTTCTCTCTGTGCCTGATTAAACTCAATCAAAAAGGTACCGTGGAGAATTGTTTTTAAGAATAACTACTGAACCTTTCTCATCGACCATACGAGCTATACAGGGAAAAGTTCTGATTTTGCTTCCGTGATAGAAACCAGATTTTCAGTATTTACATTCATTTATAGAACCTCCTGTCTATTTGATGATTTTATTATATCTTATAAATAGGTTGATTTCAACCTATTTTAACCTGTAAAAAGGCTCTCACCACCGGAAACAACTCAATCTATTGACTGGAGTGTTTTTAATTATTGTGTGAATAAAAATCTATAATTGGTACTTTTTATCTATCAAATAATCTGATTCCAACTCTAACTCCCCAACTGAACGATTACTAAGAATTTTCGAAGTCATAGGAAATATCATTACAAAAGATTTATCCCATGCCTCACCTACCTCTTCAACTAATACAGTAGAACTTATTGGCACGTCCTTCTCTTGTCTTTCTATCAAAATTAATATCAAAACTTTTAGCAACCACACCTACATGCCCTTTGTAGTAAAATTTTATCCAGACTATATCAGATGGATTGCTAAGATTAAACTTTTTTATAATATCATTACTTGTAATCCCATTTTCACATATTTCTGTTTTCTACAATCATATATAGGACATTCCATTTTAGTCCCATAGTCAAATTTCCATTATCTATAATTGTATGGATTGTATTATCTAATACAAAAGGTTCAAATCTTACATTCTTTTCACAGTACATATTCAGCCATCTCTTGTTCCTCCTAATAAATTTATGTACACTGTTTTTCTACAAATACAAATGCATATACAAGTAAATATTTTAGCACATTATTATTGAATATCTAAATCCGACAAACTTTCCTTCCTTTTGCAGTTAAAATGGTTATTGATATGTTTCTTTTAATAATGCTCTCATATTTATAGTCATATCCTATGAAGAGATGATATCATTCCATGTTGTATAAAGAACAGCTTTCCACCCTGTTCAACCAAATCTAAAATAAGCTCAGAAAAGCTCTCTGCAATTTCCTCAATATCAGTATAGTCATTATTATATCCACACACCTTACCGCTTTCCAAGTCTATAAATACGATGCTTCCGTCACCTAAACCTCCGATTGGAAAATGCTTGCCCGTGTTCACATTTGCTCATATACTCCTCGTATGCTTCTTCAAAGAATGTATAGTTTTCCTCCAGTTCCTTTAAGTCAAAAAAATCCATGGTTCCGCCAAATAGCAACCTCCCAGGTTAAGTAGTAGCCAACGGTACTCTGACGGTATAGAAACATAATTTGATTCAAACTTCTTTATATTATCTTCAGGCTCGGCCGGATACCTTTATGAACACGCTTGCTTTGTAAGCCGCCTTGATTCTATCAAAGTGTTTTTTTCTAAAACAAAATTACACATTTTACTCCTTGATGAATTTATATATGTATTTTTTTCAGTATGCAGTATATCTCTTGTTTTTTTGTCAAGTACAGTCATCTTTTCCATTTATTCATTTGTCGATTCAAGGTTGAAAAAAATAAAATTTCATCAGTATTGTTATTTTTATTTGTGTAGATATTGATATTCCATTATTACAAAAATCAAATCAGCGCAACTTATCCGGATGGACATACGAAGATCTTATTCACGCCACTTTCACCTTTTTGAAACACCTGAGGTTTTAGATATTACTATGTATTAGTAAAGTCAGGCGTAAATTATATTCCTAATCACTCCTTTTATCTGTTCTAATGTTTTCTAGTAGCACCTCCATATATAGATTTAAGGTTTCCTATGAAAGTTACTACATCAAAATCAAAAATGCTGAGTCATTCTATATTTCTAAAAGTTTCATTAATGACAAAGGTGTTAGCACCTCTGTTAATGTACGCAAACTTGGCACGCTTGCTGATTTATTAAAAAAAGCACGGACCTACCAGAGATGATGTAATGGAATGTACCAGTGCTGAGGCAAGACTTGAAACACAAAAATATAAAGAAGATAAAAACAGTAAATATTTCTTTTTAACTACAATAAAAGACTTCAACCTCAACAAGTCTTCTATCGTGGGGATACCTGTTTTTGCAATACTTTTATTATAAACTTGGCTTAGACAAAGTTTGCAGAAAGATAAAGGGACAAATATAATGTTTCTATCCATGTACAATATTTAATATTTTAGTATAAGTAAGAGAACTTAAAATTATAATACTTGTTTTATCCTTTGTTTTTTTACTTATGGATATATTATCAATAACCGCTTCCCCACCTGCCTGCAATACACCGCTAAATGCACTTATCAATTCATCTCTCTTTTCCTTTGGGAGCTTTGCCAAGCTCTTTATAATTATCCCGGCATTTTTTAATAAGTTCCCTCCAAATTCTTTAAATGTTTTTTGCTTCTGTCTCTTCAATCAGAGCAAACACTGTAGAGACCAAAGACTCCCTCGTTTCATCATCAGTTTTTTCAAGCCATGTTCCCAATGAAACATTTATAAAAATTGCTCATATCATCCAGTTTAGACTCAACAAATTCATCTCTCATTACTTCCCAGGTCATAGCATCATGCTGAAAAATACCTTTTGCACTGCTCTTTACTACCTTTTGCTCACCCTCATTTGAAAGTAATTGACCTATTATTGATGTCTGAGGGACTATACTGTATATTTTATTAACAATCTGTTTATATTCTTTTGTATTAATAATCTCCTCCCTAAATCCCGGGCCGTCATTATTATATATTTTAGTAATACGCTTCTTTATTTCATCATTACAAAAGCTGCTGCATACATTGCAAAATTTCCACCTTTTTGAATGTCCGCCAAGCATCAAAATCACCTTTAATCAGCTTTGATACATCATTTAAATAATCAAGTGCTTCCTTTGTTCCCTCCGTTTCCGACATACAACTCATCATAAAAATCTTCTTTTCCAGCCTGTTATAGTGCTGTCAGTGCCACGAAAAGCTATATAATTAGTTTTGTCGGGAAGAAAAAAATGTTACTGCAGAAAATTGTTTTTATTTTTTCTTTATCAAAAATATCTCTATAATATCCAATCCTTGTCTCCCTAAATCGCTCCCCCACTACCATCTGTTCAAGTAAAAGAGGCGACCGCTCTGTAAATTGTCCTTTATCTTTTATTTCATCCAAAGAATATTTCTCACAAAAATGTCTTCAGTACTTCTTCAATATCGTATATACCTTCGTTATCCGAAAACAACTCATCAAAATTCATATAAGATATATATGACAGTATTACATTATCTATATCATTAAAAGGTGATACCGATAAAGCTTATATCATTTCTCCATTTTAAATAATCCAATAATTCCATATTTATATTTTCCTCTTTGATTATATAATTAAACTTTTATTTTTATATAATACCATAATACAACTTATTGTTATTATTTACAAATAAGAGTGGATTAAAATCAACCCACTCTTACATTTAAAACCAATATTAAATTTCTTCAATCTAAGCCTCAACTCCCCATACTTCAATCTGCGTAAGTGCCGGGAACGGAGATTCTCCCTCCGCCTTTATAAGATTTTCAAGCACAAGGCTTTTTATTTTTCTTTCCTTTATCTGAAAACACTGTGGCTTTTCGGATTTCTCAAGTTTTAGCGTTTCACTGCTGCCGTCATCAAAATTAATATCTGCACTTACCCAATAATTATCATGAGGATAATCCGCTCTAAGAGTAAGCCTTATTTCATTTACAAGTACTTCTCTTCCAAAATCCAAGGTAAGCGCTGCTTTTGGATCTCTGTTAATGCCCCAACTCTGATAAGGATATTTACCATGAGATGAGTTTGCATACATTCCGTCTATCGCATTTCTTGCCGCAAATACCGCCTCACCTCTGGTTTCCACATTGGCTGAGGCATGAGGATAAAATGTATTATTCTCATGCTGGTCATAAACATTTAATGCAAGGTTTTTACTTTTACTTATCTCCTCATCGGTAGCATATCTTGCTTCAATATAGTGAGTAGATCCTGTAAAGCTCTTCGGTGAATAATTCGGTCTGTTATTTGCAGGAGGAATGAAAAATTCAATACTTCTACCGGGAATATAGATAAATGCCTCTCTCATACTGTCCTCAAAACGTACTACACAGTATCTTCCGGCTTTATCCGTATCAAGTACTATTCTGTCTCCATCCATATATTCACTGCAATATACAAGTTCAGCTTTATTATCTCCTTCAAAGCCGCAAGCTTTTTCTATCTCTCCCTTACCTACTATTTTCAGTTTAATCATATCTACTCCTATTAAAGTACAAAAGTCACTGTTTTTACCAATACATTTTCCAATCAGGTCTTAAAAGTCTTGTAAGAGCCTCCATAAAGAAGTAATCTCCCCAAATCACACACTCGTCTACTCCGCTGTTTTTACAGGTATTATAAGGTGTTTTCTTTGCATATGTTCCATGCAAAAGCTGACCGTTTGATATGCTCTTATCTTTAACCTGATAATTCTTTATAAGAGAATACATGATTTTCTTTGCAACTGAAGTATAGTAGGCTCTGCTTTCTTCATCCAGATATTTACTCATTTCCAAAAATCCGCATACAGCTATTGCAGCTGATGATGAGTCTCTTGGCTGTTCACTTTCATCTCCGTCACCGAAACTTAGATCCCAATACGGACAAAGATCTGTAGGCAGATGCTTTAAAAAATACTTTGATACTCTCTCAAAATATTTTATATATTCCTTATCTCCGGTATTCTTATATGCAATGGCGGTTCCATAAATTCCCCATGCCTGTCCTCTGGCCCATGCGCTGGCATCCTTATATCCTTGGCAGGTAGCACCGTGAGAAAATTCTCCGGTATCCGGATCAAAGAATATCGTATGCCAGGTAGAATCATCATCTCTTATTATATACTTCATTGTAGTAATTATATGGTTTTTTGCAATCTCGGCATAATGCTCATTCTTTGTCAATTCACTTGCCCGGTAGAGTAGCGGCACATTCAACATACAGTCTATTATAAGTCTGGCATTATCTCTTGCCCACATTTCTCCCCATGCCTGGATATACTTACCTTCAGGACGATATCTGCTGCAAAGCTGATCTGCCGCCTTTATTGCCGCCTCCTTTGCGTTTTCATAAGAAATCAGGCTATAAGCTGCCACACAGGAAGGTATATAAAGAAATCCCATATCATGGTGATCTATATAATGTCTTATATTTATTCTCTCAAAAAAGAATCCACCTGTTTTTTCCTGCCCTTTCAAACAACTCTTTGTCCGCAGTATTTTTTGCATTTTCATAGGAAAGCCATACCTCTCCCGTCCAAAATCCGCTTGTCCAATCGGTATTAATACCGGGTGTATAAAAATTTCCCTCACTGTTTGCAGGCGGAAAATGCTCTTCAAATTCGGGTAAATTGTTTTTCACCTGTTCCATACACATATCCAGAGCCTCTTTAATCATAGTATCCGATGCTTCCGGATATTTTTCCAATAAATTAATATCAATCCATTTATCCACTTAATCAATCTCCTTTTATCCTACCATTTAAGCACTGTCATATACTCAGGATTTTTATGAAATGCACAAACCATAGTTTGTCCGAGTCCGTATACTCCTCTTATTCCGTTTAAGTCACTATGATTTCCGACATCATTTTTAATGAGAACCACCCGTATTTCTCCTTGTTTCTTGTAATTACATATCCTGGGACTATATCCTTTGAAAGCATAACTTCATAAGCAAAATTGTATACATCTTCTTTTACGATCTCTATCTTTTTGATTTTTCCCTATTTTTTTACAATCACTGTAGTTAAAAAGTATGAACCTGTTTGTATTTACTTTAAGAGCGCTCGTTTCTTCTATTTGATTATAATGTCTTGAAAAGCAAAAGAATTTGTAATTTCAGGTAATAATTCCCCTCTTTCATCAAAAGCACATTACATTAAAATCACATCTTTCTCCTTGCCCTATTATCACATTATTTTTCTTTTTTAGGCTTATATTCTTTCCGAATGCAAAATGCTGTGATAAGTCATTTCTCTTATTTCCGATAATTTCATCACTTATAATAATTATATCGGATGTCGGTGCTACGATACGCCTTCTAAGAATTACATTCAAATCTATATACCCACAGTGAAAGCCTTCAAATAACAGCCGGTTTTCCTTAAAAAAACAAAAAGTATTTCCCTATGGAAGGAGGTAAACTTTTATAAATCCATGAATCCTTACATTCTACATATTCACTGTTATTTATAATGGGCACATTGTGGGCCTGACTCCCTTAAGTCTGTATCTTTCATCTACATCTTTATATGTAAAACGTCACTGTCCCTAAGTATTTCCTCACCTTCAAACCAAAGTTCCATATGAAGTTTGTCCTGATGTCCGTGCCCTCCTCCAAGGCTTCCGTTTCTAAAATAAATAAAATCTGAATTCTCCTTATATGAGTCTCTCCATATTGCTTCACCGCTTTCATGGCATACTATAAGACCTCCGGAAAGTCTTTTACTTTCTAATTTTTCATAGAGTACTATTCCCTCAGTCCCAAATAGCCATGCACTTTCAAAGTCAAGCTTATTATAGCCTGCAAATTTAAGCGAACTGTCTTTAAATAATAATGCTCCCCTACTTAACAGATCTCTCACATCGGTATCATCCGAATCTCCGGTCAGGATTTGATGATGATTTGGATAAGTATGATATAAAGTAGCAAAGGCCATATTTTTTATAATATTTTTTTCATCTTCCGAAAAAACTTCATCATTATAAAGCTTAGCCACTCTTAAAACTTCAAAATATGCATCCAGTACTTCATTATGATACATTGTAGATGCTTCCCATTGCATTCCGTCATCATGTATCTGTGTATGAAGCGCCATCTTCAGAAAATAAATTGCTTTCTTTTTATATTCATCGTTTTTCAGCACATGTGAAAGTACATATAAACCTGCATACTCCATAACACCCCAGTTACTTTTTATGGAAAAGCCCTCTTTAGGATTTGTTGCCAAATGATTTGCATGTACAGATAATGCCAAGAAAAACTTTTCTTTTATTTCATCCGTAACAAGAGGATGAGATGTGAAAAAAGACATTGCCCTTACCCAGTAGTCTGCACGAAGACCTGTCTCAAGTGTTCTCCAAACTTTTTGAGTCGGCATTTTTTTATATCTATATTTTTATTTATCCAATCAAGAAGCTGATTTATAAAAGTTATTACATATATATCATTTTGTTTAATCCAAAACGCCTGTCCAAGACATATAAAAGTACCTGTGCCTGTTTAACTGAAAAATAAATTCTTCATCTTCATTAAAGCAATAATTCCACTTTTATTTTTCTTGCCAAAATTTACCGGTTCATTTGTGGCTTCCATATCCCAAGGTAATCTGAAAAGAAATGTATTCTCTGTCAGTTCATCTGCGGTTTGAAGAATAATATCCTCATCTCTTTTGCAGTTTCTATTACAAAAGTCCGCAATTTTTATATACTCATCTTTTTGAATGCAAAATGTTCTCTAAAATCATCCCACAACAAATCTATATTATTCATAGTTCACTGTTCCAGTTCTTATAAAAACCGTCATTTTGACACTTCAGCCATTTAATAACTTCTTCTTCCATCGTTTTAGCAAGCTGTTTATTCTCTTCATTATCTAAATCAAGAGTATTTTTGCTGCGGATCATTTTTGTATATCATAAAGATATCTTTTAGGATTACATATAACATCATAACCCAGCTCCATAACGTAGGTGTATTTTTCTTGTTCTAACCCCACGCCACCCGTAATCGGCAGGATTCTTACCCGCTTTTTTAAATTTTTCCACAAAATCGGCTCTACCCGGGCATGCCATAATAAAGCTTACCCTATCCGCATCCTCATCACCTTTAATAAATTTGGAACAGTCCTCTCCTTCAACCGTATCAGGTATAGAGCAAACCCAAAAGTCCCAAAAACTGTTGGCATCATATCTTGACTTCCAATACAGGTAGAACATCTTTTATTCTTGTTTCCCGGTACATGTACTACAAAAGGAATTTTTATTGACTCCTCATACCAAACATGCTTACCCATAAGCCCATGCGATCCCATCATATCTCCATGATCCGCCGACAAGATAACAAGAGTATCTTCATACAGATTATTCTCTTTCAGGTAGTCGATCAACCTTCCAAACTGCTTGTCAAGACCGGTTATAGCCGCATAATACTGCTTTGTGGTAAGCCTTAGTTCTTTCTCGCTCATTGCGGCATTTTCACCGGTGTGGTGATGTATATTTTCAAAAATAACATTTTCCTTTAATTCCACATCATCATACATCTTTAAGTATTCATCCGGAACTTCACTGTATACGCTATGTGGCGGATTCCAAGATATATACATGCCAAAAGGCTTTGATTTATCCCGTATTTTAGACAGATATTCTATTGCCTTGTCAGTTTCATGCTCAGGTGACCACTTGTTTACCTTAATCATCTCATTACTGTCATGCCAATAATGTGGTGATAAATGCATATCATAAGTACCGTATGAGTACCAATAGTCAAATCCATGCCTTCTTACCCCCGGAGGAGTATATGCATCCCAATCTCTCGCACCTGACTTTGGAAATTCACAAATATTTTGTTCAGGTTCATCTAAATGCCATTTACCTATATATGCGGTTTCATAACCGGCTTTTTTCAGTACCTGACCCTACACAAATCTCTTCATCTTTTAATCTTAAAGATAATCCTTTTTTACAGTTTGTAAAAAATCCTGATGACAGTGGGTATTTTCCGGTCATAAGGCTGGATCTATGAGGAGAGCAAACCGGAAAGGTGCTGAAAGTATGGTCGCAATAGGTTGACTCTTTGCAAAACTTATCCATATTCGGAGTTTTAACAGGGTCTTCCTTTGCATATCCTATAGCTCCTGCCCTCCATTGATCTGCAAAAACAAACAATAAATTCATATTGTGCTTCCTTCCTATCCCTTTACACCTCCGGTTATTCCACCGATAATCTTCTTTGAAAGTCCGATATAAAGTATAAATGTCGGAATAAATACAATTATTACAGAAGCAAATAGACCTGACCAGTCACCACTGTATTTCATTCCGTTTATCATTGAGAATAATCCAAGCGCTACAGGTCTTAGTTTCTCTGAATTTACAAATAAAAGTGAAAGGAAATATTCATTCCATATTGCTATGAAATTAAAAATTGTTACCGTTACAACTCCTCCTTGAGCCAGTGGAAATACGATCATCCAAAAGGCCTTTATCGGATGACATCCGTCTATAGCCGCCGCCTCTTCATATGCACTTGAAATATTGGCAAAGTATGCCATAAGAAATGTAGTTGTATAAGGTACTTTTATAGCTACAAACAAAACTATAAGTACAATTCTGTTTGAAAAAGCATTACCAGTAACTCGGCTCCCGCCACCAATGTATACAAAGGTATTATTACCATTATAAGAGGAACACCCATAGTTCCTGCCAGAGCCGAGGTGAGAAATTTTCTTCCCTTAAATTCAAATCTTTGTAAAACATAAGCATATGGAGCACATACCAGAATAATAAATACACAGGATAAAAACCGCATAAATGAGTGAGTTTACAAAAAAACACGGAAACATTTGATGATACCCATGCTTTTAACATAATTCTCAAAATGAAGTCCTGTTTTAAATCCTAAAATATCTCCCGAAAATATATCTGCAGTAGTAGACAAACTTGCAGCCACTACCCAGCCTAAAAGCACCGCAGTAAAAGCAACCCAAAGTATCAGTATTATATATCCGGGTAACAGTTTAATCTCTTTTGACAAATTAAAAGGTGCGGATTTTTCTTTGTTTTTTCAGTATTTTCATAATCTAACCTTTTCATAAAAATGTTAATTAAAAATTCCAAATCATCATCTTTAAGAACTCTATTGGCAACTCTAAATATAATTATTACCAAAACGCAAAGAGATTATACCTATTGCCGCACCGGCACCTGCATCACGAGAAATCATATCTGCGGTTTCAGCACCGAATACTTTGGTATACTATATACCATAGGTACTACTGTAGATGTATCTGCAGTTAAAGGTGAGAAAAGCTGTGACCATATAAAGAATCCTGCAATACTTATTGACCACATAATAATATTTGTTCTTAAAATTCCTCTTAAAAAGAGGAAGTGTTATATGAAAAAAACTGTTGGACCTTATTTGCACCCGTCTATACCTGATGCTTCATAATATTCCTTGCTTATTCTTTTCAATTCCGCTGATCCATATAAGCATATGATGTCCTATCATTCCGAAGCAGTAAGAAAATAAAAGTGCATAGAATTTATGTTCCGCATCCAGCCACTGTATTTTTTTGCCAAACTCTCCAAACCGATCATTTTAAAAAAATGTTGTAAAAAAATCCATAGGATGAGTTAAAGGCATATTGAATCCACATTGTAGCCATAGCTACTGCACTGATTACATTCGGCAAATATATTGCCGCCTGAAAAATCCCTTTCCTCTTATTCCGCTTGTCAAAATGATAGCTATCAATAAAGAGATTGAAAGTGTAACTATACCTCCTATTGTCCATATCTTTGCTATATTAATAAGCGACTGTATAAACAATGGGGCATTAAACAGATCCACGTAATTTCCTAAGCCTCTAAATTCCCATTTGTTTATCGGATCCGTAATTTCCACTATCCTAAAAAAGCTCATAATTACAGTTCTTATTATCGGGTAAATAAATACTCCAAGAAACAATATTGTTCCGGGAATAGTAAATGCCCAAATCATACTTTTATTGCGTTTCATAAATATTTTCCCTTCTGAAACAGGCAAGAGTCAGACTTTTAGCTTATTATCTTAAAGGCGGCAATTTCACCGGTTAAAAAAGGCAGGTCAAATAACGACCTCGTTACCCGCCTGCCCTCTTTTTCATTTAGACTTTATTTTCCTGCTGCCTTTTTCATATTTTCAACAAATTCAGCACCTGTAATCTTACCTGAGTAAAGCTTAATTAAATTCTCCTTTAATGCCGGTGTGATCTCCGGATTGCTTTCCGCACCACCCATAATCTCTGTGCAGTTATCAAAGTATGGCTTTACATCAGCCAACTGCTCAGGCCATGAATGATTCTGTGAATCTGCAGGAAGGCTTATGCTCTCTTTAGCAAGCTTCTCGTCATATTCACCTCTTGTCATCTTCTCAATAAATCCGAATGCAGCTTCTTTATTCTTACATACTGAAGTAATAGCAAAGCTCTGTCCACCAATCATCATAGCTTCTGTGCCGTTAATTCCGTTATTAACTTCAGGATATCCGAAGAATCCCCATTCAAAATCAGGTCCTGTAATATTTTTAACTTCATTAACAACATATGTTCCTACAGCATACATTGCAACCTTACCTGTAGCAAATTCTGTATTCTGTCCTGTAGGGAATACGTTTGAAGCCACAAGCTCTGAGAAATATCCCTTTGTAGCAAGCTCTGCAAGATCATTAGCTGTTTGTAATACTTCAGGTCTGTCCCATTCATTGTTGTTAATCGTTTCCTTTAAGCCTTGACTTCCTACAAGTCTTCCAAGATGCATACCGAAAGCCTGTGGTACATATGCATCATCAGTAGTAATCGGAGTTATTCCCGCATCTTTAAGCTTTTGACATGTAGCAAGGAATTCATCCCAGTTTGTAGGTACCTTATCAATACCTGCTTCCTTGAAAAGCTTTTTATTGTAAAAATAAGCATTTGCCTTAAACTGATATGGAATCTCCTTAAGTACACCTTCATTATAGCTTCTGAAAAGACTCATCATTGTAGGGTTGGAACGAGACTCATAATCACTTTCTTTAACCAAATCCTCAAGACTTATAATACGATCACCGTAATTGCTCTTGTTTCCTTGTCCGTCAAAGAAGTCAACCTGCTGTTTTGCATCAAGTGCCGGAATCAAACCTTCTTTAATTCCTTTTACGTCCCTTAAACTCTACTTCAATTTCCACACCGGTTTCTTTTTCATAAGCTTTTATGGCCTCGGCAATAACAATTCCCTGTGGCTCTGTAGCTTCCCAGTTTGACCAGTATACGAGCTTCACTCCGCTGTAATCAGGATTTTTAGCTGTATCATCCTTTGATTCACCGCTTGTACCCTCGCTTGATGCTTGAGCGACTGTAGTACTTTCCTCTGCTGTATTATTAGCGCATCCTGCCAATGCTGACATAATCATTGCACCGGAAGTACTGCAACTCCAACTTTTTGTAAAAACTTTTCTTCATATAATCCTCCTTGAATATATATATTCACATATAAATTTTACATATTTTATTAAACTGTATTCCGGTTCGGAAAACAGTAAAAATAGTTCAAAACAATCAATCTGCACAGAGATCTGCATTATTTTTCAAGAGCGATATCAATCCTGCATGGTATAACATCAGGTACAGACATATTTTTTATTAAGCAGTCCACCATAATCTTAAAAGCCATATATCCTTTATCATAAGGATTTTGATCTATAACCGCCGACATTCTCTTCTTTTTTAAAAATTCCAAGGTTTCTTCATTCAAGTCTGTTCTATTATAGCAACTTTTTTTATTATTACCATGTTTTTCAACTGCTTCAACAAATGCCCCTGTTATCATGGGAGGTAAGAGCATATATAAGACATATATCACTATACTTACCAAGTGCCTCACATGCATTTTTATATAGTTCTCCTCTATGATCCATATTCCTTGTGTATCCTGTCACAAGTTCTATTATCAACTCCGGTTTGTTTTCTTTTATATAATTACAAAAGCTTTCCAAACGTCCCTCATGTATCTTTGAATCTTTGCGTCCACAAGAAACAAGTATTCTTCCCTTATCCGGAGTAATAAGTGCCGCAAGCTCAGCCGCCACTTTACCCACCTGTATTTCTCTGGGTGGAATGCTGATGAGGCCTTCAGGAATTTCGATGTGATCGTCTATAACCAACACCCTCATATCCTTTGCCAACATTCTCTGAAACTGCATAAGTACTTCCGATGCTCTTGTAAAAGAAATTGTTATAACACCGCCATATTCATTAGGCCCCTTATCAGCAATCTCTTTAAGCTGTGCAAGTTGCTCTTCTTCGTTATCACATACAAAAGGACTTATTTCTATGTTTAGCCCTTTAAGCTCCTGTGCACCTTTATTAATACCGAGCCATAAATAATCAAAGTAAATTTTTTCTCCCATTTGTCCTTTGGAAGCACTCACTGCAACTTTACTGGTTTTTCTTTTAATGGAGGCGGCTGCATAATTTTCCACATACCCCATCTCTTTTGCCGTTTCCAAAATCTTAGAACGAAGTTCGTTGCTTATCCCTTCTTTTTCCTCTAAGTGCTCTGTGAACCGAAACAGCCGATATACCCAATTCTTTTGATATATCCTTTATGGTTACCTTTTCTGAAGCTTTTTCATAAATAATCTTTCTCCAATCTTTTTAAAAATCAAAGCCGGATATTAAGTTAAATTATCGTTTGCGTAACCGTTTACTTATGTGGTAAGTATATACCCAAATCGCTTTGTTGTCAATATTTTTTTATTTATATTGTATAAAATGTATTTTTGCTTTAAAATATGCCTTATTTTGCATCCGGAATATAATCATATTTATCTTAAACTATCAGATATTTCAAGTATTTTATCATAATGGGCATCAAAAATATCTTATATGCTTCACAGAAATAATTACTGTATAATCCTGTATCAGGTTTAAATCTCTATTGCGCTGACATCCGCCTCTGCATACCTTGTAATATTTACAATCTTTTGCAAGCATTATCTAACTTTAAAATGACTTTTTCTATAAAGTCGATTTCCGACCTCTTTTTATTGATATCATCCATATTGTTTTTCATTGAAATTTCCAAGACAATATTCATCCATAGCATAAAAATCACATGGATAAACACTTCCGTCAGCTTCTACTACCGTCTGAATACCACATACTCCACGTTGCTCACAGGATTCCGCCATATATCCTCCTGCAGAGATTTATATAATTTATAAACTGCCTGTTGTATGGATCTTTTTCCATTTTTGTAATCTTTGTACCACAGATCAAATAAATCAATTAAAAACTTTCCATAAACTTTTTGGTGTTAAGGAATAAGGCTTAGTCCACGCACTTCATTTATCGGGTCAAGACAGGCTATATATTGTTGGTATTTCCATCCCTGTTTATTATAAAACCTGTAGATATCTGAAATATTCTTTGCAACCTTAGATGTAACAACAGTAAGGATATTATAATCCACCTTATGCTTATCAAGCAGTTTCGCCGAATTTATTATTCTGTCAAAAGTATTGTCTCCGTTTTTTGAATGTCTATAAGAATCGTGTATTTCTTTGTACCGTCCACCGACAATCCTATTAAAAAATTGTTTTCCTTAAAAAAAGAACACCATTCATCTGTAAGGGCAAAACCGTTTGTCTGAAGGGCATTAGTTACTTCTATATTATTTTTATTATACTGTTTTTGATAAGCCAATGCCTTTTTGAAAAAATCAATACCACATAAGGTCGGCTCACCTCCCTGGAAAGCATAATGTATGCTCCCCTCCGCCCTAAGCATGGTTTTTCTGATTGTGTTTTTCAAAGTCTTTTCAGACATAAATCCATAGGAATTTTGCAAACGCTTACTTGCCTCATCACAGTAAAAACAATATTCACAAGACATATTGCAAAGACCTGATGCAGGCTTAATTAAAACAGTTATTGGGGGCATGGGATCTCCTTTTTGTTGGTGTGAGTTTCAGGTCAAACTCTTTTTTTCAAGTAATTTATCAACTTCATCTGCAGAATATATTTTTCCTGCTTTTATAGAAGCATAACCTTTCTTCAGTTCCGTATCGAGTTGCTCTCTAGTCATTGTAGCAATAGATAACAGTATAGATTTATCTGTCATAGTAGCACCTCCATTTTCTCATAAAAACTATTGTAATATTTCTCCACCACAACATAACTTCCGGTTTTTATAATGTATATTTGACTTTTTCATACCTAAAACCCTCATTCTTAAATGCATTCAATAGAGTATGCATAAAAAAATCCATGTGTTATGACTATAGCATCCTCTCCATCCCTACAAAAGCATATTTACAAAACTTTTCGCACGTTTTTTTGTAATCAATCTTCCTTCAATCTGTCTTGCAATATTAAAAACCACTGAATCCGTCCAACAAAATTCCAAAACCACAATGGTAATTTAATTTTTGAATAAAAAGCGGACCTTAAGGGCACTTCATCTATCAGTCAGTTTGTCTAAGGTGGGTTTGTCCGAATATACTTATAGCAGTCTCTCTACTTCTTGACAATGTACTTATATAAATATTTTTTTATGATTAAAATACGAAATCTTGCTCAGTGTATTCGACAAAAAGAGCTATCGTATTCTTTGCAGGCTTTATCAAATTCGTCTGAGGTATACCATTTTTTCCATATATATTTTACTCTTGAATGTCGCATAATAATTACTTTCATGATACCTCCCTGAATAAGTTATAAAGTACATTATTATTTAATAGCTAAATCCGGCAGTTTTAAATATATTATAAATAGCTTTAGTATATCACATCTACACCGGTATACTTATGATATCAATAAAACCTAATATAATGCAGTCTGATACGCTACAGAATATAAAAATTATTATATCCTCTTTTTTTGATGAAAGTATGTAATTAATCTCCTTAAATTCAGGTGTTTTATAACTTCCAATTTTAATACCTGTACTACTATACCTCTTTTTTAAAGCTAAATATATGTCTAATACCGGATTTGTATTCGATGCTTGTCAATCCGAGTTGAATTCATGAAATCGTCAGACAGTCTGCGTCCCTCAGAATACCCATCATCGGCGAGATCTTGTTTGGACGAGAGTAGATTGTATAAATCCACTCAATTCAAACTTTTTGATACTCTCTTGCATAAATTCTCCTTAATATTATGTTTACTATGCATAAGCAAAGCTTACACTGTCACAACTGTTCCGTTTATTTTACCTTCAAGTGCATTCTTTATTGAATTCTTTTCGTTTAAATCAAATACTGCAAGCGGTATCTTACGTTCAAGGCACATAACAGACGCCGTCAAATCCACTACGGCAAGTCTCTTGTCAATAACCTCTTGAATAGTAAGCTTATCATACTTTTTGGCGTTAGGTTCAAGCTTAGGATCTGCACTATAAACTCCGTCAATAGACTTTGCCAAAAGTATCATATCCACATCCATCTCAATAGCTCTTAAAACAATGCCTGTATCTGTAGAGAAGTACGGATGTCCCGTACTGCCTCCGAAAAATACCACCTTGCCTTTTGAAAAGCTCTCATTTACCTTGTCCTTTGAGAAAAGTTCAGCCATATCTCCACAGGCAAATACAGAGTATATAGCGGTATCTATTCCTTCAGAGCGGAATATCTCAGATACATAGATACAGTTCATAATAGTTGCAAGCATTCCGATCTGATCAGCCTTTGTTCTATCTATCGCCTCGGAAGTTCTGCCTCTCCAGTAGTTACCTTCGCCGATTACAATACCTATATCACAACCCTTAGCCAGTGAAGGCTTTAGCTGCTTTGCAATATCTCTTACCTTTTTCTTCATTGTAGCCGCCCTCCAGGCTGCAAGGGCCTCGCCGCTTAATTTCAACATTACTCTTTTCAAATATGATTTAAACTCCCAGTACTCCTTTGCTAAAAAGGCAGTATCTTTCAATATCATCTATATTCTCTATTAGCTTTTCTTCCATTGCAAAATTAATTTATCTACAAATTTTTGTCATCTAGTTTATAAATCTTATCTACAAACTTATATATATCATTATTAAACTTTTCCAAGAAATTTATCAAATATTGTTCATTAGGTTTTCCTTTTACATAACTAAGTATCAACTTACTCTTCTTTTTTAAAATAATCATCCACTATAGCAATAAAAGTATCTAATCTATCCATTTGCTTTTCCAGATATTTTTTTCTGAAGAATACATGATATTTTGATTTTTCACCGAAATATATACTCCCCTTTACATTGTTTAATCCTCCAGTAGTTGGAAGAATAGCCAAATTTTGTTCTGAAGAGTGCATTTTTACATTCTGTCAAAAGAGATATAACATATTCTTTATTATTACTATCCGATTGGTCATTATCTACCAGCTTCTTTAAGTTATAATATTGCGTTTTTAAAATTAAACGCTTTATCACCACCAAATGAAAAATAAACTCCCTAATTCATTGACCAGCTTGCTATTCTCTCTAATCCATAACAAATATCTGGTATTATTATATTTTTCCATCTTTCTCATAACGAGTTTTCACATTATCAAAAATCAAATTCTTCCCAAAAATCCCAATCTGAAAGGAGTATATTGATTTTTGTAAAACTTCCAGGCTTCTTTGGATGAGTCATCTTCATAAATTTTCATAAAAGCAACCTCCTCTTTTTCAAAATTATTAATATTACCTAGATTATTCATGGTAACACCATGAAAGCGGCTAGCCACATTACTACTATATTTTAATTAAATATTGCTTTTTCACTTATCAAGTGAATGAAAAAAAGAGCGTCCATTTGCGGTAAAATTAAGGTGCTAAAACTCAAAAACACACAAAGGATCCCTATATGGGTATTGTAAACACCTTATCACTTGAAAGCAATAGAAAAATTAAAATTAATTTCGGCGAGGCGATTTATCCTCTGATGCAGGCTTACTCCTTATAAAAGAATTCGTAAGTAAACTTGGCATTGATAAACTTTTCAGTCAATCATTTAAAACCAATGATTCTGCATTATTCCGCTATCATACTGATAGAGAAAACCTTCTTCAGATGATATATATGATCATTGTAGGCTATTATGAAGATGACGCTTCAGATGAACTTACAAATGATAACAAAGTATATTATGCTGTAGTTTATGGTGAATTTATGTATCGGTCAGGTCCTTGTCCTTATAAAAGACGTGTTGTTTGTAATATAGAAAAGCCTAAGAACCAAATGACATACATGTATACATTCATTGTTACAAATATGGAGTTCCCCTGAATATCTTATCAAATTCTATTGCAAAAGAGGCTTGACGGAAAACTTCATAAAGGAAAGCAAAACAGGTTTTGACTTTGCTTCTGTCAACAGTTATACAAGGATTGTAAATGCCAACAGGCTCCAAATACATGCACTTGCTTATAACATATTTAATTGGTTTAGACGATTGGCTTTATCTGCAAATATGGACTGCTCATTCTGTCTGAAATTTAGCCTTGCATTTCTAGTCCCAATATCTGAAAAATAGTATTTATACGAAGAAGATTTCAAGTACACTTTTAAAATAAATGCGTATTTACTACTTTTATTAAAATGTGTGTTAAAACTTATCAAATTTAGCTTGACATGCTACTTTACTGTATTTCACACCATCATTTTAACTAAAATCATATCCCCTCCATATGATACAGCATCTTCTCATCCGCATAAAACACACAAATTACAAGCGGATGAATAAAAGACCCTAAATAATACATAGCAATTACCTCCACTTTTTAATCCATTTTTCCCTCACAAACAAAGATTGATTAAATCACTCCTGCTTTTTCAAAATGTTTTTTAAGTATCCTTGTTGCAACAAATGCTCCTATGCAAGCAAGAACAAAAGTTATCAAGCCAAATCCTACTGCCCACGAAACTTTGAAATAAGATAATGCTTCATTTATCCCCGCTTCGCTCATTTTCCATTTTGATGCTCTTTCCACAAAAGAAGCTGTTCCGAATAAAATTACAGGAATTACTGTTCCTAAAAAATCTGCTAATGCAAATGTCCCATATCCAATAATCATTCGTCCCTTGCTCTCATAATTTCCTATAATCAAATCACATATAATCCCACCGATTACAGCAAAGACTGCATGAGGCAAATGTCCTCCTGACAATGCAATTAAAGCAAGAAGTGTTCCTGATATTGTGAATACCCCCTTCTTTTTAACTTTTACAGCCATAAGAATATAAACGGTAGCAGCTATCATAAAGCTAACTCCTGAAGCAATAAATCCTCCAATAATTGTTGCCATAGCAAAGCTGGCTGCCATGTATATGACAATTCCAATTGCATTAAAGATTCCGATTGTAATAAAATCACGACCATTTAATTTGTTTTTCACACTAGTCCTCCTAATAAATTTTCTGTATTACTATCACAAGAGCAATCATCAAAGCTCCTAATAGTCCAATCATTAAGTCTGTTTTTCTAAACCGCAATTCTGTTAATGTTACCCTCTTCTCATCACTATCAAGTCCTCTAATAAGTGCTGAAGCTGACAATTCGTCTGAAATCTTAATCATTCTCATTAAAAGCGGAACAAGCGTATATTCAATGTATTTAATTGGATGTAGCAACAAAAAAAATCTGCTTGTTACGATTCCTCGAATCCTCATATTCTCTTTTAATGCCTTGAGTTCTATTTTTATAGTTGGTACAAACCTAAGCAAAACACTAAAAGGTATACCAATGCTTCTTGGTACTTTCATTCTATTTAACGCTTCCAGCATTTCACTTACACTTGTACTCTTTGTTATATATCCACCAAACATAGCGATTAAGGTCATTCTTGATGCAAAGTAAATAAACATATATATTGCAAATACAATACTTGCTTCCGAGAATTTTCCAAGCCCTAACTCTATGCAGTATAAAAGCACAAAAAACAAGATAAAGCGTAACGCTCTTTTCCACATACTGCTGAATACATACAGAAAAAAGACAAAGACAACCAGTCCGAAAAGTAGAATTGTATCGCTTATAAAAAAGCTCGTAAAGGAGGCAATTGGAAGTAGAGTAAGTTTTATTCTCGGATCTATAGTTTTTCTATCTTCCAAGCTCTATACCTCCTCTCATCTTATCTAATATGAGAAATTTATTACTTTCACTCATATCTAAAACAGTTTCTATTTTTCCATCTCCCATTACCGCAACCTCACTCACTGCGTTTGCTAAAAACTCAAAATCATGACTTATCACCAAAACTGTTGTCCCATTTTTTAATTGTTCTTCAATCAATTTTGTGACGGAAAGCATTGAGTCTTTATCACAACCTGATGTTGGTTCATCATAGATGAAAATCTTTGCCTGTTTCATCATTCCACAAGCTATTGTCAGTCTTTGTTTTTCTCCTCTTGATAAAGCAAACGGATGCTTATCAATGTATTTGTCTAAGCCAAGTACATTCAAAATAAACTGTGCCTTTTGGGTATTTTCTTTTTTATCTTTACCCTCCATACCAAGTAGCATTTCATCAAGTACACTTTCCGAAAACAACTGATAGTCTGAATCTTGAAAGACAAAATATGACATATCCATTAAATCTTTATGATTAAGAGACTTATCTTTTCCTGCCCATATTTTTCCCTCTTTTATCTTCTCAAGTCCTGAAATCACTCTTGCAAAGGTAGTTTTTCCCGGTACCATTTAAGCCGATAAGACCAATGGCTTTTCCGCACTCCATATTGAAATCAAGATGATTTAAGATGTACTGTTTTTGCTTATTTCCAACCTTAGTTGTACTTGGGTAACAAAATTTCAAGCCTTTTCCACTAATACTTTCATCATTTAATTGATAAGAATCTTTCTTCTCACTTATCCTGTATTCTTCTAATTCAAGAGTTCTTAGTCCATTTTCATCCCAAAAACTCCCCTTCAAGATGGATAACTTCTTCCCTGACTCAAATCCTGTGCAATTTCTCCATCTTTCATCAAAAGAAAACGGTCAAATAAAGACTTTACATAGTACAAACGATGTTCAATTAGAACAATCGTTGTTCCTTTTTTCTTTAATTTCTCCAAAATTAAAAACAGGTCAAATGTTGCTTTCATATCCAAATTTGCTGAAGGTTCATCTAAAATTAAAACTTTCGGATTCATCGCATAGATGCTGCAATAGCTATCTTTTTGTTTCTGTCCGCTTGATAATTCAAAAACAGATTTTCCTTTCAGTTCCGGGGTATCCAACTCTGCATATACTTCTTCTACTCTGTTTGATTTTCATCTCTTGATTTGCAGATAGTTTGAAGTTCAAAAGCTATTTCTTCATCTGTCGTTGTCGTGAAAAACTGACTTCTTGGATCTTGAAATACAGTCCCTACAATATGCCCTATTTCATGAAGTAATAATTTGCTTATATCTTTTCCTGACACAAAGGCTTCTCCTTGCATTTTGCCTTTATAATAATGTGGAATAAGACCATTCATTACACTTCCAAGAGTGCTTTTACCACTTCCACTTTTCCCTGAAATTAAAACAAATTCACCTTTTTTAATTTCAAGATTGATATTTTTTAAAGCAGTTCGCCCATCTTCCCATTCATAAGAAACATCTTTTAACAAAATCATGATTACACCTCATATTGAGCTTTCCATAATTTTGTGTAGTAACCATCTTTCTCAAGAAGTTCCCCATGCTTTCCTTTTTCAAGTAAATTTCCTTTTTGAAATACGAGAATTTGGTCAGCTTTTTGAATTGTTTTTAAATGATGAGCCACTACAAGTACAGTTCTATTCTTTGCAAGTTCTGTAATGGCATCTTGTATCAAAGATTCATTTACAGGATCAACATTACTTGTCATTTCATCAAGAATTAAAATCGGTGCATCTTTTAGAAAAGCTCTTGCAATAGATATTCTTTGTCTTTGTCCACCTGAAAGAAGCCCACCATTTTCTCCAATATCAGTTTCATAACCTTTTGGTAAACTCATAATGAAATCATGTATCCTTGCCTTATTTGCAGCTTTAATGATTTCCTCTTTTGTAGCTCCTTTTTTACCTACTCTGATATTTTCTTCAATCGTGTTATCAAACAGTTGAACATTCTGCATGACAATGCTGATACGATCTAAAAGCTCATCATAAGGAATATCCCTTATATCAGTTCCTCCAAGTGTAATTTTCCCTTTATGCACATCATAAAATCTTAGAAGCAAGTTGGTTATAGTAGTCTTTCCACTACCTGATTCTCCAACTAAGGCTGTCACCCGTTTTTCAGCAATAGAAAAGCTCAATTTTTCCATTTTAAATTCATCTTTTTCATAAGAAAAATCTATGTTTTCAAAAGCTATATCATTATCTTTCGGAACAATTCCATTCACTTTATCCGGGATTACATCTGCATATAAAATTCTTGAAAGTCTTTCGTAACTATCTATCGCCGAAACATAGTACATATAGTGTTGTTCCATAGAAGCGAACGGCTTATAAAACTCTTTTTGAAATTACTGCAAAGACAATAAAATGAACTACATCAAGACTTCCCTTTGTAACAAGTATTGCTCCTGCAATTAAAAGAACTAAATATCCAATATCCAGTAAAAACCCAAATATAGATAGCTGTTTTTGCCTTTAAATCTTGAAGCTGATTTTACTTGTTTCTCCAAACTTCTTTGTTTTTATTCATAAGCTCATTATCCAAGCTCTTATTCTCCCCCAAAACTCTTTAATACAGGTATTCCTCTCACATATTCAACAAATAGGCTAACCATATCAAGAAGGCTTAAGTTGTTCTGATTTTCTATTTTTTTCAGATTGCTTAATTGTCATATATAGAAAGATAAGTGCAATCGGAACAGATACGACCATAAAAATAGAAAGTTTGAAATCAATACTTGCAAGACCAACAAATACGACTGCACTCTATAAAAATCACCAAACATTCTCGACCACATGTGTCCTACAACAAGGGACATATTATCAACATCTTTGTGTAAAATTGTATTGATCTCTCCCAGTCTTTCATTGGTATAAAATCCCAAACTGAATTTCTTTAATTTGATAATCATGCGTTCTCTTATTTGCTGAACAATATCAAAACCCGCACTATGCTTCTTCATATCCGCAACCATGTTACAAATACCTTTGAAGACTACAAGTAATCCAATCGCAATAAAATATTTATATAGGCTTGCTAAGCTCGTTCCATCAAAGATTTGGAACAGTATAGAAAATACGATAACAATCATGGCTATGGAGCTTAGTCCATAAAGGGCAAAGAATACACTTGATATAATCAAATCTCTCTTGCCGGTTTTTGTAAGTAGTTTTGACATTTCTCTAAACATTTTCTGTTACCACCTCCGTACACTTGCAATCCGCTTTGCTGCTTGCTCGTGAAAGACTATCGTTGATACACTCGCAATCCACTCCGTTCCTTGCTCGTGAAAGACTATCGTCTTTCAAATTCCATCTATCAACTTTGTTCTGTGCTTCAACCATATCCTTATAGAACTCACATCTTTTCATCAGCTCTTCATGGCTTCCTGCATCAAGAACAACACCCTTATCCATAACTATAATTTGGTCTGAATCTCTAATCATATTTAGATGATGAGCAATTATAATGATGGTTTTATCCTTACTTAAATCATCAATCGCTTCACCGATTAGTCTTTCATTTTCACTATCAACAGCTGCCATTGCCTCATCTAATATTAAAATCGGTGCATTTTTCAGTATCATTCTTGCAATAGAGATTCTTTGTTTTTCTCCACCGGATAACTTAACTCCCATTTCACCTACTCGTGTTTCATATCCATTTGGCAATGCTGAAATAAAGTCATGACATCTCGCTTTTTTGGCAGCTTCTATAACTTCTTCTTTTGTCGCATTAAGTTTCCCGATTGCAATATTGTCAAAAATACTTAAATCGAAAAGGATGACCTCCTGTTGCACACTACCAATCAGCATTGAGATATTTTTCTTGGCTATATTCTTTTATGTCTTTTCCATTTATCAGTATTTGTCCTTCATCTGCATCCCAAAATCCCATAAGCAAATTAGATACGGTACTTTTCCCACAACCACTTGCTCCTACAAAGGCATTCAAACTATTTTTTTCTTAAAAGTCAAATTGATATTTTTAAGCTCAAATCCATCTTTTTCCGTATGCGAAATTCACATCTTTAAATTCCTATGTTTCCAAATTCTAAACCTTGTTCTATCTTTTTTTGTTTGAAGTGGAACTGTTAAAACTTTTCCAATCGCCTTTAATGCCTCCTTAAATACAATAGAAAAATGTTGTAGAGTGGCTGTCTTGCTTATAGATGCTGTAAACGCAGATGATAAAATAATTGCAAGGATAAAATTAGGCGTTGTCATATTTCCCTGATAAAGAAAGATACTTCCCAAAATCATGACAATTACCACTCCAATTTCCATAAATATGTCAATGAGTCCCATTAGATTGTAACCATCCCCATGCTCTTTTTAACCCAGTAAATATATTCTCTTGCCGTTTTTAATGTTCTTTCACTAATCTCCTCTTCTTTAGCAAAAGCCTTAATCACAGAAATGTTTTTTACATATTCCATTAGCTCTTCTCTCATCTTGTTTTCATGGTTAAAGTAAATAGCAAAGTTCTTATCCCATTGTTTTCTGTGAAAGAACTTTTACCAAATACATGAGTGGAACTCCGGCAATCATACCAAGTGCAAGACGCCAATCCACAAAAATCATGACTATGAAAATGATAGTAGGCAGAAGTGTAACTACCATTATTTCAGGAAGACCATGAGCAAGATATACTTCCACTTGCTCTACATCATGCTGAACTATGTTGGTAAGTTCTCCGGTGTTATGTTCTTTAAAGAATCCCAAACTTAGTTTTTTCAAATGACCTATAATATCTAACCCTAAGTTCTGTCAATTTTTCGTATGCTTTTCTCATGAGCAACCTTTGTTGCAAAAATAGTAAAACACGCCTTTTAATACAAACGATATAAAAGATTCCCAAGAATATATACTTTAAATTACCTTCGTTAATATTGTTTGTGATTAAAGAACTAATCAAATATACAAAGTAAGATTTGTGGTATCAAATCAAATACTATTTTTAAAACAAGAAGTGAACCCACTAAACCATTTTTCCCAATCACTTTTTCCTTAATTCTTTTTCCGGCATGAATAATTCTCCTTTCAAAAATTGAATAATATTGAATTTTAATTTATTATTAAGGTTTAAAGTAAGACTTTTGCTGATTACACAAAGTCTATTTTTAGTGCTGATTACAGGATTCCACTCCCTTGTAATAACACCTTGCAATAAGTTTTAGCATATCTTTTGCCCACTTTTTCACTTTGATAGTGCCTTGCTATTTCAAGCAGTCCCTCTGTAAAGTTACTGGCTAAAAATATGAGCAAGCATCGGATCATATTCTTTTTCAGATTGTCTTTTAGGCTCACTTCAATATGAACCTGCATTTGTGATATGAGTTTTTGTTTTGCCTCTGTATGTTTCTGTTCCTGAGCTTTTATCCATCAAAATAATTAACTTCTTACGCTCTTTTTAAAAGTTCATGAATATAGTTTTCTCCAGCTTCATCAAACCTTTCCGAAGCAGAACCTTTTTCCAAAGACTCTTCCTCGTCAAAGGCTGACTCGAAATTTATATAAACTGAACTGACTACTGCATCAAACAAAACTTCCTTATTTTTGAAATAGGTATAAATGAGTGCCACAGGAATATCTGCTTCTTTTGCAATTTCTGTTAATTTTGGCACCTCTATAGTCCTTTTCATAAAAATACTTTTTCTGCTGCTTCTAGTATTCTATTTCTAACTTCTTCTTTTAATACTTGTGCCA
>BNJU01003250.1_pt1 | contig 64823 bp, 76 predicted proteins | sample 8539281 | NCBI WGS metagenome assembly BNJU01 (sample SAMD00202456, study PRJDB9452) | human saliva metagenome | isolation source: human saliva | place: Japan
TGCTGAGTTGAAAAAGAGAATCTAAAAAAATAGAGCTTGATGAATTGGTCAAGCTCTTTTCTTTCAAAAACTTGTAACCGCATAGAATGCTGTTTGTTAAAGGAAAACAATGGATTTACATAGTGATAAAAAGCGGTATAATGAAACCATATCGCCGATACTTTTTTTGGCGTTAAAGGGGAAAATGGAGAAAAAGAAAATGGGTTTTTGCATAAAATGCGGGACATGCACTGCTGAAGGTGCTCATTTTTGTAGTGGTTGTGGTGTAGCAATAGGAGAAGCACACACGGAATCGGAACAAAGGAAATCAGTCTATGATGGAGAGCTCCATAAGTGTCCAAATTGTGCTGAGATGCTAAAGTCCTTTATGTCTTCATGTCCAAGCTGTGGATATGAGCTAAGGAGATCAGAGAGCAAGAGCAGAGTAGATGAATTAGCAAACAAATTAGAGTTGGCTGAAAGTGCAGAGCAAAAAAATTAGTATCATTCGAAATTTCTATATTCCGAATACAAAAAGAAGATATTTATGAATTTGTCATTCTAGCGACTTCAAATATGAATTCGTATGATTATGACTATGAAGCTTGGGAAAGCAAAAGCTTCAACAAGCTTTATCAGAAAAGCAACACTTTCCTTTGGGAATACTCAAGAATTTCACTACATTCATCAGTTTGTACACTCAGACCCAAAAAAACATAAAAAGTTTAAAAAGTTTTTTTGTTAGAACTATTAAAGAAATTCTAAAAACTGCAATTTATTTTATCTTTTGGATTGGGATAGGGATTAATGATTATTACTAGCATTATGGAAAAAGTAATAGATACTACTAATTTTTGGATCAATCTTCCTGGTTTTAGGTGGAGTTTTTTCGTTTATTGGATTACTTCTTATATTAGGGTCGTTTCTACTTCTTCCTTGGAAAAAAAGAAAAATAAAATAACTAATAGATTTTAAATATTGAAAAGTTATAGGAGAAGGGATATGAAATTATTTGATATGAATAAAACAGGCGGTTTCATGGATGAAATCCGTTGTGATGAACCGTCATATTTGATATGGAAATGGCATCCTAGAGGGGTTCCACAAAGGTGCAGGCGATCGAGAAAATGCTATCCGCTGGGGTCCCTCATTACGTGTTAAAGATGGAGAAGTTGCTGTCTTTGTATATAAGCAAAAAGACGGGACGATACAAGATTATATTTTAGGTCCTCATGACCAGACCATTAAGACATCGAACTTTCCCGTTTTAGCAAGCATAGTAGGTGTGGCTTATGACGGTGGGACACCCTTCCAAGCAGAAGTTTATTTTCATCAATCTTGCGCAAATTATCCAAGTGAAAATTTGCAGTGCCATTTTTGATGTCTATGATCCAAGGTTTTTTTAGATTTTTGGTGTTCCTGTTGCAGTTCGAGGAACAATTAGCTTTAAAATTTCTGATTATAAAGGAATTTATCAAGCTCCATCGACTTCAAACATTTAATCTTAATGATTTTCAAAAACAAATTAAGGATGCAGTAGCTCGATATACTAAAAATATTGTTGCGAATGCTCCTGCGGAACATAACATTCCTGTCATTAAACTTGAGAATAAAATTGCTGTAATAAATGATGCTCTTGAAAGTGATGTCATAGAGAGGTTTGAAGCTACTTTTGGTGTCACTGTTTCAAATGTTGATATTGCGTCAATAGAAGTTGATAAAGGCAAGTGAAGGTTATCGACAGCTTATTTCCGTTACTAAAGATGTCACAACGGCTAAAAATCGAAGCTGAGACAACTGATTATGTTGAGCGAGATTCGTATTCAGCGTGAAGAAGGGCAATATGCACAGCATAAACAGACGCAGTCTTCAAATTTAGGTGCCTTCAAATTGAGAAACAAACAGAGGTTGGTATTGCAGGCGCTGAAGCATTAGGACAAATGGGCTCTGCTGGTTCAGGTGCTGTTTCTTTGGGAGGAGATGAGGTTTTAATCCTACTGCAATGATGGCAGGTATGGCGGTTGGTGGTGCTGTAGGCCAGAATATTGCCGGAACGATGAATAATATGATGGCTAATACGCGACCACAGATGGGAATGACACCACCACCTACCTACAACCGCCTATCACATAGCTGTTAATGGACAAACATCTGGACCTTTTTGATAAGAATGCTTTGACGCAAATGACTCTATCAGGGCAGTTGTTACCTTCAAGTCTAGTCTGGAAACAAGGAATGCCAGAATGGATGAAAGCAGATTCCGTAGATGATTTGAAAGATTTATTTATGCCACCAATTCCTCCAGTAAAGTAAGCATAGGAGAATGTGGATAAACTGTTTTTGTAAAAGAAATTAAAGTCATTCTGTAAATAAGAATGATTTCTAATTACTAGAATCAATTCTGAATATATTAAAACTTTCCAATGTGAGAAAAGTGCCTGAAACATAGTTGTTTCAGGCACTCGAAATATTGAGACCTTAGACTCAATAATTAGTCATGGAACTACGAAGAAGTTCGCTGACGTCCGTCCTCACCTAAAGGAAAGTTTTTCAGGATATTTTATCTTCAATCTAAACAGTTCATTTTGAACTGTTTTTTTATATTCCTCAGGCTTTTACCTTGCAACTGTTGGTTGATTTCTTCTACTTTTTTTCTTGTAGATGTGATAAGAAACTGCCCAGATGACCAAGTGACCCAAGACTAAATTCTATAATGACGGAGATAGAAGCTGATTTGGACTGGGAACCAGCCTCCCTAGGGTTGCTAAGGGTAGAAAACCAAAGAGCATCAAAAGGTAGTGGCTGAGGGTCGCACTGGAGCAGGCTCCAGTCTTTGCTGAAAAGGACAGTTTCCAAAACTGAAAGAGGAGACCGATAGAGGCCCAGATAAGCAAGCAGTAGAGCATCACGAGGGCTCCATGAATTTCGTGAGCTTGCATCCACTGGCCGACAGCCGAGCTAGGGACTGAGTGGCATATAAGTTGAAGGTGAGTTTAGAAAGAAAAGACGATAGAGGGATAAGGCCGATGAAGATGCCTTTAGAGGCATTCGATAGATGAGTCTTTAACATGATAATTTCTCCTTAATAGCTTTTTAAATAGCGACGAGACGAATAGGTGATGGTCCCATTTTTAGATTGATTTGGACCGATCCGCTGGTAGTAAAATGCAGTTGATCGATTTCTTTGGTATTGATAATCTCAGATTGTGAAATCTGTAGAAAAGTAGAGTGGTAACTCTTGAGAGAGTTGATAGAGGGGCCTGTGAGAATAAACTGGTCTGACTCGCTTTCTCCCAATCGACCTGCCGATTTTTCAATATAGAAACGATGAAACAAGTGAGGTCTCGACCAAGAAGGCTTCTCCCTCTTTTCTAGCGCGCAAGCGTTCTTTCTGATCCAATTCTTCGATGAACTGTTGGACTTTCTGGATGCGTTCACTAGGTTGTGGTCCCTGTGATAGCTACATCTTCTTCTTGAAAATGGGGGTCAATGGTAACTGTTACTTTCATACAAATCCCTTCTAACTCTATGATTTGAAGTCAGATGTCCACTAGCAGGACCTCCTCCTTACAAGTCTATTAAACACTTTTTCAGAAATGAAAACAAGGTTTTTGTCTATTCGGTCTTTTTATCAGTTTATTCGAGTTTGAAAGTTGAAGATCAGCCTACTATCATTATGAAAAACTTGATGAGAAAGCCTCCCTGTGAAATCATACTATGGAGGGGCTCCTTGCTTTTAGAAGGGCCTTCGTACTCTCTTGCTTGGAAAAAGAGACAAGTCCGTCCCGCCTTCCAGTCGGTAGACTCCTTGTCGTCCCACTCAATCTTTATTTCTCTCTAGAGAAGAGAAACAGTCATTCAGGAGAGTCTGACTCTAATCCCCTAACCTTAGTCCTAGACTATTTTTAAGATCAGGCCTTCCTTGTAGATATGGTATAATAGTTCTACCTATGCGCGTATAAAACATAAGAGGGGAAGCTATGTCACAGATTATTGAATTGCCAGAAATTCTAGCCAATCAGATTGCTGCTGGAGAAGTCATTGAACGCCCAGCCAGTGTGGTCAAAGGAGTTGATTGAAAACTCCATCGATGCGGGGAGCCAGTCAGATTGTCGTAGAGATCGAAGAAGCAGGTTTAAAGACCATTCAAATCACGGATAATGGACAGGGGATTGCCCATGAGGAAGTGGAATTAGCTCTTCGTCGCCATGCAACTAGTAAGATCAAGAGTCAAGCCGATCTCTTTCGGATTCGGACCCTAGGCTTCCGTGGCGAGGCCTTGCCATCTATTGCCTCTGTCAGTGTCATGACGATCCTGACAGCTCAGGAAGGAGCTAGTCATGGGACCAAGCTAGAGGCTAAAGGGGCGAAAATCACTTCTCTTGAGCCGGCGACCAGTCCTGTGGGGACCAAAATTACGGGTCGAGGACCTCTTTTTCAATACACCAGCTCGCCTCAAATATATGAAGAGTCAACAGGCAGAGTTGTCCCATATCGTCGACATTCTCAACCGCTTGAGTCTGGCCCATCCAGAAATCGCCTTTACCTTGATTAATGACGGCCATGAAACTGACACGGACGGCAGGGACGGGGAAATCTCCGTCAAGCCATTGCAGGAGTCTACGGGCTCGCTACTGCCAAGAAAATGGTTGCCATCGAGACAGGTGATTTGGACTTTTGAAGTGTCCGGTTTTGTCTCTTTGCCAGAACTGACCCAGGGCCAATCGCAATTACATCAGCCTCTTTATCAATGGCCGTTACATCAAGAATTTCTTGCTCAATCGGGCCATCTTGGACGGCTACGGCAGTAAACTCATGGTCGGACGCTTCCCAATAGCGGTGATCAATATTCAGATCGATCCCTATCTAGCTGATGTCAATGTCCACCCGACCAAGCAAGAGGTGCGTATTTCTAAAGAACGAGAACTGATGGCCTTGATCTCCCAAGCGATTGTCTCCGCTTTGAAAGAGCAGGATCTGATTCCAGATGCTCTGGAAAATCTAGCCAAGTCGACGCTTCGTCGAACAGAAAAAGCCAGTCCAGACCAGCCTCCTCTAAAAGAAAAAATAGCCTCTATTACGACCGAGACAAGGGAGATTTCTTTGTCCGCCCAGAGGTCAGGGGAATCCCAGCCAAATGGTGAAATGTTCCCCAGAGCAAACGCTTCTCTTTTTCTACAGATGAAGGAAAAGGAGGTCAAACCGACAGCCATCAAGTTTGCAGAGCGAAAAGGCACCTCAGTACGATCAACTGGATCACCCAGAGTTGGATCTGGCTAGTCTAGACAAGGCTTATGATAAGTTGGAAGGGGAAGAGACATCAACTTTCCCAGAGTTGGAATATTTTTGGTCAGATGCATGGGACCTATCTCTTTGCCCAAGGTAATGGGGGCCTCTACATCATTGACCAGCACTGCGCCCAAGAGCGGGTCAAATACGAAGAATACCGAGAGAGCATCGGGGACGTAGACGGCAGTCAGCAACAACTGCTGGTGCCTTATATCTTTGAGTTCCCTGCAGACGATCTGATCCGCCTGCAACAGCGCAAACACCTTCTAGAAGAAGTGGGCGTCTACTTAGAAGAATACGGAGCCAACCAGTTGATCTTGCGGGAGCATCCCGATCTGGATGAAGGAAGAAGAGATCGAGTCGGGCATCTATGAGATGTGTGACATGCTGCTCTTGACCAAGGAAGTGTCCATCAAGAAATACCGGGCGGAGTTGGCTATCATGATGTCCTGCAAACGCTCCATCAAGGCCAATCACACACTGGACGATTACTCTGCACGCGATCTGATCTATCAACTGTCCCAATGTGACAACCCTTATAACTGCCCTCATGGCCGTCCGGTTTTGGTCAACTTTACCAAGTCGGATATGGAAAAGATGTTCCGACGCATTCAGGAAAATCATACCAGCTTGCGGGAATTGGGTAAATATTAAACAAAGAATAAAGGAATCTTATGTACGAATACATTAAAGGAATCTTAACGAAAATCACCGCCAAATACATCGTAGTAGAAACAGCTGGGATCGGCTATCTCTTACATGTAGCTAATCCCTATGCCTACTCTGGCAAAGTGAATCAAGAGGTGCAAGTCTATCTGCACCAAGTAGTCCGTGAAGACGCCCACCTGCTCTATGGCTTTGCGACCGAAGAAGAGAAAAAACTCTTTTTGAACTTGATCTCGGTCTCTGGAATTGGCCCGGTCTCAGCTCTAGCCATCATTGCTGCGGATGACAATGCAGGCCTCGTCCAAGCCATCGAAAGCAAGAACATTACCTACTTGACCAAGTTTCCGAAGATCGGCAAGAAAACAGCCCAGCAGATGGTCTTGGATCTAGAAGGTAAGATCAACCTTGATCTAGAGGATGCACCGGCTCAGTCCAAAGCTAAAGAGACGGAAGAAAACCAAGCCTTGGAAGAAGCCATGGAAGCCATGTTGGCATTGGGCTATAAGGCAACGGAACTCAAGAAAATCAAGAAATTCTTTGAAGGGACGACGGATACAGCAGAGAACTACATCAAGTCTGCTCTTAAGATGCTGGTGAAATAGGAGAAGTCTATGCCAAAACGTTGTAGCTGGGTCAAAATGAACAACCCGCTATATGTAGCCTACCATGATGAGGAGTGGGGACAGGCCCTACACGATGACCAAGCGCTCTTTGAGTTGCTTTGCTTAGAGACCTATCAAGCTGGCCTGTCTTGGGAGACGGTGCTCAATAAACGCCAGGCTTTCCGAGAATCTTTTCGTGGTTATCAAGTCCAAGGTGTCGCAGAGATGACCGACTCGGAACTGGAGGCCTTGCTAGATAATCCAGCAATCATCCGCAATCGTGCCAAGATCTTTGCGACTCGGGCTAATGCTCAAGCCTTTTTACAAGTCCAGGCAGAATTTGGCTCTTTTGCTGCCTATCTCTGGTCTTTTGTCGGTGGGAAGACCATCAACAATGATGTCCCAGATTACCGGCAGGCCCCTGCGAAGACAGCTCTTTCCGAACAACTTGCCAAAGACCTCAAAAAGCGTGGTTTTAAGTTTACAGGCCCCGTTGCGGTCCTATCCTATCTACAAGCTTGCAGGTCTGGTCAATGATCACGAGAATGATTGTGACTGGAAGGGTCTTAAATGATGTCTAATAAAAATAAGGGAATCCTTGGTTTTGGTATTCTCTATACAGTTTTCTTTGAGTTTGATGGCGATAAATTGCTGGCTTCTTTGATGCCATCTGTCATTGAGAATTATCTACAATATCTAGTCTATGTAGTATTAGCTCTATATGGCTCTTTCTTGTTCAAGGATAGATTGATTCAACAATGGAATGAGATTAGAAAAGACGAAAAAGAAAAATTCTTCTTTGGCGTTTTTAAAAGGCTGGCTCTTTCTCATTCTGATGACTGTTGTCTTTGGTTTTGTATCAGAGATGTTGAGGCAGTTTTTGGGGCTAGTCGGACAAGGTCTAAACCAGTCGAATATTCAGAGCACTTTTCAAGAGCAACCATTACTGATAGCAGTTTTCGCCTGCATCATCGGACCTTTGGTGGAAGAATTATTTTTCCGTCAAATTCTATTGAGATATCTGAGAAAAAGTCTGGCAACTTGGCTGAGTGTCTTTTTGGTCGGCCTTGCCTTTTCGCTTACTCATATGCACAGTTTGTCTTTATCAGAGTGGGTCGGTGCAGTCGGTTACCTAGGTGGTGGCCTTGCTTTTTCAATTATTTATGTGAAAGAAAAGGAGAATATTTACTATCCCCTACTTATTCACATGTTAAGCAACAGTCTCTCCTTGATCATTTTAGCTATCAGTAGTATGTGATGAAAATGCCAGTAATGATAATGAGAAAAAGCTGAGAAATTGTACTGACCCCAAAAAGTTAGACAATTAATTTATCCAAAGGATTTAGTTCTGTATTGCACAGGACTGAGTCCTTTTAGTTTTATCTTAATTCGTTTGTTGTTGTAATAATCAATATAGTCTACAATAGCTTGCTCCAATTGCTCAAGTGAGTGAAAGGTCTTCTCATAACCATAAAAACATCTCAGACTTAAGAATGCCAAAGAAGGACTCCATCATGCCATTATCTGGACTGTTTTCCTTTACGTGACATGGACGGTTGGATTCCTTTATCCCTCTAAAAAAATGATGATAATACTGATGTTGATACTGCCATCCTTGATCACTATGGAGAATAGTATTTGTGTAATGATCCTCACTGAAGGCCTGGTTTAACATAGCTTCCACTTGTTCTAAGTTTGGTGAAGTTGAAAGATTATAGGCGATAATTTCGCTATTAAAGCCATCTAAAACTGGTGATAAATAGAGTTTTTGACTGCTTGCTGGAATGGCAAATTCTGTCACATCTGTATAGCACTTTTCCATTGGTTTGGTTGCTTCAAATTGGCGTTGAATAAGATTATCTGCTTTCTTACCAATCTCTCCTTGGTAAGAAGAATACTTCCGTTTACGACGAATTCGAGCACTTAAACCAAGGACCTTCATCAGGCGTTGGACTCTTTTGTGATTGACCATATAACCACGATTTCTCAATTCAAGAGTCATTCGGCGATAGCCATAATTTCCTCTGTGCTCAGTAAAAATAGATTGAATTTCAGCTTTAAGATCTTTATCTTTGTCAAGCTTATCCAGTTGCTTCAACTGATAGTAGTAAGTTGAGCGAGGTAAACGAGCCACTTCAAGAAGTAAATCTAGTCGAAATCCTCCTGAAGCCATTTCTCTAATTGTCTCTGCCTTTCTCGTTGTAAGGCTTCGTCCCTGTCTTCTAGCTCTTTTAACTTTTTTAAGTAAGCCACCTCGGTACGTAAGCGTTCATTCTCTTCTTTGAGTCGCTCTAGTTCTGTCATTTTCGTCCCAAGTTTTTCTTACGTTTACGTCCCATTTTAGGTACTCTCCCTCTTGTTTTTCTCAACAATAGTATACCCGTTTTTTTCTTGTATTGTGCCATCAATTTGGAAGCATACCACGATTTGGGAGAGCATATTCGAGAGAAACTCTATCTTGAGACCAGTTTTTCATGTAGAACTTTATCAATCATTTCTTGTTTTAATTCAGGAGAGTAGTAACGATTTTTTTCCTTTTTGACGAACTCTATTCCGTAACAATCAATCAATTTAATCATGTACCTAAGATTAGAATTGTTTATCCCAAATTTATTTGAAAAGTCGCTCTAAGCTATATCCTTGTTTTTCTAAGTTCATAGATCTGAACTTTTATCTTTATAAGTCAATTTCATAATAAAAAAACACCCCAAAAGTTAGATTTTTTTCTGTCTAACTTTTTGGGGTGCAATCAAAATTCATCTCAGCTTTCTTTGTTATAGTCAAAGCGAATGACTTGCTCCGTTGCGTCTACATACGCGTGGACTCAAAGGGAACAATTGCTCTTGGTGTAGCATGGCCAACGTTTGAGATTATAGACAATCAGGGATATTGCTATCAATGGTGTCTATTAAAAGCCTCCTTATAGTCGTCATAGAAGGTTTCATCCATGGGTTTTTCCGACCAAGAGTCCACTGATGACTTCGAATATCCCAGTTTCTTTTAAAAGCCTGCAACATTTTTTTAAAATCATCAGGTTCAGGCTTTTTCTTGACTTGTTTCTAGCAATAGAATCTTTCCTTCCCAGTCGGATAAGTCAGGGAAAAGTTTGTATTTTTTTGGCAGAGGTCTGTGCTATCTGCGTGTAGAGAGTTGTCAAAAAAATATCATGAGAGACTCAAGACAACCACCGAGGATTTCTCCCTCAAACTGAGCATTGCCTTGTAACAAGTCAAAACCTGTATTTGCATGGCTGACACGAGGTGTTCCCAAGGCTTTGGGACTAAAATCAGTCCGTTCCTCATACCAAACGTCACTAGGTCGAATTTCTGAGATTATTCCCGTCTCAATCAATTCTTTGAAGTAGTGGAGGCTATATGGCAACATTTCTTTGTCTAACTCACAAATGTCTGCTAGAAAGGATTGGCCGTAAAAAGTCTTGATTCCTAGTTTATGCAACATGAGATGGTTCATGGTCGTATCCGAGAAACCGAGAAAAATCTTTGGTTTGATAACCTTTTGTAGTTGGTCATTTTCAAAAAGATAAGGTAGCAAGCGATAGGTATCGTTTCCACCAATGGCGCATAGGATCATGTCGATGCTATCATCAGAAAAGGCCTGAATCAAATCCTCTGCACGAGCTTCAGGATGTTCTTTGATAAAATCTAAGCCTTTTAGCGAATGAGGTAGAAAGATAGGATTGAGTCCGAGGGTCCTTGAGACGTTGAATACCCAAGTCCACTTCGTGCTTGACAAAGTCTTCACCCATAGTCCCACTAGATAAACTTATAATACCAATAGTAGAAGTCATATATTATCCTCCTAAAAATAAATTGATGCTATTGTATCATAAAAAATGATAGAAAAATATAAGGAATAGCATTAGAGATACGATTCTATGTCAATAAAGCAATAGAAAAATAATCGCTCGATGTGCTTACTTCAGAATATAGGCAAGCCCTTTTTAGAAGTTGGTTACCACGTAGTTAAATCTCTTAGGAATATTGATGTAACGGAATTTATAAGAGTTTTTTTGCTTTATAATACTCTAAAAGAAAAAGATTGAAGAAAGTTACCTAAAATGAACTTTTTCTTCAATCTGTTTTTAAAATAATTTAGGAAATTGTGTTACAATGAAGAAAAAATTACGAATAGTATAAGTGGAGGCGTTATGAAAGCAGAGATCATTGCAGTGGGAACCGAAATTCTCACAGGACAAATTGTCAATACCAATGCGCAGTTCTTATCAGAAAAATTGGCCAGTCTAGGGATCGACGTTTATTTCCAAACTGCAGTTGGAGATAATGCCGATCGTCTCTTGTCTGTTCTTGCGATTGCGCGTGATCGAAGTGATCTCGTCATCCTCACGGGAGGCCTCGGACCGACCGAAGACGATCTGACCAAGCAGACCCTAGCCCAGTTTTTGGGTAAAGATCTGACATTTGATTCAGAAGCCATGGCCAAGTTGGACCGTTTCTTTGACAGTCGGCCAGACCATGTTCGAACTCCCAACAATCTGAGACAAGCTCAAATAGTAACAGGCTCAACACCGCTCCAAAATCTGACCGGTTTGGCAGTGGGAGGACTAATCGAAGTAGAGGGCGTTAGCTACGTGGTCTTGCCTGGTCCCCCTAGTGAATTGAAACCTATGGTCAATGATGAGTTAGTGCCTCTTCTAGCAACAGGAGAAAAGCTCTACTCACGCGTCTTGCGCTTCTTTGGGATTGGGGAAAGCCAGTTGGTAACCGTCCTAGCGGATGTGATTGATGGCCAATCAGACCCGACGGTGGCCCCTTATGCTAAGACAGGGGAAGTCACTCTGCGTTTGTCGACCAAGGCTTCGTCACAAGAGCAGGCAGATCAGAAATTGGATCAGTTGGAGCAAGTGATTCTCCAGCATGAGACCTTGGATTCCCAACCCTTGAGGCAACTCTTCTATGGCTATGGAGATGACAATTCCCTAGCCAAGGTTGCTTTTGAACTCTTGTGCGAGAGAGGCTTGACCCTAACCGCAGCAGAGAGCTTGACGGCCGGGATGTTCCAGTCGACTCTGGCTAATTTCTCAGGAGCCTCAGCAGTCTTGCCAGGAGGCTTTGTCACCTACAGCATAGAGGAAAAGAGCAAAATGCTCCAAATCCCCCTAGCTGAGTTACAAGAACATGGAGTGGTCTCTGCCCATACAGCTGAGCGGATGGCGGCACAAGCCCGTCTCTTAACAGGGGCTGACTATGGAGTCAGTCTGACAGGTGTTGCTGGTCCAGACAGCCTAGAAGGGCACCCAGCAGGGACTGTCTTTATTGGAGTGGCGGGTCCAAAAGGAGTCCAATCAATCAAGGTCAATATCGCTGGTCGGAGTCGTATGGATGTTCGTAAAGTCGCAGTCCTTCATGCCTTTAATCTGGTACGCAAGACTGTATTATTAGATGAAAATTTGCTATAATAAAAAGAAGGTGTAAAACACTACACTTTGAACATAGGAGAAAAGAATGGCGAAAAAACAGAAAAAATTAGATGATTTCGCTAAGAAATTTGGGGACGAACGAAAAAAAGCCCTCAATGATGCCTTAAAATTGATTGAAAAAGACTTTGGTAAAGGTTCCATCATGCGCTTGGGTGAACGCGCAGAGCAAAAAGTTCAGGTCATGAGCTCTGGATCTTTGGCTCTTGACATTGCCTTGGGAGCTGGTGGCTATCCAAAAGGTCGGATCATCGAAATCTATGGTCCAGAATCATCAGGTAAAACAACCGTTGCTCTCCATGCGGTAGCGCAAGCCCAAAAAGAAGGAGGAATTGCAGCTTTCATCGATGCCGAGCACGCCTTGGATCCGTCTTATGCTGCAGCTCTTGGGGTCAATATTGATGAACTCCTCTTGTCTCAACCAGACTCAGGGGAACAAGGACTTGAAATTGCGGGTAAATTGATCGACTCTGGTGCTGTTGACTTGGTCGTGATCGACTCTGTTGCTGCTTTGGTACCACGTGCAGAAATTGATGGAGATATCGGTGACAGCCACGTTGGTTTGCAAGCGCGGATGATGAGCCAGGCTATGCGTAAGCTTGGGGCTTCAATCAACAAGACCAAGACCATTGCCATCTTTATCAACCAATTGCGTGAAAAAAAGTTGGGGTCATGTTTGGGAACCCTGAAACCACACCTGGTGGTCGTGCCCTTAAATTCTACGCTTCTGTTCGTCTAGATGTTCGTGGAAATACCCAAATCAAGGGTACTGGGGACCAAAAAGATACCAACGTTGGTAAGGAAACAAAGATCAAGGTTGTGAAGAACAAGGTGGCCCCACCATTCAAAGAAGCTATGGTTGAAATCATGTATGGAGAAGGAATTTCACGTACAGGCGAATTGCTGAAAATCGCGACAGACCTCGATTTGATTCAAAAAGCAGGTGCTTGGTATTCTTATAACGGTGAGAAGATTGGCCAAGGTTCTGAAAATGCCAAAGAAAGTACCTGGCAGATCATCCAGAAATTTTTTTGATGAGATTGACCACCAAGTGCGCGTGCGCTGAAGCGATCGAAGAGGATGCTCACAAGCTACACTAGATGAGTGAAGAAAAACCCACTTGTGAAGAAGTAACACTAGATCTTGATGATGCTATTGAAATTGAAGGTAACTTTTTTTCAAAATAGGTCGAAAAGACTGATGGTTTTTAGTGGTATAATATACTATAATGTTATTATCGTGTGGCGAAAAGGGTGCATGCATGATCAAAATTTATACAGTCTCAAGTTGCACCAGTTGTAAAAAAAGCTAAAAACGTGACAATGCTCATCAGTTAACCTATAAGGAACAAAATCTAGGTAAAGAAGAATTAGTAAAGAAGAGCTACTCGATATTTTAACAAAACAGAAAATGGAATTGCTAGTATTGTTTCTTCCAAAAAAATCGATATGCAAAAGAATCTAGGAGTGGATATAGAAGACCTTAGCATGAATGAGGTCATCGATATCATTATGCAAACTCCCCGTATTTTGAAAAGTCCCATCTTAGTAGATGATAAACGCTTGCAAGTCGGTTACAAAGAAGATGATATCCGTGCTTTCCTACCACGTTCCGTCCGAAATGTTGAAAATGCTGAAGCGCGTTTACGTGCAGCTCTTTAATTACTAAGAAGAAGTGATAGATAGTCAAATAGACTGATTAAGTCGAGATTCTAAGATCTCGACTTTTTCTTTCCTTACAGAAAGTAGCGAAAAAGTAAGGGACAAGAGTACCTTTGCTTGTGAATCTGTGGTACAATACTCCTGTAGGGGAAAGAGAATTTCCCACCTATCAGGAAAATCATAGGAGATTTTATGAAAAAGAAATTGATGTATTTAGGGCTTGTCCTTGTAGCCTTAACAGCTTGTGGACAAAAGAAACAAGGAAAAACCAACTCTTCTAGCAATCAAAAGGCCAACAGTGCCAAGATTGAACAATTCAATAAAGAGAATCGCAATGTCTTGGAAAAAGCAGAGGATCAACAAATCTATACCAAGACCTTTGCTATGCCCAAAGATGAAAAAGGCATGCAACAAACTCAAATGATTACCTATCAGGGAGATAGTTTTACAAAATTGGTTATGGTCAATACAATTCCGACGAGTGATGAGATCAAACAAGCGATTCAACAAGCAGGAATAGAAGAGGTTCAAAAACTATTGGTTGAATCGATGGACAAGGATGAGGCGGCCAAACAGGCTCGGGCTCTCCCAGGTTTCTCCTTGGAAATCAAGTTGCTCAACGAAAACGACTACCAGACAACGATAACCTACGACTTTACGACCTTAGATGTCAAAAAGGCTGCTACAATGGAGTACTTCAAGTCTTCTAATCTTGAAGCGCTCTTGAAATTAACCCCAACTCAATATATGAACAACCTTCTTCGAAATGGAGCTAAAGAACAATCCTAAAGGGGTATGTGATGAAAAAAAATTATGTTTGACCTTCCTTTTTGGCCTTGTTGGCCCTAGCAGAGTGTGAAAAGCCCAATCTTCAGGGACAAGCACCCAATCCACAGATGGAACGATTACTCGAACCTTAGTCGATGAATTGCAAATGGAATCGGAAGAGGATGGAACTGGAGTTTTCACCCTCGTGTTGACTTACTCGGGAAAGACCTATAAAAATATCAAACTAAACGTGACCAGCTATTTGACCGATGAACGGAAAGAAGAATCTGCCCAGCACTTAAAAACTGTAGAGGATGAAGAAACGGCCAAAAAAACGACATGCTGTTGGACTTTGAGTCAGAGTGGGCGACTGATCAGCTCAGAGAGTTGGATGGGGTAACGGTGACGTCTCATATGACAGAAGAAGCCTTTATCCTTGATATATCGATCGATCCGGAAAAAGTCGATCTTGAGGAAGCCAAACAAAACGAATTTTATGGAGACCTATTTGAGTCTATAGAAGATTATTCCCCAGAAAGCTGGATCAAAGGAATTGAAGTCGATTGGCTATAAAGAACTGGGAGAAAAAAAGGCAAATGAAAAAGCAAGTGTCCGATTTCTGACTTTGCTTTCAAAAAAAGCTGAAAAAAAGTACGGAGAAAGCCCGTGAAATCAAGATTTTTTTCGATTGAGAATGCTTGAAAATTATGATATAATCGAACTAATATAAAGAAAGAGGTGTTATTGTGGGATTTACAGACGAAACAGTACGTTTTAATCTTGACGATTCAAACCGTAAAGAAATTAGTGATACATTAAAGGATGTCTACTTGTCTTTGGATGAGAAAGGCTACAATCCAATCAACCAAATCGTGGGTTATGTGCTCAGCAGGGGATCCTGCGTATGTACCTCGTTATAACAACGCTCGGAACCAAATCCGAAAATACGAACGCGATGAAATTGTAGAAGAATTGGTTCGCTACTACTTGAAAGGGCAAGGACTCGACCTCTAATGAGAATTATGGGACTAGACGTTGGCTCTAAGACAGTAGGAGTGGCTATCAGTGATCCGTTAGGGTTTTACGGCTCAAGGTCTGGAGATTATTCAGATTAATGAGGACAAGGGAGAGTTTGGTCTTGACCGCCTTGCTGAGTTGGTCAAAAGAATACAAAGTGGACCGCTTTGTCGTTGGATTACCCAAGAATATGAACAACACAAGTGGACCGCAGTAGAAGCTAGCCAAAGCTTATGGCAAGCGAATTGAAGACTTGTTTGGATTGCCAGTTGAGTACCAGGATGAGCGATTAACAACTGTCATGACGGGCGCATGCTGATTGAACAAGCCGATATCAGTCGAAACAAACGCAAGAAAGTCATCGACAAATTAGGCGCCCAGCTGATTTTTACAAAGTATTTGGATCGAAAATTTTTAGAAAAAGAGAAACAACATGTCACACAACCATGATCATGACCACAACCATGACGAACGCGAATTGATTACATTGGTGGACGAACAAGGAAATGAAAGCTTGTTCGAAATCCTTTTGACCATTGATGGGAAAGAAGAATTTGGGAAGAACTATGTTCTTTTAATCCCTGCCAATGCAGAAGAAGATGAAAACGGCGAAGTTGAAATCCAAGCTTATTCATTTACAGAAAACGAAGATGGAACAGAAGGCGACCTTCAACCAATCCCAGAAGATTCAGATGACGAATGGAACATGATTGAAGAAGTCTTCAACAGCTTTATGGAGGAGTAAAAACATCCAGTGGATGTTTTTACCCCAACTCCAAGAAATTGGAAAGAGTTGGAACGTCCGGGGGACGTTTTTAGCCTTGCGTTAGAAATGAAGACCGCAAGTAAGTCTGGGAGACTGTATCACCCCAACTCCTAGAAACTAGAGAGAGTTGGAAGGTCCGGGGGCGTTTTAACCCCTGCACTAGCAATTGCCTATCAGTCCTAGAGGCTGATACACACCAAGAAACTAAAAGAGCGCTAGCATCTATCCAAGCTTAGTCGCTCTTTTCTGTTAGGAGAAGAGAATGAATCAAATTGAAGAATGGATGAATAGTCGGATTGGACTGAATTTCCGTTCAGGCTTGGATCGGATGAAGCGGGCGGTTGCTCTGCTGGGGCATCCTCAGGAGGCTTATCCTATTATTCATGTGACGGGAACAAATGGGAAGGGCTCGACCATCGCTTTTTATGCGCCAGCTGTTCCAAAAAAACATGGGCAGAAAGTCGGGACCTTTACCTCGCCCCACATGATTAGTATTCATGACCGCATCTGTATTGGAGGGAGCCCATCTCAGATCAAGACTTTATCCGCTTGGGCCAAGTCATCCAAGCCATGGAAGTCAATTACTAGAAACTCAGGATCAACTTTCTTATTTTGAGATTATCAGTTTGATGGCCTTCTTGTATTTTAAGGAGCAAGAGGTGGATCTGGCGTTGATCGAGGTGAGGGATTGGTGGCCTGCTAGACACGACCAATGTTGTGACAGGGTGAGCTCGCAGTCATTACCTCTGTCGGTCTCGATCACCAGGAAACCTTAGGAGATACGCTTGAAGCTGTCGCAAGTCAGAAAGCTGGGATTTTTAAAAGCAGGAAACCAGCCATTATCGGTCCTCTAGCTCTTGAGGCCAAGAGGGTTTGCCAGCTAGAGGCAGAGGAAAAGAACTGTCCTCTTCTAGCTTATGGGGCGGATTTTCACTTGGTCGAGGGCATCTTTCAAGACCAGAAGTATCGCTTTGAGCATCTAACACTGGGACTCAAGGGAGCCTATCAGGAAGAGAATGCTGCGGTGGCCCTCGAGGCCTTTCTCCTCTTTATGGAGCAAAGAGGTCAGCAGGTAGTGGCAGATCTGGTGGCAGAGGCCTTACAAGAAACTCGCTGGCCAGGTCGTCTGGAAGCTTTTGCTGGCGACGTCTATTTGGATGGAGCCCACAATCCTCATGCGGTTCATCGCTTGGTCCAATACGCTCAAACGTTTACGGATCAGAAGGTCAAGATCCTCTTTGGTGCCTTGAAGCGCAAGGACTACAAGGGGATGCTAGACACCTTCTGTCAAGAGTTGCCTCAGGCTGAACTGACTGTGACAACCTTTGCCTATGGAGAGGTCGTAGAAGAGGAAGCAGGTCTGGCTTATCCTTATGTGGCGGACTTCCGTGATTACTTGAAAGACTTTTACCAAGAAAATGAGGGGCAAGCTGTTCTCTTTGTGACGGGTTCTCTCTACTTTATCGCTGAAGTCAGGGCCTATCTGATCCAAATAGGAAAAGGATATCATTGACCTCAGGTAGGAAATATCCTATACTAGGATTAAGGCAAGGCCCTAGGGTTGCCTTTATGAATAAGGATGGCGAGAAAGGAAGAAGATCAATGATCAAAAAAATCACGACTTTACTAACTATGGCTACCGCCCTTTTGCTGGTTGCCTGCGCTAAGCAAGATACGCCAAGCCCTGCTGCTAGCTCGCAAGAGAGCTCTCAAGTTAGCTCGTCTATGGAGAAAGGGACAAGTTCCTCTAGTCCAGCCTCGTCCAGTTCTCAAGTGGCTGAAGGGACTATCGGTGGTACATATAAAGGAACCGATGAAACCGATCAAGTGACCTTAGTCATTCAAGGAGATAAGGGGACTTGGACTGCTGTAGAAGCAGATGGGGAGACGGAAAGCAAGCCTGTCCAAATCGATGAGGTTAACCAGTCTATGGTCATCGGAGATGATACCTACCGCTATCGCGTAGATGGTCAACAACTCACACTGGAGGATCTAGATCAGGAAATCGATGATCATGGAACCATTGTTCTGACGAAACAGTAAATAGCTTACTTGAGAGTGGGACAGAAATCGGTAATTCGTTAGAATTCGATTTCGTCGTCCCACCTCCGCACAGTTGAGTAGGGCTGTAAAAGATGATGAAATCAGCGTAGTAGAGCCCACTCAACCACTGCGTCTTGCTCGACAATCCAAAAACAATTAAGAGGCTAGGACTTTTGTCCCAGCCTCTTTTTTTCTTGACCTCTAGTTTGCACTGCTCTTTCAGAATTGGTATACTAGTAGGGATTAGAAAGAAGGAGGGTTCGGGTGAGTTTTCGAAAAATACGATTTTTGATGTCCAAGTATGGTTTCAGTATTCTCTTTATGGGCTTTGAGCTCTGGTTCTCATTTGCGGCTTTCTTTTGGCTGAACGAATGGTTCCCCAATTGGCTGTCTGTTACCATCATGGTCCTCTTGTATATCTCGACCATCTTGGCTATTGTTAACCGCAATATGCCTCCTGAAAGCAAGGTGACTTGGCTCTTGATCGCAGTTGTTCCTGTCTTTGGCTCCCTGCTCTACCTCATGTTTGGTGAGCGGCGTCTCTCCAAAAAAGAAATGAAACAGTTGGAAAATATGGAGTCTATGGAGTTCCGCGAGGACAATAGTCGGGAGCTCCGTCTGAAGCTGAAAGAAGAAAACAAGGCGGTCTACGGCATGGTCAAGTCCCTGCTTTCTATGGACCACAATGCAGACCTTTACAATGGGACAAGCTCGACCTTTTTCCCTCTGGGCGATCAGATGTTTAAACAACTCTTAGAAGATTTGCGCTCCGCCAAGAAATTTATCTTTATGGAATTCTACATTATCGATGAAGGCCTGATGTGGGATAGCATCCTCGAGATTTTAATTGAGAAGGTCAAGGAAGGAGTGGAAGTCAAGCTTCTCTATGACGACATCGGCTGTATGGCGACCCTAGCGGGGAATTATACCAAACGCTTGCGAAAGTTGGGGATCGATGCTCACAAGTTTAACAAGGTGATTCCTCGATTGACTGTAGCTTTACAACAACCGAGATCACCGCAAGATCTTGGTCATTGATGGTCAAATTGGCTATACTGGCGGGATCAATCTAGCAGATGAGTATATCAATCAGATCGAACGATTCGGCCATTGGAAGGATAGTGCGGTACGCATAGAGGGGCGGGCGGTTAAGGCGCTGACCCGACTATTTCTCATGACCTGGTACATCAACCAAGGGGAAATCGAAGATTTCGACAAATACCATATGGAGAATAGAGCTGTAGACGGTGAGGGCCTCTATATTCCTTTTGGGAGTGGACCCAAGCCCATCTACAAATCTCAGGTCGGGAAGGCTGTCTATCAGAATATGATCAATCAGGCCACAGATTATGTCTATATCACCACCCCTTATTTGATCATTGACTATGATTTGACAGAGGATATTCGCAATGTGGCCCTTCGAGGTGTCGATGTGCGCATTGTGACGCCCTTCATTCCAGATAAGAAGTTGATCCAGATCGTTACTCGCGGGGCCTATCCAGATCTGATGGAGGCGGGTGTGAAGATCTACGAGTATCTACCGGGCTTTGTCCATAGTAAACAGGTCTTGGTAGATGATGAAATCGCTGTAGTCGGAACGATTAACTTTGATTACCGTAGTCTGGTCCACCACTATGAAAATGCCATCTGGATGTATGAAACTCCGGAAATTCCTAAGATCCGAGCAGACTTTGACAACATCTTTGCCGTCTCGAGAGAAATCAAACTGGAGACCTTCAGCGTGACCTGGTACCAGCATCTGGTCAAGGAAATCATGCAGTTGTTCGCCCCAATGTTATAAGAAAAAAGTAGTCCTAATTTGATAAAAGGACTACTTTTTATTATGAGCATTAAAAGCTGGCAATTACGCAGGATACCTATGCATATGATTACAATTGCATTTCTGTTTATTGACATATATATAAATGCTAGACCTTCAAACTAAAGTCCTTTAAGATGAATATAAGAAAAAAACTACAAGTGAACGATTCACTTGTGCTTTTTTTATAAAATCTATAGGGGATTCCCCCAATTTTAAAAAGTAATGGTCAATTTATCATATTCTAAGCAATAAAACTTATCCCTTACTAATGCATTTTTCCCTTAAAACAAAGTGCATGTTAAGGGAAAAAACAATTTTTAAGGGAAAAGGTTATAAAGAAGGAGAGGACCAAGATTTATTTCTAGCTATTGTCTACTGGCCTTAGTTTGTCCATATTGCCTTTTTAATGTTTTGAAACGAAAGTCTCCTCCACTTCCAATCTCATTCTGTCATTCCTACAAATAATCAGGCGGTTTTTCTGCTTTTTTGTTTCCTTGACCTATCTGAGGAGAGGTAGGTTCTCCATTGCCTAGCTAGCCTCCTTTTTCTTCTGTCATTCTCCTTCCCATATTTCTATACAGTGAGGCGAAAAAATTATATAATTATTGTAGAATTAGGTATCGTATGCAATTTTTAGGAATTATTTATGTTATAATATTTAAGAAATTAGTATGGGGGATAAAATGAATCAAAGTCGTAAGCGGACACGCTCTAATGGAAATAGTAATTGGGATCATTTACGGGTTGTCAATAGTGGTCTCTGGGTCTTGACAGCTCTGGTTGTAGGCCTCTTTCTCTATACCATATTTCGGTATAATATCCTTGCCTTCGCTTTTTGAACGTCATTGTGACCCTTCTTTTTATCTTGGGTCTGCTTCTGACTTTGGGGCTCATCTTGGGCAACAAAGCTAAGAAAACGACTCTAGGTCTGCTAGTTGTGGGGCTTTTAGCAAGTTCGGTATCCATGTTTGTCACCCAGCAGTTGGTCGATGTGACAGGTAATGTCAACCGCAACTCCAACTACACAGAATACGAGATGGCGGTCTATGTGAAAGCAGATAGTGAGATCAAGGACATCAAGGACCTGACCACTGTCACTGCTCCGACGGGCAACAACAATGCTGGCGATGTCCAGGCCCTCGTTGATGAAGTCAAAAAGATGCGCAATCATGACTTGGCCGTGGAAAATGCAGACTCCTATGTGGCGGCCTATCAAGCCCTTCAAGAGGATAAGACTAAGGCGATCATACTCAACAATACCTTTGAAGATACCCTCTCTAGTGTAGATGAAGGCTATGCCAAAAAACTGAAGAAAATATACTCCTACAAGATTCGCCGTCAGGTCGAAAGCAAGGCGAAAACAGATGCTAATGCCGATACCTTTAACATCTATGTCAGCGGGATCGATACCTACGGACCGGTGACCTCTGTGTCGCGTTCGGACGTCAACATCATCATGACGGTCAATCGCAAGACCAAGCAAGTCCTCTTGACCACCACTCCGCGGGATGCTTATGTACCGATTGCTGATGGGGGCAACAATCAAGGAGACAAGCTGACCCACGCAGGGATCTATGGGATTGATGCTTCCATCCATACCCTAGAAAATCTCTACGACATCAAGATGGACTACTACGTCCGCTTGAATTTCACTTCCTTCTTGAAGTTGGTCGATTTGGTCGGTGGGATTGATGTCGAAAACGACCAAGAATTCACTAGTCTCCATGGCAACTACCATTTCCCAGTTGGTAAGGTCCACCTGGATTCAGAGCAAGCTCTAGGCTTTGTCCGTGAGCGCTACTCTCTCCAAGGCGGGGACAATGACCGTGGGAAGAACCAAGAAAAGGTCATCGCAGCCATTATCCAGAAGCTGACTTCTACCAAGGCTTTGACCAATTACAATAAGATTATCTCAGGCTTGCAGGATTCCTTGCAGACCAATATGCCTCTGCCAACTATCATGAACTTGGTCAATACCCAGTTGGAGTCTGGTGGTAGCTACAAGGTGACTTCTCAAGCTGTAACTGGTACAGGTCGCAACGATCTGCCATCTTATGCTATGCCAGGTTCTGCCCTCTACATGATGGAGTTGAATGCGGACAGTGTGAGCCAAGCCAAAGAAAAGATAAACCAAATCATGGAAGGAACAAGTAATGATTGATATCCATTCACATATCGTCTTTGATGTGGATGATGGACCGAAAACAATCGAGGACAGCAAAGTACTCCTCGAAGAAAGCTATCGTCAGGGCGTGCGGACGGTCATCTCGACCTCTCATCGCCGTAAGGGCATGTTTGAAACTCCAGAGGATAAGATCTACCAGAACTACCTAGCTGTCAAAGAGATGCTAGCTAGTCATCTGCCAGATATGACCTTGCACTATGGGGCAGAGATCTACTATACGCGAGATGTTCTAGAAAAGCTAGAAGCAGGAACTATCCCTGTGCTTGCGGATACAAGTTTTGCTTTGATCGAGTTTAGCATGTCGACGCCTTACAAGGAGATCCATCAAGCCTTAAGTTCCGTCTTGCGACTAGGGATTACCCCAGTAATCGCTCATATCGAGCGCTACCATTGCTTAGAAAAGAATGAAAAGCGCGTGCGAGAGTTGATCCGGATGGGCTGTTATACCCAGATCAATAGCTCGAGTGTCCTCAAAGCCAAGCTCTTTGGAGATCGCTACAAGTTTATGAAGCATCGGGCTCGCTACTTCCTAGACAAGGATCTGGTTCATTTTGTTGCGAGCGATATGCACAATGTAGACAAGCGTCCGCCCTACATGCAACAAGCCTATCAGATCATTGAGAAGCGCTATGGAACAGAGCGGGCTCAAGCCCTCTTTAGCAAGCATCAAGAATACTTATTAAACAACGAATTATTTTAAGAAAAATCAGTCTTATGGACTGAAAAGGAGATTATACACATGAAAAATCAAGAGAGCAAAGAGATTGAATTGGACGTCATCTCCCTCTTTAAGACCTTATGGCGCCGGAAGTTTTCGATCCTATCTACAGCCTTGATCTTCGCACTGGCTGCGCTAGGATATAGCACCTTTGTCGCGAAAAAAACCTACCAAAGTACCAGTCGGATCTATGTGGTCAGCCGTCAAAATCAAGAAAACAATGCCTTGACCAACCAGGACCTCCAAGCGGGATCCTATCTGGTAAAAGACTACCGCGAGATTATCCTTTCTCAAAATGTACTCAGCCAGGCTATTGAAGAATTGAAATTGGATATGACTCCTGGGGAACTGTCTAAGAAAAGTATCCGTTGCAGTTCCGACTGATACACGGATTTTGTCCATTACAGCATCGGATGCAGACCCTAAGGAAGCTGCACGGATTGCCAATGGTTTTGAAAAGGATGTTGCGACAGAAAAAGATCATCGCAGTAACCAAGGTGTCAGATGTAACAACCTTTGGATGAGGCAGTAGTTCCGCAAAAATCCTTCTTCACCGAATATCAAACGCAACGTCTTGCTTGGCTTTGTCGTTGGTGGAGTTCTTATCTCAGCCTTGGTAATCCTCTCAGAAGTCTTGGATGACCGCGTGAAGAAACCAGAAGATATCGAAGAAGTGATGGGTGTGACCCTTATCGGTGTGATCCCAAGCATTAAGAAATTGTAAGAGGGAGAGTTCATGGCTACCTTAGAAATTGTAAAAAAACAAAATTAGAAGCAATGCACGATGCTGAGGAGTACTTTAATGCCCTCAGTACCAACATCCAGTTAAGTGGATCAGACATCAAGGTTGTGGCGATCTCATCTGTCCAACCCAACGAAGGAAAATCAACTATTTCCACGAATTTGGCGACAGCTTTTGCGCGTGCGGGCTATCGTACCCTCTTGATTGATGCCGATATTCGGAACTCTATCATGACAGGGATCTTCAGGAGCCAAGGTCGCGTTGCAGGCTTGACCGAAGTTCTATCAGGCAAAGATGAACTAACCCAAGCGATTGCGACGACAGACTATCCAAAATTGGATGTTCTCTTGTCTGGGCAGATTTCACCCAACCCAACGGGACTTCTTCAAAGTAAGAATTTTGAAATCATCATGAATGCCCTTCGCAATCATTATGACTACATCATCGTGGATACACCACCGATTGGGATGGTCATTGACGCAGCCATTATCGCGCAACGATGTGATGGGAGTATCATCGTGACAGCAGCGGGTGCGGTCAGCCGAAAATCCGTTCAAAAGGCCAAAGAACAATTGGAACAAACAGGAACACCTTTCCTTGGTGTAGTCCTCAATAAATTTGATATTGAATTAGAGAAATATGGTTCGTATGGGAACTATGGGAACTATGGAAACTACGGGAAAAAGAAGAAAAGATAAGAATAGGATAGGTCCGGGAGATGATGACAGAAAGAAGGGGTTTTCACAAATTAGCTTTAGCCTTTGTGCAAAGTGCGCCAACCTTAGTGGTAGCCTATTTGTTGAGCTTTGTAAAGGAGACAGAGATCCACTTCAATACGATGCTCTATCTCTATATGCTCCACTATGTGGCCTTTTACTTCAGTGACTATAATCATGATTTCTTCAAGCGGGGTCAATTATCTGACCTCATGGAAACCTTGAAGTATAGTTTGTTCTTCGCCTTGTCGATTAGTTTTTCGAGCTTCCTTTTGGAGGAGAAGTTTTCGATTTCCAGGCGAGGAATGGTTTATTTCTTACTGTTGAGTGCTCTACTCTTATACCTTGAAAACTATGTCATTCGGAAATACTGGAGACGTTTCTACTACAAGCTCAAGGGAAGTCACAAGATCCTTTTGATTACAGCGACATCTCGCATAGACAAGGTGCTGGAACGTCTCCTTCTATCCAATGATAGTGGCGGAGAGCTGGTGGCAGTGAGTGTCCTAGATCGGCCGGACTTCCGACACGAGAAGGTTCGGGTCGTTGCTGAGAAAGACTTGATGGCCTATGCCACTCATGAAGTGGTGGATGAAGTCTTTATCAACCTACCGAGTGAAAAGTACGATATCGGGGAGTTCGTCTCCAAATTTGAGACCATGGGGATTGATGTAACGGTTAACCTCAATGCCTTTGACCTGAACTTTGCTGGTAATAAGCGGATTCGGGAAGTAGCTGGGCTCAATGTTGTGACCTTCTCGACCAACTTCTATAAGCCGAGTCATGTGACAGCCAAGCGGGTCATTGATATCTGTGGCTCCTTAGTGGGCTTGCTGATTTGTGGGCTTGTGGCTATTGTCCTCGTTCCTCTCATCCGTAAGGACGGAGGTCCGGCTATTTTTGCCCAAAAACGGGTCGGCAAGAACGGTCGCTACTTTAAGTTTTATAAATTCCGCTCCATGTATGTCGATGCAGAGGAGCGAAAGAAAGAATTGATGGCTCAAAACACCATGAAGGGTGGTATGTTTAAAGATGGATAATGATCCTCGGATTACTCCGATCGGTCGCTTTATCCGCAAGACCAGTCTGGATGAATTGCCTCAGTTCTACAATGTGCTCAAAGGAGATATGAGTCTAGTAGGGACTCGTCCGCCAACAGTGGATGAGTACGAACAGTACACTCCAGAGCAAAAAAACGTCGCTTGAGCTTTTCAAGCCAGGGCATTACAGGGACTTTGGCAGGGTGAGTGGACGTAGTGAGATCACAGACTTTGACGAAGTCGTCCGCCTGGATGTGTCCTATATCGATGGCTGGACCATCTGGTCAGATATTAAAGATCTTACTGAAGACAATCAAAGTTGTGTTTAAACGAGATGGAGCGAAGTAGGAAAATGAGTAAAAGTAAGACAGATTCAATTAGGAGAGTTGTCCTTATTAGAAAAGTATATTGAGATTTGTTCTAAGTACAATCTCCGCTATTATGCTTTAGGTGGAACTCTATTAGGAGCTATTCGTCACAAAGGATTTATTCCTTGGGATGATGATATGGATTTAGGAATGCCTAGAAAAGATTATGAAAAATTCCTGGAAATTTGCGAAAAGGAATTACCGGATCATGTTATCCTAAGAATCCATGATGATAATTTGGGTAACACCTCTATCATGGATACTTCCTTCAAATTGAATTTGGTGGGGTTGTATGTAGTCCTTTTATCGATGTGTTTCCTTTAGATGGTTATCCATCAGATGGTTTCCACTATTTCTTACATACCAATAAAATTAAGTATTACCGTGCCCTTTCAAAAATATCTGTTATCAATCGACTGCATAATCGCGACCGAGGTTTCTTTGAAAATACAATTGTGAAGGTCTCTAAGATTCTTCACTTAGACAAGTTACTAAATACTGAAAAAATCAATCAGAAGTTACAAAATACGATCAAAAAATATGACTTTGAGACAAGTGATCTTGTGGGGAATGTATTAGGATCCTATCGCGAGAGAGAATTGGCCTACAAAGAGGTATTTGGGGAGCCACAACTCCTTGATTTTGAAACCATTAAAATCAGTGGTCATGCCGATCCGGATGCATATCTGACAAAGATTTATGGCGATTATATGAAGCTACCTGAAGAATCAGAGCAAAAAGGTCACTTTGAATCCACTTGGGGAGAATAAGCTTGAAAAGTTTTACAATGATGGGGGTCAGAATTGACCCTTTAACAATAGCTGAAACCGTTGCTTTGCTACAGAACAGTTTGTCCGAGATAAAAAAACCGCTCCATTTGATGGGGGTCAACGCAGACAAACTTAATCAATGTGCGACAGATGAGGCTATCAAGAAGATTGTCAATGAGTCTGAAATCATCAATGCAGATGGTGCTTCTGTTGTTCTCGCTGCGCGCTATTTGGGCTATTCTGTGCCAGAGCGCGTGGCAGGCATCGATTTGATGCAGGAATTGCTCCATTTGGCCAATGAAAAAGGTTACTCTGTCTACTTCTTCGGGGCAAAAGAGGAAGTCTTGACAGATATGCTAGCCATCTTTAAAAAGGATTATCCGAATCTCCGAGTAGTAGGTCATCGCAATGGCTATTTCTCCACTGAAGAAGAGGAGACTATCCAAGAAGATATCCGTGAGAAGAATCCAGATTTTGTCTTTGTCGGGATTACCTCTCCTAAAAAGGAGTACTTGATCCAGAAGTTTATGGACAATGGAGTGAACTCTGTCTTTATGGGAGTGGGAGGAAGCTTTGATGTCCTATCAGGTCATATCAAGCGGGCACCTTTGTGGATGCAAAAAGCCAATCTGGAATGGTTGTTCCGTGTGGCCAATGAACCCAAACGGCTCTTTAAGCGCTATTTTGTAGGAAATGCCACTTTTATTAAGAGAGTAGTACATGAAAAACGGAAAGCAAAAAAATAATATTCTTCACATTTCGAGGACCATGGATATCGGTGGGGCTGAACGTATTGTCTATCAGTTGGCGACAGATCTTAAGGATGAATTTGACCAGGTTCATGTCGCATCAACTGGTGGATTGTGGGAAGAAAAACTAGCAGAGAATGGGATTCAACACCATCGCATTTTGGATGTCGATAGCAAACAGCCAGCTACTGTACTCAAAATTCTCTCTCGTCTCTCCAAAATCATCAAAGAAAATGAGATCACTCTTGTCCACACCCATCACCGGATGGCTGCTTTCTATATTCGTTTGTTGCAACTGCGTCATCCGAAATTGATTCATGTCTACACAGCCCATAATGTTTTTAAGGACAAATTGCCACTTTATAAATTTGCCCTAGGAAAGGCTCGAACGGTTGCTGTCAGCCAAGCTGTCCAGGAAAATATCTTTAATGATGTAAAGTCAAAAAACTCTGTTGTGATTTATAATGGAGTGAAAATGCAACACAGTGAACATACAGTAAATGAAATTACTAAGTGTGACGGTATCAAAATAGGCTGTATAGCTCGCTTATCCGAACAAAAAGGCTTGTCCTACCTGATCCAAGCCATGTCACTTGTGACAAATCCAAGTGTCTCCCTGTTTATTGTCGGTGACGGAGAATTGAGAAATGATTTGATAAATCAAACAAAAGAACTAAATCTGGAAGAAAGAATTCATTTTTTGGGCTACCGAAGCGATGTCGTAGAGTGTATCAATAGCTTTGACTTTTGTGTTCTTCCGTCAGTCTTTGAAGGATTTGGATTGGTTGCAATCGAGGCCTTTATGAACGGTAAAACGATGATTGCAACAGATATTCCAGGTGTGAATGAAGTAGTGAACTCTAAGAATGGGATCCTCGTTCAGCTGAGGATCCGCAAGCCCTGGCTCAAGCAATTAAAGAGTTGGCAGGAAATCCTGAGAAAAGAGCCTCTTTAGCTGTTCAAGCAAAGAGGGATTATGATACCAAATTTAGCTATTCTATCTTTTTAGACAACTATCGCAACTTTTACCAATCGATGAGGAAGGGTTCAAAATGAAAAAAGTAATGTTGGTGTTTGGGACGCGTCCAGAAGCTATTAAAATGTGTCCTTTGGTGAATGAACTCAAGCAGCACAATACGATTGAAACTGTAGTCTGTGTAACAGGGCAACACAAGGAAATGTTAGAACAGGTCTTGGATGTCTTTCAAGTCACTCCCGATTATGATCTTGGTATCATGAAGACCAACCAAACCTTGTTTACCATTACGACATCAATCTTAGAGAAAATCCAACCGGTCCTGGAGCAGGAGCAACCTGATATTGTCCTCGTCCATGGGGATACCACTACCACCTTTGCGACAGCTTTGGCGTCCTTTTATATGGGGATTAAAGTGGGGCATGTGGAAGCAGGTTTACGGACTTACAACCTTCAAAGTCCTTATCCAGAGGAGTTTAATCGTCAGGTTACCTCTATTGTGGCAGACTACAACTTTGCTCCGACCCAGGTTTCAAAAGAGAATCTTCAAAAAGAAGGGCGTAGTAATATCTTCGTTACGGGAAATACAGTAATTGACGCCTTAAAGACAACGGTGAAAGAAGACTACGATCATCCTATTTTAGAATGGGCAAAAGGAAGTAAACTCATTATGTTGACGGCCCATCGTCGCGAAAACCTTGGAGAACCTATGGAGCACATGTTCCGTGCGGTCAACCGAATTTTGGATGAGTTTGAAGATGTCAAGGTGGTCTATCCTATCCATAAAAATCCAAAGGTCAGAGAATTGGCCAGCAAGATTTTTGGAGAGAATGAGCGAATGAAAATTATTGAGCCCTTGGAAGTGATTGATTTTCATAATTTCATGAACCAAAGCTATATGATTTTGACGGACTCAGGTGGCGTCCAAGAAGAAGCACCTTCTTTAGGAAAGCCGGTCCTTGTCATGCGCGATACGACAGAACGTCCAGAAGGTGTGGCCGCAGGGACTCTGAAATTGGTCAGGACAGAAGAAGAAAGCCATTTATCGCAACTTTTAAGTTCCTTCTGGAAGACCAAGACGAATACGAAAAAGATGAGCCAGACAAGTAATCCTTACGGGGATGGGACAGCTTGTCAACAGATTGTAGAAATTATCATGAAGGGATTAGCATAATGGAAAAGGTTTCGATTGTCGTACCGGTCTATAATGTCGAGGAGTATTTACAGTATAGTGTCGGTAGTCTTAGACAACAGACCTATTCAAATATTGAAATCATCCTGGTCGATGATGGATCGACTGATCGATCAGGAGAAATTTGCGACCAGTATGCTCAGGAAGATGACCGTATTCGAGTGTTCCATCTTCAAAACGGAGGGTTGTCTAATGCTCGAAATACAGGAGTGAACGCTGCGACAACTGACTGGATTATCTTCCTTGATTCAGATGATTATTATGACATTAGAGCAGTCGAATATTTGGTTGGCTTAAAAGAACAGTATAAAGTTGACCTTGTATCGACACCGGTTATTGAAGTCAGAAATCATGAGGACAAAAGATTTTTTTCAGGGTGATGTAGATGAAAAAAAGTTCAAGGAAATTAGATCGTCATACAGCCCTCAAAGAAATGTTCTATGGTCACCACGTTGGGACCCATTCAGGGTGGAAAAGCTATACAAGAAAGAGATCTTGCTCCAATACCCCTATCCAGAAGGAATGATCTACGAAGATTTGGCTGTTGCTTATGAACATATTGCTTGTTGTGAGGAAATTGCAGTTAGCGATCTAAATCTTTATAAATACTATCGAAGACCAGGGAGTATCGTAAATTCTTCTTATAGCGATCGGCTTTTTGGATTTTCTACAAGGCCATGGACTGGAACAGAGCCTATGTCGAGAGAGATTATCCTGATGATCAGGAAATGAAAAAAAGCGGTCAATACCCGCTATGTCTTTAATAGTTTCATATTGTTCATGCTATGTTGGGTTCTCAAATGTACAAAAGAAATCAAAAAAAGATTCGTCGAGATTATAGTCATTATTTTTGGAACGATAGTGCTGGATAAACATATTACAACAAAAAAACAAGCTAAAATATGTGCTATTTTTTTATGTTCTCCAAGATTATATGATATTGTTAGGAAAAAAAGATAGGATAGTTTAGGTATACCTAGGTAAACAAATGAAAATAAAAAAATTAAATTATCAGAGTTGTTATATTTTTTTAGCTTTCTTTATTTGGTTGCTCTTTAATTTCATAGCTCAAACAAATTTGGTCAATAAGTACCCTAACATATATAGATATCGGATAGTTGCTATGGTAGCTTGTATCCTTATACTTTTTGTCAAACTAGTATTAGAAAAAAACCAAAAAGTAGATTTTTTTATTTTTTTCTTTCTATTGATGATTTGTTTGGCACTGGTAATTGGTGTTACAACCCATAAATTATTTGACGGAGTGACCATCATTTCGACTATTTTTGTTAATTATTTCCATACAAAATGTGAGCTTTAGAAAAAAATATTGATTCTCTGGTCAAGTTCAATTTTTTTATATTTATGCTTTTTTTGTTTTTATGGGATTAAAAGTAGGGTTTATAGAGAATACTTTACGGATTCAATTGGGTGGTAGGCTTCGTTTAAGCCAGGGGTACCAATATGTTAGCCTATGGAGCGAATTATTTATTTCATTTCACTCTAGTTTATCTGTATTTGCGAAGAAATAGAATTACATTTTTTTGAAACACTCCTTCTTGGATTGAGGGAACTATTATTTTTTTACGTCCACACAGATACAAAATCGGCTTTTTTTATCTTTCGATTGTAGCATTGGTATTGGTTTACTTATTTAAAAAAATAAGGTGATTGATCAAAAAAATGCTGAATAGAACGGAAACATTGTCCTAATAGCAGGAATAGTTATCCCGATTCTTTTAACTTATTTTTATAATGCAAATAACAGATTTCTTCAAACGCTAAATATTGCCTTAACTGGGCGACTAAGTTTGGGAAATAAAAGCGATGTCTTTATATGGGGTGCATCTATTTGGACAAAAGAATTGATTGGGAGCTTCAACAGAGAGCAACATCAGTTTTTGATAACTATTTATATGTTGATTCCTCTTTTGTAAATATCATGTTGCACTATGGTGTAATAATGCTAATCGTTATTTGGTTTAGTTATTATCGATTAATTAAGAGGTTATTTTAACACGGTTGAAACACTTGTGTTTGTTGTATTGATAATTCATTCAATGTTTGATCCACAATTTTTTTGAATTAATGTATAACCCATTATTGTTATTGATTGGGATTGCTTGGAGTGCAGATAGGTATAAGTATCAGGAGGTTTAGGATGATTTATGCAGGGATTTTAGCGGGTGGAACAGGCTCACGGATGGGGATTACGGATATGCCCAAACAATTTTTGGATTTGGGTGGACGTCCTATTTTTAATCCATACCGTTGAGAAATTCTTATTAGTCCATGAAATTCAGAAAATTGTATTGGGAATTCATCCGGACTGGGTGACTTATACGGAAGACCTGGTCGACAAATACTTGGCTTCTTATAAGGAACGGATCTTGGTTGTAGAGGGAGGAAGTGACCGCAACTCTACCATTGAAAATATCATCTTGGCTATCGATAAGGTGCAACCTTTAACAGATGAGGATATTATCGTCACTCATGATTCCGTTCGTCCCTTTGTCAGCCTAAAAACCATTCAAGAGAACATTGAATTGGCCAAGAGCCATGATGTTGTAGATACAGTCGTTGAAGCGACCGATACCATTGTTCAAAGCTTAGATAATACCTTTATCACCGACATCCCAGAGCGTCAATATCTCTACCAAGGTCAAACCCCTCAAACCTTTAAAATGAAAGATTTCCTTACCTTGTACCATGATTTGAGTGACCAGCAAAAAGAAGTCTTGACAGATGCCTGCAAGATCTTTGTCATTAATGGCAAAAAAGTTGCCCTTGCAAAAGGGGAATATTCCAATATTAAAATTACGACGATTACAGATTTGAAAATTGCACGCGGTATGATTGAGGACAATTAATATGTTGAACCAAATCTTTCAGCTGACCCAGCCGAAAAACATCACCATCAAATACCAAGAAGAAGACATGAGCCGTGGAGACAAGGTGTTGATTCGCCCCTATTACATGGCCATTTGTCATGCGGATCAACGTTACTATCAAGGAAAGCGGGATCCTAAGGTGCTCAAAAAGAAATTGCCCATGGCCCTGATTCATGAGTCATCAGGTATTGTGGTAGCGGATCCTACAGGGACCTTTCAACCAGGACAGATCGTGGCTATGGTTCCCAATCAGCCTCCCCATCAATCAGAGGGTGTCTTCTTTGAAAATTATTTGGAGGGGACACACTTCTTATCTAGTGGATTTAATGGCTTTATGCAGGAAGTGGTTGCCTTGCCGCTGGATCGTGTAGTGGCTTATCCAGAAGAAGTTCGGGGCCCTGTGACAGCTTTAGCGGAGTTTAGCAGTGTTGCTATGCATGCCATTCATCGCTTTGATCTCATTGCCCACCAACGAAGAGAATCCGTTTTGATTTTAGGAGACGGAAGTCTTTCTTATGTGGTTGCGACTTCTTTGCACTATCTTTACCCAGATTTGAAAATTACGGTCGTAGGGCGCAATAGTGATAAACTGCAATTGTTTAATTTTATCCATCAGGCAATTTTAACCAGCGAATTGACAGAAGACCAACGGTTTGATCACGCTTTTGAATGTACCGGTGGTCAAGGAAGTGAACCAGCCATCAATGACATTATTGATCATATCAAGCCCCAAGGAACCGTGATGTTGATGGGGGTTAGTGATAACCGGGTCGCAGTTAATACAAGAGATGTTCTTGAAAAGGGATTGACCTTTGTGGGGTCTTCTCGCTCAGGTCGTGAAGATTTCGAGCGGGCTGTAGAGATGCTGGCTAATCGTCGGGTCCAAAGTCGTTTGAAAAACATTATTCACGTTGATGGAGAAGTTCAAACCATCCCAGATATTCACCGAGCTTTTGCGACAGATTTGATCACACCGTTTAAAACGGTCTTTAAGTGGGGATTGTAGCCAATCATGAAAGTTCTTAAAAATTACGCCTATAATCTCTCCTACCAGTTACTGGTGATTATCTTGCCAATTATCACTACCCCTTATGTAACACGGGTTTTTAGCTCGAATGACTTGGGGACCTATGGCTATTTCAACTCCATTGTCACCTATTTTATCCTTTTGGCGACCCTAGGAGTGGCTAACTATGGAACCAAAGAGATTTCAGGACACCGGAAAGATATCCAAAAAGAATTTCTGGGAGGGATTTATACTCTCCAGTTGGGGGCTACGATTTTATCCCTTACCCTCTATGTTCTTTTATGTGTAACCCTATCTTCCATGCAAAATCCTGTGGCCTATATCTTAGGTCTTAGTTTAGTATCAAAAGGCCTTGATATTTCTTGGCTCTTTCAGGGGTTAGAGGACTTCCGCAAGATTACGATTCGGAATATCACGGTCAAACTGGTTGGAGTCATCTCCATCTTCTTGTTTGTCAGATCTGCCAATGATCTTTATCTCTATGTATTCTTACTAACGATCTTTGAGCTCTTAGGTCAGCTCAGTATGTGGTTACCCGCTCGTGAATTTATTGGGAAACCCCATTTTGATTTGGCTTATGCACGGGTGCATTTAAAACCGGTCATTTTGCTCTTTTTACCGCAAATTGCTATTTCCTTGTATGTCACTTTGGACCGAACCATGCTGGGGGCTCTCGCATCTAAGATGGATGTGGGGATTTACGATCAGGCCTTAAAAATTGGTCAATATTTTTGTTAACCTTGGGGACCTCACTGGGGAGCGTCATGTTGCCTCAGGGTATCGAGCCTTTTTATCCTCAGGGGACCATAAGGCGGTCAATAAGATGCACCAAATGTCCTTTTTTTGATTTATAATTTGGTCATTTTCCCGATTATTGCCGGCATGCTAATTGTCAATGATGACTTTGTTCAATTCTTCCTAGGGAAGGATTTCCAGGATGCGCGTTATGCCATTGCCATTATGATTTTTTTAGAATGTTCTTTATCGGATGGACCAATATTATGAGGGATTCAAATTCTAATCCCTCATAATAAAAAAATAAAGAATTTATGATTTCGACAACTGTTCCTGCCATTGTCAGTGTCGGATTGAACCTGATCTTCCTACCAAAACTGGGCTTTATTGGAGCTGCAATTGTGTCAGTGTTGACAGAAGCTTTGGTATGGGGGATTCAACTCTACTTTACACGAACCTATCTTAAAGAAGTGCCGATTATGGGCTCAATGATGAAGATTGTGCTCGCTTCAGGCCTCATGTATGGCCTCTTGCTACTAGTCAAGTCCATCGTCCACCTTTCGCCGACGCTGAATGTCGTTCTGTATGCTGGACTAGGCGCAATCATCTATGGGACCTTGATTTTGCTCTTCAAGGTGGTAGATGTGAAAGAGTTGAAACAGCAGTTAATAAAAAAATAGGGAGACAACTATGTACGATTATCTGATTGTTGGTGCTGGTTTATCGGGGGCAATCTTTGCTCATGAGGCGACCAAGCGTGGCAAAAAAGTAAAAGTAATTGACAAACGGGACCACATCGGTGGCAATATCTATTGTGAAGAAGTTGAAGGTGTCAATGTTCACAAGTATGGAGCACACATTTTCCATACCTCAAACAAAAAGGTTTGGGATTATGTCAACCAATTTGCTGAATTTAACAACTATATCAATTCACCAGTGGCTAACTACAAGGGAAGCCTCTACAATCTTCCCTTCAATATGAATACCTTCTATGCTATGTGGGGAACTAAGACACCACAAGAAGTCAAAGACAAGATTGCAGAACAAACTGCAGATATGAAGGAAGTTGAGCCGAAAAACTTGGAAGAACAAGCGATCAAGTTGATTGGTCCAGATATTTATGAAAAGTTGATCAAAGGCTATACAGAAAAACAATGGGGCCGTTCTGCGACAGACCTGCCTCCTTTCATCATCAAGCGTCTTCCGGTTCGTTTGACCTTTGATAACAACTATTTTAACGACCGTTACCAAGGGATTCCAATTGGTGGCTACAATGTCATCATTGAAAATATGCTGGGTGATGTAGAAGTAGAACTTGGGGTTGATTTCTTCGCCAATCGTGAAGAATTGGAAAGCTCTGCTGAAAAAGTGGTCTTCACAGGGATGATTGACCAGTACTTTGACTACAAACATGGGGAGTTGGAATACCGTAGCCTTCGTTTCGAACACGAAGTTTTGGATGAGGAAAATCATCAAGGTAATGCCGTGGTCAACTATACAGAACGTGAGATTCCTTATACTCGGATCATCGAGCACAAGCACTTCGAGTATGGGACTCAACCGAAGACGGTGATTACCCGTGAATACCCAGCTGATTGGAAACGAGGCGATGAGCCCTACTATCCAATCAATGATGAAAAGAACAACGCCATGTTTGCTAAGTACCAAGAAGAAGCCGCTAAAAATGACAAGGTCATTTTCTGTGGACGCCTAGCAGACTATAAATACTACGACATGCATGTGGTTATTGAGCGTGCTCTAGAAGTCGTAGCAAATGAATTTGATTGAAAGAAACAGTGATTCATGAAGTATTTTCTAAAAGAAGAGTTTTTAAAAAATTCTGGAGCTCGAAACGCCGGGAACAAGGCTAGAAATGATGTCGAGGAGATCGTTAAACGCGAAGGCTATCAGCCCTTGTTGTTAACAGTTGAGGATTGGTACCAAATAGGGAACCGTTAAAGCCCAACAGCATAAGGCGAAAGCGCTGGCTCAAGCCTTTTCTCAGTTGAAATCAGGGGATCAATTATTGATTCAATTTCCCATGCTCCATCATAGTTTTTTCACCACTCGCTTGGTAAGAAAAATCCAGCGAAGAGGGGTACAAGTCTATTTTATTATCCATGATTTGGAAGCTTTGCGCTATGCCAATCTGGATACAGTACCTTTGAAACATAAGATTAGAGTTCATCTTCAAGAATCGAGTCTATTGAAGGTAGCTGATGGAGTGATTGCTCATAATCCGATTATGAAATCAGTATTGGTGAAGAAGGGGATCCCAGAGCACAAACTAGTTAGTCTAGAAATCTTTGACTACCTCATTCCGAATTACCAAGAGAAAGATGGTCTATCAAAGGATCAACCAATCATTGTAGCAGGGAATTTAGCCCAAGAAAAAGCAGGCTACCTTTATCAATTGCCTGCTAGACCGGCCTACAATCTCTATGGTGTCGGCTTTGACGAGAGCAGAGCACTTGCCAACGAGACCTATTTTGGCTCCTTCCTACCTGATGAACTCCCTGCAGCCCTTGAAGGTGGCTTTGGTCTTGTCTGGGACGGGGATAGCGCTGAGACCTGTAGTGGCGTTTTTGGAGAATATCTTCGCTATAATAATTCGCACAAGGCTTCGCTTTATTTAGCGGCAGGTTTTCCTCTAGTGGTTTGGAAACAATCTGCTCTCTCGCATTTTGTCTTAGAGAATAGGTGTGGAATTGCAGTGGAATCACTACATGATCTCTCTCAAGCGATTGAACAGTTAGATGATAAGGACTACCAAGACTTGCTTGTCACTGCAAAAAGGATTGGCCAAAAGATTCGTGAAGGTTTTTATTTGACCAAAGCCTTAAGACAATTGAATATGTAATAGAAGAAAGAAGTCTAAAACTTCTTTCTTCTATTGATTATCACTAATTTTTAAAATTTGCCTCATAAAACTTTTCCTAGAGGACTTGGTATGGTAGAATAGGGAAAGCATAAAATAAAGCAATAGGGAATAACAATGAGAAAAAAAGATTTGATTTATGTTGCAAGTGCAGCTGTCTTGATGGCTGCTTCAACTCAGGTAGCTCAAGCAGATGAACTGACTGGTAAAGATCCAGCCCAAGTTGAAAACGAACAAAGGTTAGCTTCTCCAGATCTTTCAGCTCCAACAGTAGAAGATGCTGCTAAGGAGACGAGCCTTAGTTATCCTGCCCCAGCGACGGTTACGGAGCTTTCTAATGAATCAGGAGTAAGCGAAAAACTCAAGATCAAGGGACAGGAGCTTCAGTAGGGAAAAAGGAAGCAAGTACCCCAACCTCTACAGCAGAGGTTGCCAAGCCTGAAACACGAGCTGGAAGCACCTTCTTCACTGCTTCTTCACAAGCTCCAAATGGTCGCTCGACAGATGTAGCAGTGCAGCCTAAATCCTTTGTCGATGTCAGCAGTCACAATGGCTACATCAGTGTCGAAGACTATCAGGTCTTGGCTAGAAAAGGCGTGGGAGGTGTCGTTGTCAAGCTGACAGAAGGAACGACCTATACTAATCCCTATGCGGAAGGCCAAGTTCGAAATGCACAAACAGCTGGCCTCCAAGTGTCTACCTATGCTTTCTCACGCTATACAAGCGAGGAGCAAGCTAAGGCGGAAGCCCGCCACTATATCTCAGTTGCCAAACGCTTGAACCTGCCTACGACAACTGTCATGGTCAATGACATGGAAGATGCTAAGATGCAGGCTAACATCAACCGCAATACTCAAGCCTGGACAGATGAGATGCGTAAGAATGGTTATACCAATCTCATGTACTACACCAGTGCCAGCTGGATTGATGAAAACAATCTTCGCAAAAAAGGTCCTGTTTCGACTGCTCAGTTTGGCCTGAAAAACTTCTGGGTGGCTCAATACCCATCTCCAAAACTCTCTGTCAATGATGCAAAGAACTTGCGTTACAACGGTGGGGCAGGAGCTTGGCAGTTTACCTCTCAAGCAGAATTATTGCCTGGTAAGCACGTCTTTGACCAAAGCGTCGACTATTCTGGTCGCTTCACGACCAATGCCAAACCAATTGCTGATCCGACTAGAGGAAATTTGAATGGTAAGATCAGCATTGAAAACAAAGATGATGCAGCAGGGCGTTTTGATGTCTTAATTTCAAACGTTACCGCTCCAAATGGGGTCCTCACAGTTTCTGTCCCTGTCTGGTCAGATATCAATGGCCAAGATGATTTGGTCTGGTATACTGCTACCAAACAGGTAAATGGAACCTACAAGGTCAGTGTCAAAGCTAGTGACCATAAAAATTCACGGGGCAAATACCACGTTCACCTTTATTACAACCAATTAAATGGCCAATCCGTCGGTGTAGCTGCAACGACAACAGAGTTAGCTACCGGCAAGGACCGTACTGTTGAAAGTCCAAGAGGATCTGTCTCGGCTGAGTTAACGATTTCAACTAATCAGAACTTAGGTACTTTCACGATTACGGCTAAAAACCTTCAAGGCTTCGATGGTTATAAGGAAGTAAAGATTCCTTTCTGGTCTCATTCTAATGGGATGAAGGATATCGTCTGGTATACACCGACACGCCAAGCAGACGGTTCTTACACTGTAACAGCTAAAGCTAGCGACCACGAAAACGCTGATGGTAAGTATGAAGCTCAAGTCTTCTATGTGGATGCCCAAGGACAAAAATAAGTTTGTTAAAAAAAGCCTTTATCGATTATACAGCAACGAACCCAGTCACTGCTGGTGCAGTTGATCTGACTATTACCAAGTCAGAAAAAAAGATGGTACTTTTCACGATTACGGCCAAGAACCTTCAAGGCTTCGATGGCTATAAGGAAGTGAAGATTCCATTCTGGTCTCATGCCAATGGAATGAAAGACATTGTCTGGTACACTCCGACTCGCCAATCAGACGGTTCGTATACAGTGACCGCAAAGGCAAGTGATCACGAAAACGCTGACGGCAAGTATGAGGCGCAAGTCTTCTATGTGGATGCCCAAGGAAAAAAACAAGTTTGTTAAAAAAAGCTTTTTATTGATTACACGGCAACCAAACCATCAGCTGATCTGACTATTACCAAGTCAGAAAAAGACGGTACTTTCACGATTACGGCCAAGAATCTTCAAGGCTTCGCTGGTTATAAGGAAGTGAAGATTCCATTCTGGTCTCATGCTAATGGGATGAAGGATATCATTTGGTATACACCAACGCGCCAATCAGACGGTTCATACACCGTAATCGCTAAAGCTAGTGACCACGAAAAAGCCGATGGTAAATATGAAGCTCAAGTCTTCTATGTAGATGACAAGGGTCAAAAACAAGTTTGTGAAAAAAAGGCTTTTGTTGATTACCAAAAATCAAGCTCGTCAAACTGGCACTCTGACTATCCAAAAATAATAATAAAGAGAGGGAACCTTTGATGTCATCGTATCAGATGTCTTCAGTCCGAAAAGGAGTGAAGACGGTTCAAAACTACCGATTTGGTCTGACAAGGACGGTCAGGATGATATTATCTGGTACAATGGCAATCGTCAGACAGACGGGACTTATAAAGTCTCTGTCAAGGCTAGCGACCATAAGAATGCGACTGGTAAGTACCATATCCATCTCTACTACATCCAAGAAGATGGGACCAGAGTGGGTGTTGCGACTAGTGCAACAGAAGTGACTTATCAAAATCTCACCAATAAAACCAAAGCCTATATCACCAATGTCAATACCTCTGCAGGGACCTATACAGTAGCAGTCGATCAAGCTCCTCAAGGTCGTCGGATCAAACAAGTCCGTGTGGCAGTCTGGTCTCAACCGAACCAAGAAAATCTTTACTGGTACTCCACTGCTTCTAGTGGTACGCACACAGAAGTGGCGGTTTCGGCCCTTCACCATGGCAATCAAAAAGGTGATTACACGACCCACGTTTATGTCGATTATACGGACAACACAGTAGAAGGCTTTAACCTTGGTAAGACCAGTCTATCCCCTCAGAATCAGAAGGTAAATCCTAAAACGACCTACTATTCTCAGCGGGATCCTCGTTGGGGTTCTAAGTGGTATGGGATTAGTAACATGGACCAATCTGGCTGTGTCCCAACTTCGTTAGCCATGACCTTTACGGATATCTTGGGAGTTGGAGTGACTCCGACAGCAGTAGCCGATTATTTGTACAACCAAACGGATACATTTAATAAGACATCTGGAGCTGGTACAGATGCTCAGGGAATTGTTTCAGCAACACAAAAATGGGGACTCAATAGTCAAATGTTGACAGGGGCTTCTACTATTGCGGCTTCCTTGCAAGCTGGGAAACATGTTCTTGCAGCAGTCGGACCTAGTCGTTTTATCAATGCTCCATATACCCATGAAATTGTCCTTCATGGCTACGATAATGGTAAAACTTATGTTAGAGATCCATTTAATGCAGCCAACAACGGCTGGTATGGTATTGATTATATCCATTCATTGAAGAGTACAGATCCGATGGATACAAAATTTGGATCACCTTTCTTCTCAATCTTTGCCTAAAGTCTATCTATCTCACAGACATCTTTCAATCATACAAGTGAAGCTGGTACATTGAGTTAGCTTCACTTTTTTATTATTCGGAAACTCCTCATTTTTTTGATAGAATTTCTTTTTTTAGATTGGGGCCTCCTGTGGTACAATAGGAGAGTATAAAAATGAGGAAGCATCGCTCTTTGACAGAACTAAAGAGAGGCTTTTTCAAATCTAAAAAGGAAGTTTCATGAAAAAGAAAGATATTATCTATTTTGCTAGTGCAGCAGTCTTGCTCGGGCTCACGACGCCTTCAGTTCTCGCAGATGAACAGAATAGCCCAAGTGTTGATGCTTATGGACCAACAAATGTTCTCTTGAACAATTCCACACCTACAAGCTCCAGTCCAACAGATGGCCCCAAAGGAAGAGAGTCCCGTGACACCTCAACCAGAACAACCAACTGTCCCAGAAGTACCCTAAACAACCAACGCCAATCAACGATCCACAACCAAGTAACCCAAGCAAACCTGATCAAGAAAAGCCTACAGATCCAGTAAATGAGAATGTCAATCAAAAACCTAGTGGAAATTTGGTGATTAATACTAACGAAGAAAGTAGTTTCACAATTACAGTGAGTGAACTACAAGGTTTGTCAGGTTTTAAGGAAATTCAGATTCCATTTTGGTCTCACGCGAATGGTATGAAAGACATTGTTTGGTACACTCCGACCAAACAACAAGATGGGTCTTATTCTGTGACTGTAAAAGCAAGTGATCATGAAAATGCATACGGGACATATGAGGCGCAATTGTTCTATGTTGATTCAAAAGGCAAGAATCAATTTGTAAAAAAAGCTTTCGTGAATCGAGATCAACCTAGCGCTGATTTAACGATTACAAAGTCGGAGTCAGATGGCAGTTTCACAATCAGAGCTACCCGTTTAACAGGACTGTCTGAATTTAAAGGAATTCAGATTCCATTTTGGTCTCACGCGAATGGTATGAAAGACATTGTTTGGTATACTCCGACCAAACAACAAGATGGAGTCTTATTCTGTGACTGTAAAAGCAAGTGATCATGAAAATGCATACAGGGACATATGAGGCGCAATTGTTCTATGTTGATTCAAAAGGCAAGAATCAATTTGTAAAAAGCTTTCGTGAATCGAGATCAACCTAGCGCTGATTTAACGATTACAAAGTCGGAGTCAGATGGCAGTTTCACAATCAGAGCTACCCGTTTAACAGGACTGTCTGGATTTAAAGAATTCAGATTCCATTTTGGTCTCACGCGAATGGTATGAAAGACATTGTTTGGTACACTCCGACCAAACAACAAGATGGGTCTTATTCTGTGACTGTAAAAAGCAAGTGATCATGAAAATGCTTATGGGACATATGAGGCGCAATTGTTCTATGTTGATTCAAAAGGCAAGAATCAATTTGTAAAAAAAGCTTTCGTGAATCGAGATCAACCTAGCGCTGATTTAACGATTACAAAGTCGGAGTCAGATGGCAGTTTCACAATCAGAGCTACCCGTTTAACAGGACTGTCTGGATTTAAAGGAATTCAGATTCCATTTTGGTCTCACGCGAATGGTATGAAAGACATTGTTTGGTATACTCCGACCAAACAACAAGATGGGTCTTATTCTGTGACTGTAAAAGCAAGTGATCATGAAAATATAGATGGGACATATGAGGCGCAACTCTTTTACCTTGATGCGAAAGGGAATAAAGAATTTGTAACTAAGTCCATGGTTGAGTATCATAAACTTCGTCCGACTGGTACCCTAACCATCCAAAACAACAACAAGGAGACCGGTACTTTTGATGCCATTATCTCTGATGTCTTTAGTCCAAAAGGTGTTCAATCTGTCCAAGTGCCGATCTGGTCTGACAAGGACGGCCAGGATGACGTTATCTGGTACAGTGGGCATCGTCAGTCAGACGGTAGTTATAAAGTCTCTGTCAAAGCAACAGACCATAAAAATTCGACAGGACGCTACCATGTCCATCTCTACTACGTCCAAGCGGACGGAACTCGGGTTGGTGTCTCTACGGCAACGACCGATGTAGAATTCCGCCAAGCCAAGACCAAGACTCAAGCTAAGATCAAGTATGTCAATCCGACCTCTGGGACCTTCACAGTCGAAGTAGACCAAGCTCCTCAAGGGCGTCAAATCAAGGATGTCCCGTGTGGCTGTCTGGTCGCAAGCCCCCAAGAAAACCTTCACTGGTATACCACTCCTTCTGTGGGTGGCCGTACAGAGGTACAGGTGAATGCTGCCAACCATGGCTATCGCCAAGGAGATTACACCACCCATGTCTACGTGGACTATACCGATGGTACTGTCGAGGGGATTAACCTGGGGCAAACAGGCTTGTCTCCAGTTGTAGCCAGAGGGCAACGAGATCGTGTCCTCCGTCTTTGCGACAAATCTCGTAGGAGTGACCGCAGGTAGCTGACCCATCGCCAGTTGGTCTCAGACTATAATAGTGTCAAACCTCTCCCTGTAGGTTATACTGTCAAAAAAACTCAGACGACTGGTGTGATGTCTTTGTGACTACCGTCTTCCAGCAGGGAAGGTTTGAGTCACTTGATCGGTCGCGAATGCGGGGTTGAACGCCATATCCAGATCTTTTAAGCGCTTAGGGATCTGGAATGAGAATGAGCTTGACGACGCCAAAAGGCAGGGGATATCATCACCTTTAACTGGGATCAAAATAGCCAACAAAACGACGGTTGGGCAGATCACATCGGGATTGTTGAAAGTGTCCAAAATGGCATAATCCATACCATCGAAGGAAACTCCAATGGTGCCGTCCGTCGCCAGGTCTATCGTGTCGGCCATGGCAATATCCGTGGATTTGCAACGCCACGTTATTATTAAAGAAGAGCAGTTCCTAGCAAGCTAGGGACTGTTTTTTTATCGTTTTTTTCTCCTGAGGCCAGCTTAGATTAGAGGCAAGCGAGTTGCTTTTGGAAAAGCTTGGGAAAATAAAAAACTAATTAGTGATAGGTTCGGGTTTCGTTTATGATTAACTAGTGTAATTTAAAAAACGTTAGCCACGAATCGGAATTAATCAGACAACTCAAAAAAATCATTCGGAAATACTACTAGTTTGAAGTTCTTTTTTTAAATTAAATGAACGTAAAAAAACATTTTTTTGAAAAATATTGCATCTATTTTTATTGAAATTGGTTTAGAAAAAGTATTATAATGCAAAAGTGTATAAAAGGTTTTATAGGGAAAATAATTTGAGGATTAGTTCCATTTAAATCCAACTATACTGTGTGGGATGATTTTGCGAACCATGCGAAAGAAGAGAGGAGAATCATATGAAAAAGGAAAGACAAATGAAGCAATTCATGTCAAAAATTCCTAAATGCGACAAGTCTATTCTTGCTGGTGTTTTCGATGTTTTCGACCCCGCTTGTCACCATAGCAGAGACAAGTGAAGGGACGACGCCTAGTACCGAGGCTGTTCAGCCAGAGTCAGCAAAAGAGGCATCTAGCAGTGCGACGGAAGCCAGTGCGACAGAAGCAACTAGTAGTGCGACTGGGGCGCTAGCACCATCAGGAGCCGATCGAGCAGCAGCACCTCGCGCTCCAAAAGCTGTAGATGATGTCATCACGAGCATCAAATATACCAACAATGAAGGCGGAGAACTGAACTGGTCACTCGAGCCCTGGGCAACCTTTAAAATCAATGCGACCTTTGCCTTGCCAAATAATAAAATTCACGCAGGGGATACTACAACAGTTTCAGTTCCATCTCAGTTGATTATCAACAGTACGGACTTTGAACTAAAAGGGAAAGACAAGGATGGCAAAGAACAAATTGCTGCTTATGCTCATGTCGACCCAACCTACAAAAAGTTGACCTTGACCTATACAGACTTTGCTGAAAAGAATTCAGATGTCAAAGGTAGTTTCTACTTCTATGTTCGTGTGGACCACCTGCTCGTTCCAAATGCAGAGAAGATTCCAATTAGTATAACAGTAGAAAAATAAGGTCGTTCCAAATGAACCTCCTCAACCACCAGTAGACTACATTGGGGTTAAGAAACCTGACACTTATACCCTCAACAAGGTTGGTTCTTATAACCGGGAAGCAACCACTCCAACCCTTAACTACACCATTGCCATCAACCGCAAACCACTCAATATCAAAAATGCGGTTTTAAAAGATACCTTACAATTCACCAATGCCCACTACGATCGGAATTCCTTCATCGTTGAAAAAGGGCAATGGGTATGGGAAAATGCCACTTGGGTCTTCAAAGATGCTGAGCCAGCCATCTATGAAATTGATTTTTCAGATGATAAGTCTTTTTGTGATTAAGATTGCAAATATCACAGACAAAGAAATGTACCGTATCCGCTACAACGTTCAGCTGGGTTATGTTCCTCGAGATAATGAAAAATTTGTCAACAATGCTACGTTAAACGGTGAAGATTCGATTGTGAAGAAAGCCGAAGCGCGTGTTCTCTGGCAAAAAGGTGGAGGTGACGTAGAAGGCTATGCCTACCATATCAAACTCCACAAGCAAAATGAAGCTGGTGAGCCACTTCAAGGGGCTCAATTCAAGATCGTCCGCAATGCCAACAAACAAACTCTTACTCATACAGTGGATGGAAAAGAAACCGATATCTTTACTTCAGATGAGAATGGGGATTTGAATGTACCAGGCTTGCTCAAGGATGATTACACCGTTACAGAAGTAGCAGCTCCAAATGGTTACCAATTGCTCAAAGATCCGGTGACCATCTCAGAGAATGATTTTGCCCAAGGTAATCCGAATTTCGATGTGACTAGTAAAATCTTGACAGTTGTGATTAGCAATAAGAAACAAAACAACCGTCAACTCAAGGTAACTAAGAAATGGAATGATAAAAAGAATCAATACAAGACTCGTCCAGCATCTGTGACTGTCAACCTCTTGAAAGACGGTGTCGTCGTCGAAGGTAAGAGTCTGGTCTTGAGCGAGGACAATCATTGGACAGGGGCCTTCACAGATCTAGATGAAACTGGCAATTACTCAGTCCAAGAAGTCGATGTAACCGGCTATGTCGCAACTGTTGAATCAGAAGCAAAAGATAGCATCCGACTTGTCAATAGTCTTGAAACAAGAGAAGTCTCTGGTAGCAAGACCTGGAAGGACGACAACAACCGCGATGGAAAACGTCCAAGCCAGATCACTGTCAATCTCCTTGCAGATAGAGAAAAAATAGACAGCCTCACAGTGAAAGCTGACAAGGATGGGAACTGGACATACAGCTTCAAGGATCTTCCAAAATACAAGGATGGAAAAGAGATTGTCTATACGGTATCTGAGGAAGTGGTTGAAGGCTATACCAGTCAGCTAGAGGGAACCAACCTCACCAATACCTACACTCCAGCCACTGTTTCTATTGAAGGAAGCAAAACCTGGAAGGATGACAACAACCGTGACGGTCTTCGTCCGAGTCAAATCGCTGTCAACCTTCTTGCAGATGGGGAAAAAAAGTGGACAGTGCTACTGTTAGCCCAGATGCAAGCGGTAATTGGACCTACCGTTTCCAAAACCTTCCAAAATACAAAGATGGTAAGGAAATCACCTACACAATTTCGGAAGAAAAAGTTCCGGGATACAGTAGCAAGGTAGAGGGACCAACCTCATCAATAGACATACACCGGCCACTGTTTCCGTTAAAGGAAGCAAGACTTGGAAGGACGCTGACAACCGTGATGGACTTCGTCCAGAAAAAAATCACTGTTATCTTGAAAAAAAGCTCTAGCTGGATCAGAAGCAGTAGAAGTCGCTCGTAAAGAGGTCACAGCAAAAGACAAGTGGGCTTATGAGTTTAAAGATCTTCCAAAATATGAGAATGGACAAGAAATTGTTTACTCTGTAGATGAAGAAGCTGTTCCGGGTTATGAAACCAGTGTAGAAGGAACCGACCTCACCAATACCCATACTCCTGAACGGACTGCCATTCCATTCAGCAAGGTATGGCAAGACGATGGCAACCAAGACGGTCTTCGTCCAGAGTCGATCGTAGTGAACCTGTTGGCAAATGGTAAGAAGGTAGCTAGTCAGACCCTCACAGCTGAAACTGGCTGGGCAGGAATCTTTGAAAACCTTCCAAAATACGAGGCTGGAAAAGCCATTGTCTACACACTTGAAGAAGAAAAAGTAGCCAATTATACAGCTGACATCGATCAAACCAACTATGTCATTACCAATACTCACAAGCCAGGTGAAACTCACCTAACCGTGACGAAACGTTGGGATGATGAGAATAATAAAGCGGGCATCCGTCCGAAGAGCATCAAGGTTCAACTCTTTGCAGATGGTAAGAAAGTTGGAAGCGAAATTGAGCTCAGTGAAGCCAATAAATGGACCTATACTTTCTCAAAACTTCCAGAGAAAGCAAAAGGAAAAGCCATTGTCTATACGGCAAGTGAAATGGTGGTTCCAGCGGGTTATGAAGGGACAAAAGTGCAGGAAGATCCAAGTAATGTGATCTTGACCAATAAGCACAAACCAACAGTGCCACCGTCAACACCACCGTCAACACCGCCATCAACACCGCCATCAACACCACCGTCAACACCACCGTCAACACCGCCATCAACACCGCCATCAACACCAGAAAAACCTGGACGTCCAGTTCAGAAGAAATTCTTGCCAAGTACGGGTACGGTTGTTTCGATTGTAAGTATTGTCTTAGCAGTTGTCTTAGGTGGACTTGCTCTCTATATCTTGAAGAAGAAAAAAGACTAATTCCAAACGAGGAGTTTGGCCACAGATCTAGGAATCATTCCTAGATCTTTTTTGATACCGACATCAAGGTTCATACCAAGTGATGACAAGTCATAGTCAGAAGGGGCTAACAGGCCTTTCTCCGAGTAAAGATCAGAACCTATGACGGGACAATGGACGAAAAGTAGAAAAAAATGTTGAAAAAAAGTGGAGAATTCTCACAAACTTTTTTTAAAAAGTTCCTTTTCTTGGATAAAAAAAGACCTAAAAAGCCACAAAATGGTATTATAAACCGATATAATTTATTAAAAAAATGAACCAAATAAACTAAAAAGGGAAAAAAATATAAAAAGCAAAAAGTTTTGCCACCGGAATGGTATAATAAATATATTTTAAATGATTCTTTTGAACATTTAAATGAAGGTACAGAAATGGCGCTATTACAATGAAAATAGACTATTGTCAGACGATTTAATGTATGTTGAGTTTCAATAGATAAAAAAACCAAAAAAATAAATACACAGATTCGTTCAAACTTGTTGAACAAATAACAAGAAAGTGATAGAATGTTAAAAATGTGTCATTGTCTTGTAATCTACGTAATATTTTTGTCGAATTATTTCGTATTCATTTCGAACTATATCAATCATTACGAAGGCAGCTAGACAAGATAGATAAAAAATGAATCTCCAAGGAGAAAGGTACATATGAGAGTGTATCGGAGAACATTTTTAACGAGGGAAACAAGGAGAATATATGAAAAGAGATAGATGGTGGCTCCCCTTCCTAGCAGTGGGAGTCATAGTAGTGTCTGGAATAGGTTTGTTGTATTACAACAGTCCTGTTCGGAACAAGAGTTCAGGTCCATTGGATAGTGCAACGACGACAGCGAGTAGTAGAGAGAATACAGCTCTTGAACTAGTTGGTCAACAACTACCAGAATTTAAAATGACGGACCAGAAGGATCAAGAACTGAAAAGTTCCAACCAGTATGAGAAACCGATGCTCGTTGTAGAGTGGGCTAGTTGGTGTCCGCACTGCCAACAGCAACTTCCGATTGTTCAGCAGATGTATGAGAAATATGGAAAGAAGATCAATTTTGTGATGCTGAACATGATGGAAAAAGGGTCAAGGAGACTAAAGAGTCCGCCGATCAGTATATAAAGGATAAAGGTTTTACCTTCCCTTACTATTACGATCGCGACCAATCTGCTGCAGATGCTCTGCAAGTCCAAACGATTCCTAGTATCTACTTCGTGGACAAGGATCAAGAAGTCACCCGAGTGGCTGTCGATCACTTAGACCAAGAGGAGTTTGAGGAAGCGTTAGAAACATTACTAAACAATTAACTTCTATAGAAGAGAAAAAAATAAAAAGGAGGACGGAGCTCCGAAAAGCTCCAAGGGAATTATGAAAAATTTTTGTAAAAAGATTTTCATGTTGTTTGCAATCTTGTTCATGTCCTTGCCTGCAAACTTAACAAGTGCTCTTGTAACTCACGCCCGAGCGGAAGAGAACATTGTTACCACGCAAGGAAACAAGAACACCAAGATCACACAAAACGGATGTTCGCGCAAGATTGAAAAGACAGAAGAAATTCACTGGCGACTCCCAAGAAAACCAATTGACTTGGTCATCTTGCAGGATGCGAGTGGATCGTTCAAAAACACCATCCCAAGTGTTCAGAAGGCATTGAAGGCCTTAACGACATTTTGTTAGTGAAGAAGACTACAATGAGAACAATCCTCGTTTGGTCAAGACTGATGATCCGGATACATCAGACCGTGTCATGATGACCACCTTCCAAGGTGTGGATGGCTACAACTATTACAACAACGATACCTTTACAGGTAAGCCAACTGTATATCCGGGTTGGGGACCAAAATATGATTATCAATACAAATCAACAGGTCTTACAACTGATCAGAATGCAATCCATAACTTTATCAATAACATCACAGTAAACGGAGGAACTCCAACAGTTCCAGCCATCGAAGATGCTATCAAACAGTATAACGCTAATAAAGGTAGCATGGCCAATGGGCGCAAGACCGTCTTCCTCATGATTACCGATGGTGTTGCCAATGGTAAACGTGATGCTGATGGTAAGGTTCGAATTGACTATAGTGGCATTCGAAATCAAAAACTCCAACGTGCATGGAGTTATAACCAACTTTCTGAGGCTTCCCAAGACATCATTGGTCGTGTAAACGAAGTAAAAGATGCTGCGAACACTCTTAAAGGAGTGGTTGGGGAAAACGGAACTGTAGTTGTAGGTTTCTGGGAAGACGTAGCACTGTTTAACAATGATAAGGCTCAGTACTACGATGTCTACAAAAATGGTTTCTCAAAATACTTTCGATATCGGAGACAACCGTTCCGTTCAGGAAATCTTCCATGAAGCCCTTCAAGGGATGGCTTCTCCAGATAAAGAAGTAAATGGCAAAAACGTTTCCTTCTATGTTAATGAACAAGACAATATCGACAAATTCTCAGCTCGCGTTTTGGAATCTGTTGGAGCTGCCTTGGTCAAGGAAGATATCAAGGGTGAATTTACGGTCACTCCAGGCTACAAGGTAGATGCTGTTCGAATCAATGGGAAGAAGATTGTCTCTGAAGTCAAAGATCCTGCCAAGGAAATCCGTGGTAAGATCGAACAGGATGGTGACAATGTTACTATCTCTGTACCAGAAAGTGTCTTCAACCCTGGTAAGAACAATTTCGACTACGACTTGAGTAAAGAAGCTCATGCTGAGCAAGTGGACGAAGATGATGAACAAGATCCTCCTGCAGGTTACCAACCAGCTAAAGAACAAGTTCAAGTTCCTGAGTTGACTGGTAAGTTTAAGGTTGGTGACTTCGAAACTCAAACAATTGGGGGTCACAACGAAACAGTAGAAGTTCAAAAACTTGAATACTGTTACCCAAGTGCAACCAAGAAAATCGAAGACCAAGATCTTAGCAACGATACAGGTACCATTGAAGACCCACTTCAATTGACTAAAAAACCAGCTTATGCGGCTAACTTGTCAGATAAAGCTGAAGAATTTACGTATACAGTAAACTACAACTTCAACAACGTTCCTTATGAATTCAAGAAGAACGTTATGTTAACTGACCCATTGGACTACCGCTTGGAAGTGGTTCGTAAACTCTGCGACTGGTCCTGATGGTCCTCTAAAAAAACTCGTGTCGTGAAAAGGTCAAGACAGCGCTGGAAACGAACGCGACATCGTCGTGGCAGATGTGCCAAGCGACGGGACAAACTACAACTATTTGGTCTTGAAACAAGCAGAGCTCAAGATTACGGTTAAATTGAAAGAAGAATTCCGCAAGGACCAAGCAAGTAAGAATTACTTAGCCCTTCTTCAAGATAGCAACGGCTTTGGTTTGGTCAACCAAAGGGAATATCATGTGGAATGGCGAAGATGATTCTCCAAACCCAGACCCTCACGCTAAGACAGCAGACAAGCCAAGCACCATCCGTCGTTCAAACCCTGTTTATGTAAAACCTCCATTGTCAACTGACATCGAGAAGAAAGTAAACGAAAAAGAACATGCGGACCTTGCGACAGAAGATGAACTCTTCGAATACAAGGTGTCTGTTCCATGGCCAGGTACAGCTGACAAGTTCACTGTAACCGATACAGTCGTTCCAGAATTGGAAGTTCAAGAAAGCACCATCAAAGCAACTATTGATGGAAAAACTTATGCAGCGCTTACTAATGCAACGACCTTAAAAGATCAAACCGTTGAAATCAGTTTGGATAAAGCTGGTATGGATCGTTTGACACGTTTGGTCAACCGTCGTGGTGGCGATGAAGTTAAAAAGCTTGACTTAGTCTTCCAGGCTAAGATCCGTCCAAATGCTGACTTGAGCAAGTACAAGAAGAACGGAACCATCAAGGTGCCTAACAAGGCAGATGTTGCCTTGAACGACATCAAGAAAACTTCTAATGAAGTAACCGTTACTCCGCCGAAACCAAAAAGAACCAACGGTGAGAAGAAAATCAATGAAACCTTAGAAGATTACCAAACCTTCGAAGGTCAACCATATACCTACAACATTTCAACAGCTATCCCAGCAGATGTTTCTTCTTATAAGAAATTTGTCATCAGCGATACGCTTGATAACGATTTGGAATTCGATGGAGAAGCAACTATTAAGGGAGATGCTGCGGATCTCTTCACAGTAGAAAAGAACGGTCAAACTGTTACAGCTACTGTGAAACCAGGCAAGTTCAAAGACCTTGCTAAACTACTCAACTGTTGAGTTGATCATCCCTGCCAAAAGTGAAACAAGGCGTGTCAGGTAAAGTCATCGACAACAAAGCGAAAGTTGAGTACACAAACAAGAGCAATGTGGACAAAGAAGTGGAATCAACTCCAGTTCATGTTACTCCTCCTCCTGTAACTAAGAAGATCAATGAAAATCTTGATCACTTAGATATCCCGACAGGAGAACAATACAAATACAACGTTAAGACAAAACTTCCAACAGATATCAAAGATTACAAGAAATTTGTGATCACAGATACCTTGGAAAATGAATTGTCTGTCATCAATGAAGGTGAAACAAAACCTGTCATTAAAGGTGCAGCTGCAGCCTTCTTCGATGTTGAAGTTCAAGGTCAAACAGTAACAGCTACGATGAAGAACTTTGCAAATGCGCGGATCTTGCTGGCCAAGAAGTTGAACTTGAAATCCCTGCTAAGATCAATGATGGTGTAACTCGCGTTAAGATTCCGAATACAGCGAAAATCAGCTACACTGATAAGAACGACCACAGTGGTGAGAAAGAGACTAAACCAGTAACGGTTACTCCTCCATCAGAACCAACTGTCAAGAAGAAAATCAATGAGAAGCTGGATACAGCCGTAATCGGAGCTGAAACAGACTACACTTACAACATCAAGGCTAAATTGCCAAACGATATCACTTCTTACAAATCATTTGTAATCACGGATACCTTGGATGAAAATCTCCAAGCTGGTGAAGCAACAATCGCTGGTGAAGCTAATAAATTCTTCACGGTAACAGTAACTGGTCAAACAGTAACGGCTACGATGAAGGACTTTGAAAATGCTGGCGACTACGCTGATAAAGAAGTTGAACTTGTTATCAAGGCGAAAGTGAAGAAAGAATCAACTGCAGAAGCGATTGAAAACAAAGCTAAAATCACTTACACCAATAAAAACGATCAGCAAGGTGAGAAAGAGACCAAACCAGTAACGGTTACTCCTCCACCAATCACGAAGAAAGTGAACAATCAAGAACACGCTGACTTGAATAAATTAAGCGAAAGCTTTACTTATACAGTCGACACGAAAGTTCCTGAAGTTGCTGATAAGTTTGAAGTATCAGACCAACTGGTTAATGAATTAACCTTTGATGGGGATGCAACTGTCGAAGTGGATGGTCAAAAAGCAACAGACCTTACTGTTCAAACCAACGGTCAAACACTCACTGTAACCTTTGATAAAGACCAAGTGAAGAAATATGCAGGTAAAGCTGTTCATATTACCTTCAAGGCTAAGATCAAAGACAATGTCTCATATGATGCCCTTCTAGCAGCTTATCCAAATCCAGCTGGAGACAAGCCTTTAGTACCAAATACTGCAAGCTTCATCATTAATGACAACCCAGATTCTAAGAAAGAATCAACTCCTGTAACCGTAACTCCTCCTCCAACCTCAACACCTGAGTTGAAGAAGAAAGTCAACGGACAAGAACGTTACGAATTAACGAAACGTGATGAAGAGTTCACTTATACTCTTACAACAGAAATGCCAGCCAATGCATCCGTCTTTGAAATCACTGACGAATTGAAAGATGTCTTGCAATTTGTAGGTAAAGATGGATCTGCAACTGTGAAAATTGATGGAAAAGCCGCTGGTAAGAAAGCGACTGTGACAGTCAAAGATCAAACCATCAAGATTGCATTTGCAGAAGCTTCTGTGAAAGCAGATGCTGGCAAGTCTATCGAAGTAACCTTCAAGGCTAAGATCAAGGATGGCGCAAACCTTGCGGCTTACATCACACCTGCAGGTACAACTGAAATTCCGAACAAAGCTTCTTATGATATTGACAACAATCCGAAATACCATAAGGATTCAAACGAAGTTCAGTAACACCTCAACACCAGGTGAGCCAGGCATCAAGAAAGATGTCAACGGCAAAGAAGCTGAAACATTGAAGACAGCTACTGAAGAATTTACCTACAATGTAAATACAGAAGTCCCAGCAGATGCAACAGCCTTTGCGGTCAAAGATACCTTAGTAGATGTTCTTGAATTCGCAGATCCTACAGGACGTGCAAGTGCAACCCTCAACGGCCAAGCAATTCCAGCTGAACAAATCAAGGTTGAAGGTCAAACCATTACCTTGACCCTTACAGAAGACCAAGTCAAAGCTAACGGTGGTAAAAGCTGTTAAATTGACCTTCTCTGCTAAGATTAAAAGCAAATGCAGACCTTTCAGCTTACATCACTAAAAGATGGTAAGACGGAAGTTCCAAACAAGGCAAGCTACACTGCTGGCTTCCCTAACAAACCTGAGGTGAACAAAGACTCTAACGAAGTTCCAGTGACACCTCCAACACCAAATGAGCCAGAAATCAAGAAGGACGTTAACAACAAAGAAGCTGCAACTCTTGATAAACGCGATGAAGTCTTTACTTATAATGTAACGACCGAAGTGCCTCAAGCGGCGACAGCCTTTGAAGTACACGATACCTTGGTAGATGTTCTTGAATTTGCCGGTACATCAAGTGCAAGCTTGAACGGCAAAGAATTGAAGGCCGACCAAATCAAGGTTGACGGACAAACCATTACCTTGACCCTTACAGAAGATCAGGTCAAAGCCAACGCTGGAAAAGCAGTTAAATTGAGCTTCACAGCTAAGATCAAGGATGGTGCCAACCTTTCTGCTTACGTAACCAAAGAAGGTAAGACAGAAGTTCCAAACAAGGCAAACTACGTTGCGGACTTCCCTAATAAACCAGGCTTTAGAAAAGATTCTAATGTAGTCCCAGTTACTCCTCCAACTCCGAAAGAACCAGAGATCAAGAAGGATGTCAACGAAAAACCAGCTGAAACCCTTGTAAACCGTAACGATACCTTCACTTACAATGTCAACACAACTGTACCGACAGACGCAACAGCCTTTGAAGTAACCGATACCTTGGTAGATGTTCTAGAATTCGCTGGTGCCTCAAGTGCAAGCGTGAACGGAGAAGCAATCGCTCCAGAACAAATCAAAGTGGAAGGTCAAACCATCACCCTTTCTCTTACAGAAGCACAAGTCAAAGCTAACGGCGGTAAAGCTGTTAAATTGAGCTTCACAGCTAAGATTAAGGATGGTGCAAATCTCTCAGCTTACATCACTAAAGATGGTAAGACCGAGATCCCTAACAAGGCAAGCTACAAGGTAGACTTCCCTAACAAACCAGGTGTAACCAAAGACTCGAACACGGTTCCAGTAACACCTCCAACACCAGGTGAGCCAGAGATCAAGAAAGATGTCAACGGCAAGCCAGCTGAAACGCTTCAAGCTCGTAACGAAGAGTTCACTTACCATGTCAACACTGAAGTTCCAGCAGATGCGACAGCCTTTGAAGTCCACGATACCTTGGTAGACGTACTTGAATTCGCAGATGGTACAGGACGTGCAACTGCAACTCTTGGCGAAGCAGCTCTTGCTCCAGAACAAATCAAGGTTGACGGTCAGAAGATTACAGTCACATTGACTGAGGACCAAGTCAAAGCCAACGCTGGTAAAAGCAGTGAAACTTGACCTTCACAGCTAAGATCAAGGATGGTGCCAACCTTTCTGCTTACGTAACCAAAGAAGGTAAGACTGAAGTTCCGAATAAGGCAAGCTACAAAGCAAGCTTCCCTAACAAACCAGGCGTAACCAAAGACTCAAATGAAGTCCCAGTTACACCTCCATCACTAGAACTTCCTCCAATCGAGAAGAAAGTAAACAACGAAGACCAAAGCAACTTTAGGAGCACGCGATGAAGTCTTCACTTACAAAGTGACTACTCAAGTTCCTCAAGATGTTACAGGATTCGCAGTATACGATACGATTGAAAAAGTTCTTGAATTTGCAGGCGAAAACGCTGAAGCTGTCGCAACTCTTGACGGCCAAGCCTTGGATGCCAGCCACATCAGCTTCAAGGGTCAAAAGATCACAGTGAAATTGACTGAAGAAGAAGCGAAAGCCAATGCTGGTAAGACAGTTGAATTGACCTTCAAAGCGAAGATCAAAGATGGTGCAAACTTGTCAGAATATGTGAACGAAGATGGCGTAACCCGTGTACCAAATACGGCTAAGTACAACTTCAACAACGATCCTGGCACAGAGCAAAAATCTAAACCAGTCCCAGTTATCCCACCAACACCAGGTGAACCAGAAATTAAGAAGGATGTTAACGACAAACCTGCCGAAACACTAGCTAAACGTGATGAAGTCTTCACTTACCACGTCAACACAAGTGTTCCAACAGATGCGACAGCCTTTGAAGTTCACGATACCTTGGTAGATGTTCTTGAATTCGCCAGGCGCATCAAGTGCAAGCTTGAACGGCAAAGATTGAAAGCCAACCAAATCAAGGTTGACGGACAAACCATTACCTTGACGCTTACAGAAGAGCAAGTGAAAAACAGCGGTAAAAGCAGTGAACTTGACCTTCACAGCTAAGATCAAGGCAAAATGCGGATCTGACTCGCTTACCTCACACCTGCTGGTAAGACCGAGGTTCCAAATAAGGCAAGTTACAAAAGCAGCTTCCTAACAAACCTGAGGGTAAACAAAGACTCAAACGAAGTTCCAGTACACCTCCAACACCAAATGACCAGAAATCAAGAAAGACGTTAACGACAAAAGAGTCGCGACTCTTGACAAACGCGATGAAGTCTTTACTTATAATGTAACGACAGAAGTGCACTGCAGCAACAGCCTTCAGTAACCGATACCTTGGTAGATGTTCTCGAATTCGCTGGTGCCTCAAGTGCAAGCGTGAACGGAGAAGCAATCGCTCCAGAACAAATCAAAGTTGAAGGTCAAACCATCACTTTGACGCTTACAGAAGCACAAGTCAAAGCTAATGGCGGTAAAGCTGTTAAATTGAGCTTCACAGCTAAGATTAAGGATGGTGCAAATCTCTCAGCTTACATCACTAAAGATGGTAAGACCGAGTTCCAAATAAGGCAAGCTACAAGGTAGACTTCCCTAACAAACCAGGTGTAACCAAAGACTCGAACACGGTTCCAGTAACACCTCCAACACCAGGTGAGCCAGAGATCAAGAAAGATGTCAACGGCAAGCCAGCTGAAACGCTTCAAGCTCGTAACGAAGAGTTCACTTACCATGTCAACACTGAAGTTCCAGCAGATGCGACAGCCTTTGAAGTCCACGATACCTTGGTAGACGTACTTGAATTCGCAGATGGTACAGGACGTGCAACTGCAACTCTTGGTGAAGAAGCTCTTGCTCCAGAACAAATCAAGGTTGACGGTCAGAAGATTACAGTCACATTGACTGAGGACCAAGTCAAAGCCAACGCTGGAAAAGCAGTGAAACTTGACCTTCACAGCTAAGATCAAGGATGGTGCCAACCTTTCTGCTTACGTAACCAAAGAAGGTAAGACAGAAGTTCCAAACAAGGCAAGCTACAAAGCAAGCTTCCCTAACAAACCAGGCGTAACCAAAGACTCAAATAAGTCAGTTACACCTCCATCACCAGAACTTCCTCCAATCGAGAAGAAAGTAAACAACGAACCAAGCAACTTTTAGGAGCACGCGATGAAGTCTTCACTTACAAAGTGACTACTCAGTTCCTCAGATGTTACAGGATTCGCAGTATACGATACGATTGAAAAAGTTCTTGATTTTGGGCGAAAACTTAGCGTGTCGCAACTCTTGGCAGCCAACCTTGGATATAGCCACATCAGCTTCGAGGTCAAAGATCACGGTGAGAGTGGCTGAAGAAAGCAAAAAAGCCAATACTAGTGAACAGTTGAATTGACCTTCAAGCGAAGATCAAAATGGTGCAAACTTGTCCAGAATGAACTGAGATGGCGCAACCCGTGTGCCAAATGACTAAGTACCAACTTCAGCAACGATCCTGGCACAGAGCAAAATCTAAACCAGTCCCAGTTATCCCGCAACACCAGGTGACCAGAATTAAGAAGGATGTTAACGAAGGTGAGCCAGAGATCAAGAAAGATGTCAACGGCAAGCCAGCTGAAACGCTTCAAGCTCGTAACGAAGAGTTCACTTACCATGTCAACACTGAAGTTCCAGCAGATGCGACAGCCTTTGAAGTCCACGATACCTTGGTAGACGTACTTGAATTCGCAGATGGTACAGGACGTGCAACTGCAACTCTTGGTGAAGAAGCTCTTGCTCCAGAACAAATCAAGGTTGACGGTCAGAAGATTACAGTCACATTGACTGAGGACCAAGTCAAAGCCAACGCTGGAAAAAGCAGTGAAATTGACCTTCACAGCTAAGATCAAGGATGGTGCCAACCTTTCTGCTTACGTAACCAAAGAAGGTAAGACAGAAGTTCCAAACAAGGCAAGCTACAAAGCAAGCTTCCCTAACAAACCAGGCGTAACCAAAGACTCAAATGAAGTCCCAGTTACACCTCCATCACCAGAACTTCCTCCAATCGAGAAGAAAGTAAACAACGAAGACCAAGCAACTTTAGGAGCACGCGATGAAGTCTTCACTTACAAAGTGACTACTCAAGTTCCTCAAGATGTTACAGGATTCGCAGTATACGATACGATTGAAAAAAAGTTCTTGAATTTGCAGGCGAAAACGCTGAAGCTGTCGCAACTCTTGACGGCCAAGCCTTGGATGCCAGCCACATCAGCTTCAAGGGTCAAAAGATTACAGTGAAATTGACTGAAGAAGAAGCGAAAGCCAATGCTGGTAAGACAGTTGAATTGACCTTCAAAGCGAAGATCAAAGATGGTGCAAACTTGTCAGAATATGTGAACAAAGATGGCGTAACCCGTGTACCAAATACGGCTAAGTACAACTTCAACAACGATCCTGGCACAGAGCAAAAATCTAAACCAGTCCCAGTTATCCCACCAACACCAGGTGAACCAGAAATTAAGAAGGATGTTAACGACAAACCTGCCGAAACACTAGCTAAACGTGATGAAGTCTTCACTTACCACGTCAACACAAGTGTTCCAACAGATGCGACAGCCTTTGAAGTTCACGATACCTTGGTAGATGTTCTTGAATTCGCAGGCGCATCAAGTGCAAGCTTGAACGGCAAAGAATTGAAAGCTAACCAAATCAAGGTTGACGGACAAACCATTACCTTGACGCTTACAGAAGAGCAAGTGAAAGAAAACGGCGGTAAAGCAGTAAACTTGACCTTCACAGCTAAGATCAAGAAGGGTGCTAACCTCGCGGCTTACCTCACACCTGCTGGTAAGACCGAGATCCCTAACAAGGCAAGCTACAAGGTAGACTTCCCTAACAAACCAGGTGTAACCAAAGACTCGAACACGGTTCCAGTAACACCTCCAAACCCAGGTCAGCCTGAAATTGAAAAACAAGTCAACGGTGCAGCTGAAGCCCTTCTTGGAGACCGTGATGAAGTATTTACATATACGATCAACACAGTGATGCCAGAAGATGCAACAGCCTTCGCAGTAACCGATACTCTTGATCCTGTATTAGAGTTTGAAGGAACTGCAAACGTAACTCTTGATGGTAAAGCAACTGATGCTACTGTCACAACTGACGGACAAACTCTGACAGTTAACTTCCCAGAAGCAACAGTGAAATCAAGCGCTGGCAAGAAAGTACAAGTAACCTTCAAGGCCAAAGTCAAAGCCGACGCAGATCTTACTCCTTATCTGACAGATCGTGGCTACACAGTACCAAATACAGCATCTTACATCCTTAATAACAATCCAGGATTGAAGAAAGACTCTAACACCGTTCCGGTTGTTGTACCGAAAGTACCAGAACCAGAAATTTCTAAGAAGATCAATCGTACCTTGGATCACTTGGATGTAGACTACGATGCTGGCTACATGTACAATGTCAACACGAAATTGCCTGCAGATATCGACAAGTATAAAGAATTCACTGTAACAGATACCCTTGAACCAGTATTGGAAATCGCGGGTACACCAGTGGCTTACGTCGATGGTTACGATGCCAAAGAGCTCTTGAAACGAAAGTGGAAGGTAACACTGTTACCGTGACAGTGAAAGACTTTGCTCGCCTCAAAGGCTTCAAAGAAATTCAATTGTACATTCCATCTAAACTCAAATCAGGTAGCGATTTGACACCTTATGCAGAACAACTTGTTCCAAACAAGGCGACTGTATCCTTCAAGGACCGCAATGGTCAATCAGGAAACAAGGAATCTAAGCCGGTGACGGTGAAACCACGTGATCCTGAAAAACCACGCGATCCAGATCCAAACAGACCACAAAAACTGTTGGTCCAGAGGATGGTTCAGCACCAGGCTCTGTTTACCGCTTGAAGACAGCTGGCGAACTCTTCCGCTTCGACATCACTACTCCAGTTCCAACCGATCCAAAAGATGAGAACGGCAATCCAGTCAAAGACCAATACGGTCGCGACGTCAAGACGAAATTGACCAACTTGACCTTCTCAGATGAGATCGATAAGGCTCTGAAAGTGAAGAAAATTGCCCTCAAGGTTGAAAATGCTCAATTTGCTTCTATCCAAGCAGCGCTTCAAGCCAAGCTTGATCAGGCAAAACAAGAGTTGAAAGACCTTGCTGGTCAACCAACTACTGGTTCAATTGCAGAACAAGTAGCTGCAGCAGAAGCTAAAGTCGCTGACTTGACAGCGCAAGTAGAAGCTGCCAAGACTGCAGCAGCAGAAGATGCAGAATCAGCAGAAAAAGCAGCAGCTGTGACAACACTTGAAGCAAGCTTGAAAGCGGCTCAAGATGAATTGACAGCTCTGAAAGAAAACGCTGATAAGTCAGGTGGACTTCCCAACATCAGCTGATCAAAAACAAGCTCAAGAGAAACTTGAACAAGAAATCAAGAGCCTAGAAGAAGCGAAAGCGAAACTTGATAAGGCAGTTGAAAATCTAAGCAAAGTTTCTAATGAACGTGGTGAAATTACTGGTGATGCCTTGAGCGCCTTTGCAACTGTCACCTATGATGAAGCAACAAATCTAGTAACTGTTGAAATCAAAGATGAAACTATTCTAGATGCCCTCAAAGGAAGCACCCTCCGTCTTGTCTTGTACACAAGCTTCAAAGATGGCGTCGATGTTAGCAAGTACGTCGACAATGGTGTGCCAAACGTTGCAAAAGTAAGCTTCAACCATAAACCAAAAGAAACTTACGAAGTGAAGGTATTCCCACCAGCACCAAATACACCACCACCTGGTCCATACACACCACCAGCACCGAAGGGTGACTTGCCACCAGCTCCAATTCAGATAAACCAACACCAAACAAACCAACACCGAAGGTTCCAGAACAACCACAACCAATCTTACCGAAGACAGCAGCAGTTGAATCTCCAGTAATGAATCTTGTGGGTGGCCTCTTGTTTGGAATGGCTAGTCTTCTTATCTGGAAACGCAAGAAGGAGCAATAACACATATTGCTAGAAGAGGGTAAAATATTTTACTCCTCTTCTTGCGGTATTGTTAGTATAATTTTAAAGGAAATTATCATGAGTAGAAAAAAGTTAATTAAATTAGGGATTTCAGTTCTTGCCTTAAATGCTTTGGGAGTAGCAGGCGCATTATACAGTCCCAAACTTTATCCCAACCGTTTTGGCTGAAACACCAGGAGAAGACGAAGAAATTCCAGATGCAGAAGAACGGAAATTGGTTGTTAATTTCACTAATAAATTGAATGAATTTGAAGGAGACATTCAAGCCTATGAGGACGATCCTTCTGATGAGGATATGAAGGCTTTGCTAGAGGATAGCATCAATGAGCTAGCTACTGAACTTGCCGTTGTTAAAAACGGTGTCAAAAGTCCTGAAGGTCAAGCTTCTGCAGCTAAATTAGAAGCTCGTTACAACGCCTTGGTTGCTCGAGCAAACGCTGCCTTAGGTAAGACTACCCCAACTCCTCCAACCCCAACTGAAACTACGAAAGAAGTGACAGAGAAGGAAGAAATTCCGTTCACCAGCCGTGAGGAAAAGAATGCAGATCTTCCAGAAGGCACACGCAACATTAAGACTCCTGGTCAAAAAGGTGAAAAAACCATTGTCTATACCGTGACTTATGTCGACGGTAAAGAAACGAAACGCGAGAAGAAGAGCGAAACTGTTACGAAGCAACCAGTTGAAGAAGTGGTTGAAGTGGGCACCAAGAAGGCTGCTGTTGTGACCACTCAGGAACTCACAGTTACTGAACCAATCCCTTATGGAGAACAGACCGTAACCAATCCTGACTTGCCAGAAGGTACACGTAACGTGAAGACTCCAGGGGAAAATGGTGAGAAGACTGTTGTCTACACGATTACCTTGACCGATGGTGTCGAAACCAAACGCGAGAAGAAGAGCGAAACGGTCACTAAACAACCGGTTGATAAGGTCATCGAAGTCGGCACTAAGAAAGCTGCGGTGATCACAACTAAGGAAGTGACAGAAAAGGAAGAAATTCCATTCACAAAACGTGAAGAAAAGAACCCTGCTCTCCCAGAAGGTACACGCAATGTGAAAACTCCAGGTGAAAAAGGTGAAAAGACCATTGTCTATACCGTGACCTACACAGACGGAGTTGAAACAAAACGCGAGAAGAAGAGCGAAAGTGTCACCAAACAACCAGTTGAAGAAGTGGTTGAAGTGGGCACCAAGAAAGCTCCAGTCGTAACCACTTCTGAAGTGACAGAGAAGGAAGAAATTCCGTTCACCAGCCGTGAGGAAAAGAACCCTGCTCTCCCAGAAGGTACACGCAATGTGAAAACTCCAGGTGAAAAAGGTGAAAAGACCATTGTCTATACCGTGACCTACACAGACGGAGTTGAAACAAAACGCGAGAAGAAGAGCGAAAGTGTCACCAAACAACCAGTTGAAGAAGTGGTTGAAGTGGGCACCAAGAAAGCTCCAGTCGTAACCACTTCTGAAGTGACAGAGAAGGAAGAAATTCCGTTCACCAGCCGTGAGGAAAAGAACCCTGCTCTCCCAGAAGGTACACGCAATGTGAAAACTCCAGGTGAAAAAGGTGAAAAGACCATTGTCTATACCGTGACCTACACAGACGGAGTTGAAACAAAACGCGAGAAGAAGAGCGAAAGTGTCACCAAACAACCAGTTGAAGAAGTGGTTGAAGTGGGGACTAAGAAAGCTCCAGTCGTGACGACTCAGGAAGAAGTAGAAAAACATGAAGTTCCATTCACGACCCGTGAAGAAAAGAACGCAGATTTACTAGAAGGCACACGCAATGTCAAGACTCCTGGTCAAAAAGGTGAACGTACCATCGTTTATACCGTGACTTACACAGACGGTACTGAAACAGATCGTATTGTGAAGAGCGACGACATCACCAAACAACCAGTTGAAGAAGTGGTTGAAGTGGGGACTAAGAAAGCTCCAGTCGTGACGACTCAGGAAGAAGTAGAAAAACATGAAGTTCCATTCACGACCCGTGAAGAAGAGAACCCTGCTCTCCCAGAAGGCACACGCAATGTGAAAACTCCAGGTGAAAAAGGTGAAAAGACCATTGTCTATACCGTGACCTACACAGACGGAGTTGAAACAAGCCGTGTTGTGAAGAGCGAAAGTGTCACCAAACAACCAGTTGAAGAAGTGGTTGAAGTGGGCACCAAGAAAGCTCCAGTCGTAACCACTTCTGAAGTGACAGAGAAGGAAGAAATTCCGTTCACCAGCCGTGAGGAAAAGAACCCTGCTCTCCCAGAAGGCACACGCAATGTGAAAACTCCAGGTGAAAAAGGTGAAAAGACCATTGTCTATACCGTGACCTACACAGACGGAGTTGAAACAAGCCGTGTTGTGAAGAGCGAAAGTGTCACCAAACAACCAGTTGAAGAAGTGATCGAAGTTGGCACTAAGAAACCACACGTACCGGTTGTTACAACCAAGAAAGTGGAACAAACTCTTGAATTACCATACAAGGTCATCCGTAAAGAAAACCCAGCACTTGCTAAGGGTGAAGAACGTCGCGTGACAGTTGGTAAGAAGGGTCAAGCTCTTATCGTTGAAGAGATCACCTATACAGATGGTGTTGAAACTGGACGTAAAGAACTAGAGCGTAAGGTGCTTGTTGAGCCGGTTGATGAGTTTATCTACTACGGTGTAGCAGAAAACCCAGTCAAGCCAGTTAACCCGGTTAACCCAGTCAACCCAGTCAACCCAGTCAACCCGGTTAACCCAGTCAACCCGGTTAACGCAGTCAACCCGGTTAACCCAGTCAACCCGGTTAACCCAGTCAACCCGGTTAACCCAGTCAACCCAGTTAACCCAGTTAACCCAGTTAACCCAGTTAACCCAGGTAAACAGGAAGACCCTGCTAAACCAGCTGACAAGGTAGTGGCATTGGATCGTCCAGCTACTAGTCCAGTGGTTGAAAACAAGCAAGCTCTACCAAATACAGGTGAAAAAGGTACAGGCATCTTAGCCCTCCTTGGTGCAACTGTCTTGAGCATGTTCGGATTCCTTAACCGCAAGAAGAAAGGCTGAGAAAGAGAAACCATGACTATAGAAAGGTGAACCTGAAAATAGTCCTCCCTTCTTCTACCATTTGTCAAGTCTATCAAGACTTTAAGTATAAAATGAGATAAGACAGTAGCTATTCTAATGTTGCTGTCTTATTTTTATTACTTATTGATCCATAAAAGGACATGTTAAAAAATACCCCATCTGTTATTTTTGAAACAAGGTGTTATTATAATATGAATTCAGAGAATGACCAGTTGCTTCTCAGCTTCCAGAAGATTTTGTATAGCCATATTACTCAAAAAGGTCTAAAAGTGCCGAGAATAGTCGAAGATAATTGAACAGTTTTTGGAGTTGCCCGACAGACGATAGGGGTCAATTACGTCATTGAGCATGGTGTAACCATTAACCATCTTACTGTTGACTAAAATTACCACCTTAAAACTTACCTTACTCATACCAATCCCAAATAATGCTCGTAGAATATTACCTATTTTGTCTTGAATAATAGTGATTTTGTTTTCAATACGCAATGTCTAGTGGTCCACATACTTTAGTAAAATTCTACCTAAAACAGAGATCTTGCCAGCTTGTCAAGCAACGTCTAGCACCATTGAGACCTACGACTTTACAAGATACTGCTACTTTGATATAAAGAAAAAGTGGGGAGCAATCTCTCCCGTCGGAGGTTTCCTCGCTACTAATCATAGAATATCGTCTACTATTTTAAACATTCCCCTCGTTGGCCTTTACA